>ENA-UOWG01000150-UOWG01000150.1-activated-sludge-metagenome-genome-assembly--contig:-NODE-150-length-110682-cov-7.052311_pt1 | contig 110682 bp, 79 predicted proteins | sample MGYA00238147_ERZ761563 | MGnify/ENA primary metagenome ERZ761563 (study PRJEB28884, sample SAMN05720216) | anaerobic digester metagenome | isolation source: active sludge of municipal...
AAACGGATGCTGATCTGCAGTGGTATGATTACGGAGCAAGGATGTATGACCCGCAAATTGGCAGGTGGCATGTGGTGGATCTATTGGCAGATAAATTCCCTGCACTTTCTCCATATCAATACGCAAGTAATAATCCTGTTGTGTGTATTGATATTGATGGTTTAGAAGGCTATAAAGTCACTACAAAGAATATTCAGACTGGAGTAAATGAAGTGAAGTTTATTTTTGATATTAAAGTAAAAAACAGTACCAATGCTTCTTCAGATCAAATTAAAAAATGGGGAAATATTATTGAAAAATCTGCTGAAGGTATTTTTAAAGGATATGATAAAAAGAACCATACATATTATTCAACAGAGTTGAATCTGGATTACTCATCTATTGTTAGGTCTACAGACTACGCACTTGAATTTAAGGATGAGGTTTTTGGAGAGCAAGATCTTGGTGGCCAGATCGTTAGATCTCCTGCTGATGGAAATATAACAGGAGAAATAGGAAATGTAGAGTCGAACATAATGGAAATCTTAATCCCAGGTAAATCAGCAACATTATATTCAGAAGAAGTTAACGAAGACAGTTTAGAAAGAACTAGCCCACACGAATTGGGTCATACTGCTGGATTAAGACATCAAAAAAGATTTGATGAAAAAAATGAAATTACAATTGGTGAGAATAATTTAATGTACATATATGGAAATAATGGGAAGGAAATCTTAATTGAACAATTACGAATAATGAGCCAAATCTTAAAAGAAAAAAAATAATCATGAGAGAGATATATATGACATTATTTGGCACCACTTATATATTATTGTGTTTTGGATTAGCATCTTTGATAACCCAATGTAAGTCCACTCCAGGACCAAAAGAATACCAGGTTATTTATCAATATTTAAATGACACAATTTGTGAGCATGATAAAAGAATAGGGAAAATTGCTCTCTGTTTTGACAAATTATATAAATTTGATACGATTAGTATTTATATAAACGATAAACTAATTGAAGAACAAGTTATTAAAACAAATGAAAAAATCGGGTATGCAAGATTAGTTGAACTTGGAAATTTAGATGTAATTGACTTTCTTCAATTTGCGATCAATGAAAGTCAAAAGATTAGTATTGATTGCAATATTAATAATCAAATCTTTATAATATCAAAAGAAGGTAATGATAAAATAATTATTAAAAGTGTCTGTGTTCTGCCTCGATATTTTTAAACATAAAATCCATTTCATTTCATGTGGTATGATTACGGAGCACGGTTCTATGACCCACAAGCATGATTTTATGTTGTGAGAAAGATATGTAAGCCTTCGGTATGATGCATCTTGCCTGGTATTCGGCCCCTATCCCCTGTCCCCTTCCCCTACTCGGTGGAGGGGGAATATTGTTGGATGAATGAGTCAAGATGCACGATGTTGTTTTAATCATTATATTCGAAGCTATAAAGAGATGTCAAAGGAGAGTATATTGAAAATCGACTCCATATATCATGGTGAGTCTTCACTCCTCCCCCGAGTGGGGGAGGTCGGGAGGGGGCGGAACCAGGTGACGGATTATTATCCCTTTGGAATGGAGATACCCCTTTTCTCCTCTTCCAATAACCAGCTCAAGTACAATTCAAAGGAGCTGCAAACAGAAGCTGCACTGGAGTGGCATGAATGACCATTTCAGAGCAAACCTACATCTCCAACCTGACCCACTTTCTGGATGAGAAGGGCAATATCCCGGATGTCATCCCTAAAAAACACAGGCAGTTCGCCTACTTCCTGGCGATGATCGTGGACAACTTAACGCATTCCACACTTGATCATACACAGCCACCTCCGGATCTGATACGGTGCCACGCCCGGGGATGCAAAGGTGTAATCCATAGCACGCTTGACCTGGACGATGATTCAATTGTATGGGAATGCGATCAGTGTGGGGACTACGGAAGGATATCAGGCTGGCAGAAAACGAAATGGGATAATCTGTGATGATCATCTCACAAACACAAGTGTGTAGCTCTTTTCTGAGATTTAAGTTGTTTTTTTGTACTTGAATTGCAAGAAATTGTAGATCAATGAGTTATGGATTCGCAATCAGTACAAAATGAATTTATCACTTTGTACTGATCCATTTGATTTTGTACTGTTCTTGTCCTTGGTGACCTTAATGGATTTGTACTGACTTGTACTGATTTGTACTGATTTTGTACTTTATAAATAACTGGATATCATTAAATTATAGTTATAAGTACAAAATAACAGTTTTAATACGGCAATTTGACGATACACTTATTGGTTGACGTATATAGATGAATAACTCAAAAAGGTAATCTTTCATCTGCCCCCTGATCAATAGGTTTACACTGTACTTCTTTTTTGGAAACTTCAATATACTCCATTCCGTTCTTAATGATCCGCTCCCCATTCGTACTCTTATTGAACTCATATCCTTTATACTTACAGTATGCCTTAAGCTTCTTTTTGAACTTCTGAGCAGAAATGGAAACAAGGTGGCTGGATTTTACATCGTCCTTGTAATTCAGGAACATATCTGATTTGGCTATTTCGGTGCCGAAGGTGCCATCATCACAGAAGTAATTTTCTGCCCAGTCAAAGAAGGGCTCACCCATTTCCTGCCGTAACCTTCTTTTAATAAGATTCAATCCTGGAGCATCCACCTTTCCGTATTTCAGATAAAACTGGACAGCCCGTGCCATGACATTGTAGAATAAATTCCACTGCTCCTCACCCCATTTAGAGGAGAAGAGATTGACATTGAATTCATCGGCTGGGGTGAACTTCTTATGGTAGTAATCGGAAAAGGCAATTTTGAACTGCCTTCGTTCATCCGATTCCCCATTACCATGAAGCGCATGATTGGTGGATAGGTATAGTTTGGGTGTTTTTTCTTTTGGCAGGATGAAAGCAGCAACATTCTTGGGATTCACGGTCAGCATACCGGTGATGACCGGATAAAAGAATTCAAAATCAACATCCATGCGGACATCGTCAATAAAGATCATGTCAGTCCGTTCATTGATCGAACCCCAGATATGGGGATTCTCGGTCAATTTTTTTGATTTTCCCTCTATGTAAACGCTTGAACAGACTTCCTTAAACGCAAATCCCAGGAGCGATTTGCCGGTCCCTCCGTTGCTTTCACCCACTTCGGAGATGCTGTTGTCCATGGCCACCACCGCCCATGTCCGGCTGTCATCCCTGAAGTTATGAAGCAGGTATCCAATCGCAGAGAGTTTGTTTAAAAAATGAACATCCTCCTCATCCCTCATTTCCTGAGTATAGGACCGGGACTCTGTTTTGTGGTACATACGACTGGTATTTGTCAGAAACTGAAGAAAATGACAACCATGGTCTTCACGGATTGAAACGATGAATTTGTTATCATTGAATTCTGTTTCAAAAAGCGGATCCAGCAGCGTCGGGGAGAAATCAATCACATTTTCTCTCCAGATATAGCCCTCAAACGATTCATAGGAGAGCTGAACGATATCCTCTTTTGAAATTCTCCAGACAAAATTGTTGAAGAACATATACTGATAATCCGGTCCGCTTCTTAGAATATTCAGATCGATCAGGTCAATGTTTGAAAGGGACTGCTCACTCAGGTACTGCCGGGATCCTTTGAAGATCATATTGAGAATGTCTTTCTTGTTTAGACTTTTTGAGAAGTCCACCAGAAAATCCCGCATGACATAGGGCAAGACTTCTGTCAGTATCTTATTTTCAATCCTGACAAATACATAGTCCTTATCCTTGTCACGGCCGATCTTTCGGAACCGGAAAAAATTATTTGCATTTAGAAATCTGTAAGCATTGCTGTAATCAAACTTGTATTCGATACGGTAATTGTCTCCGGATTTAATTGAATTCTCCTCCCAGAACTGGAGATCGTTTCGGAATATAGTTTTATTCTCCAATGGAATTACTACTGGAGTGGTGGTGCTATCAGCTAACTCCAGTACACCTCCCCGGGACTGCCATTTTCTGAATTTGAAAGTGAAGGGCTCGTCATTTAGGATGTGCTTAAACCGGTCATAGAAAAGAACGGGCCGTCCTTTTTTATCTTCACTAAGCAGGAAGTGGGTCTTGATTTTGAACAGCGAGAAGTCGGAGATATTCATGATCTCAAAGAAATCCTTTGCCCTGGTCAGTGCCATTAAATCCTCCCTGACCAAGTGTTCCCTGCCATTCATCATGACCAGCAGATCATCCAGTCCCTTGGCCGTTTCTTCAAACTCCGGGCGGATATGGCCCAGGTACACATCCATTTCAAGTTCCTTGCTCAACTCCCTGAACGCCCTGACAGCTGTATAGAATGAGTTCAGCCGGATGAACAGGTCCTTTGTGAGGTAATTGTTTTGCACATACTTCTCCGAAATGCAGTCCGCATCCAGCAGAAATATCAGGTTGCGGACCTGGCAGCGTTTGATGAGTTCCTTAAAGTCTTCAGGCAGATCCATCGTTTCCCGGTCTTTGAAATTGTGGATCCCCTGGATACCGGCAACCGGAATTCCGTGCAGACAGGCCTTAAAAGCCTTGAACTCTCCTTCCACGACACCCAGGGTATGAAGGGGCAGATGCTCCTGGAATGACTTGATGATGAGTGGGGGATAAAAAAAGCAGCTTTTCGAACCTTTTGGGCTCAGGTATTTGGCATCCTCCCTGACTGCGTCTGGATGGACCCTGGTTCGGTAATAATCCTGTAGTTTGCCCTGGTTCTCAAAATCTGCCAGATTTCCCTCCAGCGTCACATAGTTGATCCTGATATTGTTTTTCCGGTCACCCTGAAAGAAAGTGGCCAGCTTGGGTGAGTATCCATGGATTATCTGCCGTTCACGATCGTATTCCAGAGGGATCTGATTGTGTTCCGGGGTGATTCCAAGCTCAGATAATCGTTGTTCGCAATAGGTTTCAGTCATATGAATAATATTATGCTGATTTGACCCTATTACCGAACTGTCCTGAAACCTCTGACATAGTGCTTATTCAGGTGCTTTTCGATGTCAGCGGCCTTGTAATAGATCTTATTGCCAAACTTGGAAAAAGATAGGGTTCCCTTTTCCCGGTAATTTTGGAGGGTTCTTTTACTGACCCTTAATAGCTGGCTTGCTTCATCGTTGTCGAGCCAGATTTCTTTGGTACCTGTCTTGCCAGGGTGGTTATCCGGATCGCTCTGGCCGGATTCGACGACTTTGGTCTGAATTTCCTCAAGCTTCCTCATGAGCTCCAGAAATGCTTTAGATTCGATTGTAATTACTTCCATTTTGCAAGAATTTAGTGAATTGTAAAGATTATGGAAGCAAAACTATTGGAGTACTACAGGGCAAAAAAGGACAGGCCAATGCAAACCGGAGCAGTTAGAGGACAAAGCAAAAAAATTAGAAGACTGTCTAACAGTATTTTGAGATTCTGCGATATATTGGCTTCATGCCATAATTTGAAGATAAACAGGAATATAGGTCTGGGACAAAATGCAATGAAAAATATCTGATGTAAAACGAGGCATTTACTTAATATACAGAATGTCAATTAGATGAATCTGGGACAAAATGCAAGGTAATTTTTTGGAAAATGATTTACAGTACCCAAATTAATTACCGACAAAACTCAACAAGATATTTAACAATGGAATTCTGGATAGGATCAGGCATCGGTATGAACCCTGGGGCATCCCGATAAATATGGGGACTGGACTCTATTTCAGGTGCAAGTAGGGGAGAATCAACTCGTTATGACCCCACCCCTACACCCCTCCCGGATCCCCGTTTTCGCGGGGACCTAGGGGAACGGCCAGAGGAGAGGTCATTAAAAACGTTACAACAAGAGATATAACCAGTTAGATATCAATAATGATTTCGTTCGCATTGTCCAATTCATCGTTTCCAAAACTGGCCAGATAGGTCTGAGTGGTTTTAATGTCCTTATGGCCCAATCCTTCGCTGATGATCCCGATATTGATATTCTTCCGACTGGCAATGGTTGCCCAGGAGTGGCGTGCCACATAGGAGGTCAGGTTGGTCTGGATCTCACAGAGATCTGCCAGATCCTTTAAAGTGTCATTGAACCATTTCATACCATTATTAATATCAGTGCGCATCAATGCAGGATCCTCTTTCCTGACAACAATAGGAAATACGTAATCATTTTTTGATTTATCCTTAAGATAACAGGAGAGGATCTTTTTCAGTTGTTCAGAGACTTTAATGTTAAATTCCCCTCCGGTTTTAGCCCGTTTATAGTAGATCCGGCCGTTCCTGATATCGCCTACTTTCAGTAAGGCCATGTCATGGAAGTTCATACCCATACTGTAAAAACTGAAAAAGAAGAGATTTTTTGCGTGCCACTGGCTGGAGAATTTTTTGACTCTGCAATTTTTTAATAATTTGATTTCTTTTAGATTAAGTGCCCTTTTCGGTGGATCTTTATATTTGATCTTGTACGTTTTGAACGGGTATAATTCAAGAGACGCATAACCTTCTTTGATGGCTTTGTTATAAATAGCACGGATCGTCCGCATATACAGGCTGATGGTATTGACCGTATTTTTATTGACCTGACAATAGAATTCCAGATCGTTCAGCATTTTATAGTTCAGATCGTCAAAGACAAAATCCTTTTCATTTCTGAACTTCTTCACAAGATTGAGAGCCATTTGATAGATCGCAGCATTGCCAAGCTTATTAGCACTTTTCAGACGATCAATCTCACGCTGGGTGAAATCCATAAAGCTGACATCCTCATAGCCCTTTTTAAGGTGGTTTGCTACGTCTTCGACTGTAAATGTCCTTTCCCTGGCTTCCATTTCCAGGATATAATTCTCAGCCTTTGTGTAGTCTGATCTGATTCGGTTATTCCATCTTTTTGAATTGGGGAATGAACTTTTAAGACAGGAATGTTCGTTGTCCCAGTCATGCGGGTGACAGGCACAGCCGATGGCCACATAACCGATTTTATGGTGGGTGATCCGGAGCATGACAGGATGTTTTCCGTCGGTCAGTTTTTTGCTTTTAAAAAGTACAGGTTTAATCTTGGACATTGTCTCAATTTTTTACAAATTATTTGCTCAATTTTTATTTAAAAAATAATAACAAATGTTAGTATCTTGTATGTCTGGTTTAAATATGGTTTAAAGTTTTTTGCGAATTTAATGCTTTTGTTTGTTTTAATCTGCTTTTTAATAAATTTTTAAATAATTGATTATGAGCTTTATGTAAGAAAGAAAAGGAAAATGGAAGAAAATAAAAGAAGCCTATCGTACGCTTGACAGGCATGAGGTCGACAGTTCGATCCTGTCACGCCCCACCACCAGAATGCCCTGAAAACTCGAAAGAGTTTTCAGGGCATTCTGGTAAATCCCAAGTGTTAAAATCCCAAATTCCAAATGATTTCAGGATTTTTTTATTTTCGAAAAATAGGTGCAGTTTGACTGCAGTTTAAATATGGTTTAAGGTTTTTATTGAATCTCAAGACTGATTTTTTACTAAACTTTGGTTTAAAGAAAGTAATTTTTTGCAATCGGTACCACTTTCCGGTACTTTTTTGCTCCCCGGCCGTATGGCCGCGTTGATCTTGTACTTTTCTTTGTCTTGAAACAAAGAAAAGATACCAAAAGAAAATTCAAGGCTGCTTGAAAATTGCCTGAAATCCAGTTCGTTTCGCTAAAATTCAGGAACTCCCCCCGCTTACGCGAGGGTCAAACAGCCTGAATTTTTAACGCGCCACTCACTGAATTTCCGGGCGGCAATTTTCAAGAGGCCGGTCCTTAATACAGCTCCAATATTCAGAGCCCCGCAGGGGAGAAATATTGGTAGCATAAATCGTCAGCCGATCATTTCAGAACCCCGTCAGATAATGCCAAATGACAATACAAGTGGTTTTCAAAATAAATTTTCATAAGCATTAATTAGTTCAATATATTGATTAACAAGGTTCTTTGACATATTGGTGACCGTAGCAATAAAAGTTGGATCCTGATTTTGGGTATAGATAGTCCGGACCCGATAGTAATCTTTCAGGTAGCGATCCACGGCATACTGTGTATGATTGGTCTCTTTAGATACCAGAAGGGGATCTTTTTTCTGGACAACGACTTTATAGACGATCTCCTTTTTATGGGTGATACAGGTTCCCATATCATGAAGGTTGCCGGTGTGAGGGAGCATACACCTGTTCTGTTCCTCAAATTTCTGGCGTAAAGTAGTGGCGTAAGAATCATGCATATGCAAGATAAGACCGACATCTCTCATGGAAAGCAATGCACCCTGTTGATAAGCTTCTCGAAGGATACGGGCAATTGCTTGTCGATTAACATCGGTTATACATGCACCGTTTTCCATTTGTTGGATATCACTTTCGCATATCAAGGTCAATATAACAGGGATGTATTTTCTGCGGGGAGAATCTGCCCGGGTTCTTTTATCCAGGGCATTCCATAGCATTTGACCCGGCTGGATATGATCCGTTGAGGGGTAAAGTTTTTCAACAATGCTCATCAGCTGATCTGCAACCTGTTCCCTAACCAAAGGGCCCATTAAAGAGGAAAATTCGTTCTTGAAAAAGTTGATAAAAGCCGGTTTTACGAATCGGTCTTTAGCAGAGGAATATCTTTTTTGTCTTGGGGTTCTTTGGAGCATAAACAGATGATTTATTGTTGGAAGGAGTTTTTTTTAGTCGTTTCATTCAATTCCTTTCGTCTGTGGGGAGCTATGGATAGATCCTGATAAAGCCGGTAATACTCCTGCACCAGGGAAATGGATATTTTGACCAGAAAAGCAATGGTTGGGAATTCATAATGCTGATTGGCCAGCCAGATAACGCGCTTAAACTTGTCGACATAGATTTGCACAGAAAGCAGGCTATGATGGGTGGTTCTGCTTATATCAGCATATTCCATACCCTTGAGCCAGTGACTGACAATTAGTTTGCGATGGGTCAGACTGCGGCCGATATCCTTGATCGTAGAACGCAACTCCAGGATGACACCTTGATCTTTCAGGGCTTTTATATCCCTGGACAGGGTGCGTTCGCCGCAGTTAAGCAAACGGTTGGCTATATCTTCGATGGTCAGCAGGGCACCTTGCTGAAATGCCTCCGTGCAGATCCGTTGGAGTCTGTGACGCCGAAGTCCGATCACCCCTTGCTTTTCTCTGACCTGAAGATCGTGCTGACTTGCATCAAGGGTAAGCACCACAGAGGTCAACGAACAATCTGAAAGCTTTTGGCCCGGATGGTTCTCAACGGATACAGCCTGGAACATGATCTGGCCTGGTTGAAGGGAATAGGAGTTATCAAAGAACGGCTGATAAACCTCATAGACCAGATTTTTGATGGCAGCGGCTTCAAAGGGTGAGCAATTCAGGCCCACCTGAAGCTTACGGGAAAATAATTCGTCAAGCTGTTTTTGCTTGAGACGGTCCCATTTATGAAGAGAAGAATTATTAATCATAAAAGGTGTGTTTTAAAAATGAAAAGGGGGTGGAAAGTCGGTCGGGCTACGCCCTCCCGACTTTCCACCGGGGAAACACCACTAAAATAGGAATAAATTACCCTATTGCCATATGGCACAAATATAGGGGCGAAATATTGGTAGCATAAATCGTCAGCCGATCATTTCAGAACCCCGTCAGGGGTGGCATAGAAGAGGCCGTTGGGAAAAGATTGAATATTAGGATAGTACCCGGCGGAAATGCAGATGAATATCCAACATACGAACATACGAAGGCGAAGGCGAAGTTAAAGTTGAAGGCGATTTTTGAATTAAAGGAAGAATTCTAAGATCTGCGATCTAATCGCAAATCTCCTTCGCCTTCCAGTTCTACTTCCACTTCGAATGTTCGTATGTCCTGAGATCCCTCCGTCCTTTACCGATTTTTCGGCGGCGAAGTAACTTTGCGTAGAAATTTTGAATGATGAACAGAAAAGAGGCGGATTAAATAAAAAGAATGTTCTGGCTCACAATAAATATTACATGTAGCTGGAGAACCACTTCTCCATACCCTCTTATCTGCAACTTATCTCTCTATTCATTTGACTTTCCAGAAAACTGTCGTAACTTGTTGCCCAAATTAATGATCGACCAACTTAACTTCATTCTTATGAGAGTAACCCTTACCCTATTGTTTGCCTTCACCCTCGCCTGCCTGGTGGCCATAGGGCAACGTGCAGCCATTGAACTCACTTTCACGGCCGTGAACAATACCACGCATGTACAGCTCGACAGCATTAAGATCATGAACCGTACACAGGGGGGAGATACGGTTTTGATCTGGCCTGATACAGTGCTTGTCACAAGTTTATGGGTTGGTGTAAATGAGCCTAAACACATCTCTGGATTCCGGCTACATCAGAACTGCCCCAATCCTGTCGGAGAAGATGCAACTATAAACCTGTCTGTACCCGAACAGGACCAGGTGAACCTGATAATCACCGATGTACTGGGAAAGATACTGTACAGCAGGGATGTCGTCCTTTCAGCAGGAACTCATGCGCTGCTGTTCACTCCTGGTAAGGAGTCCGCCTACTTCCTGTCCGCTATCTGGAGAGGGGAAAAACAGACCATTAAAATAGTACATTATGGTACCGATAATCAGAGGTGTTTTATCGAATATACAGGTCTTATATCCTCTTACACTTACCAGAAGTCATCATTCCAGGCTGAGGTTTTCATCATAAATCCTGGTGATGAGCTACTCTATATTGGATATGCAGCCGGTATGGAATCAGGCATGCTGGATACTCCTGAAGAGAGCGGCGTCTACACCTGCCAGTTCACCACCAGCATTCCCTGCCCCGGAACTCCAACGGTGGAATATGAGGGACAGGTGTATAATACTATTCAAATATTCAGCCAGTGCTGGCTAAAGGAAAACCTGAACGTGGGTGAGATGATTCCCGGAACATTGGAACAATCGAACAATCTGAAAATTGAGAAGTATTGCTATAACAATGAACCCGACAGTTGCGATAAATACGGCGGATTCTACCAATGGAACGAGATGATGAAATACTCCAGCCAGTATGGCGTACAGGGCATCTGTCCGCCGGGCTGGCACCTGCCCACGGATGAAGAGTGGAAGGTATTGGAAGGAGCCGTGGACAGCCAGTATGGGATTGGTGATCCGGAATGGGATATTGCGTGGGAATACCGTGGTTATGATGCCGGGACAATCCTGAAGGCCACCAGCGGCTGGAATTATGATGGTAACGGCACCGACCTGTTTGGCTTTTCAGGTCTGCCGGGTGGCTTCCACGGCAGCAATGGTGTCTTCAGCAGTGTTGGAGGTCGCAGCTTCTGGTGGACATCGTCGGAGTACGATGGCAACTACTCGTGGTACCGTGACCTTGGTTATGACTACACGGATATCAGCCGCATATACGACATCAAGGGAATCGGTTTCAGTGTTCGTTGTCTAATGGATGAATAGGCTGGCTGATACAAATAGATCCCTGCTGCACTATAACAGGTAATGGTCATTCACTGAGGATCAATCATCCCTCAGGCAGCGGACAGCAAATCCGAGATCCTTATAGTCATTTTCGCGGTATGAGTATGCGGAGTTGAAGTACAGGTAACGGATCCAGGCAAGGTCTGCATCGTATGGGGAGGACGTCCAGAGGAAAGCATAGTATCCAAGAAGCTCAAATCCTAGACGAAGATAGCTGCGATTACCTCCGGCCAGGGCCGTGAAGCCGCTGGAATTGGTGGCACCTTCATTCGGATCAATCCAGTGGACATTGCCTGCTTCTTTGAGATTGCCTCCGGCATCCCGTCCTCGCCAGCTGGTTTTATCCCACTCGGGACTACCAACGCCATACTGGCTGTCAACGGTACCTTCAAGTACCTTCCATTCATTGTCCGTGGGAATATGCCAGCCTGCAGGACAGATTCCCTGAGCGCCTTCGGCCGTTGCGTACTGCATTGCTTCCGGCCACTCGTATAAACCGCCGTACGTTTCACAATTGGTGATATCATTTTCGTAGCAATATCTCTCAATGATGTCATTATCTGTTTGCAGAAATCCCCCTGACGAACTGATGATCATAGTCCCCACATTCAGGTTCTCAGCCATCCAGCACTGTGTGCCTATCTGAACCGTAGCATAGGATTGCCCCTCATAATCCAGGTCATCCCCACAGCTAAAGCCGGTCGCTGAAAAGCTGATCACTACTTCATCCGCAGAGCTTCCACAGACTGTGGTGATGGTCCAACCAAGGGTATATTCAATGCCTGCCAATCCCTGGAACTCACTGGTCGGACTGGTGGGTGTTACTACCGTTCCGCCTGTTCCGCTCAACACCGTCCATAACCCGGTACCGAAGGTTGGTAGATTACCTGCCAGAACCGTAGAGGTTACAGGTATGTCGGTCTGATCCGGACCTGCACTGGCCTGGGTCGGTTCTGGCCAGCAGCCCTTGAGGCAGCGGACCGCAAATCCATTTTCTTTATAGAGGATATCCCGATACACTTCCTCGTAGTTATAGCCCAGACCATGGATCCACACTAAGTATGGACCGTTTTGCGATGAAGACCAGAAGTCACCGAAGATGCCAAGGTAGCTGAAGTACCCATCATAGTAGTAGCGGAGCCCCCCTGGAAGAGCCGTGAAACCGCTGGAATTGGTAGCGCCTGTATTTGGTGAAGTCCAATGGGTGGTCCCCGATTCTTTTAGATTGCCCCCCGCATCATCCCCTCTATTACCTGTTCCATCCCATTCGGGATCACCAACTGGATACTGACTATCAACTGTTCCTTCCAGTACCTTCCATTCATTATCTGAAGGGATATGCCAGCCTATTGGACAGATCCCCTGCGCCCCTTCCGTGGTATCATACTGCATTGCCTCTGGCCACTCGTACAGGCCACCATAAATGGCACAGTTAGCTTCAGCATTATCATAACAATATTTCTCGATGGTTCCATTATTCGTCTGCTGGAAGCCACCAGCGGTGCTGTTGATCTTTGTTCCAACGTTCAGGTTCTCTTTGAACCAGCATTGTTCACCGATATGGACCGTGTTGTACGTTTGCCCTTCATAAATGACTGAAGGAATGCAAGGGCAGGGGATACCCGGCACCTGCATGATGATGTTAACCAGCGCTATGACATCCAGTATGTTGATCCCATCGTCAGCATTAATATCGGCTGCATCGGAATCGAACGGACTTGGATTGCCTCCCATGATGTAACTGACCATGGAAATAATGTCAAGCACGTTGACCATGCCATCCTCGTTCACATCGCCACACAGGAAGTCTTCATCCTGGGGAATGCCTGGATTTGAAGCCTGTACACTGCACGTAAAAGCAACTGACATTAGGGAAATCAGAATAATCAAAGTGTAAAACCTTGTCATAGCAAAGAATTTTAAGGTTGATTGGACATTAAAGATACAAAGATTCAACGGATCGTGAAAATATTGAGGTGATCTGCCAGGTTTTTTTTGGATGGGAATCCGGTGTATACAATTCCCAGTGCCTCACCAGTCTGGTTGTTGACAGGTGACAGCGGGACAGATCCGATGGTGAACTTCATGGGTACAACCCATAATCAACCGCTTTAGGGGATCAGGCACTCCATTCCAACACGATCGGCTCTTAAAATACAGCGACCGGATTCCAATCACTTGCTTCCAATAACACCGGTTATCCCGATGCAGCGAATGGAGTACAAGCCCTGGATTCCAAAATGATCAGTTACTTTTAAGGCAGCGCACTGAGAATCCATGCTCAGTGATACGGTAGTACCGATTGACCATTTTACTGCTGTGGTACAGATAACGGGCCCAGGCTGTGGTCGCATTATACTGAGAAGAGGTCCAGAAATCCCCGTATGCATTCATCAGGTAGAACCACCCGCTGTTGTAGGCTCTATACCCCCCGGGCAGCCCGGTAAATCCGCTTGCATTGGTGCCACCGACGTTTGGGTCTGTCCAGTGCACGATGCCTTCTTCTTTCAGGTTTCCACCGGCATCCGAGCCGCGCCAGCCTGTAAGATCCCACTGAGGATCCCCAACCGGGTACTGACTATCGGCATTACCTTCGAGGATCTTCCATTCGCCATCGGTTGGGATATGCCATTCTGCCGGACAAATACCCTGCGCACCTTCAGTGTTCACATACTGCATTGCCTCTTTCCATTCATAAAGTCCGCCGTAGATGTCGCAATTCACAGGATCGCCATCCTGACAGTACTTTTCGATGACCCCGTTGTCCAGTTGCTGTTGTCCTCCCCCGGTGCTGTAGATCATCGTTCCCACATTGAGGTTCTCCGTCATCCAGCACTGGTCTCCAATAAGTACCGTGGCGTAGGACTGCCCTCCATACTCAAGCTCATTACCACAGGCAAAGCTGGCTGTGGCAAAACTGATCGCTGCCGTGTCTGCTGAGTTTCCGCAGGCAGTGGTGATGGTCCAGCTGAGGGTATATTCATTGCCGGCTACTCCCTGGAACTCGCTTGCCGGGCTTGTGGGATCAGTTATCGTACCACCGCTACCGCTCAGGATAGCCCAGAGCCCTGTGCCGTTAACAGGTATATTTCCAGCCAATGTAGCGGATGTGCCAGGTACATTTAACTGATCCGGCCCCGCATTGGCCTGAGTGGGCTGAGGCCAGCAGCCCATAAGGCAACGGACAGAAAAGCCATGGTCCTTATAATTGGAGAGCCTGTACACGCCGGCATTATCATATCCAAGGCTCCGGAACCAGGCATTGGATGCATCTGACTGCGAGGAAGACCAGAAATAACCGTTACTGCTCATGAAGTAGGAGTACCCGTCGAGGTAATAACGGTAGCCACCCGGAAGGCCTGTGAAACCAAAGGAGTTCGCAGCGCCCGTGTTGGGATCGTACCAATGAATAAATCCTGTCTCCTTGAGGTTTCCCCCCGCATCGTATCCCCGCCACGCTATATTATCCCATACAGGATCACCTATGCCATATTGCGTATCTGCAGTGCCTTCCAGCACCTTCCATTCGTCATCTGTGGGAATATGCCAGCCTGCGGGACAGATGCCCTGTGCACCTTCCCCTGTCGCATACTGCATGGCTTCAGGCCATTCGTACAATCCTCCGTAGATTGAACAATTGGCATCGTCATTACCGTAACAGTATTTCTCTAGGGTACCGTTATCTGTTTGCTGGTACCCACCCATCGTGCTGTTGATCTTTTGCCCGATGTTCAGGTTGCCGGCCATCCAGCATTGTGTGCCAATCAGGACGGTTGCATACGATTGTCCGGCATATTCAAGATCATCACCACAGGTAAAGCTGCCGGTAAGGCTGATCACCACAGTATCAGAGGAATTCCCGCATGGCGTGGTGATCGTCCAGGACAGTGAGTAAGAACTGTCAGCCATTCCCGTAAATGAGCTCACCGGACTCGAAATATCAGCAACCACTCCCCCTGTACCGCTCACGATGTGCCATATACCTGTGCCGTATTCGGGCGTGTTACCTGCTAATGTGGTGGACGTTCCGGTAACATTCATCTGGTCAGGACCTGCACTGGCCTGAGTCGGTTCAGGCCAGCAACCCTTGAGGCAACGGACAGAGAATCCGATCATTTTATTGCTTGTGTACCGGTAGGAGCCAGCCTGATCAAATCCCAAACTACGTCGCCACGCCTCCGTGCTATTATCGCTGGAAGAAGACCAGTGATAACTGAATTTATTGATATTGAGGAATGTTCCACCATTTGCCAGGCGATATCCGCCGGGAAGACAGGTGAAACCGCTGGTATTACTGGCTGCTGTATTTGGTTCATTCCAGTGTTCCATCCCGGATTCCTTCAGGTTGCCACCTGCATCCTGACCACGCCAACCGGTTTGATCCCACTGTGGGTCACCTGGTAAAAAATGACTGTCAACGGTCCCTTCCAGCAGTTTGATCTCTTCGTCCATCGGAATATGCCACCCAACAGGACAAATTCCCTGTGCACCTTCAGAGCTTACATACTGCATGGCCTCGTTCCATTCATAAAGTCCACCAAGCGTATCACAATTTACCTCATCATTATCGAAACAGTACTTTTCAAGGATGTTGTTATTGGTTTGCAGTTGTCCTCCCTGATTGCTCTGGATCATGGTCCCAACGTTCAGGTTTTCTCTGAACCAGCATTGGCCCCCAATCTGTACCGTGGTATAGGTCTGTCCTTCATAAAGAACGGGCGCGACACATCCACACGGGACCCCCGGCACCTGCATGATGTTGTTGACCAGCGCTATGACATCCAGTATGTTGATCACGCCGTCAGCATTGATATCAGCTGCATCGGAACCGAATGGACTTGGATTGCTACCCATAATGTAACTGACCATGGAAATAATATCCAGCACGTTGACCACGCCGTCCCCACTCACGTCGCCACATAACAAATCACCATTTTGAGAAGTATCTGGAATGTCGGGTACACAGATCATACTGTTATTCATACCGAATGCCGCAGTCGGAGTCGCTGCTTCAGCATGAAGGATATGGCAAAACAGCATGATCAGAAGAGCTGCTGTTCCGGAAAGTTGAAGGAATTTTTTCATGGCTGGATGGTTGAACATTGAAGGCGATAAATATAAATGAATTCAGGAAGACGGGCAAATTATTTCCCGGGTATTTGATAAAACCTGTCGGTGCGGGTAGTGAAATCTTATCATCACTATCGTATCTTTGAATGGATATTAAATCAATGCCATCTGTATGAAAAAACGAACCCCGATAATTCGTTCCCGGAACTGTTTTATCCTCCCTGTTCTGACAGTATGCATCGTAATCCTCTTACCCTTCGGGTGCGGGAAGGATGAGATCACCAACATCTATGTAACTCCCTCAGCAAAGACACTGGTGTTCCTGTCCGACTTCACTGAAAACTCCGATGTGGCTGTGACGATCATGGGCTCTTTACGAAAAACGTTCCCCGGATTGCAGATCGAGTACTTGCAGACCAGCCCTTTTGATGTGAAGGAAGCAGCATACCAGCTCGAACTTATTGCACGCAGCTATCCTGACAGTACCTGTTTTACGGGGCTCATTGAACCCGGAGCCAGCTCTGAGCGGATGGTCTTCGAGATGACTTCCGGAATGCGATTCCTGGTGCCTGATAACGGTCTGGCCTCAAGGGTGTTCCGATACCTGGATACCCTGAATTGCTACCGTATCGAAAATCCTTTGGATGATACAGGCCAGGATCCATATGAGCTGAGCATCATTGATTTCTATTTGAAGGCTACCCAGGAATTGCTCTCAGGAAAACCCCTGGCAGAATTTGGCAGTGCCATCCCGGATCCGGTCACATATCCCATACAGGATGCCATGAAAGTGAATGATACGATCATTGGCGAGATCGTGTTCACGGATAATTTCGGCAACTGCGTTACCAATATTACGGATTCATTGTTTCAGGATCTGGAACCGGGGGTGCTTCTTAAAGTAAATGCAGAATATCAATCCTTTTTTGCGACGTACGGTTCAGATTATTCGGCCGTACCCGGCGGACAAAATGTCGTCCTTATTGACAGGTCTGACCGGATTGAACTTGCCGTTTGCTTCGGTGACATTTCACAACGGTATGCCCTGACCGCAGGCACCCCGGTAAAATTCCACAGCGACAGGGTGCGGATCGGCATACTTCAGTACAATGATATTTCCAGTCAGATGGTTTCAGCCATGAAAGAGGAATTGCAGGTACAAGGGTTCGATTCAACGGTCAATACGATCTTTGTTCAGAAAAATGCCAACGGAATCCAATCTGCACTGAAAGATCTTGTTACAGAACTTCTCAATGCCAGGGTTGATATGATTATCCCTTTCTCAACACCTGCAGCCCAGGCTGTCGTTTTAACCACTCCTGACACGATCCCGGTGGTTTTCACCATCGTCACTGATCCTGAATCTGCAGGGATCCTGGACATAAGACCCCATGTGACCGGATTGTCCAATGCCACCGATTTCAGTGCAGTCATCGGTTTTCTGCTCAGGATCCTGCCTGATCTGACCATTGCAGGAAGCATCTATCATTCGAATGAAGACAACTCGGCAGAGGCCCAGCAGCAACTGGCAGATCTTTTCCCTTTCTACGGGATTGATTTCTTCCATGCCGACATCAACATTGCCGCTGATCTTCCTGCCGCTTACCAGCAGTTGATGATCCATGAGCCTGATGCTATCCTGATCACTAATGATAATACCATGACCCAGACGACGGATGACCTTGTCGGGCTTTCCCTGCAGGATACCATCCCAGTCATAGGGACTGATTATTCAAATGCACAGATGGGTGCACTGGCTTCCATCAGCGTGGATTATGACCTGATCGCCCGGCAGACAGGTGATGTGGCCATCTCCGTCATCCGTGGTGTTGATCCTGATGATTTGCCAGTCCTGCATTTCGAAACCAACATCATTGCCGTTAACCTGCTAACCGCCGGATTGCTGGGATATGCATTTGATCCGGGTATCCTGCAGGAAGCTGTCTATATATTCCCGTAATCCTGATCGTCACATACTAAGGACGGAAGACCGATTCAGGTTTTGGGAGGGGATCGAACAAACGCAGAATATTGCGGGCATAGGCTCCAACGAAGCTATTTCTGTTCAGGGCAATACGTGACAGGACATCCTTCTGGAAATCGGTAACCGAATGAATGGATTTCCCTGAAATGATAAGATCCATCAGAACAGAGACGTAATCAGTATAATCTTTATATTCAGTAGCCTTGCCATGAAGAAGCCTGTACTGACTGTTGACCTCATTCAAGGTCGCCATTGCATTCATTGTATCCTTAACCGCCAGATAACAGAAAACCATCCTGTATTTCCAGGAAATGCTCCGCAGATCATGGATATGATCAGTGAAGGTAGCATAAAGTGTGAGAAGCTCTTCATTATTTTCATAAAATCCTTTACCTGGCCTTTTAACCAGCGTCTTACTCAAATCGTTAACGGCAGAGGACATAATCCTGAACTGATAGGCCATGTTGTTTGCCGACATACCAACCGGTGAAGATTCAGCCATACTGGCTGCTGCATCCAGCAAGATCAAATTCATTTCCTCGGGACTGAGTCCTAAAGTAGACGGGCAGCTCGTCGCTTCATTATAAGTATACGATGTAGGTTTCAGTGTAATCGTTGAAGTAGAATAATCAGAAGGCCAGGTAGCAGGGGGGCTATTGCTTTTATTATTATGATAATAAAATATCGAACCGCAATCCCTGTAATAGTAGTAATCGCTGGAGTCCCATGGGGGGACATTTTTATCGAACAAATTTCCGGCTGGAGCACTCTGATTGTTATTGTACCCCTGGAGGGAAGCTATGCCGCAGGTCTGAGGAGTTGGCGATCCATCAGGCGAAACTACCATGTCAATATCGCATTCATCGAATTTGTTGCATTTGATCACCAGTCCCCTGCCTGCAGGTCCCTTGTTATCACCCTGAGCCAATATTCCTATGCTCATTTCCTTCAGGGTATTCCTGTAGATAGAATTGTTATCGTCAAGCGAGTTACTTACTACAATTCCAAAATGAGATGCCGTCGAGCTATTCTGGGTCATTGATTTTTTCATCAGGATATTTTCCTCGACTTTAAAGCCGGTACAATAATCCATGTAAATTCCATAAGCCAGGTCAGGTAAAAAAACATCACTGTCAAATAACTTAATTGAGTTGCTTGTTATCGAAGCATTATCCAATCCATTTATATAAATAGCCTTACAGACCGTATCGAATCGTGTTTCATTGACGATCAGTGTTTTATCAGTACTGATGCCGTACGCCTCAATGCCTCTGAAAAGACGAATGAACCTGCATTGATCTGTACTTGTCGCATTCAATTTATCCACGCTGAAGGATGAATTGAAACTATAGATGCCGGAACCGCGGGTGACCGGGAATGTAAACTGATCAGCCTCCACGGGGATGTCATTGATAAAGGAGCAACCCTGGAATTTAATTCCTCTGACCCCATCAAGTTTTACGAAGGCATCCGGATGTACATTGGGGTTTAACAACTGATCATCCGTTTTGAATGTGACGTTTTTAAAATAGCTTACGTTATTAAGTATATTTCCCAATGTTCCGGGTTTAAAGTTCTCATAGGGTGTGAAATTTACTGCGATCCTGTTGTTGACAAAAAAAGCATTTTCCGCCTGAACGATTCCGCCGCAACCGGGCTGTCCGCCTACACCCACGGTGTCCTCCAGCACATTGATCATATCAATTCCTGTCAGCGCACCCCGGATGACCGCACCGTTTGAGAGAATGACGGTACCATGTGTCCCCGGGGTCAGCTGGCTTTCGTTTCTCAATCCCTGGACACGGATGCCCATCCACATACCCTGACACAACCCATTGCGAAACGTAGCACCATCGATGACCAATGTCCCGCCTGGTTCCACCACGACCCTGGCGTCCGTGTTGAACAGGACATCCGCCGTCACAGTGAGTGTACTTCCCTGTGATATCCAGAGATAATTCTTGATATGATGGACTGTCGTCCAGGTGACCTGTCCTGTGATTCTGATGTCATTTGCAGCAGGAATGATCCTGGCTTTTTTAACAGCTTCACCCGCGTTGATCCTTCCGTGGCCAAGCAGGCCCAACAGATTGCTGTTCCCGGGAACACTGTAAATATCATCTGTAGTTGTTTCGATGATATATTTGACCTCTTCCGGCGTCAGGCATGGATTGGCGGAGAAGATCAAAGCTGCCAGCCCTGCAACGATCGGAGATGCGAATGAAGTGCCCCAGAAGCTCGACACATAGCATGTGTTATTATCATAACAAGCCGACAGAATCCCATGACCCGGTGCACAGACATCCACCTTGTCGTTGTGGGTATGACTGTGCGTTGCATCGAAAATATGATTATCGGTTTGCCCCACGCTTGTCACTGAAATGACGGGATCATAGGAAGCAGGATAATTATATCCATTTCCATTGGGAGCACATGGATTGGGTACTTCAGTCCCGTTACCTGCTCCGGCTACCATCAGGGTTCCCTGATCGCCCAGGAGGTGAATTACATTCAAATGTGTCGTATTATAAGCATTACAGCAGGCAAAGCTGGCGTTTATCACCCTGGCACCCAGGTTCGACATCTGGAGAATCGTACTGTACTGTGCATCTCCTAAGATCAACTTACAATCAAATCCAATGGCACTGATCCCTTCACTATTGTTTGTGGCAGCAGCCGCACATCCGGCCACAGGGGTTCCATGCCAGGGCTGGGAAGGGGTAAATGGAATAATTTGAACGATTTTGGAAGCAAGATCCTTATGGTAAACATTGAATCCGAAATCCGGGATACCTATCAGAACATTCGGACTTCCATGGGTATAGTCCCAGGCCTCTTTGGCGTGAATGTTCGTCAGCGCCCATTGCTGACTAAAATAGGGATCGTTGGGTGCTGAGGGCGTGCTGGTAATGCCCGGATACTCAGGAATGGGCATGGTTGAACCTCCAATTGGCTCATAATGCGGAATCCTTTCGCTATAATAATATATTCCCTTGCTGAATCTCTGCATTTCCTGAAGCAGCGAGTCGGCATCTTCATGACATTTGAGTATGAAGACCTTATCCAGCAGGTAGACTTCTTTTTTGAAAGGGGATGCCAGTTGGGGAAAAGCCCTGTCAAAGGAATACACACCATAACGGGTAAAGAGCATACGCAACGAATCGTTCTTCATAATGACCGTATCTCCGTGAAAGGATGGTATACCCGACGGATCATAAACGCATACGTACAACTGTCCCTGTTCGAACGGTTCTACTTTCAAAGCCAGAGAAAGCAGATTGGTATCCATCCCTGGAATACTGGAAAGATCAACGATCTGGCTGGCGGCTTCATTATGGTTGAATAATAACATAAAAACTGCCGTCGTCAGGATGGCAAGACGAGGTAATGGTACTGTTTTCATAGGATATAATTGAAATAGTTGCAGTCAGGAAGGGTAAACAGGGAATTACAGGTTAAATGTACGTCATTTTTACAGCGAAGTCAATAGGGGGTTACAGGTTACTGGTTGCAGGTTACAGGTTACAAGCAGTGGTGCTATGAATTTTACCTGTAACCTGCAACCTGCAACAAAAAATTGTGGTCATTAACTTGGTCAATTAAGAAATATTATCTACTTTTGCAGCCCAAAATCATTCAGGAACCTCAGTATTCATTTTTAACCAAGAAAGAGAGCGTATTTTTATGATCATTGTACCTGTGAAAGAAGGTGAAAGCATCGACCGGGCCTTGAAGAAACTCAAGCGGAAGTTTGAGAAGACCGGGGTGGTGAAGGAATTGCGTGAGAGGCAGAAATTTACGAAGCCATCGGTCATCAAGCGGCAGGAAAGGTTGAAAGCCATCTTCATTCAACAGCTTCAGCAGAACGAGGAATAATGTTGGAGAAAGGCATCGCAGCGCGATGCCTTTTTTTTTAAGAAATTTTGTTTTTACATATTTTTTTCATACTTTTAACGTTGTAAACAGGTAGAGACAAAATTTCTTCTTTTTTTGATGTTGCGGGCGAGATTCATTGACTATATCCGGTACGAGAAAAGGTATTCTCATCACACCATCCTTGCATACCAGACAGATCTTGATCAATTTTACGCTTATATCCAGGAGCAGTACGGGCTTACGGACATTCTGCAGGTGGATCATCAGATCATTCGTTCCTGGCTGGTCAGCCTGATGGACACTCATGTTCATCCCCGGTCGATCAACCGCAAGCTGAGCACCCTTCGATCTTATTACCGTTTTTTGATGAAGGAAGGGGTCCTGGACGAAAATCCGCTTTTAAAGGTGATTTCGCCGAAGAATCCTCACAGGCTTCCGGTTTTTGTGGAAAAAGTAAAAATGGAAGCATTGTTCCATGATGTTGATTTTGGGGAGGATCTTGCGGGAGTGAGGGAAAGGGTGATCCTGGAGCTGTTGTATGCAACAGGCATGCGGTTGTCGGAGATGATCAGCCTGAGAGATTCCGATGTCGATTTTGGCCGTTCACAGATCAAAGTGATGGGCAAACGCAGCAAGGAGCGAATCATTCCTGTTGCCGGCCAGGTGATGGCGTTGCTCACCGGTTACATCAGCCTGCGAAAAAAAGAGATCCCTGCATTGAACAAAGATTCGTTCCTGCTTGTTACCGACAAAGGGGAGCGATGTTATCCGAAGTTCATTTATAACGTGGTTGTCCGTTACCTGGATGTGGTCACGACGCTGAAGAAAAAAAGCCCGCATGTGTTGCGCCATACATTTGCCACCCATTTGCTGAACGAGGGGGCTGACCTGAACGCTGTAAAGGAATTGCTGGGCCACGCCAATCTTTCGGCTACACAGATATACACACACAACACGATAGAGAAGCTTAAAAAGATCTATAACCAAGCTCATCCGCGAGCGTAAAAAAGGAGGTAGCTTATGAACGTCAACATTCAATCTGTTCATTTCAAGACTGATCGCAAGCTGGAAGTGTTTATCAACGACCGGGTTTCGAAGTTGTCGGGGATCTTTGACGGGGTGATTGCCAGTGAGGTGACACTTCGCCTTGACAAGTCGGGTACACAGGAAAATAAGATCACGGAGATAAGGCTGGTGATACCCGGGAATGATCTTTTTGCCAGGAAGCAGTGCAAAACCTTTGAGGAGGCGACGGATATTGCTGTGGAGGCGTTGAGAAGACAATTGAGCAGGCACAAGGAAAAGGCGCGTGGAAGATGACAGGTCGCATGTGAAACACCAATAAAAATTACGCTTTTCTTTGTTTGTTAGATGAATTGTTCATAAATTTGCAGTCCTTTTTTCGAAGGGCTGCTTTTTTTATTAATATTATTTGTAATTTTGCCCGCTAAAATTTTCATTAGCCGATGTAGCTCAGCTGGTAGAGCAGCTGATTTGTAATCAGCCGGTCGGCGGTCCGAATCCGTCCATCGGCTCTAAAAACTCAGTTCTTTGATATCTTACTTTCACACTCACACCCACACCGACACCCACACCCACACCCGCCTCGGGGAGATTCCAGAGCGGTCAAATGGGGCAGACTGTAAATCTGTTGGCGATGCCTTCGGAGGTTCGAATCCTCCTCTCCCCACACTCACACCCACACCGACACTGGCTTCCGCTGACTTGGTCAGCTTCAGCCAGCAAAGCCCACACCTGTCTCGCGGAAATAGCTCATTTGGCAGAGCGACAGCCTTCCAAGCTGTAGGTAGCGGGTTCGAGCCCCGTTTTCCGCTCCAGGCTACGCCGATGTAGCTCAGTTGGTAGAGCACGTCCTTGGTAAGGACGGGGTCACGGGTTCAAATCCCGTCATTGGCTCAGATCAGGAACAAAACGTAATCATTTAACCAAAATTTAATTATTTTCAATCATGGCAAAAGAAAAATTTGCGCGTACCAAGCCTCACGTGAATATTGGAACCATCGGTCACATTGACCATGGCAAGACAACCCTCACCGCTGCTATTACGCTTAATCTGCAGGATAAGGGACTGGCTGTTTTCAAATCCTTTGATGAAATTGACAATGCCCCGGAAGAAAAGGAAAGAGGGATCACCATCAATACAGCTCACGTTGAATACCAAACCGAAACCAGGCACTACGCCCATGTGGACTGCCCGGGCCATGCTGACTATATCAAGAACATGGTAACTGGTGCTGCACAAATGGACGGTGCCATCCTGGTGGTTGCAGCTACCGACGGCCCCATGCCCCAGACACGTGAACATATCCTTCTGGCCCGCCAGGTAGGTGTGCCGCGTATCGTTGTGTTCATGAGCAAAGTAGATATGGTTGATGATGAAGAGCTGCTTGACCTGGTTGAAATGGAAGTAAGAGACCTGCTTACCTTCTATGAATATGACGGGGACAATACTCCCATCATCCGTGGCTCAGCCCTCGGTGCCCTGAACAAAGAACCCAAATGGGTGGAAAAGATATGGGAACTGATGGACGCCTGTGATACATGGGTACCACTGCCGCAGCGTGACAAGGAAAAACCTTTCCTGATGCCCGTTGAGGACGTTTTCTCCATCACCGGACGTGGAACCGTTGCCACGGGAAGGATTGAAACCGGTATCATCAAGGTGAACGATCCTGTCGAAATCATCGGGATGGGAGCAGAAAAACTCAAATCAGTGGTTACCGGAGTGGAAATGTTCCGCAAGATCCTTGACGAAGGGGAAGCGGGTGACAACGCCGGTCTGCTGCTCAGAGGTATTGACAAGGACGAGATCCGCCGTGGTATGGTCGTTGCCAAACCCGGATCGGTTACTCCTCATAAACACTTCATGGGACAGGTTTACGTGCTTAAAAAAGAAGAAGGGGGCCGCCATACGCCATTCCATAACAGATACCGTCCTCAGTTTTTCTTCAGAACAACTGATGTGACCGGTGAGATCATCATGCCGGAAGGTGTGGAAATGGTTATGCCAGGTGATAACCTCACCATCGAGGTGAAACTGATCTCTGAGATCGCAATGAGCAAAGGTCTTCGGTTTGCTATCCGCGAAGGTGGCAGAACCGTCGGCGCTGGCCAGGTAACGGAAATCCTTGATTAATCTGGTATCTCACATAGTAAACAAAACAGAGTGCTTCCCCGCTGACGGGGAACCACTCTGTTTAATGGTTCACATGAACGGGTGTAGCTCAATTGGCAGAGTAGTGGTCTCCAAAACCATTGGCTGTAGGTTCGAGTCCTACCACCCGTGCAAATAAATCAGAAAAGATGGCACGGTTAAAAATAAAAGAATACATTAAGGAAAGCTATGATGAACTGATGCATAAGGTTTCCTGGCCTACCTATAAGGAACTTCAGGGTAGTGCCCTGGTCGTATTCGTCGCTTCCCTCATTATTGCTTTGGTCGTGTTTTTAATGGATGTATCCTTTGAAAACATCCTCAAACAGTTTTATAAGCTCTTTTAATCCTTTGCCACCATCAATCTAGCCGCCATTTATTCAACACCAGGGAATCTCTATGAGTGAACAGGAAAAAAAATGGTATGTGATCAGGGCAATCAGCGGTAATGAGAAAAAGGTGAAGCAATACATCGAAAGTGAAATTAACCGGCTGAAGCTGCAGGACTACATATCTCAGGTCTTAATCCCGACTGAAAAGGTTTACCAGGTACGAAAAGGTAAAAAAATCAGCAAGGAGAGAAACTATTTCCCGGGTTATGTGCTGGTGGAAGCGGCCCTGGTGGGTGAAGTTCCCCATATCCTGCGCAACGTACCCGGTGTGCTGGGATTCCTGGGAACAAAAGGAGAACCACATCCTCTCCGCCCTGCCGAGGTGAAACGAATCCTCGGGAAAGTAGACGAACTGTCGGAGATGGGAGAGGAGATGAGCGTGCCGTTCATCGTGGGGGAAAGTGTAACTGTGATCGATGGACCTTTTAACAGCTTTAGCGGCATCATAGAAGAGATCAACGAAGAGAAGAAAAAGCTCAAGGTAATGGTCAAGATCTTCGGACGAAAAACTCCCCTGGAGTTGGGATTTATGCAAGTGGAAAAAGAACAGTAATCTAATTTTTGTATCAGGTACTATGGCAAAAGAAGTCAGCGGAATCATTAAGCTCCAGATCAAAGGAGGCGCAGCAAATCCTTCACCTCCCGTCGGACCGGCATTGGGTTCCAAAGGAGTGAATATCATGGAGTTTTGCAAGCAGTTCAATGCGCGTACACAGGATAAGGCAGGGAAACTGCTGCCCGTCGTAATCACGGTATTCAGGGATAAATCGTTCAGCTTCATTGTAAAATCACCACCTGTGGCTGTGCAGTTGATGGAGGCAACCAAGACCCAGAAGGGTTCTGCCGAACCCAACAGAAATAAAGTGGCGTCGGTGACCTGGGATCAGATCAAAACGATCGCTGAAGATAAAATGGCCGACCTGAACGCCTTCACGATCGAGTCTGCCATGAAAATGGTGGCAGGATCGGCCAGGAGCATGGGCATTGAAGTCAAGGGCACACCCCCGCTGGCCATGAATGAATAGGTGCAGGATAATGAAATATTTTACAGGTAATGGCACAAATAACTAAGAACCAAAAGACCGCACTGGGAAAGTACGACAGAAGAGTTGCCTTTCCTCTCCAGGATGCAGCAAAGGTGATCAAGGATATCACTACCACCAAGTTCGAGGCTTCCGTCGATATGGACGTCCGCCTGGGCGTTGATCCAAGAAAAGCCAATCAAATGGTGCGTGGAACCGTAACCCTGCCGCATGGTACAGGGAAAACCAAACGGGTACTGGTGCTTTGTACACCCGACAAAGAGGATGAAGCCAAAGAAGCCGGCGCAGATTATATCGGCCTGGATGACTTTATTAAAAAGATCGAAGGCGGATGGACCGACATTGATGTTGTCATCACGATGCCCACGGTGATGGCCAAGGTGGGTAAGCTGGGCAAGATACTGGGACCCAGGGGCCTTATGCCCAATCCCAAGTCCGGCACAGTGACCATGGACATAGGCAGGGCAGTCACGGAAGTCAAAGCCGGAAAGATCGACTTTAAAGTGGATAAATACGGGATCATCCATGCAGCGATCGGCAAAGTGACCTTTACCGATGAGATGCTGGCCGACAACGCACGCGAACTGATACAGACCATCGTGAAACTTAAACCAGCTTCCGCCAAGGGAACATATATCAGGAGCATTTATATGTCAAGCACCATGAGTCCCGGCGTGAAAGTGGACCAGAAATCCGTAACGATGTAATCCCGTATGGGGTGAGAAAAGAAAAGGAAACCGAAATCATGACAACTGCAGAGAAAAACCAACTGATTGATGTGCTGGCCGAACAGCTGAGGGTGAACAATACCATCTACCTTGCGGATATCTCCGACCTGAATTCAGTAAAGACCTCAGACCTGAGGAGACTGTGTTTCAGGCGGAATGTCAGGCTGATGGTCGTGAAGAATACACTGCTCAAAAAAGCCATGGAAAAAGTGGATAAAGATTTCAGCGGGCTTTATCCTGTTCTTAAGGGATCCACTTCGCTGATGATCGCAGAGGCAGGTAATGTACCGGCCAGGCTGATCAGGGAATTCAGAAGCACCAGCGACCGGCCTCTATTGAAAGGAGCATTCATCGATGAGATGATCTTCATCGGCGATGATCAGCTCGAATTCCTGGAGGCTCTCAAGACTAAGAATGAGATGATCGGTGATTTGATCCTTTTGCTGCAATCGCCGGCACGCAACGTGATCAGTGCACTGCAATCCCCTTCGCGCAAACTGGCAGGCATCCTCAAGACCCTGTCGGAAAAAGAATAAGGAATATCCTAGCAATAGTATACTGTTACGCCAAATTAAAAAGTTTAGGAACAATTAAAATTGAACAAAATGGCAGATTTAAAAGTGTTTGCAGAGCAATTGGTGAACCTGACCGTCAAAGAGGTCAACGAACTGGCGCAGATCCTCAAGGGGCAATATGGCATTGAGCCAGCTGCTGCAGCCGCCGTAATGGCCGCTCCAGGAGCCGCTGCCGCCGTTGCCGCCGGACCTGTTGAAGAAGAAAAGACCAGCTTTGATGTAGTGATCAAGCATCCGGGTCAGTCCAAACTGGCAGTGGTGAAACTGGTGAAAGAACTGACCAGTCTTGGACTAAAAGAAGCCAAGGAATTGGTGGATGCCGCTCCCAAAGCGATCAAGGAAGGCGTCACCAGGGATGAAGCCGAGGCCCTCAAAAAACAATTGGAAGAGGCCGGAGCTGAGGTTGAAATTAAGTAGGACAATATATACTGTTACCATAATGGAGAAATAGGCCTCTTCCCGTTTGAGGAAGGGTCTATCTCTCCGGTTTACACATGATATTTTTTCCACATAATTTATTAACCTCATCCTGTGAAGAACAGGTTTAAAATTATATAACCTTGGTCTCAGAAAACATCCAACGAGTCAATTTTGGCACAGCAAGACTCAGAGCAGAGTACCCCGATTTTCTTGACGTTCAGCTAAAGTCCTTCAGGGACTTTTTCCAGCTGGAGACCAATCCGGAGGACCGGGCCGGCGAAGGCCTGTACCAGGTATTTGCCGAGAATTTTCCCATCACGGATGCCCGGAATAATTTTGTTCTGGAATTCCTTGATTACTTTATCGATCCCCCACGTTACTCCATTGATGAGTGCATCGAAAGGGGGCTTACCTACAGTGTGCCGCTGAAGGCAAAACTGAAGCTGTACTGTACCGATCCTGAGCATGAAGACTTTGAAACGATCATCCAGGATGTGTACCTGGGAATGATCCCTTACATGACCCCCAAGGGTACATTCATCATCAACGGGGCAGAACGGGTGGTGGTATCACAGCTTCACCGCTCCCCAGGAGTGTTCTTCGGGACCAGCTTCCATGCCAACGGACAGCAGTTGTTCTCAGCCAGGATCATCCCGTTCAAGGGTTCGTGGATGGAGTTCACCACCGATATCAACAACGTGATGTACGCCTACATCGACCGTAAGAAGAAGCTGCCGGTGACCACGCTGCTGAGAGCCATCGGGTATGAGTCGGATAAGGACATCCTGGAGATCTTTGACCTGGCGCAGGAAATCAAGGTCAGCCGGTCGGCCCTGAAGAAGTACATCGGCCGCAGGCTTGCCGCAAGGGTTGTCAGGGCATGGATCGAGGATTTTGTGGATGAGGACACCGGGGAAGTGGTTTCCATCGAACGGACGGAAGTGATCATCGAAAGGGAAACCGTGCTGGAAAACAAGCACGTCGATCAGATCATTGACGCAGGGATCAAGACCATCCTTCTTCATAAAGAAGAAGGGGACTCCATTGATTTTTCGATCATTTTCAACACCCTGCAGAAAGATACCGCCAACTCTGAGAAAGAAGCGGTGGAATTCATCTACAGGCAATTACGCAACGCAGAACCTCCCGATGAGGAGACAGCCCGCGGTATCATCGACAAACTGTTCTTCAGCGATAAGCGATACGACCTTGGGGATGTGGGACGATACAGGATCAACAAAAAGCTCAAGCTCGACACTCCCCTGGAAGTAAAAGTGCTGACCAAGGAGGATATCATTTCCATCATCAAGTACCTGATCGAGTTGGCCAATTCCAAGACGGAAGTCGATGATATTGACCACCTTAGCAATCGTCGTGTGAGAACCGTCGGCGAACAGCTGTATAATCAGTTCGGTGTTGGGCTGGCCAGGATGGCAAGAACCATCCGTGAGCGGATGAATGTAAGGGACAATGAAGTGTTCACTCCCACGGACCTGATCAATGCCAAGACACTCTCTTCCGTCATCAATTCGTTTTTTGGCACTAACCAGCTTTCACAGTTCATGGATCAGACCAATCCTCTTTCGGAGCTGACCCATAAACGAAGGGTGTCGGCCCTGGGTCCGGGAGGTCTTTCCAGGGACCGTGCAGGTTTCGAGGTTCGTGACGTACATTATACCCATTACGGGCGTCTGTGCACGATCGAAACTCCGGAAGGACCGAACATCGGCCTGATCTCCTCCCTGTGCGTGTACGCCAAGATCAATCACCTTGGATTCATCGAAACACCCTATCGCAGGGTGGTCAGCGGGAAGGTTGCCATTGACGAGCCACCGGTGTACCTGAGTGCAGAGGAAGAGGAAAGCATCAACATCGCACATGCCAGTGCCCCGCTGAATGCGGACGGCACCTTCAGCCAGGAAAAAATCAAGGCACGCTACCTGGCTGACTATCCATACATTGACAATCAGAAGGTGGGTATGATCGATGTGGCCACCAACCAGATCGCTTCCATCGCCGCCTCCCTGATCCCGTTCCTGGAACATGACGATGCCAACAGGGCCCTGATGGGATCCAACATGATGCGGCAGGCTGTCCCATTGCTCAACCCGGAAGTGGTCCTTGTGGGTACAGGCATCGAGGAGCAGGTTGCACGCGACAGCCGGACGCTCATCCACGCCGAAGGGGATGGAGTGGTTGAATACGTGGACGCCAGGGAGATCCTGATCCGGTACAACCGCGCCGAGGAAGACCGCCTGACCAGCTTCGATGATGATATCAAACGGTATCAGATGATGAAGTTCACACGTACCAACCAGAACACATGCGTCAACCTCAGACCCATCGTCAGCAAAGGCGACAAGGTCGTCAGGGGGCAGGTACTGTGCGAGGGATATGCCACAAAAAATGGTGAGCTGGCCCTTGGCCGTAACCTGATGGTCGCTTTCATGCCCTGGAAGGGATATAATTTTGAGGATGCCATCGTGGTTTCCGAACGCATCGTTAAGGAGGATATTTTTACCTCTGTCCATATCGAAGAATTCACCCTGGAAGTCAGGGATACAAAGCGCGGGATTGAGGAACTTACCAACGATATACCGAATGTCAGCTCCGAAGCAACCAAGGACCTGGATGAGAATGGTCTGATCCGGATCGGTGCAGAAGTAAAAGAAGGAGACATCCTCATCGGCAAGATCACTCCCAAGGGGGAAAGCGATCCCACTCCGGAGGAAAAGCTCCTCAGGGCCATCTTCGGTGACAAGGCGGGCGACGTGAAAGATGCCTCCCTCAAGGCACCTCCCTCCATGCAGGGAGTCGTGGTCGAGAAGAAACTGTTCTCACGGGTGATCAAAGACCGTAAGACACGTACCAAAGAGAAAGATGACCTGGTAAAGCTGGAAAAGGACTTCAAAAAAGATTCCGATGCGCTGAAAGCCAAGCTGCTCGACAAGCTTACCCTGCTGCTCAGCGGCAAACAGTCGAACGGGGTTTTCAATAAGTTCAAGGAGGAAATCATTCCCAAAAAGGCTAAGTTCACCCAGAAAGTGCTTTCTGACATCGATTACTCCACCATCAATCCCAACAAGTGGACCACCGAAAAGGAAACGAACGACCTGGTAAAACGTCTTCTGAACAACTACAATATTCATTACCGCGAAGTACTGGGCCGGTTCAACCGGATGAAGTTCGTTGCCACCGTTGGCGATGAACTGCCCAACGGGATCGTCCAGATGGCCAAGGTATATGTTGCCAAAAAGAGAAAACTGAAGGTAGGCGATAAGATGGCGGGACGGCACGGTAACAAAGGCATCGTGGCAAAGATCGTCAGGGAAGAGGATATGCCCTTTCTGGAAGACGGAACCCCTGTGGATATCGTGCTGAATCCTCTGGGCGTACCTTCCCGTATGAACCTCGGCCAGATCTACGAAACCGTACTTGGATGGGCAGGCCACAAGCTTGGTAAGCATTTCTCAACACCTATCTTTGACGGTGCTTCCATTGATCAGATCAACAGCTATATGAAGGAAGCCAACCTCCCTGAAAACGGCAGGGTATATCTTTATGACGGCGGAACCGGAGAACGGTTCAAACAGCCCGCCACCGTAGGCTATATCTACATGCTGAAGCTGCACCATATGGTCGACGACAAGATGCATTCGCGTTCCATCGGACCTTACTCACTGATCACACAACAGCCTCTCGGTGGAAAAGCACAGTTTGGCGGTCAGCGGTTCGGTGAAATGGAGGTATGGGCACTGGAAGCTTTCGGTGCTTCGAACATCCTGCAGGAGATCCTTACGGTAAAGTCAGACGATGTCCAGGGCCGTGCCCGCGCTTACGAAGCGATTGTAAAAGGAGAGAACATGCCAAGACCAGGTGTCCCGGAATCCTTCAACGTGTTGGTCCATGAGCTCAGAGGACTTGGTCTGAACGTTACCTTTGAATAACACCTTTAACCTATAGTGCAGGGTGAAATACCCTGATCTTCGTTCTTGTTGTCATTTATTTTTGCAAATCCATAAAATCAAATGGCCTTTAGAAAAGATACCATCATCAACAGTAACTTCGATACGATCACCATCAGTCTGGCCTCACCCGAAATGATCCTGGAACGATCCAGCGGAGAGGTGCTCAAGCCGGAAACGATCAACTACCGTACGTACAAACCTGAAAGGGATGGGTTGTTCTGCGAAAGGATCTTCGGACCGGTAAAAGACTGGGAATGCCACTGTGGCAAATACAAACGGATCCGTTATAAAGGGATCGTATGTGACAGGTGTGGCGTTGAAGTAACGGAAAAAAAGGTCAGAAGGGAACGCATGGGACATATCCAGCTGGTAGTCCCTGTAGCACATATCTGGTTTTTCAGGTCATTGCCCAATAAGATCGGTGCGTTGCTGGGACTATCCACCAAAAAGCTGGATTCCATCATTTATTATGAACGGTATGTGGTCATCAATCCCGGCATCAAAGCCAGGGACGGTATACAGTACCTGGATTTCCTGACGGAGGAGGAATATTTTGAGATTGTTGAGAGCCTGCCTTCCGATAACCAGTATCTGGATGACTCCCATCCGGATAAGTTCGTGGCAAAGATGGGGGCGGAGGCCCTTCATGACCTTCTGGCCCATCTTGACCTTGACAAGACCTCGTATGAACTGCGGCACAAGGCAAATACCGAATCATCCCAGCAAAGGAAACAGGATGCATTGAAACGCCTGCAGGTGTATGAATCTTTCCGTGAAGCCAACAAGAAGATCGAAAACCGGCCTGAATGGATGATCGTCAAAGTGGTGCCGGTGATTCCTCCTGAACTCAGGCCCCTGGTGCCGCTGGATGGCGGCAGGTTTGCCACTTCCGACCTGAACGATCTGTACCGCCGTGTGATCATCCGGAATAACAGGCTCAAGCGCCTGATCGAGATCAAGGCACCGGATGTGATCATGCGCAATGAAAAGCGAATGCTGCAGGAAGCAGTGGATTCCCTTTTCGATAATTCCAGGAAAGTGAATGCGGTGAAAACAGAATCCAACCGTCCCCTGAAATCGCTCTCAGACAGCCTCAAGGGCAAGCAGGGCAGGTTCCGGCAGAATCTTCTGGGTAAACGTGTGGATTATTCGGGCCGTTCTGTGATCGTAGTAGGTCCGGAATTGAAGCTGAACGAATGCGGTTTGCCCAAGGAGATGGCATCTGAGCTTTTCAAGCCGTTCATTATCCGGAAAATGCTTGAACGGGGCATTGTCAAGACCGTCAAGTCTGCAAAAAAGATCGTCGACCGTAAAGATCCGGTCGTATGGGATATCCTTGAGAACATCCTCAAGGGGCACCCGGTGATGCTCAACAGGGCACCCACGCTTCACCGTCTTGGGATCCAGGCCTTCCAGCCCAAATTGATCGAGGGGAAGGCCATCCAGCTGCATCCGCTGGCCTGTACGGCATTCAACGCTGACTTCGACGGAGACCAGATGGCAGTGCATGTCCCCCTTGGCAATGCAGCCATCCTCGAAGCCCAGCTGCTGATGCTGGCATCTCACAATATCCTCAATCCGGCCAATGGAGCGCCTATCACCGTTCCTTCCCAGGACATGGTTCTCGGCTTGTACTATCTGACCAAAGGACGCCGGAGCTTACCCGACAATCCTTCCAGAGGGGAGGGCCGTATTTTTTACTCTCCCGAAGAGGTGACCATTGCCTACAACGAAGGAAAAGTGGACCTTCACGCTTTTATTAAAGTGCGGCTGACCGTCCAGGAAGACGGCAATGAGGTGACAAAGATCATTGAGACCACTACCGGACGTATCATTTTCAACAATTATGTGCCGGAAGGATATGGCTTCATCAATGAACTGCTGACAAAGAAATCCCTCAGGGATATCATAGGCAACATCATGCGCAAGACCGGAACAGCGGCCACTGCCAGGTTCCTGGACGATATCAAGGACCTCGGATTCGAGATGTCGTTCAAGGGAGGACTCTCCTTCAACCTTGCCGACGTGATTGTACCGGCCATCAAGGATAAGCTGATCGGCAGCGCCAACGCCGAAGTGGATGAAGTCGTCAGTAACTACACCAACGGATTCATTACCAATAATGAACGTTACAACCAGATCATCGACATCTGGACACATACCAACTCGCAGCTCACCCAGGAACTGATCAAACAACTGTCGCAGGACCGCCAGGGATTCAATCCGGTGTTCATGATGCTGGATTCCGGAGCCAGGGGATCCAAGGAACAGATCCGGCAGCTTTCGGGCATGAGGGGATTGATGGCGAAGCCACAGAAATCTGGCGCTGCAGGGGGTGAAATCATTGAAAATCCAATCCTGTCCAATTTTAAAGAGGGTTTGTCGGTTCTTGAGTATTTCATTTCCACCCATGGTGCCCGGAAAGGTCTGGCCGACACGGCCCTTAAGACGGCTGACGCCGGTTACCTTACCCGTCGTCTGGTGGACGTTGCACAGGATGTCGTCATCACGGAGGAAGACTGCGGAACATTGCGTGGTTTGACCATCACCGCACTGAAAAAGAACGAAGAGGTGGTTGAGAAGCTGCTTGACCGTATCCTGGGAAGGGTGTCGCTGCATGACGTATACCACCCCCAGACGGGAAACATCATTGTTGCAGCGGGAGAAGAGATCACCGAGGAAATTGCCCTGGAGATCGACAACTCGCCCATTGAAGGCGTTGAGATCCGTTCGGTACTTACCTGTGAAGCCAAGCGGGGCGTCTGTACGAAATGCTATGGACGTAACCTGGCCACCGGCAGACTGGTGCAAAAGGGAGAAGCCGTGGGCGTGATTGCGGCACAGTCGATCGGCGAGCCTGGTACGCAGCTGACCCTGAGGACATTCCACGTTGGTGGTACGGCATCCAATATTGCCATCATATCCAAGATAGAGGCGAAGTACGGCGGGATCATCGAAATAGAAGAGCTCCGGTCGGTGGATTACACCGATAAGGAAGGTAACTCTTACCAGATGGTCGTAGGCCGTTCAGCTGAAATGAGGATCATCGATAAGAACACCAACATAGTCCTGTCTTCGAGCAATATACCCTACGGAGCAAAACTGTATTTCCGGAATGGCGATGAGGTGAAAAAGGGAGAGCTGATCAGCGAATGGGATCCCTGGAATGCGGTGATCCTTTCGGAGGTCAGCGGAAAAGTGGTCTTTGAAAGCATCATCGAAGGTATCACCTACCGTATCGAATCTGATGAACAAACAGGATACTACGAGAAAGTGATCATTGAATCGCGTCTCAAGACCAAGAATCCATCCATCAGCATCATGGGAAAGGCAGGAGAAGAGATCAAAGCATACGACATTCCGGTGGGTGCCCATATTCAGGTGGAGGATAGTTCAGACATCAAGGCTGGCGACATCCTGGTAAAGATACCCAGGTCCTTTGGCAAATCGGGTGACATCACTGGAGGTCTGCCAAGGGTCACCGAGCTGTTTGAGGCGCGTAATCCATCTGATCCTGCCATCGTTGCCGAGATTGATGGGGTGGTATCCCTGGCGAAGAAGCTGAAGAGAGGAAACCGCGAAGTGGTGATCACTTCCAAAACAGGTGAGGAAAAGCATTACCTTATTCCTACTTCCAAGCAGATCCTTGCCCAGGAGAACGACTATGTGAAAGCAGGCACACCTCTATCCGAAGGCGCCATGACGCCGTCCGACATCCTGGCCATCAAAGGCCCGATGAAGGTGCAGGAATATATCGTCAACGAAATCCAGGAAGTGTACAGGCTGCAGGGTGTGAAGATCAATGACAAGCATTTTGAGGTGATCGTCCGTCAGATGATGCGCAAGGTGGAAGTCGCTGATCCGGGAGATACCAAATTCCTTGAAGGAGAACTTGTCAGCAAGAACGAGTTCCAGGATGAGAACGACTGGATCTTTGGGAAGAAGGTAGTTGTTGATTCCGGTGATTCGCTCAGCTTCCGGTCAGGGCAGATCGTCAGTGCCCGCAAGTTAAGGGATGAGAACTCCTTGCTCAAGAGGAAGGACAAGCGTCTGGTGGAAGCCAGGGATTCGCAGCCAGCTACGGCAAAGCAGGTTTTGCAGGGTATTACACGAGCATCACTTCAAACCAAGAGCTGGATCTCTGCCGCATCCTTCCAGGAAACTACCAAGGTGCTCACCGAAGCTGCCATACGGGCAAAGACCGATGATCTTGAGGGATTGAAGGAGAACGTGATCATTGGCCATCTGATACCTGCCGGTACTGGCCTGAGGGAATATGAGAACCTGATCGTAGGAAGCAGGGAAGAGTATGAAACCCTGATGGCATCAAAAGAAGATATAACCATAACAGAATAATTCAGACCAAATGGAAGACCAGAAAAAGATGGGACAGATCAACATTGAGCTGAGCGATGAGATCGCCGAGGGAATCTATTCCAATCTGGCGATCATCACCCACTCTCAGTCGGAGTTCATTGTGGATTTTGTCAAGATGATGCCCGGCGTACCTAAAGCCAAGGTAAAATCGAGGATCATCCTGACGCCGCAGCATGCAAAAAGACTGTACCGTGCCCTGAAGGATAACATTACCAAGTATGAATCCGTGCATGGTACGATCAAAGAACCTGTGGGCGATGCCATGCCTCCCTTTGCACTGGGAGGTCCGTCGGCACAAGCCTGAAAATCAAAAGAGGGTGTCTCAGCAGTGAGGCACCCTCTTTGGTTATTACCTGGTCTTATCGGGTGCAGCCGGAATATCCGGTATCTCTTTGTAGTTCTTCAGCTCCTCCTTTATGATTTCGATGGCTTTGTTCAACTGATCGTCAATGCCGTCATATTCCCTGGCAGGATCGTTGTCCACATAGAAATCCGGTTCGACACCGATACCTTCGATGATCCATTTGCTTTCGTCGGCCGAATAGGAGGCAAACTCCGGTTTGCGAAGGTCTCCACCGTCGATGAAGGGCAATGATCCCCGGATCCCGACAACCCCGCCCCATGTTCTTTTGCCCACGATCTTTCCAAGTTCGTGTTTCTTGAAGGCATAGGGAAAAAGATCCCCGTCGGATGCGGAATATTCGTTGATCAGCATCACCATCGGGCCGCGCATCATTTGACGCGGCGTCTGGGATGGCACTGAAACGTTGCGTGACATGTTCGATCGTGTGACCTCACGGCTCAGCCTTTCGATGATCATCGGAGAGACATTACCTCCACCGTTGCCACGGTCGTCGATGATCAATCCTTTTTTGTTCAGCTGGGGATAAAAATATTTCACAAATTCATTCAGACCCGCAGGACCCATATCGGGTATGTGAATATAACCCACTTCCCCGTTCGTTGCCTCGTTCACTTTCCGGATATTGTCCTGTACCCAGTCGTAATAATAAAGGTTCGATTCATCCCTCACCGGAACAATGATAACCTCCCTGCTGCCTTCCATGGATGTATTCTTTCCGACGGTCAGTTCCACCTGTTTGCCAGCGGTGCCGATGAGCGACATGTAGATATCGTTCATCGTACGGGTTGAAACTCCATTGACCGCAAGGATGTAATCACCAGTCGTTACATTCACCCCCACCTCTGTCAGGGGTGATCTCAGATCATCGTTCCAGTTCTGTCCCTGAAGGATTTCATCCACCTTGTAATAACCTGAGGGATCCCTGGTGATCCGTGCGCCGAGCAAACCCAGTTGTATCCTGGCAGGTTGCGGCTTGTCGCCGCCGCTGATATAGGCGTGACCTACACTCAGCTCGCTGATCATCTCGCCGATAACGTAGTTGAGATCATTCCGGTTGTTCACATAGGGCAGCAGCACACCATATTTCTCTTTCATCGCAGGCCAGTCAACACCATGCATGTTGGATACGTAGAAGAAATCCCGCATCTGTCGCCAACTCTCGGTGAAAATTTGTTCCCATTCGGACTTGAAATCAACCATCACCTTCATGTTCGACAGGTCAAGGGCTTTTTCTGTTTTAACGGGTCCGGAGGGCAGGTCGATGATATAGTAGGACGATCCCTTGCCCAGAAGCATTTTTTTCCCATCGTGGGAGATCTCAAATCCTCCTTCGGCATTCAGGTCCGTCTCTTTTTTGTCTTTCAGGTCGAACAGCTTGATGGAGCGGCTGCCTGTTGAAGAAGCGAAGCTGTAGTAGATCTTTTCCCCGACGCTGCGCAGTCCGCGGTAATTGCCGGCTGCCACGGGGAGTCCGATCACCCGCTGGCTGATGCCGTCCAGATCGATGACAATATCTTTGCTTTCTGTTTTGGGCTTGTCATCCGTTTTGGTCTTTGGTTCCTCTTTAACCGTGGTGTCTTCTGTTTTGATGCTCACCTCGTCGTTCACCGGAGCGAAAGGGGAGGGTGTATCCTTTGTCAGGGTGAGCATGTACAACCTGTCCATATCCTGATAGGCGTAGTTCCATTCAACCTGGCTATAGGTAGGGTTGAAATCCCTGTCTGAAACAAAGAAAAGGTATTTTCCGTTCTCACTGAAGGCAGGGCTGGAGGTACCATACCATTGATCCGTAAGGTCATATGTGTTTTCCGATTCAAGGTTATAAAGGCAAAGCGTGTTCATTCCAGTGGTTACCGGCCTGCAGAATGCGATCCATTTGTTGTCAGGAGAGAATGTATAGGAATAGAACTCGCCCACGTTGGACTGCTCGATTTCCGTGATCTTTCCGGATTCGATGTCAACATACTGCAGCCTTAGTTTTTTATCGGCCCACAGGAGCTTTTTGCTATCAGGGGACCAGATCAGCGAATATTTATATGTGTCGCCGTTTTTCGTGACAGCAACGGGAGCTTCGGTGCCATCCTGATTTATGATGTAAATCTCATCCTCGCCTGATTTGTCAGAGATGAAGGCGATATGCCTGCCATCAGGTGACCAAAGTGGATTCCTGTCGTGGACACCGGGCGATTTGGTGAGGTTGCGCGTGATCCCGTGTTCGGCGGGAACGGTCCATAAATCGCCGCGAGCCCAGAAGAGAGCTCTTTTACCATCCGGTGAGATCTCATAGGAAACAATGTTTTTCGAGGCATCCACCAGTTCATTCCTGCCTGAAAGGAAATCATCGGCGATCTGTACGGTGATTTTTCTGGTCTGTTCACTGGAAAGGTCGAGGTAATAAAGAAAACCCCCTTTTTCAAAAACGATGGCATTGTCGCCCAGTGAGGGAAATTTAATGTCATAATCGTTAAAGCTGGTCACTTTCCTGGTTTCTTTTGTGGTGGTGTTGTACACAAACAGGTTCATGGTCCTGTCACGGTCGCTCAGGAAATAGATCCTGTCTTTATACCACATGGGAATGATGTCCTGAGCATCATTGCTGGTGATATTGGTCGTGGTGCGTTGTTGAAAGTCGTAGATCCAGATATCATCGGCCATTCCTCCCCGGTAATATTTCCAGGTACGGAACTCCCTGAACACTCTGTTATAGGCCATTTTCTGACCGTTTTCCGAATACGAGCAGAATCCCCCGCGCGGAAAAGGGAGTTCAGAGGACAATCCTCCCTCTTTGCTGACGCTGAACAGCTGCCCGGTAAAATCGTTAAAGGATTGCTTCCGGCTGCGGTAAATGATATTCTTGCCGTCCGGAGTCCAGGTCATCACAATGTTATTGGGCCCCATCCTGTCTGAGATGTCATCCCGCCCCAGGGTGGCCGTGTAGGTGAGCCGGACGGGAACTCCTCCCTGAGAAGGCATGAGGTACACCTCCGTGTTCCCGTCATACTGGGCAGTAAAAGCCAATAGATTTCCATCGGGTGAAAAACGGGCAAACATCTCATAACCTTCATGGTTGGTTAATTTCCTGGCGATGCCACCTGCTTTGGCAACCGTATACAGATCACCTGCATAGGAGAAAACAACCTGGTAGCCGTGGATCGCAGGAAAACGAAGCAGACCTGTTTCACTCTGTGCCGTCACATAAAAAATGCTGATCAACAGCAAAAACATGGTAAAAACAATTTTTTTCATGATTTAGGTGTTAGTATGTGATTTCCATTTCGAAAATAATAAAAACGGGAATTTTAGCGAATAATATGCCATTTTATTTAAATGACTGTAAAGAAGGAAGTTATTTATTTCCTTTACAGGGCCAACAGCTGCAGGTGTCGGATACCGGACACTATTTGTACAAAACTGAACACGGGATATTCATTGACAATACATATTGGCATCCCGTCGAAAATCCCTAATTTTGTCGTAATTATCCAATTCATCACAAAATCATTGGTCATGGAGGATTCAAAAAAACTTGGTTTCAATTCCAGATTAATTCATTCAGGGGGGATGGAGGACGCTCTGGGGAGCGCAGTGGTACCCATTTATCAGACATCCACCTTTAAGTTCAGGAATGTGGATCACGGGGCCCAGTGCTTCTCCGGTGAGTCCGACGGGTACATTTATACCCGTCTGGGAAATCCGACCATCAAGGCCCTGGAGAAGACGCTTGCCAGCCTGGAGGGCGGTTATGGAGGTATTGCCACTTCATCCGGGATGGGTGCCGTCTCGACCGTTTACATGACCTATCTGGCCCAGGGTGATCATATGGTCAGTCATGAATCCCTCTATGGCCCCTCCCGGGTGATCATGGAAACATTGTTTTCGCGTTTCGGGATTGAATCTTCGTATGTGGATGCCACAAATCCTGACAACATCAGGGATGCCATCCGGCCCAACACGAAACTGATCTATCTTGAAACTCCGGCCAATCCTACCATGGGGATCACCGATATTGAAGCTGTGGCGAATCTTGTGAAAGGAAAGAACATAAAGATCTGCGTGGATAATACTTTCTGCAGCCCTTACCTGCAGAATCCACTGTCCCTGGGAGCAGATATCGTATTGCATTCGATGACCAAGTTCATCAATGGTCATGCGGATGTGGTAGCGGGAATGATCGTCGCCAAAACCAGGGAAGATTATCAAAAGATGAGGCCAGTCATGATCAATGTCGGATTCAACATGGACCCGCATCAGGCATTCATGGTGCACAGGGGTCTTAAGACCTTGGCTTTACGTCTTGACCGTGCCCAGCAAAATGCGATGCAGGTGGCCAGGTTTCTCGAAGGACACCCTATGGTGGAATGGATCAAATACCCCGGGCTTGCTTCCCATCCCCAGTATGAACTGGCACAACGGCAGATGAGAGGGCCCGGTTCGATGATCAGTTTTGAGCTCAGGGGCGGGCTTGTAGCAGGAAAGATCCTGATGAACCATGTTCAGCTGGCCCTGCTGGCCGTGTCGCTGGGGGGAGTGGAAACGCTTATTCAGCACCCTGCTTCCATGACCCATTCAAAAATGTCGAAAGAGTCGCGTGAGCTGGCAGGGATCACCAACGGACTGGTCCGTCTGTCGGTTGGCATTGAGGATGCCGGGGATATCATCGCAGATCTCAATCAGGCCCTGGACAAAATATCATCCGAAACCTGACCGTTATATTTCGAATTTTCCGTGTTCTTTTCATGCACAGATTGAACATACGGTTACTTGCCTTCTTACTCATCCTGCCCGCTGTATGCGCCATACTGCCTGCCGCAGGGCAAAAAGTGTGTCTTGTCCTTAGTGGCGGGGGAGCCAAGGGTGTTTCTCATATTGGTGTCATCCGTGCACTGGAAGAGAATGGCATACCCATCGATTGCATTGCAGGCACGTCGATGGGAGCGCTTATAGGAGGATTCTATGCTTCTGGTTATACGACGCAGGAGATGGCCCAGCTGTTCGCATCCAGGGATTTCCAGATGTGGATATCAGGTAAAATGCCTTCCTATTACGAGGCATATTTCAAAAAGGAAGAGCCCAACGCCACCTGGTTTGAGATCGACATGGATTATGAGCGCATTCAGAGCACATCCATCCTGCCCACCAACCTGATCTCTCCCATCATGCTGGATTTCATGATCGTGGAGAAATTTGCACCAGCCAACGCCGTATGCCAGGGAAATTTCGACCGGCTGATGTTGCCCCTGCGTTTTGTAGCTGCTGATGTTGCTGAGAACAAATACATTATCATCAGGGAAGGAGATCTGGCTGTCGGACTCCGTGCAGCCACCACCTATCCTTTCTATTTCAGGCCCATCCGCATGAAGGGTAAACTTCTCTTTGACGGTGGAATGTACAATAATTTCCCGATCGATGTGGCCCTGGAGGAGTTTAATCCGGATGTGATCATCGGTAGCAAATGTGCAGGCAATTACGAGGCCCCGGAGGAGGATGATGTGATATCACAGCTGCAGAACATGCTGATGGAAAACACCGTATATGATGTACCTCCCGAAAAGGGTGTACTCATCGAACCGGAACTCAGGTCAGTAAACGTAGTGGATTTTTCGCGGTCCCAGGAATTTATTGATAGCGGCTATGTGGCAACGCTCCGGAAGATTGACGCCATCAAAGCGTTCATTCAGCGCCGTTTTCCGCCGGATTCAGTCACAAGAAAGCGGGAATTGTTTAACCATCAGAAACCGCCACTGATATTCAATAACGTGGAGGTTCAGGGTTTGAACGAGGACCAGGCGCAGTTTGTATCCCGTTCCCTGATGAGGAAAAGGGATTCGATGACCATCAACGAGCTCAGAAGAGAATATTTCAAACTTCAGACCGACAAGCTGTTTGAGTATGTCTTCCCTGTTGCACTGTACAACGAGACCGACGGATGCTATAAGCTGAACCTGGATTTTAAAAAGCAAAAGAACCTGACCCTGCAGCTGGGCGGCAACCTGTCTTCTTCACCCATCAACGAGGCTTACTTCGGGGCAAAGTTCAACCTGTTGTCCAGCTTTTATTTTGGAATAAAAGCAAGTACGTACATTGGCAGGTTTTACAGTGCAGCCCAGATCGATCTGAAGACAGAGCTCCCCACGCGGCTTCCTTTTTATCTGAAATCCACCATTTCTTTCAACCAGTGGGACTACTTTGAGACCTCCACGATCTTTTTTGAAGATAAGGATCCTTCTTATCTTGTTGAGACGGAAAACCATGTCGACTTCTACCTGGGATTTCCCACCGGGACAAATGCCAAGCTGGACCTGGGGGGAGGCATTGCCCGACAGCGCGAGGATTATTACCAGACCAACCAGTTCAGCAGCAATGATACAGCAGACCGCACCTATTTTGACTGCTATTCATGGGGCGGTATCTACGAGATCAATACATTGAATGCAAAGACATACCCAAGCTCGGGTTATAACGTGCTGTTATCCCTTCGGTTCATCGGAGGAGATGAGGAGAATATCCCGGGTTCCACATCCAACGATACAGACTTTTTTTACCAGCGCCACCACTGGTGGAAGTTCAGGGCAAAATACGAGACCTATTTCCCGCCCATCGGACCAGTCACCCTTGGGATTTACACGGAGGCACTGCTTTCCAGTCAGCCGCTGTTTAATAATTATGTATCCAGCGTGCTTGCTGCTCCGGCGTTTCAGCCCATACCTGAAAGCAAGACCCTTTTTCTGCCTGAATTCAGGGCGTACAATTATGCGGCCCTCGGGTCGAGGGTAGTGTATAAGGTGCTGAAAAACATTCATTTCCGGCTCGAAGGATTCGCTTTCTTCCCATTCCAGGAAATCCTCGAGCAACCTGACCTTTCGGCCGAGATGGGTGGCCTGTTTGAGAGCCATTATTTCCTGGGTTCAGCCGCTACCGTTTACCAAAGCCCCATCGGACCTGTAAGCCTGAGCGTGAACTACTACGACCGAGATGTAGACCGGTTTTCCTTTATCGTAAATATCGGATACATCCTTTTTAACAAAAGAGCCCTTGAATGAAAGGGTATTTCACTGCCAGGGATAATTTTCCGCAAAGTATTCACCATTTTGATTTATTACTAATTTTGCACTCCACTGAGGTCTTTACGTATCACGATTGTGAAGATTTCCATTTCCCCGGAAGAGGTATCGGAAAGGGAAGATTGTACTGGGTACTTAACTGAAGATCATAATCCCTCTGTGAGGGAGGAGAATGCTAACATAAAGGAAAGAAGCCATGCCAGAAAAGGAATTTACTGCCAATCCGTCAGAGGAAGAAGTTAACGCACAAATCACCGAAGATGCTCTCCCTGAAGAGGAATTTTTCACGGAAGACACAACTGATGAAATCATCACAGAGCTCCCCCCACCTGCGATCCCTGAAACAGAAGATCCTATTGAGGACCAGACAGCCGCATTGCCGGCAGAACCAGCGGTAGCAGAGATTACCCTGCCTGAAGAACATAGTTCAGAATCCATCCTAGAGATTCCAGAGGCTGAGGTCGAGGCTGTTGCTGAGGCCATAGCCGAGGCAACCCTGCCTCCGGTTGAAGAGGCTGTGGAAGAAACCATCTCAGAGATTCCAGAGGCTGAGGTCGGGGCTGTTGCTGAAGCCATTGCCGAGGCAACCCTGCCTCCGGTTGACGAGGTAGTGGAAGAAACCATCGCAGAGATTCCAGAGGCTGAGGTCGGGGCTGTTGCTGAAGCCATTGTCGAAACGACTCTGCCTACCGTTGACGAGGTTGTGGAAGAAACCATCGTTGCTCCCCTGGTTGAGGAGGCGAACGAATCCATCGAGACGGTTCCTGATCAGGAATTGATCCCTGTACCTATCGAACCTGTATCTGTTGTTGCGACCGAGCAGCCGGAGATCCATCCGGTTGTGGAGGAAGAAGAGACGGAGGATGAAGAAACCGAGGTCGTGGGTGAGGCTGATGAAGAATCACTCAAGGGAATCAATGAACTTTCCAAGGAGCAACTCGTTGAACTACTGGAAGAGACAGTGAAGGACACGGATGTCAACAAGATCAAGACAACTGTTGCGCTGATCAAGGTAGCTTACCTGCGTCTGAATAAGGAATTCAAGGAACAGCACCTGGAAACCTTCATTAAAGGCGCCGAAGAAAAGACAGAACTGCCTGCCGTTGAGGATCCTCTGGATCAAAGATACGAACAGGCCTTTGAGACCTATAAACTCAACAAGGCAAAACATACCGAGGAACAGGAGCAGGCAAAACTAAAGAACCTGGCTGAAAAACTGAAGATCCTGGATGAGTTGAAGGAACTGATCAGTTCTGAGGAGACCCTCAAGAAAACGTACGATCATTTCAGGGCACTGCAGGATAAGTGGAAAGAGATCGGGATGGTGCCCAAGTCAGAAGTAAACAATCTCTGGCAGAACTACCATTTTCTGGTGGAGAAGTTTTTTGATAAAGTCAAGATCAATAAGGAATTAAAAGACCTTGACCTGCGGAAAAATCTCGAAGCGAAGATAAAGCTCTGTGAAAAGGCTGAGGAGTTGTTGCTGGAAACCTCCATTCTCAGATCGTTCAAACAGCTGCAGCAGTACCACGAAGAGTGGAAGGAAATTGGTCCTGTTGCTCAGGATAAGAAGGATGAAATCTGGGAAAGGTTCAAAACCGCCACCGATAAGATCAACGACAGGCGCCGGGATCATTACAGAAAACTTCAGGAAGACCAGCAGGAAAACTACAATACCAAGCTTGCCTTGTGTGAAAAAGCGGAGCAGATCCTGGCCATCAGGAACAATTCGCTGAACGACTGGCAGGACACCACCCAGGAAATGTCAGACCTTCTGAAGATATGGCGTTCCATCGGCCCGGCGGGAAAGAAAATGAACGATAAGATCTGGGAACGGTTCAAGACCTCACTGGATACCTATTTTTCTGAAAAGAAGGAATATTTCGGCAAAGTCAAGGATCAGCAGATCCATAACTACAACCTCAAACTCGACCTCTGCGTACAGGCGGAAGCCCTCAGGAACAATACCGACTGGCGGAAGACCACCCAGGATCTGATCCAGCTTCAGAAGGAATGGAAGGAGATCGGTCCGGTTCCCAGGAAACATGCCAACCGGATATGGAAACGCTTCAGGGCCGCCTGTGATGAGTTCTTCACACGGAAGGCCAATTATTTCGCCTCCATCCAGAAGCAGGAGGAGGACAACCTCCAGGCGAAACTGGACCTGATCAAACAAGTCCAGGAATACGAACTCACCGGCAACAAAAACGAGGACCTGCAAATGATCAAGGAGATGCAGCGTCAATGGATGGAAATAGGCCATGTGCCAATGAAAGACAAAGACAAGCTTCAGAATGACTTCCGGACGGCAATCAATAAACACCTGGATAAGCTGAAGGTTGACGCCATGGAGATCAGTACGCTTTCTTTCAAGGCACACTATGAATCCGTCAGGGACGTGCCGGATGCCAACCGTATCCTGAGCAAGGAAAGGGGTACGCTGATCAATAAGCTCAGTAAATTAAAGGAAGATATATCTCTCTGGGAAAATAATATTGGTTTTCTGGCCGATTCAAAAAATGCCCAGATCCTGAAAAAGGAGTTTGAGAAGAAAATCGATAATGCCAAAAAGGAACTTTCGATACTTGAAGCCAAGATCAGGATCCTGAATGGGCCACGGTCGTAGGATAAAATGGAATTCCGATGTCTGGCAATACATTTGGCAGGCTGTTCAGACTCACGACCTTTGGTGAATCCCATGGCAGGGCCGTGGGTGGTGTGATCGATGGCTGTCCGCCCGGATTGCACGCCGACATCCCTTTCATCGAACGCGAACTCGCGCGGCGCAAACCCGGACAATCCGACTATACCACCCCGCGCGGTGAAACCGACAGCGTCATCTTTTCATCCGGAATCCTGGAAGGGATGACCACCGGAACTCCCATCGGATTTTGGATCCTCAACACGGATCAGCATGAGGAGGAGTATGACCATCTCAGGAAGCTTTTCCGGCCTTCGCATGCGGATCTCACCTATCAGCAGAAGTATGGAATTCGCGATCATAGAGGTGGCGGCAGGGCCTCCGCACGGGAAACCGTGTCCCGCGTGGTGGCCGGTGCTTTTGCAAAGCTTCTGCTCATGCGCGGGAACATCACTGTACAGGCCTATGTGTCCTCCATCGGTCCTGTGTCCCTGACGACCAATTACACCGGCCTCAGTCTGGATAAAACGGAAGATTCTCCCGTACGCTGTCCGGATCCGCATACCTCTGCAGAAATGGAAAAATACCTTCAGGACATCATGCGGGAAAGGAACTCCACCGGCGGCACGATCACCTGTATCGCGCGGCATGTACCTCCCGGGCTGGGCGAACCGGTCTTCGACAAGCTCCAGGCAGCCCTGGCACACGCCATGCTGAGCATCCCGGCCGTAAAGGGATTTGAGTATGGATCCGGCTTTAAAGGTACTACCATGAAAGGCTCCGAACACAATGATCCCTACGCACTGGTCACCGAACCAGATGGCTCGGTGCAAATACGGACCCTTTCCAACCGTTCGGGCGGTATTCAAGGTGGGATTTCTTCCGGTGAGGACATCTTCTTCAGAGTAGCATTCAAACCCATTTCAACCATTGGACTGGAACAGTTAACACTGGATGACCAGGGAAGGAACGTCAGGTTCACCGGAGCCCGGCGTTACGATCCCTGCCCCGTACCTCGTGCTGTTGTGATCGTGGAGGCCATGACCGCACTCGTTCTTGCCGATTATTTTTTGATGCAAAAATGCATGAGCTAAAAGCCCCATCAATCCCTCCCCTATGAAAAAAGCTGTTAAGATCATCCTGATCGCAGTTGCCTTCCTCATCCTGGTCATTGCCCTGCTGCCAGTGATCTTCAAAGGAAAAGTGATCGAATATGCCAGGCAGCAGGCCAATGACCAGCTGAAAGCCTCGCTGTCGTTTACAGACGGGCGCCTGACCCTTCTGAAAAGTTTTCCGCTGGTTTCCTTAAAGCTCGATTCGCTGCGCATCATTGGCATGGAGCAGTTTAGCAATGATACCCTGCTTCAGACAGAACGCCTGTACGTATCCTTTGACCTGCTGAGCCTGTTCGGGGATCAGTATGAGATCGTCAGGATCAGGATGGAAAATCCATCCCTGAAGTTGCATGTAGATGAAAATGGGGAGGTCAACTGGGATATTATCAGGGAACCTGCCGGTGAAGAAAATGAAATACAAGCAGTGGCTGCCCTGGATGGATCCAGTCATTTTTCGCTGGGGCTGCAGGACGTCGACCTTATGAACGCCAACCTGATCTACCTTGACGAATACACCGGCATGCTCATATGGGCTGATCACATGCAGCTGGCCTTTAAGGGTGATCTCACGGAATCCCAGACCAGTCTGAACTTCAATGCGGATATCAGCAGGTTTTCCATTGATTATGAAGGATTTCCAATCGTTCATGAAGTGCCCGCCGAACTTTCCTCGCTGATCCATGCTGACTTTGTCGCAGAAAAATATACATTTCAGCAGTCTGCCATCCGGCTGAGCGAGATCCCACTTACCCTGGAAGGTTATTATGCAGAACCGGAGGGGCAGGTGGAGATGGATATTCAGTTCACCTCAGGCAAATGCGATTTCAAGAACTTTCTTTCCGTGATCCCTGCTGTTTATACCAGGGATTTTGACCAGATCCAGGCATCCGGTACATTATCCATCGACGGATTTATTCGCGGAGAATATACTGATGAACTTCTCCCGTCCTTTGGACTGAACCTGAATATTGACGGCGGAATGTTCCAGTATCCGGGGTTCCCGGCGAATATATCCGGAATATATCTGAACGCTTCGGTCGAGAATCCGGGCGGCGAGATGGATCAGACGGTCATTTCCATAGAACCCTTTCAGTTCGTCATGGCTGGTAACCCCGTTAATGCAAGCCTGACTATACACCAACCGGTATCAGATCCAGCCATTCAGGCTGCAGTGAAAGGCAGGATCGATCTCGGGTCAGTCCGGAAAATCGTCCCGCTGGATGCCGGACAGGAGTATTCAGGCCTGCTCATTACCGATGCCAGGATCAAAGGCAGGGTCTCTGATTTTGAAAGCAGGCTTTACCAGAACATTATAGCCAGCGGCACCCTGGAAGCCGCAAACATTGGGCTTTCTGGCGCTGGTTTCCCACGGTTGATTTCAATTCCGTCGGTCCGTCTGGAACTTCAGCCTGACAGGTTTCGGATTGCGGATCTGTCACTGAATTATGGTCCAAGTGATCTACAGGCTGAGGGTTATGTTGAGAATTATATTCCGTACCTGCTGGATGGTAAAACGATTAAGGGGCGCCTGAGCGCCAGCTCCCGAGTGCTTGACCTTGATTCCCTGCTGGCCGGACTGCCCGGTGCCGAACAACCCGGCGCCCGGGCTCCGGATACTGTTCCTGCTACTTTTCTGGTGCCCGGTAACATTGATTTTGAGCTGAACGCCAGCTGTGATCTGCTGAAGTACGATGCCATGAATATCCGCAATGCGGAAGGCCGGATCATTGTTCAAAACAGCGAAGTGAAGGTCAGGGATCTGAAAGTGGACCTGCTGGGAGGGTCGGTAATACTGGATGGCAGCTACTCAGCTGCGGATCACGGGCAGGCAGCGGTACAGGCTTCGCTGAAATTAAATGGGATCGATCTCCAGCAATCCTACAATGCCCTGCAGCTGATCCGCTCGTTTGCTCCGGTCGCTCAAAGAACCAGAGGCAGCTTATCGGCAGGTTTTACTTTCAAATCAGAACTAAACAGCCAATTGCAGCCGCTCATCAGCAGTATCTCCGGATCGGGCAGGCTGTCTTCCTCGAAAGTGGTGATCGAAGATATCCAGGTGTTCAACCAGATCGCTGATATGCTCCACACTGACCGGTTGAAAAATGCCACGATAGATGCCCTGGATCTGTCGTTCGACATCCTTGACGGCAAGGCTCATATCAGCCGGTTCCCTTTTAAAATGGGACCCATCAGCGCACTGCTGAGCGGATATACATCGCTCGACCAGCAAATCAGCTTCGTACTTGGCATGGAAATACCCAGAAGCGAGTTTGGCTCTTATTTCAATGATGTCATCAATGACCTGGCCAGCAAGATCAATAAATCAGGAGCAGAATTTCAGGTTGGAGACAAGGTCAGCGTGGATGTGGTCATCGGAGGAACTGTCACCCGGCCCACTGTCACCATTGGGTTGAAGGAAGCCATGAAAAATGTGGTGGACGAACTGAAATCCAGGGTGGAGGACGAATTTCAGGAAAAAAAGGAGGAAGCGGAGGCGATGATAAAACAACAGGCGGATCGATATATTGCAAAAGCTGATTCCATCGCTCAGGGAATTATTGCAGAGGCGGAGAAGCAGGCAGCAGAGATCAGATCCCTTGCGATGCAATCGGCGCAGAAGATACGTCAGGAAGCCGATTCTGCAGCTGTCAGGCTGGTTGCGGAGGGGAAGAAGAAGGGACCCCTTGGAGAAATGGCCGCCAGAGCTGCGGCGGACCAGATAAGGAAAGAGGCCGACAGCAAAGCAAGTCTTCTGGTTTCGGAGGCCGACAGGCGTGCTGAGGCTATCCTGAGTGAAGCCAGGGAAAGAGCGGCTGCGATCCAAGGGGATGCCCGTGCAAAGTTTGATATAAGTAATTGACAATTAGGTCATCATGAAGACCGTTTCACGGATTTTCAGTGTTAAATAATGTTAAATGGCCTTTTCTTTTTTTATTGTTTTTCCCCGATTATTTTATTTTGCACCAAAATTTTAATTAAAGGATTATGGACATTGTCGTAGAAAATTTTACGAAAAAATACGGCACTCAGAAAGCTGTGGATAATATTTCCTTTGTGGTCAAAGCAGGGGAGGTACTTGGTTTCCTGGGGCCGAACGGAGCCGGAAAGACCACCACCATGAAAGCGATCACTACCTTTTTTGCTCCGACTGCCGGCGATATCAGACTGGGAAACATCTCGGTCAGGGATAATCCGGAGGAGATCAAGAAACATATCGGATATCTTCCGGAAAATAATCCTCTTTATACGGATATCCCGGTCATTGATTACCTGAAGTTTGTTGCAGGCCTTTACCAGATACCCAGGGAAAAGGTGCGGGAAAAGATCCTTGAGATGGTTACTCTGTGCGGGCTGGAGGGGGAGAAGCACAAAAAGATCGGCGAGCTGTCGAAAGGGTACAAGCAGCGGGTGGGGCTGGCTCAGGCGCTGATCCATGATCCGGATGTGCTGATCCTGGACGAGCCTACGGCTGGACTGGATCCCAACCAGATCGTGGAGATCCGCGAGCTGATCAAAAAGATCGGCCGGCAGAAGACCGTTATCCTGAGCTCGCATATCCTTGCCGAAGTGGAAGCCACCTGCGACCGGATCCTGATCATCAACAAAGGCAGGATCGTTGCCGATGGCACTCCGGCGACACTCAGACAGCGGGAACAGGGAGCCGAGATCCTCAAGGTAACGATCGAAGGAGGTGAGCGCAATGAGATCTTCAAGGCTCTTCAAACCCTTCCCAGCGTTGATCTTGTTGACCTGGTCAGGGACGAAGCCAGTGGTTTTGAAATCCACAGCAAACGGGAGCAGTCATCCCGTAAGCCCATCTTCCAGCTTTGCGTGCACCATAAATGGTTCCTGACCGAAATGAGCATCCAGCAGACCAAACTCGAGGATGTCTTCCGTGAGCTGACCATGAATTAATACCTAAAAATCTCAACTAACCGATAATCGATACTATGAAAAAAATCTGGGTGATCACCTCCAAAGAGTTAAGCACCTTTTTTGATTCGCTGATGGCGTATATCATGCTGGTCCTTTTTCTGGGCTTCAGCGGTTTCTTTACCTGGATCTACGGTGCGGATGTTTTTCTGACCAACCAGGCCAGCCTGCAGTCCTTTTTCGGGATCGCATACTGGACATTGTTCTTCTTCATTCCAGCGCTGACCATGCGAATGATGGCAGAAGAAAGGCGGTCGGGAACCATTGAGCTGCTGCTGACGCGCCCGGTCAGCGACTGGCAGGTGGTGACCGGCAAATTTCTGGCGACATTTATCCTTATCCTTGTGGCCCTTCTCCTTACCCTGCCTTATTATATTACCGTGGCATCACTGGGTCCCGTTGACCATGGAGCTGTCTGGACAGGATACCTTGGTTTGCTGCTGATGAGCGGCGCCTATATCAGCATTGGTTTGTTCGCCAGCAGCATCTCATCCAACCAGATCGTGGGATTTCTTCTGGCACTTTTCATTGGCATTTTCTTTCATATCATTTTCGAGGTACTCGCGGCCAATATTTCCGGATTCTTCGGTAACCTGTTCGCTTACCTCAGCATGTCGTCCCACTATGAATCCATTTCCAGGGGGGTGATCGACACCAAGGATATGATCTATTTCCTGAGCATTATCTTTCTCGGGCTAATTGCCACAGAGGCCGTTCTATCGAAACGCAACATTGCAGAATACTAACAGACCGAAAATCGCACAGAAGCAATGAAAAGAACAAGAAAATCATTCCTTTACCAGATCCTGCTGATCATAGGAGTAGTGGTACTGATCAATATTCTGTCGGATATTTACTTCCTCAGGCTTGACTTTACTTCCGATAACCGGTATACGCTGAGCAAAGCCACCAGGAATATCCTCCGGAATCTGGATGAGCCGGTCACTGTCACCGCATATTTCACCGAAGATCTTCCGCCGCAGATGGTAAAGATCAGAAAGGATTTCAAAGAGCTCCTGGTGGAGTATGCCAACATTTCAAGGGGAAATGTGGTCTATGAGTTCGTTGATCCGTCGAAGGACGAGGAAACCGAGATGAAGGCTCAGCAGCAGCGCATTCAGCCTGTTCTGATCAACGCCAGGGAGAAAGATCAGATCAAACAGCAGAAGGCGTATCTTGGCGCTGTCATCCAGATGGGGGAGGAGTCGGATGTGATCCCCTTCATGCAGCAGGGCTCAGCTATGGAGTTTGCCCTGTCATCCAGCATTAAGAAGCTGTCGGTGAAGAACAAACCTGCCATCGGATTGATGCAGGGCCACGGTGAACCCTCCCTGGGTGCCCTGTCGCAGGCCATTGGCCAGCTGAACATTCTGTATACCGTTCAGCCAGTCAATCTGACTGATACGTCGGATGCCATGAGTAGTTTTAAGACTGTTGCGATCATTGCACCCGCTGATTCTTTCCCTGCCAGTCACCTGAGCCAGCTGGATGCATTTCTTGCCAGGGGAGGCAACCTTTACATTGCCTTGAACCGTGTCAAGGGAGACTTCAGCACCCTGTACGGTACACCCGTCACGACCGGGCTGGAGACCTGGCTGGCTGGAAAAGGACTTTCGGTGGAGGAAAACTTCATCATTGATGCCCAGTGCCAGACCGTCGGAGTAAGGCAGCAGCAGGGTATGTACAGCATTACCACCCCTGTGAGGTTCCCATACCTGCCAGTGGTCAATAAATTTGCCGAACATCCCGTCACTGCGGGGATAGAATCCATCATGTTCCCTTTTGTCAGTTCCATCAACTTCCGCGGAGATACTTCCATCTCCTATACTCCTCTTGCCTTTACCTCAGAAAAGTCCGGCACCCGACCGGCGCCTCTCTACCTCGATTTCCAGCAGAACTGGACACAGAATGACTTTCCCATGTCGGCCATCACCGTGGCTGCATTGCTGGAAGGCAGGATCCAGGGTAATGCACGCTCCCGCATCATCCTGATCTCCGACGGTGATTTTGCCGTTGGAGGGGAAGGGAACCAATCCCAGCAGATACAGCAGGACAATGTGAACCTTATGGTCAATTCGATCGATTACCTGTCGGATGACACCGGATTGATTGAGCTGAGAACCAAAGGAGTGACCTCACGTCCTCTTGACCAGATCGAAGACAGTAAGAAAAGCCTGCTGAAATATGTCAATTTTCTGCTGCCCATCATTCTCATTGTTGTGTTTGGAATCCTGAAGATGCAGCGCAACAGAAACTTACGCGAAAAAAGAAAGGAGGAAGGCTATGTTTAAAAAGATGAATTACCGAGTTCTCATCATCGTATTGCTAGTCCTGGCAGCTGTTTTTATCATCACAAAATATGTAAAGCGGGATGAACGGACATTCAGAGATCAGCTTGTTTCGTTCTCACCTGAGGAGATCACCGAGATCCTTTTTACGCCGGATCCCCTTAAGAATGAGCAGGTACGGCTTCAGAAGGAAACAGAAGGACTATGGAAATTGTATTCAGGTGAAAAGGCCTACAATGCTGACACCACCACCATCTATAACATGCTTCGTTCCCTCGCCGGCCTGAAACCCAGCCGCGTTGCTGCCATGAACGACTCCAGGTGGAAGGAGTTTCAGGTGGATGATTCGACCGGTATCCGGATCAGGTTGTTGCAAAGATCAGAGGAAGTGGCTGATGTGGTCGTCGGTAAATTCAGCTATAAGCCTGCGCAGGGGCAGGAAGGGATGTATGGACGGGGTCAGGGAACCATGACATCCTATGTGAGGCTAACTGATGAGAAAGAGGTGTATGCAGTGGATGGATACCTGAGAATGGGACTGCAATCCAATATCAATGGTCTGCGTGATAAAGCACTGAGCAGAACCAAACGGGATGATATCACACGGGTGACTTTCACTTATCCCGGAAGCCTTCCGTATACCCTGGAGCGCCAGGGAACCGGATTTGCCATCAATGGCATTCCCGCCGATTCAACGGCATCTGCGCTTTATCTTGGCAGCATCGCCCGCTTGTCGAGCCAGGATTTCCTGTCGGATATACCGCTTGGACAACCGGCTGCCTATTCGGTCAAAATTGAGGGGAACAATATGCTTCCTGTGGATATTATGGCTTACCCGGCTCCTGACACGGTGAACAAGTATATTCTGACTTCCTCGGTTAATCCCGGTACCCTGTTCAGCGGTTACGGTAAGAACAAGCTTTTCGAAAAGGTATTCGTTCCCATGGAAAAGTTTGCTCAAAAGGAGAGATCGGCTCCGGATGTGAAATGACAGTTCGCAGCTATTTGTCTTTTCGGAACCTTACTTTAGCTTCAGGGCTCATTTTCTCGGTGGCGTACTGAAAGATCAGTCGCGGTGCCAGGTTCTTCCATTTGTACAGGAATTCTTCCGTGATCCGGGGATTGACCTTCCATGCTTCCCTCAGGAACCAGCCCAGTCCCTGGTGCACTTCCCTTTCCTTATCCATCATCAGAGAGTCGATGAACTGAAAAAAACCGTCGAAATCGGGATTTGTTTTTAAAAGTTTGATCATCGAAACAGGCACAGCCCTTCGCTGGAATTTATTTTCAGCGGTTTTCCATGGAGCCAGGTCCTGGTAAGAGATCAGCGATTTTTTATAAAAAATGGGGAATAATTCACTGCAGATGACATCGCAGTGTGCCCAGTTGTGAATTCCTGTTTCAAACCACTCCTCCACGACCTTGAAGGTATCACGGGTAAACTGTCTGTTATAGTGTTTTAACAGCAGTACAGCAAAACTGGTCATCTCATATTCGGGTAATTGCACCAGCCGACGGCTTATCTCTATTACCATGTCCATCATAAGGTCAGGCTTTTTGAGGAGCTCTTCCACCTTGCCGTTCAAGAGCTCCGATGTCAGGCCGTATGCCTGATACCCGCCTTTAAAATAGCGGGAATACTTTTTGACAATTTCTTCATCCGCATTTTGCCGGCAATAATCGATGATATTACTGAGGAGATCTTCAGGTTTCATGGCAGCATGTGTTTAATTTTTTTCATACTTCCGCTTGTTTTTGCAGGTTTTAGACCAAGGATATGAGCCATCAGCGAATAGACATCCAGGTTGCTGAATGAGGATTGCAGGTAGCCGGATTTGAAGGAAGGCCCCATGGCGTAGAATATCGCATGCATATCACGGTTTTCAGGTACATAGCCGTGGGTGCCTCCAGTCTCGTACCTTCCCCTGTTATCCCACCTGAGTGACCAGCCACTGTCGGCAATCACCACCAGGTCGCCGCACCGGGGATTTTTGCCATAATGCAGGTATTTTGGAACTTTACCGGTTTTCCATACAGTAATATGATCCACTCTTTTCAGGGCCTGGTAGGCCAGTTCCAGGCAGTCATCCGAAACAGACAGGTTATAATGGGGATTGCCACCCTGATATGTTTCAATCCATCCTTGCTGCAGATGATCGGAAAGGAAGACAACCTTATCTCCTGAGATGCTCCCCATCCCATGGTCTGACATAACGATCAGGTTGATCAGTGGATAATGGGGAAGGGTCTGTAATTTTTGGATAAGGACCCCCACCAGGCTGTCCATCACGCATATGACACTATCGGTTTGATGGCTGTCCGGTCCGTAATCGTGCGAAGTGGCATCCGGTTCTTCCAGATAGAGCATAACGAGGTGGGGGCGCACCTCCATTGGAAGTGAGAGCCAGTGGATCACCGTGTCGATCCTGTCGCCGAAAGGAATCTGTTTTGAATATTCTTTCCAGTAGGTGGGACGTATACCCTGGATGGGCGCTTCGGAGCCTACCCAGAAAAAGGTCGCTGAGGTCATGTCCTGCTTCTCGGCGGTCACCCAGATCGGCTCACCACCATAAAAATCAGCGTTCGTAACGGCTTCACGTTTGCGGATGGCATACTCTTCATTCAGCCAGGGGTCATAAAAACTGTTGTTGACAATACCGTGTTCATCGGGATACAATCCCGTCGCAATCGAGTAATGATTTGGGAATGTTTTGGTGGGGAAGCAGGGGATGAGTGATTCGGCCCTGACCCCGTTTTGAGCCATGGAGTTCAGGTTGGGCAAATCCATCCTGTTGGCATAATCCCACCGGAAGCCGTCCATGGAGACCACAACGACGTATTGATCCTGCGCTTTCGCGAATAGGAAGATCAAAAAGCAAAAAGCAAAAAGCAAATATTTCTTCATCAGTGCGTGTTCTGTCGATTGCCTGTATTTTGCGAAGATAGAAAAAAGCCCTGTCGGGATGGCCAAACAGGGCTTTTATTAAGGATGGTAACTTCTTAGAATGAATATCTCAGTCCGATCTGGGCTCCCCAGGTGCTGGAAGTTGAAAGAACATTCTTCCAGGTTTCCGTCGGGAGTTTCTTGTTCACCTGGTTCAGCTGGAACGTGGGAACACCATCTTCAGTCACATTGACATATTTAAGCAGGGTGATGTCATAGGTGCCCAGGACCTGTGTCTGATAATTACCCCAGGCCGAGTTGAGCAGGTTGCCGATATTCAGGAAATCAAGACTGAGCTGCAGGGTATGCCTTCTGTCTTTACCGAAATCAGTGAAGATATCCTGCAGGATCCTCAGATCGAGGCGACCCAGCCATGGCATCAGTACTCCATACCGTTCTGCATATTCTCCCTTATGTTCCTTCAGGTAATCATCTTGTTCTACATAAGCCCAGAAAGCGTCGTTTTGTTCGGCAGCTGTAAACAGGACATTTTCACCGCTTGTGATATCTGTAAAGATGATCTCCGACTCATCTTTTGGAATGTACATCAGATCCGCTGTATTACCATCTCCGTTCATATCATTGGAATAGATGTAATCGAGTCTTCCCTGGTTCCTTCCGACATAAGTAAGCGAGAAGGTTGTCCCCAGGTGTTTCGCATACTCCACATTATAGGAGAGTGTTGCCACAACTTTGTGAGGAACAGCAAACTGCGAAAAACTGAGACCCGGATCGTTCTGATGATTGACAGCAGGATTGCTCTGCCATGCAGAATTGGCTGCCGAACCCGGATTGGCTGTGATGTCCTTTGCCATGGAATATGTATAACTGAAAGAACCAAAGAAGCCTTTGGTAAACGGTTTATTCAGTGCAAAGATGAAGGAGTAGGCGTGGCCCTGGTTGTCATAGTTTAGTGCCTTCGCATTGTCGAGCACCATCGCTGTGGAAATGCTGGTATTGATTCGGCGTCCGGAAGAGCCTCCCACGAATCTCGGTCGGTTATCCGGACCGGCAAAGGTCTCGGTGGGGATTGTCTGGTTGGCATTGCGCTGGATAATCGCATTGATGTCCTTGGTATACATCCCTTCCACGGTCATTTCAAGTCCCCAGAAAGGCAGTTTGAAATCAACAGCAAGATTTGATCTCCAAACCTGCGGCATTTTGAAATCTTTATCGACCACCGCGATATTTCCGGGAGCCGAAGTACCGCCCTCTGAAGGGAATTCACCCTCCCAAGCCATAGGATCGGTGTCAAAATGGATGGTTGAAAGAAATTCAGCGTCGTTGGAGACGTTCTTCTCAACGGTGTTCTGCAATGTGCCGCTGTTGGTAGGCTGATTGGTGAACCATACAAAGGGTAATCGTCCGGTAAAGATGCCTGTACCGCCACGAACCTGCAGGGTACGGTTTCCAAGGGCGTCCCAGTTGAAACCAATCCTGGGCGATACCATGATCTTTGAATTAGGCCAGCTGCCCACATCCAGCGTCTCATCATTCCCGTCCAGATCCTTGAATGTCAATGCTGCAATGGCCTCGTTTGCAAAGGGATCATCAAAATAGAAGGGCATTTCAAGTCTCAGGCCAATAGAAGTTTTAAAATTGTCGGATATCTGAATCTCATCCTGCCCATAAAGGCTTCCCCATCCAAAATTCAACTCGGCATAACCGTCACCTGCACCCTCGTACGGATAAGTAAGTCCATAAGCAGTGGGGGCAGCATCCTCCATAAAGTCTTCCATGGAAGCATACCGGTAATAGCTGGTACCGTAACGCTTGTAACTGTTTCCAAAATAGAGATGTTCAAAGGATATACCCGCTGTAAATGTATGGATCCCAAGGAAATAGGAAAGGTTATCGGTAATTGTGAAGATATTGTTCTTTACATCATTCTCAAACGTAAAGAGTTCATACCCGAAGCTCATGTACGGATCCCCGTCTTCGTAGATATCGACAAAAGGAAAGATATCGCTGTCGCTGTCACGGGTGTCCCTGATTTTGGTGTAAGTGACAAGGAATTTGTTGGCCATATTCTTGCCAAATACGCTGTTCAATTCACCGGTCAGTGATCCCACTGTGTTGAGGAAACCATAATTTGCATTCTGGAAGGCCATCGACTTCTCGCTTATACGTCCGTACGAAGAGCGGGGCAGAGGAGCGCTGGTTGCATTCACTTCCTGGTCGTTGGTTGAATGAACATAATTATAGCGAACCGTCAGCTTATGATCTTTATGGATGTTCCAGTCAATACGGGCAAGCAGTTTATAGTTTTTGCTGGCAAAATCCCCGAAGTCCTGATACGGTCCGGGATCATAGTTATAAGTATCTTTAAGGAAATTGCTGATGGTTTCCATATCATTCACCGTCGTCCTGGATATGTACTTTTTTGCATCCGCTTCTATCCCGTTCTCAGGATCGCTCGGGCTCCATAGAATGCCGGGGTAAATTGAGTTTTCATACTCACCATTGACAAAGAAGAAAAGTTTATCTTTAATAATGGGCCCACCAAGGCGCGCACCCACATTGTAAAAGGTATTATCGGTCAGTTTCACGGTATCTGCCCTGTCTTCCCCAACATATTTCCCATTGAATTTTTTATTCCTGTAAAAGGTGTAAACGGATCCCTCCAATTTGTTGTTGCCGGAACGGGTCACAGCATTGATATTGCCACCGGTGAAATTAGATTGGGTAATATCATAGGGAGCAACGTTAATAGATACTTCCTCGATCGCATCCAGGCTGATGGGCTGGGCATCGCCACCGGGAAGGGATTTGGAGCTCAGGCCAAAATTGTTGTTGAAATTGGCGCCATCAACCGTGATATTATTATACCTGCCATCCTGGCCGGCGATACTTCTGCCGTTTACCTGCGGAGAGTATTTGACATAATCATCGATAGAGCGACTGATGGAAGGCAGCGAGGATATCTGCTCACTGGTGAAGTTACTTGCAGATCCCATCCGGTTTCCGTCGAACAGGTCATTGCGGGCACCTACGATTTCGACACCCGGAATCTGGGACACTTCTTCTATCAGCGTCCCGTTCAGTCCATAAGTCTGACCAAGGTTCAGGTAGATGTTCTCGATGACCTGGTTCTTGTATCCGATAAAGGAGATGGTCACCTTGTAAGGCCCTCCCACACGCATGTTCAGGATCCTGAAGAATCCATCGGGATCGGTGACGGTTCCATACATGGATCCGGATGCCTCGTGGGTGACGATCACTGTTGCCCCGGGAAGCGGTTCATTATTCATATTCGTCACACGGCCGTTGATCCCGGAGGTGGTCACCTGGGCGATGGCCAGTGAGTGAAACATGAGTACTGCTGTAAACAGTAGGATGAATCTGTACACTTTTTTCATAAACAATAGATTTTAAATTAATTAATATTTGCTGATTACCTTATGTTTTCTGCCTCTAAAATAAAAAATCCATGTTAACTGGACATTAATCCCGCCTAAAGTTATTCAGAGTCCCGTTGCATGCCTGCGCCCGAATTGATTCTATAAATCCCGGACACTAAGTTAATGTTTTACTGGATCATATTTATAAGTTATTGATTATAAATAATTTATTACGAAAACACCAATGATCGTTCCCCGAATGCTGATATAGTGTAAATACGGTCCATATTGTTAATTAAATGTTAAAAACATAGGTGTCCAGTGGGGGGATGTGCGTTCAATGATAACGAAGACAACGGTTTGGATTTTAAAAGACGTTGTTACTAATTTGTTGATAAATGGCATGCCTGAATCGAATGATCCAGTATCTTGGTTTCAGCAAGTTGTGACAAATCCATGGAATAGAGACTGCGCCTCCGTAACCCGCACTGATGGTCAGATGTGATAGCGGATCAACCTCAGTGAATGGGTGTAGGTTCCCGTGTCATGATTGAAAATTCCCTGATGATCCAGGGTGTCGATACGGACCTGTCCGTAAGCATGGATGATCTTTCCATCTCCAACGACAATACCTGCATGGATGATGGTCCCATCTTCGTCGTCAAAAAATGCCAGATCGCCAGGCTGTGCTTCTTCGGCAAAGGACCTGATTTGTCCCTGAAGTGCCTGTTGATGAGCGGTCCGGTACAGGGAAATGCCGGCAAGGCGGTAAACGATCTGCGTGAATCCCGAACCATCAATGCCCAAAGGAGTTCTGCCTCCCCACATAAAGGGGGCACCCTGGTACATCATCGCAAACTGGATCAGTGATGAGCCGGTGCGGCATGGCTGCCATTTTGCGGAATTACCCTTAAACTGAAAAGCTTTTCCTGCCAGGGACAACTGATTACCGAGAAGCCCGGGCAGCGCACTGCCAGCCACTACAAATATCCGTTGCCCCGGTCCCTCTTCCAGAATGGCCACAGGATCGGTCACCAGGCTTAATTCCAGTGCGCGGATAGAAAGAAAAGATCCCTTGTCAAGTGAATGGATTTGTTTTTCATCAACCCAACCCGTGTACCCGTCATGTTCCAAGCTCACCTGTAGCCAGCCGTTGGATACATCCTTTATATCCAGCAGCTCTCCGAAAAGAAGCTGGCTCATCATCTCTGACCTGTCAGAAGGTTCAGCCCGGAGAGGTATCACACTCTGAAGACACACTGCATGTTCCATGGGAGTCGGATTTTACCCGGGTAAAAGTACAATATAATGCTTCATATCGTTCATCAGGGTACAGGTTTCACAGAAGTGATTGAAACAGACTGTCGGTCCAGGTAATTTTTTGATTCCGGGCCAAGGTTGAACAGCAGGTCAAGGATGCTCAGGTTCGGAATGAATCCGAATTTCTGCAGAAAAACCTGCTGATATGGCTCCAAACGCACGGCCCCCGGGGTAAAAAGGTTTTTATTACGGCGGAGATCAGCACCCGCTGAATCCGGAACAATAAATTCCTCTGAAAAGCAAAGTCGAATGCTGATCCCAAGCAATTTTCCCAGACACATCAGGATTTCCCTGTTCATTCCGGCCAGGTCCGTATATATCCTCTGGTAGAAGGGCCTCAGCTCATCCTTGTAGTAGAGGTAATAGGGTGATGATGAGTAAGCCGATTCAATGGCCCTCCAGTGATTTGACTGCCAGCGCTGAAGGGAGGAGACTTCGATATCCCTCACAGGTGTATGGTTCCCTGCTGTCTTATGAACAGGTACGATCAGAGGCAAGACACCGTTGGCTGACGCGACGTTGCACCTGTTCCTGCAGGTTTGCTTGATGTAATGTTCGTGAATATCAATGACCGCTGAGGTGTTCTGGACAAGTGATACCATATAGGCCACGGAAGGCAGGTAAGCAGTCGGTAACACGATCGTTGGCATGAATCCTCGCAATGAAGTGGCGGGTAAAGATAAAAAAAAAGACGGCTTCGGGCCGTCTTTTAACTCTGGTCAGCGACTGATTTCAGGATGCTTTCTGATTCAGCAGGATTTCGTCAATAGCCTGGCGAAGGGAATCTTTCGGCAAAGCACCTACTGCCATCTGAGGTTGCCCTTCCACCGGACAGAACAGCATCGAAGGGATACTGCGTATCCCGAAAACAGATGACAATTCCTGTTCATCCTCCGTGTTCACCTTATAAATTTTGATCTTTCCGTCATATTCCTTTGACAGTTCTTCGAGGATTGGGGCCACCATCTTGCAGGGTCCGCACCAGTCGGCATAAAAGTCGATCAGACAGGGCAGTTGGCCTTCAAATTTCCATTCCTGGTTGTCTTCGTAATTAAAGATCTTCTGAAGAAACGTCTCCTTTGTTAAATGTTCCATAGTTATACCTTTCGTTTAAGTAAATTCTAACTAATCAATCCACAAGAAGTACTTCATTGATGGCCTGGACAAAGGTCGGCTTTGGCAACGCTCCGACCGACATTTGAGGTTCCCCGTTTTTTGGAACGAAAAGTACCCTTGGTATGGAGGTTACGTTAAATACCTGTGCAAGCTCCCTTTCCACCTGTGTATCAATTTTATAGATGTAAATCTTGCCTTTATATTCAGCGGCCAGCTCATCCATGATCGGGGCCACCATTTTGCAGGGTTTGCACCAGTCAGCATAAAAATCGATCATACAGGGTTTGTCGCCTTCATATACCCACTGATCCGGATTCTTTTCATAATTCCATACTTTCTTCAGGAACGTGGCCTTGGTCAGATGAATGACCTTCCCATCCTCTCCCTCGGGCATATCAGGAACAGTGGAAACAGGTCCCGCCGACACCGCCTGACCGTTACTGGCTGCCGGTGATTTCTCTCCGCTGGTGTTGCTGCAACTGACGATCATCAGACCGGATAACAATACGATGACGAATGCAATTTTTTTCATGTGCGATGTGTATTTTAAAAATGAAGCGTCCATTCAATCAAATATCGTGCAAAATTTATATAGATTTTTACATATGAATTCTTTCAGTATAACAAAAGTTCATTGTACGTCCTTTAATGCGTTTATTGTCAATAGATTAATACTTTTTTGCAGAAGACGTTTTCCTTTGATTTTATTTTCAGGATATAACTGCCCTTCTGAAGGCGGGAAACATCGATGGCAGTGGTACTGCCATTCACACTGACCTGTTCCGGCAAGTTGCTGACCACCTGTCCGGTCATTGTCATCAGCGTCAAGGAAAAAGGCCCATCCGATCCGGGCTCCAGCTTGATGAAAAGAGATTCCCTGGCGGGGACAGGATATACCGTAACAGCGTGTTCACCCTGCAGGGCATCCGTTGCATTGATGAAGCTCTCGTAGGAGGCTTCCCAACCTCCTGCCGTCAACGCATCATTCGTTGCGAAAAGGACCAGCATTTTATTACTGGGGCACAGAACGGTACCAGGCAGCGTTGCCCCGGAGTATTCTCCCAGAAGAGTTTGTGACTGCAGATCATATATTTTTACGTAATCCGCAGTGGCTTCAGTGTCAAAATAGCTGAAATTCAGGGCTATGCCACTCCATCCGGATGGCATGATGCGCCACTGACAGATGGAGTTGTTCTTATAGTTGAATGTACCGCTTCCGTCGCTTATTTCGCCAACAGGTTCCGTGAGGGTCGTAATGCCTGTGCACCACACAGGTGATTGCGTCGTATAGGTGCACAACCAGCCTGGGGCTTCTGACGAATTGTCAGTGGTGAAGGTGACCAGCATCTGGTTGGTGCTGGAAGTGACCGGTTCTGGAAGGTTGTCGCCGTCGAAACTTCCCAGAAGAGCATCTTCCGTGGTGCTACCGTCGTACACCTTCACTACATCCCCAGGTGCTGTCCGGAACCGGTGAAACTGAAGGTTGATCCTGATCACTGAATCCTGTGGCGTTTGAGGGTCGATCAGCCAGGTGAACGTGATGCCACGCGGATAATTGTCCATCGGGCCGCTTCCATCGTCAAAAGACCCGGTCAGTGATCTCAGCGTATCTGAGCCGCTGATCGCAGGCGGATAGGAGTAGCTCAGCGTATCAGGATAACAATGGATGATCAGCTCCTGGGCATAATTGAAGTCGTTGCCGCCCGGAGTCAGTTCATCCAGCAGGAAATAGCCATCCAGGTAACCGCCCCAGCCCCAGTTCATGTGAAAATATTCTCCCTGGTATCCATCCACTATAAAGGCATGCCCGCTGGTGTAAGTGTAATCAGCCCAGCCGGCATAATAACAGGGCATATTCCTGTCGAGGTGCGCTACCACGAGACTGTCCCAGTCCATGGATGTCGAGTCGCGGTAAACATATTGTGTTTCAGGGGCATACTTGAAATATGTCTTGTATGAGTAAGCCGCTTTATGATTCCACATGCCTGACGACAAGGGACCATAATCCATATCCACCGAGACACCGATGTGGAATAGAAGTTCGTTGAGGGCGTCATTGGTCGTAGGGATGGCAGTCGGCATTTCTTCCCACCTGTACGTGGTGCTTCCGAAATCGGTTGAAATTTCGCCATAATCGGGATGTATATAGGAGTACGAACCTGTACCTGTTTGCGGCCATCGGTAGTAATACATCAGCTGTCCCATGGCTGTAGCCACGCAGCCAGCCAGGCAGTGGCCGTGGGGACCGGCAGGATCTGCCGGACACTTGTAATTATACGGGAAATCCTGGTTCCAGGTCGATACCAGCAACGGTTCCACTTCCCGGTCCTGCAGAAAATACGAAAACGTCAACTCACCATTCATCAATGCCTCCCATTCCATCAGGTGATCTCCCGGTGCCAGATCATTCCGGAGAAGGTACATGATCTCTTCCTCATAGTGTGACATCCAGGAGCGGAAATTACAGGGCTGTCCGTCTTCCCTGTAGCTGCCTGTGTACGAATACCCGATCACCGGCCGTGTGGTTTCCCAGGCGGATACAACGATAAATCCCTCAGGGCTGGTAGTGAAAATGTAATAAAGAAGGGTGTCGTTGATCCGTCGTTGAAATTCATCCAGGATCGAAAAGGACCGGAACGGAGATCCCTGATTATGATGGATGCGTTCATAGAGAAAGTTCATGGCCACTGTCCTGGCCCTGTCGGATGCTACATGCTGCGAATAGACTGTTAAAATACTGAAATACAGAAATATGGCATGAAAAAGCAATAATTTTTTAAGCATGATTCGGGTGGTTGAAATAATTTTTCTAAGATACAAAAAATCAAAGTCTGGCTGCAGAATATTCCCATGGGAATGCCGCATTGCATCAACTTCTCCGATTTTTACTAATTTTGCCATCTTAACATAATCCAGTTACAAAAATGCTGCTGATCAGGAATATCAAGGAACTGGTCCAGGTAGAAAAGGAACCGCGCCTGAAGGTATGCGGTAAGGATATGGCATCCCTTGATACGATCAGGGATGCATATCTGGTGATTCACGGCGGGATCATAGCGGATTTCGGCCGGATGCAGGATCTGGATTCCTCGCCTTTTTACCCTGATTTTCTGTCATGTCAGGTGATCGAAGCTGGGGGCAGGTTGGTGCTGCCTTGCTGGTGTGATTCACATACCCACCTGGTTTTTCCTGCCAGCCGCGAATCGGAGTTCATCGACAAGATACGGGGCCTCAGCTATGAAGAGATCGCTAAAAGGGGAGGGGGCATCCTGAACTCTGCCCGTAAGTTAGCTGAGGTATCCGAAGAAGTGTTACTTGAGGATGCGCTGAGGAGAATCCAGGAGATCATCCGTTACGGAACCGGGGCTGTCGAAATAAAAAGCGGCTACGGACTGACCTTTGAGGGAGAGATCAAGATCCTGAGGGTCATTCGCCGGTTAAGGGAAATGACCCCTGTCACCATCAAGGCAACCTTCCTTGGGGCCCACGCGATACCTTTTGAGTACCGCACCAGGAGAGAAAAGTACGTTGACCTGGTCGTACAGGAGATGCTGCCCTACGTGGCACAGGAGAAGCTGGCCGATTTCGCCGATGTCTTCTGTGACCGTGGTTTCTTCACTCCTGAAGAAACGGACCGGATTCTGACGGCAGCGGTTACCCTTGGGCTAAAGGCTAAGATCCATGCCAACGAATTGGACTACTCCGGCGGAATCCAGGTCGGGGTGAAACACAGTGCGCTGTCCGTTGATCATCTGGAATATACGGGTGAAGATGAGATCGAAGCCTTAATGGATTCGGATACCATGCCAACCATCCTTCCGGGCGCCGCCTTTTTCCTGGGGTTGAAGCCTGCGCCTGCCCGGAAGATGATCAATGCAGGACTGTCGCTGGCCATGGCCAGCGATTTTAATCCCGGCACCTCGCCATCAGGCAATATGCAGCTGATCCTTTCAATGGGCAGTATCATTTATAAGCTCCTGCCCGAGGAGGGGATCAACGCCATGACGATCAACACCGCCTATGCATTGGATGTTGCCGGTTCACTCGGAAGCATAGCCATCGGTAAAAAAGCGAATGTATTCATTACCAAGCCTATACCATCCTATAGTTACCTGCCTTATGCGTTTGGTGAGAATAAGGTGGAGACCGTGATCCTGAACGGGGAAGTAATTAGTAGTCAGCAGTCAGCGGTCAGCGGTCAGCAGCAGGCAATTTAACAATTTGACAATTTGACAATTTTACAATTTAGCAATGAATCAACTTATCGAATGTGTGCCGAACTTCAGTGAAGGCAACGATATGGGAATCATCCGGCAGATCACTGACCGGATAGAGAGTGTGGAAGGGGTTAAGCTGCTGGATGTGGATCCCGGCAAAGCCACCAACCGGACGGTGGTTACTTTTGTGGGCGAGCCGGAAACGGTGATAGAAGCAGCTTTCCGGGCGGTTAAGAAGGCTTCGGAGATCATCGACATGCGGCATCACCATGGGGAGCATCCCCGTTTCGGTGCCACGGATGTCTGCCCTCTGGTGCCCATCCGCGGGATCACCATGGAGGAAGTGGCTGGTTATGCACGAACGCTGGCACAGCGGATCGGTGAGGAGCTGGGCATACCCGTGTACTGTTATGAAAATGCCGCCTTCACCGAGGAGCGCCGTAACCTTGCCAGCTGCAGGGCAGGAGAGTATGAAGGGCTGGCCGAGAAGATAAGGGATCCCCGGTGGAAACCGGATTTCGGTCCTGCAGAGTTCACGCCGCAGGTTGCCCTCTCCGGTGCAACGGCTGTTGGTGCAAGGGATTTCCTGGTCGCTTACAATGTAAACCTTAACACTACATCTGTACGCAGGGCGAATGCGGTGGCCTATGACATCAGGGAGAAGGGACGTCCGTTGCGGGAAGGTCATCCGGTTACGGGTAAGATCAAAAAGGATGAAAACGGAGAGGAAATCTATATCCCCGGGGCGCTAAAGGCCTGTAAGGCGATCGGATGGTACATTGAGGAATATGGGATCGCCCAGGTTTCCATCAATCTTACCAATATCCGGATCACTCCGGTCCACATTGCTTTTGAGGAATCCTGCCACAGTGCCCAAAAGCGCGGAATGCGGGTGACCGGGTCGGAGCTGGTTGGGCTAATCCCCCTGCAGGCCATGCTGGACGCAGGGAAATATTTTCTGAGGAAACAGAATAGATCAGCGGGTGTATCGGAGAGCGAACTGATCAAAATAGCTGTCAAATCTCTTGGGCTGGACGACCTCAAACCCTTTCATCCCAAGGAGAAGATCATTGAATATCTTCTGGAGGATTCTTCGGAAAGGATGCTCGTCGGCATGACCATGAAAGGATTCATCAACGAGACAGCGTCTGAATCGCCGGCGCCAGGTGGCGGATCCGTCTCTGCTGCTGTTGGTGCGCTTGGTGCAGCCCTTGGGACCATGGTGGCGAACCTTTCGTCGCATAAGGCAGGCTGGGATGATCGCTGGGAAGAGTTCTCCACATGGGCGGAAAAGGGACAGTTGCTGAAGGATGAGCTTTTATTTCTGGTGGATGAAGATACCAGGGCATTCAATAAGATCATGGGAGCATTCGGTCTTCCGAAAAAGTCAAGGGAGGAGATCATGGCCCGTAAGAGCGCCATTGAGGAAGCTTCCAAATATGCCATTCAGGTTCCTTACCGGGTAATGCAGAAAGCCCTCGAAATAATGGACATCCTCAAAGCCATGGCTGAAACAGGCCTCCCCGCATCGGTTTCGGATGTTGGCGTGGGCGCACTCTGCGCATGCACTGCAGTTAGAGGTGCATTCCTGAATGTCAGGATCAATGCTGCCGGTCTGGAAGACCGGAATTTTGCGGATCAGATGATCCTGGATGGATCTGCACTGGAGCAGAAAACGAATGAACTGGAGCAGGAAATACTGGCGATAGTGGATAAGAAAATAATGGGAGAGAAGAAGTAATTCAATCCTGCCTCCTGCTTCCCGCCCCCCGCCTCCTGCCTTATGACGGGTTCCGGTAAATGATCATCACCAGTGTGAAAATAAGGATGAACAGGATGAAACCGTACATGAATATATCGTAGGCGGTCCGAAGCAGTTTGAATTTTTTGGCCAGGACCTTCCCCTGGGAATACTGATCCATGATCATCATACTGTATACGGTTTCCTCTTCGCCCATCATCTCTTTGACCGCTTTTTCATACTCACTGAACGCAGTATGGTAGAAATTACCGAAGAATAGCAGGTTCACTCCTCTTTTTCGCAGATCTTCCTCTTTAAATTCTCCCTTAAGGATGATGGGACGCGTACTGAGGATGGCAGCCACCAGTGATCCCAGGCAGGCCAGGACCAGAATCAGAACAGGGATGATCAGTTGAGGATAATCCTGGTAACGCCTGACAAAAAGGGTGATGACCACGGAGATGATCAGGGTGTTCATTGTGATCAAAATATTCGATTTATTGTCTGCGATTGCGCTCAGGTTGATCTGCTTGCGGGATGTCGTCCTGAACATCGTGTCAACACCACGGGTATATACCGGCCGTCGCGACAGTTTCTTTTTAAGGCTTTTATTTTCATCTTTCAGCTCACTGACCAGACCAGGATAATCCAGACCGGATTTTAGCATCTCATTCTCTGCTTTCCGATGGAGGATCTTCTTGTTGACCTCTTCCAGGTTCGCTGTTTTAAGGTCAGTCCACATTTTTTTTGCATAGTCCGTAAAATAGGGCGTCTTCAGGAAATTGACCGACTCCTTGAGGAAGTCCAGCATCGAGACCTGTTCCTTCAGGAACATATTTCGTTCAAGGCGGAGCAGCACAGTGCGTTCACAAAAATTAGTGAAGGTAAGATGGTACATGTCTGCGTCACAGAGCACTTCCTCCAGTTTATTACCGGGAGTTTGCGGGATCCGGGTAGCTTCGATGCAGCCACAGATGATGCCGATCCTGTCGGGATCAAGATCCCTGGAGGAGAGAAATTCGGTGGCAATCTTTTTACTGACCTCCTCGTGATGCATGTAATCCTGGGTGTATCCGATATCATGAAACCACGCCGCCATCATGACAAGTTCGGTATCTTCCTGGTTTAGTTCTTCGTTCCTTGCCAGGATCTTGCAGGCCTCCACGACTTCCTTGGTGTGGATCAGGTTGTGATAGATGTACCTGGCCGGATCAAGTTCCGCAAAGCGGCTGATGCAATAATCTTCCGTTTCTTTCAGCAGATTCAAGGGTGTGGTCTTTATTGTCAATGTTCAATGTTCAATGTCAGATGTTCACCAGATGCGGGTAAAATTAAATAAAAAGTATTTACCTGGGCTGACTGATTTCTTTATACGAAAATATATTAATTTCGTTTACTTGCATTGCAGATGTTGAACTGGGTACGAAAGACAGTACAGCGGGGTGTGATCGCATATGCGGTCATGTTCCTGTCGTTGATGACCTCTCTGTCAGGATGTCATCCGTCCAATCCTGCCACGAATTATCCGGAACCTGGAGCAGACAGGTATGTGTACACAGACAGATCGCCTGATGGGACCAGGACATTCACATACCATTTGTCTTCCCCTGACCACAAAGTGCTTCTCCCTCCGATCCTCAGGGAGATATCAGGAATCACCATGCTGGACTCCCTTCATCTGGCGGGGATCCAGGATGAAGAGGGCCGCGTTTTCATCTTCAGGATTTCCAACGGGATGATCGAACGAACCATTCCGTTTGCGGAAAATGGCGATTATGAAGACATTATTATTGCAGGGGATACGATCTACATCCTTAAAAGCAACGGCAATATATACATGGTCGAGCAATATGATCATCCCAGACCCCTGGTCACGCGGTTCAAAACCCCCCTCTCTTCACGGAATGATTGTGAGGGAATATGTTATCTCAACGGACTGAACAGTTTGCTGGTCGCCTGCAAGGGAGCACCTTCCCTGAACAAGGATCAGCATGTACCCGGTGTCAGGGCGATCTACAGGTTCACCCTGACGACTGGCCAATTAGATACGGTCCCTTTCATCTCTATCTATACAGGAGAACTTGCCAGTCAGGAACCCATGGATTGGTACCAGGGAATCTCTGTGCGGATGGCTAACCGCCTGAACCAGAATGGGAATATCGTATTCCAGCCTTCCGGTATTGCGGTTCATCCTGTCACCGGCAACCTTTACATTCTTGCTCATGTGGGCAAGATGATCCTCATAATCGATCTCAGGGGTGAAATCCTTGGCCGTGTGGCGATCGACCCTACCATATTACCCCAGCCGGAAGGAATTTGTTTTGATCACCAGGGAGTGCTGATGATCGTCAGTGAAGGTATAGAAGCGGATGCCATACTTACCGTCTATCATCCTGAAGTGACCGTCCGTTGACTGACACTCTTTTGATGGTGCCTGTCAGGGATCCTCTCTTCATTTTGACCAGTGTCAACGGAACAGGAGTGTAAATTATGTACCTTTGTCCATAATCCAAGAAATATTTCTCATGATGAAAAGATCAACCCAAATGATTCTCCTTCTGTTTTTTATCCTGGCCAGTGGTATCTGTTTCATGGTAATGAAGAAGGATGCAAATGGGCCTGCTCCATCGCGGATACAGGTTCCAAAGACATATCCGGGTGAATGGATGGCCTATCAGCGGTCGTATCCATACGGAAGGATCAGCACCGGTGAGTACCTTCATGCCTTTGAACAGGCTGCACAGATGCAGGAAGCCGCGTCACGGAACCGATATGAATATGAATTGATGGGACCTGTGAACATCGGAGGCCGGATCACGGATATAGCTGTCCATCCCGACGCACCCTTCACCTGGTACATTGGAGCCGCAACGGGAGGAATATTCAAAACAACCAATGGCGGGGGATCATGGGATAATGTCTTCGAGGGCGCTCCTCTGATTTCCATCGGTGATCTGGAAATCGATCCTGCCGATATGAACACGATTTATGCAGGAACCGGAGAAGCGAATGCATCCAGTTTCAGCTTTCTGGGTAACGGTATCTATAAATCCACGGACGCAGGGCAGTCCTGGGAGCACCTGGGATTGGACTACACAGCCTATATCGGCCGGATCGTGGTTGACTACAGCAATTCCAGCAATGTATTTGCAGCAGCCTGCGGTACACTTTTTACACCTGACGAGCACCGCGGGGTTTATCGAAGCCAGGATGGAGGTCAGACATGGGAGAAGGTTCTTTTTCTCACGGATTCCACCTCTGCCATTGACCTGGTGCAACATCCGGAAAATCCTGAGATCCTCTTTGCGGCCATGTGGGAGCGCATGCGCGGCCTGAATTACCGTACATCCTTCGGTATGAGCTCCGGCGTGTATAAATCAGAGAACGGAGGAGATACATGGGTAAAGATCACCGGCGGACTACCCACCGGTTATAATGTTGGCAGGATAGGGATCGATATCTCCAGGACAAATCCCGATGTCATGTACACCTTTTATGATATGGATAACGGTGAGGTCAGGGTTTACCGCTCCGATAACGGTGGAGCCTCATGGTACAGAACCAACGATGGAGACCTTCAGAATATGAACAGTAATTTTGGATGGTACTTCGGACAGATACGAGTAGATATTCACAATGAAGACGTTATCTATGTCTATGGAGTGGATGCCTACAGATCGCTTGATGGTGGCAATAGCTATAATCCTATGAGCAATTGGGTGTTGCACGTTGACCATCATGCCATGTACATGGATCCGAACATAAGTCTTTACCTGGAAGGCAATGACGGCGGACTCTATCAGAGCACGGATTACGCTGATTCGTGGACAAAGGTGAACAACCTGCCCATCACGCAGTTCTATGCCATTGAGGTGGATTACCTGCATCCCGAGCGTCTGTACGGGGGGACCCAGGACAACAACACGATCCGTACCTATACCGGTGAGCTGGATGACTGGGAAGCCCTGCTCGGCGGGGATGGATTTTACACACTGGTCAATTATACGAACTCCAACATCATTTACGCTGAATACCAGTACGGACAGCTGTTCAGGTCGACAAACGGAGGAAATAATTTTACGTATATAGCCTCTTCCATGAGTGGCGACCGGACCAACTGGTCCTCTCCGCTTGTCATGGACCCGGAACAACCCGGCATTCTTTATTTTGGAACCTACCGTGTCTGGAAAACGACCAACGGAGGGTCGCAATGGACTGTGGTCAGTTCAGACCTCACCGACGGTGATGATGGCAGCGGATTTCATACCGTGACGACACTTGCCATCTCTCCTTCGGATCCGGATATTGTCGTGGCCGGCACCGACGACGGACACGTCCATCTGTCGGTGGATGCAGGTTCTTCCTGGAATGAGATCTCGGAAGGTCTCCCCAAGCGATGGATCACGCGGGTGAAATGTGATCCTTTCTACCCCGATGTGATCTATGTTACCTTGTCGGGCTTTCGCTGGGATGAACCTTTACCGCATGTCTTCCGTTCAGGCGATCTTGGGCAGACCTGGGAAAATATCAGCGGCAACCTGCCGGAGCTCCCGGTCAATGCGATCGCAATCGATCCTGATGTGGAGGACCGGTATATCGTTGGCACGGATGCCGGGCTTTTCCTTACCGAGGATGGAGGGGTTTCGTGGTGGGGTGTTTCCGGCGGACTGGGGAATGTACCTGTGGTTGACCTGAAGATCCTGGATTATGACCGTACTCTTTACGTAGGCACGTATGGTCTTTCCATTTACAGGGTTGAGCTGGATAACCTCACCGTAGGGATCCAGGATAAGGAAACAGCCTCAGAAGGTGGTCTGCTGGTTGACGTTTTCCCGAATCCGGTCGTGGGTGAAGGTACGGCAATGATCCGTATTGGTATCACACTTGAAAAAGAGGCTTTTGTCTCAGCGTTGATCCTTGATGCACAGGGACGGATTGTCCGGTCGCTGGCGGAAGGGTACTGCAGGGCCGGAACACTGCATTGGGAATGGGATGGAAGATCCCGTGGCGGAGAACATGTTCCTGCAGGGATGTATTTCCTGCATGTGGATGATGGTCTTCATCGGAATTTGACAAAGCTAATCTTACTGTAACCTCGTCTGATCCATACACGATGAATATTATTGTGACCGGTGCAAGCCGTGGTGTTGGCCATGCACTTGTAAGGGAATTTGCAAAAGATCCTGCCCATCATATCGTTGCGATTGCCAGGGATATCAGGGCACTGAACGATCTGCAGGGTGCTTGCCTGAATGATCAGGAGGATGCCCATGTGTACCCTGTAGGCTATGACCTGACGGAGGCAGCCTTTCCGGGACGTCTGCTTAACGACATTGAGGCAACCATCGGAAAGGCTGACATCCTGATCAATAATGCGGGATTGCTCATACAAAAGCCATTTTCTGATGTTTCCCCGGAAGATATCGACCGGCTCCTTGACGTCAATTTTAAATCAGTCGTTCTGTTGATTCAGGCACTTCTTCCATACATGAATCCCGGATCCCATATCGTCAACATTGGTAGTATGGGGGTGTTCAGGGTAGTGTCAAATTTACCGGAATGGCTCTTTACAGTGCGAGCAAGGGAGCGCTGGCCATCCTTACCGAGTGCCTGGCAGAGGAACTCAGGGACGCGGGCATTTCGGTCAACATGCTGGCGTTGGGCGCTGTGGATACACAGATGCTGCAGAAAGCATTTCCTGGCTATACGGCACCTGTATCGCCGGCTGAAATGGCCACCTTCATAGCCTCTTTTTCAAAGACTGGCCATCATTTTATGAATGGCAAGATCATACCGGTGTCGTTGTCAACTCCATGAGCAATTTTCCTGTTCATAAAACGCGGCGGTAATGGCTAAAAGAAGTACCTTTGCAGAAACTATGAGCTGCCATGACCCAGGGAGGGGAAGCCATATTCCATCCGGGAATTATTGAGAAAACTGACAATCAGTCAGTTTATGTCAAGATACTTTCTTCTTCAGCCTGCTCATCCTGTACGGTAAAGGGAGCCTGTAACCTTGCTGAGTCCCAGGAAAAGGTGGTAGAGGTCAGAAAACAGCAGGGCAGGGAGTATCCGGTGGGAACGCCCGTTGATGTTGTCATGAGCAGATCATCGGGCACGAAAGCGGTTTTGCTTGCATACCTGGTTCCCTTTGCCATCGTAGTCCTCTCCCTTATCCTTCTGACAGCCGCCGGCGCCGGCGAAGGGATCTCGGCTCTCGTTTCACTGGCCCTGCTGGTGCCTTATTATCTTCTTCTGTATCGCTTCCGCAACAAACTGAAAAAGGAGTTTGAGTTTACAATTCAATCCAAATAATCCCTTCGTCATGAAAAAGATCATCTACGCTCTGGTACTTCCCTTCATTTTCCTTTCAGCGACAACCGCTCAGGAAGAAACCATGTCACCTTCCAGGATATCCGGAGCTGCCTATTTTGATGTAACGCCGCGCCTGACCGACATGCCTGTCGTGCTGCCCGGCGAACGCGACCGGTCATGGAAGGATGGCCTGGTGGAAAGCAATTATATAAAGGAAGTTGAAATGCCTGAACAGAATGGACTTCCGGAAGATTTCACTGATCCGGTCCTCCAGAAATACCGTGGCAACAGATCGACACGTGGCCCGATACTGAACTTTGAAGGTGTCGGAAATGTCAACAATGTATATCCTCCGGACACCGAAGGGGACGTGGGGCCAAATCACTACTTCCAGATGGTCAATCTCTCCTTTGCCATTTATACCAAAGATGGTGTACTGATGTACGGACCTGTTGACAACAGCACATTATGGGATGGCTTCATCGGTTCGTGGACAGGAACCAACGACGGCGATCCGGTCGTACTGTACGACCACCTGGCCGACCGCTGGCTGGCCAGCCAGTTTGCAGTAAATACCTCCGACGGGACGTACTGGCAGCTGATTGCGATCAGTACAACTCCCGACCCGATGGGATCGTGGTACAGGTATGCGTATGAGTTCGATGACATGAACGATTACCCAAAGATCAGTGTCTGGCCTGATGGATATTATGCTACGTTCCGGATGTTTGGAACCAATGTCAGGGGTGGTGCTGCCGCCTTTGAAAGGGATAAGATGCTGGCAGGCGATCCCTCTGCCCAGATGGTATATTTTGACATGCCATCCAATACGCTTGAAGTCCTTCCTGCCGATGTGGACGGCCCCGTGCCTCCGGAGGATTCACCCTGTTACTTTGTCAACATGAACATGCAGGTGCAGAAACTAAAGGTATATGCATTCAATGTCAACTGGCAAACTCCTTCCAGCTCATCGATCTCCCTGCAGGTACTGCTCACCGTCGACCCATTTTCCTATAACCTGGATGGGATCACGCAGCCTGGCACCAGCCAGAAACTCGATGAAATGATCGACCGGCTGATGTACCGCCTTCAGTACCGGAATTTTGGAGATTATGAGGCCATGGTGACCAATCATACGGTCAATGTGAGCGGTCATGCCGGGATTCGCTGGTATGAGCTGAGAAGGGAAGGTGGTGGCTGGTACGTCTACCAGCAGGGAACCTATTCACCGGATACCGAGAACCGCTGGATGGGAAGCATTGCCATGAACGGCAATGGTGAGATGGCCCTCGGATTTTCGGTCTCCAGCTCCACGACATACCCTTCCATTCGGTACACGGGCCGAACGGCAGATGCGCCTCTGGGTGAGATGAACATTGAAGAATTCGAAGTAGTGGCCGGGACCTCTGCCCAGAGTGGCGTCAACCGCTGGGGTGATTACAGCATGATGGCCGTTGATCCTGCTGATGATGTAACGTTCTGGTATACACAGGAATATATGAAAGGAGCCTGGAGAACCCGCATCAACTCATTTGATTTTGGACCCCTGCTTCCTCCTGTCGCCCTTGCCGGAAATGATACCGTCCTCTGTGAAAACAAACCGTTTATGACTCAGGGAGCCGCCAGGCATACCGCCAGCGTTTTATGGTCCTCATCGGGCAATGGTAATTTTATTCCAACCCCTCCAACCAGCCTGTCGGTGATTTATCTGAGAAGTAATCAGGATATTGCCAACGGATCGGTCACCCTGACCCTCACCGCCAATGGTTACGGGGAAGGATGGCAGGATACGGATGAAATGGTACTGTTCCTGCAGAAACTACCTGCAGCATTCGCAGGAAACGATACTCTTATCTGCGTGAACCATATCCTCACCCTGTCAGGCGAGGCTGACTATTGCAGCGCAGTGGAATGGACGACCAACGGCGACGGAACCTTCGACAATCCAACCCTTCTGAATGCCACCTATACCCCCGGACCCCAGGATATTATGAATCTCTCGGTCAAGCTAACCCTGACCGCATTAAGCATGGATCCATGCGATGAAGACGATTCCGACCAGATGAAAGTCACACTGGACCCCTGTACCGGGATAGAAGATCCTGAAAGCCAGGCGATTGCCCTTCAAATCGTTCCCAATCCGGGTACAGGACTCTTTGATGTTTTCGTGAAAGGTTCCAGGGAACAGGTCTTTGATCTGCAGGTCCTCGACGGCAGTGGCCAGGTCATTTTTACACAGCGGGGAATCATCGCATCGGATGATCTTCTGAAAAAACTCAACCTCACGTATCATCCCAGGGGAGTTTATTTTGTCAAAGTACAAACCGGACACCGGACACAGGTTGAGAAACTGATCCTTAACTGATCAAGGTGAATCAATAGCAAACGTTTAAATCCATAATCCCGACGAATGAAAAAAGTTCTATTTCTGCTGGTTATATGTTTCTTCTTTGGACTGAATGCTTTTTCTCAGGAAAAGTCCATCGGGCCGGTCAGGATCAGCAAAGCTACCTATTGTGATAAGACGCCACCCCTGCGCGACATGCCCGTTGTACTTCCCGGAGAGCGGATCAGGAGCTGGAAAGATGATGCCATTGGTAATCCATCCCTGGAAAGGACCTTCAGCGAAGAACAGAAAGCAGTGTTCGATCAGGCTGTCGATCCCGTGGTACAATCACGTATGGGGGAACGAAGCCAGAGGGGACCGGTACAGAACTTCAAGGGAATAGGTAATGTGAATAATGTCTATCCACCGGATACGGATGGGGAGGTGGGCCCTGATCACTTTTTCCAGATGATCAATCTTTCCTTTGCCATCTGGGATAAAAATGGTAACAAGCTTTACGGGCCTGTGGACAACAGCACGCTGTGGTTCGGTTTCATCGGCCCCTGGACAGGCACCAACGACGGGGATCCCGTCATCCTGTACGATCATATGGCTGACCGCTGGATCGCCTCACAGTTTGCCATCCATTCATCAGACGGTTCCTACTGGGAACTTGTGGCCGTTTCGGCCACCGGCGACCCTCTGGGAGAATATTACCGGTACGCATTTGAGTTTCCAGTCTTCAACGATTATCCCAAACTAAGCGTCTGGCCGGATGGATATTATGCAACCTTCAATATGTTCGGAGGCAATACCAGGGGAGCAGTCGCTTCTTTTGAACGTGAAAAGATGCTTGTTGGCGATCCTGATGCACAGATGGTTTACTTCGATATGTGGGGGACATTCAGTTTGCTTCCTGCGGATGTGGACGGACCGGAACCTCCGGCGGGCTCACCCAACTATGTGGTGCACAGGAGGGTGTGGGATGACCAGCACCTGGAGGTCTACGCTTTTGAGGTGGACTGGGAAGATCCTTCGAACTCTTCCATCACCCTTATCGCTGATCTTGCCACAGAACCCTATAATGCCAATGTGGATGGCATCGCTCAGCCCAATACCAATGTCAGGCTCGATGACCTGGCCGTAATGCTCATGTACAGACTGCAATACAGGAATTTCAATGAGTATGAGGTACTGCTGACCAACCATACGGTCAGGGTGAACAATCACGCTGCCGTCCGCTGGTATGAGCTCCGGAAAACAGAAGGGGACTGGTACATATATCAGGAGGGAACCTACGCACCCGATGACGAAAGTCGTTGGATGGGAAGCATTGCCATGAACGGGCTGGGGGAGATTGCCCTCGGATATACAGTTTCGAGCTCAAATACAGCTCCGTCCGTCAGGTTTACGGGCAGATCGGCAGATGCGCCCTTAGGGGAGATGAATTATGCCGAGATGGAACTGATCCCGGGATCCGGATCCCAGACGGTGCTTGACAGGTGGGGTGATTACAGCTGCATGACCGTGGATCCGGTGGACGATTACACGTTCTGGTACACACAGGAATACATGCAGGGAGGCTGGGCCACGCGCATCGGTTCCTTTGATTTCGGCCCGGTACTGCCCCCGCAGATCTTTGCCGCACCGGACACGATGATCTGTGAGGACACGCCCTTTCTGGCCACCGCCAGTGGCATCTATGTAAAATCTGTTCTCTGGACGACGACCGGAGATGGTGTCTTCCTGCCAACCCCGCCCATCAGCATGGAGCAGGGATACCTCCGCGGCCCGGATGATATCTCCAACGGAGGATTTACTCTTGTGGTCACAGCAACCGGTTTTGAACCTGGTCTTGCGGACCAGGACAGCATGATTGTCGCCATCGGACACTGGCCTTCGGTCAATGCCGGTCCTGATACGACCATTTGCTATAATTCATCCATCACTCTTGACGGGCAGGTTACCAATGCTGCGGGCATTCTATGGTCGACGGCCGGTGATGGCACCTTTGATGACCCGACCATCCTGGAGGCAACGTATACCCCGGGAGGATACGATCTTACCAACGAGTCGGTCAGGCTCACCCTGACAGGCTATGCCTTAGATCCCTGTGAAGATCCCAGGACGGATAAGATCAAGATCAAATTTGATCCGTGCACAGGTATCGCTGATAATCCTGATCCTGATTTCCAGATCCGGATCATGCCGAATCCCGCTTCATCTTCTTTCCATGTCGTTGTTACAGGATTAAGCACCCAGACCTACGATATCAGCCTGCTCAACCAGGTTGGAGAAAAGATATTCACCAAAAGAAGTGCTGCTGGATCAGGAACGGTGGATGAGCAGTTCATCATGGATTATCAGCCTAAAGGGCTATATTTCATAGAGGTACGTTCGGGTAACCTCCTTCGGACCGAGAAGGTGATCGTACAATAGTCATTGCTTTTCTACTGCCTGCATTGTTAAAAAAATAACAGGCAAATCATTCGTCTTTGGTAAATGTTGCTACATTTGCATCACTTGATGATTCAATCCTGATAAAGTAATTTTAATCTTTTGAAAGGAGAACAGTAGTGGACAATGTGATGATCTATGCTGTCATATCCCTTTGTGCGATCGGGATCATTTCTGCAGTGATTCTTTATTTTGTGGCCCAGAAGTTCAAGGTGATCGAGGACCCCCGGATTGACGAGGTGAACGAGGTTTTACCCGGGGCCAACTGCGGCGGGTGCGGATTTGCCGGCTGCCGGAATTTTGCCGAAAGCACTGTAAAGGCTGGCAATTTGGAAGGATTCTTCTGCCCGGTGGGTGGTAATACGACCATGGCTCAGGTAGCGGCCATCCTGGGATTGCAGGCCGTTGAGAAAGCACCCATGGTAGCGGTTGTCCGCTGCAGTGGATCGCGGGCCAACGCCCCTTCCAAATACCGTTTTGATGGCCCGGCCACCTGTTTTTTTGCCCATCAGCTATTTTCCGGTGAAAGCGGCTGTCCCTATGGCTGCCTGGGATTGGGCGACTGCGTGGCAGCCTGCAAGTTTGATGCGATGTACATGGATCCCGAGACAGGGCTTCCGGTGATCATTGAGGAAAACTGCACTGCCTGCGGAGCGTGTGTGACAGCCTGCCCCCGCAGTATCATTGAACTCCGGAATAAGGGGCCCAAGGGAAAACGAATTTTTGTGAGCTGCGTCAATAAGGAAAAGGGTGCCATCGCCCGGAAGAATTGCGCCGTGGCATGCATCGGATGCGGCAAATGCGTGAAGGTTTGCCCCCACGATGCCATCACCATGGAAAACAACCTGGCCTATATCGATTTTGCCAAATGCAAGCTCTGCCGGAAATGTGTACCCGAATGTCCCACCAATGCCATCCTCGAGATCAACTTTCCGCTGAAAAAGGAAAAGGTCGCTGGTGCAGAATCAAAACCGGAGGCGGTAGAGGTCTGATGGTATGTGTCAAGTTACTATAATATCTGATTATAATCACAGGAGGATCCATGCTGAAAACATTCAAGCTTGGAGGTGTTCATCCAGCAGAAAATAAGATTTCTTCCCATCAGGCGATCCGGGAAATTGCACTGCCTAAACGGGTCTTTATCCCTGTCTCTCAACATCTTGGTGCTCCGTCAAAAGCCATCGTACAGAACGGTGAGGTGGTCAAAACCGGACAGCTGATCGCCCGGGGCGAGTCGTTCATCTCTTCCCATATCCATTCCCCGGTGTCGGGTAAGGTGTTCAAAGTCGACGAGGTGATCGACATCAGTGGTTACCGCAAACAGGCGATCATCATCGATGTGGAGGGGGATGACTGGGTGGAGACCATCGACCGGTCGGATGAGATCAAATGGGAAGTATTGCTTTCTCCGAAGGAGATTGTGGACAAGATTAACCTGATGGGCATTGTGGGCATGGGCGGAGCGACGTTTCCTTCCCATGTGAAACTGATGGTTCCGGAGGGTAAGACCATCGATACACTGATCATCAACGGCGTGGAATGCGAGCCCTATCTTACCTCCGACCACCGGCTGATGCTGGAAAGGGGGGAGGAAGTCCTGATAGGTGCCTTTATCCTGATGAAAGCACTCAGGGCAGATAGAGTGATCATTGGTATTGAGCAAAATAAACCCGATGCCATTGCTCATCTTACGAACCTTTGCGACAAGTTTCCGGGTTTTTCGGTTCAGGCGCTGAAGGTGAAGTACCCGCAGGGCGGTGAGAAACAACTGATCAAGGCTTTGATGAACCGTGAGGTGCCTTCCGGAAAACTGCCCTTTGAAGTATCGTGCGTGGTTCATAACGTAGGAACCGCCTTTGCGGTTTATGAGGCGGTCCAGAAGAACAAACCCCTCATTGAGAGGGTGGTGACTGTCACCGGGAAATCCCTGAAGGAACCTTCCAATTTTCTGGTGCGGATCGGTACTCCCATTTCCACTCTCATCGAACAGGCAGGTGGAGTCCCTGAAAATACCGGTAAGATCCTGAGTGGCGGCCCCATGATGGGCAAAGCACTGGTCTCGTACGATACACCAGTAGTCAAAGGGATGTCGGGTATCGTGCTCCTGCCGGATCAGGAATCGGTCAGGGTCAGGGTACAGAATTGCATCCGTTGCGCCAGGTGCATCAGCGCCTGCCCGATGGGGCTGGAACCCTACCTGCTGGCTCAGCTGGTTGCGGCAGAAGAATATGAGAGCGCTGAAAAAGAAAGGGTCATGGACTGCATCGAATGCGGCTCCTGTCATTATACCTGTCCATCCGGGAGGCCTTTGCTGGATTACATCCGCGTTGGAAAGATCAAAGTGGGTCAAATCATCAGAAACAGAGGAAAAAAATAAGTTATGAGTACCTTAATCATCTCAGGATCTCCCCACATCCATACCGACCAGTCGGTGCAAAAGATCATGATGGGAGTTATCTATGCCCTCATTCCTGCCTTCCTGGTGTCGATCTATTTTTTCGGACTGGATGCCCTGCTTCTCACCGTTGTTTCCGTTGCCTCCTGCATGCTGTTTGAATACCTGATCCAGAAATACCTGATCAAGGGGGAAATCACGATTACTGACGGGTCGGCAGTGATCACAGGTATCCTGCTGGCTTTTAACGTACCCAGCAATTTACCGATCTGGATCATCATCATCGGCGCCTTTGTCTCAATCGGTATCGCAAAGATGGCTTTTGGCGGCCTGGGGAAGAATATTTTCAATCCGGCTCTGGTTGGGCGTGTATTTCTGTTGCTCTCGTTTCCTGTTCAAATGACATCCTGGCCAGTTCCCAGACCTCTGTTCATGCCTCAGCTCACCGATGCGGTCACAGGACCTACCGCTCTCGGGATCCTGAAGGAGGGCCTTGGTGCAGGTAAATCGCTTGAGGAACTGCTGCCTCAGCTGCCTACCTATGTCAATGACCTGATGGGAAACCAGGGTGGCAGTCTCGGAGAAGTTTCGGCGATCGCCCTGCTGATTGGCGCAGCCTACCTGTTCTACAAAAAGATTATCACCTGGCACATACCGGTGGCCTACCTGGGATCGGCGTTTATCTTTGCCGCTATCCTGCACCTGATCAATCCGTCGCTTTACATCACACCGTTCTTTCACCTGATCACCGGCGGGATGATCCTTGGTGTGTTCTATATGGCTACCGACATGGTCAGCTCGCCCATGTCACCGCGGGGAATGCTCATCTTTGGATTCGGCTGCGGCATCATCACCATGCTCATCCGGATCTGGGGTTCCTACCCGGAAGGTGTGTCCTTTGCGATTCTGCTCATGAACGCTGTGACACCCCTGATCAACAGGGGATTTAAACCAGCGCGTTTTGGCTGACCAGTGATGGGGTCATGAACCATAAATACCATATAACGATGATTGTGTTCTACTGAAAGGAGACCAGCTATGGCAAAGAAAACTGAATCGACATTTATCAACATGTTCCTTAGCCTTTTCATCTTTACCGGTGTTGCTTCTTTTGCACTGGCGGGTGTTTACAATATCACCAAGGAACCCATTGCTAAAGTCGAGAAACTTAAAAAAGAAAATGCCATCAAAGAAGTCATCCCCGAATTTGACACGATCGTCACCCGGGAAGTGGCACTCCCGGATCAGGTGAGGCCAATAGCCATTTCAGAAGGATATATGGACGGGATTCCTGCGGGTGCAGCCGTTCAGACCTTCTCCATGAAAGGCTACAGCGGATTGATCGAACTGATGGTAGGCTTTGATACGGCCTTCTGCATCACCAGGATTGAGGTGTTGCAGCAAAAGGAGACACCCGGACTGGGCACAAAGATGGAAACACCCGAGTTTAAAGAACAATTCTTCGGAAAGAATCCTGCCGAATTCAGACTGAAAGTGAAAAAGGACGGTGGTGACGTGGACGCCATCACTGCTGCTACGATCAGCTCCCGCGCCTTTTGCGACGCGGTTCAGCGGGCTTATGATACCTATAAAAAGGAAGGAGGAAAATAATGAACCAGTGGAAAAATTTTACCAAGGGATTCATCAAGGAAAGCCCCACGTTGGTCCTTCTTCTGGGAATGTGTCCCACGCTTGGAGTGAGCACGTCAGCCATGAACGGCCTGGGTATGGGACTGGCCACCACATTTGTGCTGGTGATGTCGAACCTTTGCATCTCAGCCATCAAGAGCCTCACACCGGATAAGGTCAGGATCCCGATCTTTATCGTGGTCATTGCAGCCTTCGTGACCATCGTCGACCTGTTCATGGCAGGGTATGCCCCAGGCCTTCACAAACAGCTCGGCATCTTCATTCCTCTTATCGTGGTAAACTGCATCGTGCTGGGAAGAGCGGAAGCCTTTGCCTCCAGGAACAATATCGTTTCCTCTATCATCGATGGTGCAGGTATGGGTCTGGGCTTTACCTTATCGCTGACGACACTGGGATGTATCCGTGAGCTTCTAGGAAATGGATCCATCTTCGGATTCAAGTTCATTCCGGGCGACGCCATCCTGATCTTTATCCTGCAGCCTGGTGCGTTCCTCACACTGGGATTCCTGATCGCACTGGTCAACAGACTTAAAAAGACAACCTAAAAACGCTGACGGTATGGAATACATCATCATCATCATATTTATTGTTTTTGTAAACAATATCGTTTTTGCACAGTTCCTCGGGATCTGTCCGCTGCTGGGTGTTTCCACCCGCATCTCGACGGCCACCGGTATGGCGGGAGCCGTTCTGTTCGTGATGACACTATCCACCATTGTCACCTGGGTCGTTCAGAGGTACATTCTGGATCCCTTTAACATCGGGTTTCTTCAAACCATCGCTTTCATTCTGGTCATCGCCGCCCTGGTGCAGATGGTGGAGATCATCCTCAAGAAAGCAAGCCCTTCCCTGTATCAGGCACTCGGAATATACCTGCCGCTGATCACCACCAACTGTACGGTGCTGGCAGTGGCCATCCAGACGATCACCCGTGACCTGTCGCTGCTGCCTGCAGTAGTGTTTGCCATATCCAACGCACTGGGATTCGGGCTGGCCCTGTTGCTTTTTGCCGGTATCCGCGAGCATCTGGCTCTTGTCAGGGTCCCGGAAGGCATGAAGGGAGTGCCGATCGCCCTGGTCATCGCAGGTATACTTTCCATGGCATTCATGGGATTTGCCAACCTGGTAAGCTGGTGAGATTTTTTCAGTTATGGCCTCAGGCTGAAAGCCACACGCCTTCAGCTAATCAGAACATATGAACATGAGCGACGATTCGATCATTGATCTCCGGAACCTGGCGGTTTTTCAGAAGAATATCCTGATCCTGTCCGGTGTCACGTTTTCGATAAAAAAGGGAGAATTTGTCTACCTGGTGGGCAAGACCGGTACAGGAAAATCCAGCCTGCTGAAAACCTTATATGCTGAACTGCCTGTGATGGACGGCTCAGCCCAGGTGGCTGGCTTCGATCTTTCTATCATACGGCAGAAGGAAATACCTCACCTCAGACGGAAGCTGGGCATTGTCTTTCAGGATTTCCAGCTTCTTACCGACCGTACCGTGAATGAAAACCTCCTCTTTGTGATGAAGGCTACCGGCTGGAAAGATAAGAATAAGATGGAAGTCAGGTCCCAGGAAGTGCTTCAGAAGGTTGGTCTGGGGACCAAGGGATTTAAAATGCCGCATCAGCTCTCAGGAGGCGAACAGCAACGGGTATCCATCGCCCGGGCTATGGTAAATGACCCGGAGATCATCCTGGCTGACGAACCCACGGGCAACCTGGATCCAGAGACTTCAGAGGGTATTATGAAACTGCTGTTTGAAATCAGTAAAACAGGTTGCGCCGTGCTGATGGCAACACACAATTATTCGCTTTTCAGGAAGTTTCCTGCACGGACACTCAAGTGTGAAGAGGGAAAGATCGATACTTCAGAATACATATTCTATTAAGCGACTGACATTCAACTGGTTAGAATAGTGAAGAGACAATACCGCCTGCCGGTGGCTGATCTCGTATTGTTCAAACTGCTCACCTTTCAGCCGTAACAGCTCTTTACGTAACTCTTCCGGAGAATCAGCGATGGTGCAGAGTTCATTGAGTCCTGTGCCGTTGAGCATGGCATTATTGACAAGGATGAACCTTCCGGTGTAAAGGGTGTTCAGCAGCTTGAGCTTTAATCCGGTTGCCTGGAAGGTGACCAGGATATTTACGTGCGCATTGGCTATGAGAAGCGCCATTTCATCGTCTGCAGGACTTTCGATGAGCTGGATATGCTGATATTTTTGCACCATTTTTTTCAGGTACCGGGGGGGATCATGACCTGCAATGATCAGGTTCATGTCCAGATCCGGAAAGACATTCCTGATCAGGAAGGCAGCGGCAACTGAATTCTCAGCAACGGACAGATTGCCATGGTAAAGACAATAACTGCCCGTACCAGTTTTGCATACCACCGCATTGTTGGAATGGAAACTGGGTAAATGGTGGACGGGCACTCCTGTGAACTGCTCACACAGGTATTCTGCATCTTTTCTGGAAACAGCAAGCATCATGTCGGCATGTTTCAGAATCTTCTCGTACCGCTTCAGTTTGATGCTGGCAAGAAGGAAATACAACTTTCTGAACCAGTTCTTTTCGGCTTTATAAAGGTTGAAGTAATAATGATGTTCGATGTTGCTCTCCCTGTAGATTTTTTTTCTTTCTTTCAGCCTGGGATCATCCAGGTAATAGCAGGTGTGCAGGCCTTCAAAAAGTATGGGATGCTTATCTTTCAACAGGTTACGAATGAGATCCTCCGAGCGCCGGCTGAGAACGATATAGGGAATCCGGCTCAGCGCAAGCCGGATTCCTGTTTTCCTTTTATAATAATCGACAGTTTCACAGAATGCATTCAGTTGGGTGGCATGCTGGCGGTCATATTCGAAGCAATGCAGGTGGACCTTAATGCCCTGTTCGTGCAGAGCCTTCAGTTTATAGTAGACATCAATAACTCCCCCGTAGTTCGGTGGAAACGGGATCGTGAATGATACGATATGTAGATGCTGGTCAGGCATAATGTCGGAAGATCTCAACAAGGATCTTTTGCTCCTGGTCCCAGTTCAGTTCTGTAGCTGCCTTTTTGAGGTTCTCTTTCCAGGTCTTTCTCAGTGCGGTGTCGGTCAGCATGATGTGCATTCTTTCGGCAATGTGCCTGGGGTCATGTGATTCAATGGTCATCCCGATCTGGTAGTGCCCGATGATCTTTTTGATCTCCGGTAAAGGTGACGCCAGGATCGGCAGGCCGGCATGGATATAGTCAAACAACTTGTTCGGCAGACTGAACCGGTAATTGATGTTGGTGTCTTTATCCAGTGTGATGCCGATATCTGCGCATCTTGTATAATGAAACAACCGCTCAAATGGTTGCTTGGGCAGAAAAAAAACCTTGTCTTCCAGGTGAAGTTCACTGACAATCCCCGGAAGTAAGGCCATCACATCACCTCCACCGATGATCAGAAGGATTGTGTGGTCGAGGTATTGCATCGCTTCAATTGCTTCTTCAGCGCCTCTCTGGATGTTGATTCCGGCTCCCTGAAGAAGGACGATGTACCGGTCAGAAGGTAGCGAGAGCTCCCGGCGGGTCACGACGGTCTGAATGTGGCGGTTGGCTGGGATGTTCCTGACTACAAACAGATGATTCCCGTATTCCTGGCGGTATAGACCGGCGATGGAATCATTGACCGTGATAACGGTTTGCAGGCGGGGAAAGATCCATTTTTCAATTTTTTTCCAGATATGCTGTACGAATGGTCTGCCCATAAGCTCCGGAACGCCCGTAAAGTATTCGTGGGTGTCATAAACAATGGGTATCCGCTTGATCCTATGGATAAGATAATTGGGTAACAGCGTGTCAAGGTCGTTGGAAACCAGCAGACTGGATTTATGGAAAAGGAGGTAAAAGAATAACCTGATGTTGTATTCAGCATAAAAAAACGCCCCTTTGCCGAAAAATAAACACATTCTCCTGGTATCGTAGCTTCTTTTTTCCAGGGGAAGGCTGCCCTTTCTTATCCGTCCGACAAGCGTGACCTGCAATCCCAGCTGGCGGAGGCATTCCGCCGTTTTATCCACTCGCTGGTCAGTGACCAGATCATTGGTAACGGAAACGATGGCTTTTTTCAAATCCTTTTTATCCTGTTGAACTTATTTAACGAATCTGTTTCGTAATTGTTGCATGATTACGGTAACGGTAAAATCCGTTAATTTGCTGGAGGAATAAGATTGCGGGCACCATGAACCTGGCAGAAAGCATAAAGGAAGATTATTCGCTGAAGAACCTGAATACGTTCGGTGTCGATGCAATGGCCAGGTATTTTATCTCAGCCGGAACCACAGCGCAGGTATACCGGCTGTTTACGGAATGCGACCTTGTACGAAAGGAGCGGTTGCTCATTCTGGGAGGCGGCAGTAACCTGCTGTTTACGCGTGATTTTGATGGTCTGGTGGTGAAGATGGATCTCATGGGGACAGAGATACTGAGTGATTCGGGGGGAATGGTGGAAATTAAGGCTTTCGCCGGACAGAACTGGGATGCACTGGTCAGCTACTGCGTCGGGATGGGTCTGGGTGGCCTGGAAAACCTGTCGCTGATCCCGGGTACTGCGGGAGCTGCTCCTGTTCAGAATATAGGTGCGTACGGAGCAGAGATCAGTGACGTACTGGTGAGCGTAGACTGCTGGGACAGGAAATCAATGCAGATGGTGACACTTTCCGCAGCTGAATGTCATCCCGGTTACCGTACGAGTATCTTCAAGACCTCGGCGAAAGATCGCTACGTGATCCTTTCCGTTACCCTGCGACTGACGAGGAATCCTGTGTTCAATGTCAGCTATGGCGCCCTTGAGGAAGAAATGAAACGGACCGGAACCGGAGAGATATCGCTGGAATCCATACGCAATGCAGTGATCTCTGTGCGCAGGAAAAAGCTACCCGATCCATCCCGGCTGGGAAATGCAGGGAGTTTCTTTAAGAATCCGGAAGTGACCGGTAACGTTTATCATGAACTGGTAAAGACATTTCCTGGTATAGTAGGATATCCGCAGGCTGGCGGTTCATATAAGCTGGCTGCGGGGTGGATGATCGAGCACTGCGGCTGGAAGGGTTACCGGAAGGGCGATGCCGGCGTTCACCATGAGCAGGCACTGGTGCTTGTGAATTATGGAAATGCCACCGGAGTGGAGATCCTGGATCTGGCCATTGAAATTTCGCAGTCGGTGATGAAGAGGTTTGGGATCGAGCTGGAGAAAGAGGTTAACATTCTGTAAATTCCAAAAACCAACATCCAAATTCCAAACCCGTTAACCGTCAACCATCGACCGCCAACTCCCTGAACGTAATATACCTCTGATCATACAGAAGTGTCAGGAAGCGTGTGACGCTTCTGTCGGCGGAGGTGAGCTTATCCCTGAATTGTTCTTCGATCCGTGTGCAGATCACTTCCACGGTGGTTTCGCCATCGATCAGCAGCCAGGTAGCTGAGCCAGGCACGTCGAGGTGTATCCGGAAGTGCTCGGATTTCCCTCTGGGAATGAGCCATTTGCGAAGGGCTGGATTCTTGAACTTGGGAACGAAAAGAGTCACTTTCCCATCTTCGCCGACTTCATACGCATGGATCCTGACAGGGGTCAGCGTCATGTAGTTGGCCCCTTTCAGGATCCTGCGTCGTTGGAAAAAGTTCAGTGGCACGTTCAGAAGGCTCTTATTCGGAAACTTTACCTGCTTTTAAAGGCACTCTGACCAGGATATATCCGATGATGATCAGGATAACGATCCCCACCAGGTAGCTTGGATGCCTGAAAAGGCCGGGGGGGAACATGTTGCCCACTGCGAAGATGGCAAAGATCAGTCCCACCAGCGCTTCTCCTGCGATCAATCCCGATGCGAGAAGGATCCCCACGTTGTCGGATGTGGTAAGCTGATCGGCTGAAAAGCCTCTCTTTTTTGTATAGAAATCCATGATGCCTTTAATGATCCCGCCGATGAAGATGGCGAAGGTAGTCTCCAGGGGCAGGTACATCCCGACACAGACGAGCATCGGGCTTCTTACCTGGGCAAGGATGAAGGCAAAGCCCATCAGCATACCGGCGATGATCAGCGGCCATGCCATTTTACCACCTACGATACCCTGTGAGAGCAGGGCCATCAGGTTGGCCTGCGGGGCTGATAGCTTCGTGCTCCCAAAGCCGCCCTCATAGCCTTCCACAGCTCCTTTGGCGATATCGCCTTCATTCAGAAAACGAAGCACAAAGAACATCACCGCAGCAGATACGACCACACCAAGGATATCTCCCACCTGCATGCGCCAGGGGGTTCCTCCCAGGATATGTCCTGCCTTGAGGTCCTGCAGCATTTCGCCCGCCACAGCGGCACCCACGCAAACGATCGCTGCCACACCAAGGGTCGTGGCCACTCCCTCCTGTCCGTGTACACCCAGCAACACCATGATCAGTGCCGTCACTACCAATGCGGTCAGCGTAAGTCCGCTGATGGGATTATTGCTGGATCCCATGATCCCGACCAGGTATCCTGAGACTGCCGCAAAAAAGAAAGCCAGGATGATGAGGATGGTCGCTGCAACAAGGGCGACATGGAACTCGGCGTGGAAGATGAATTTGGCAACGATAAAGGTGATCACAGCCACAGCTACGATCCCGATGATGATCCAGTTGAACCGCAGGTCTTTTTCGGTGCGGGGGACGTTCACTTCGATCCCTTTGGCAGCTTTCCTCACATCGCCTACCGAGCGCTTGAGACCAGCGGCCAGGCTGGCTCTCATTCTGTAGAGTGTATAGACGGCACTTACCAGCATGCCTCCGATGGCAATCGGACGAACGATAAAGCGCCATACCTTGTAAGCTGTATCCACCCACGCCTTATCCATCGCTGCGCTGCTGGTCAGATTCGGATCAGCGGCCATCAGGTTGCTGGCGATGGCCTGTATGTCGAAACCGGGAGCAAGGAAGTACAGGATCATTGGGGTCAGCAATCCCCAGGCGAGCAGCGTGCCGGCAAAGTTCAGTGCTGCGAGCTTCGGCCCAATGATGTACCCCACACCGATGTAGGCAGGTGCTATCCCCGGAGAGGCCATCAGCATACCGCCCTGACCGGTGAAATTCGTACCGGTGATGAGCTGTTTGGAAAATGTGTAAAACTTTTCCCAGTACGTGGAGAATAACTTGAATTCACCCAGGGCTTTGATCAAACCACCCACACCCATGGCCGCAAAAAGATACATCGAGCCGCGGCTTGCCTTCTGCCCCGATTTGTGGATCTCGGCAGCGGCAATGGATTCCGGGAAAACCAGTTCGGTGTCTTCCACCATCACCCGCCGGAGCAAAGCCACGAACATGATCCCCAGCACACCCCCCGCTATCAGGATGATGGTGGTGGTCCCATACGTGAAAAAGTCCTCCGCCGCAACACCCTGACGCTGAGAATCCAGGTAAACGATGTAGAAGGCAGGAATGGTGAAAATGGCTCCTGCCGCCACCGATTCGCCGATTGAACCAACCGTACGGGTGAAATTCTCCTCCAGGATACTTCCCCGCATGGCTTTGATCAGGGCCATCCCTATCACTGCTGCAGGATAGGTGGCAGCAATCGTCATCCCGGCCTTCAATCCCAGATAAGCATTGGCGGCGCCAAGGATGACAGCAAGTACCAACCCGATAACCAACGCCCTTATGGTAAACTCTTTCAGGTTGGTTTCGGCAGATACAAACGGTACGTACTTACGTTGTTCTGACATAGGTTAAAATTTAATGATGAACGAATTGAACTCGCTAAATAAGTAAATAATATTGACATGTCCAAGCAGTAGTTCAGGTTTGGTATGCTTCAGCCTTACCGGGTAGGGATGTATACGATCTTCTTCTCATGGAAATAGGATTCACCGAACCATTCGTGAATGAAAAAAATCCGGAAGGGACGGTTGATTGACCCGAGTTCTGACTTCAGATCCCCACCTTTAAGGTAAATGATCCCATTTTCCAGCGGGTGGTGACTTTCAACGGAAATCCTGTTGCCACACCAGCCCAGAAATTCCGGCAAAGGAGCCACGGCACGGCTGACGATAAAGTCAAACGTGTCGTGAAGTTGTTCCATCCGGGCACATTCGGTGGTCACATTGCCAAGACCTGTTTCTTTTATGATATGATCCACAACCCTGATCTTCTTCCCAATAGAATCCACCAGATGGAACCTGGCTTCCGGAAACAGGATCGCGAGCGGGATGCCGGGAAAGCCTCCGCCGGTGCCTGCATCCATGACCCGTGTGCCTTCCTTCAGGGAAACTATGCGGGCTATACTCAGAGAATGCAATACGTGATGCAGGTACAGATTCTCAGTATCCTTGCGGGAAATGACATTGATCCTCATATTCCAGTAGGAATAGAGGGGATACAGCTGCAGAAACCGTTCTTTCTGCTGTGGCGTGATTTCAGGGAAATATTTCAGAATGCATTCGATCACCGCCGGTTCTTGTGGAATGACTCATGGCCTCCGCTTGAAGGCTAAAGTAGGATATTTTGCGTTATTAACATCCGTGTGTAGAAAACAATTTTCGCGGGGACTGACTGTCCTTGAAGAGAAAGAATATTTTTGTTCCGGACGATCTGTCATTATGCTGAAAACGATCTCCTACCTGATCATCGCTCTTTGTCTGAGCCTGTTGCCTGCCCGGATCTTTTCCCAGCCTGGGGAGAGGATGACGGCAGAGGATTACATACATAAGTACAGGATTATCGCTATCAATGAGATGAATCAATACAGGATACCGGCGAGCATCACCCTCGCTCAGGGCCTGCTTGAAACCGACAATGGCAACAGCGAGCTTGCACGGCTGGCCAATAATCATTTCGGGATCAAATGCAAGAACGACTGGACCGGGAAGACCTATCTAAAGGATGATGACGAAGCGGATGAATGCTTCCGAAAATATGATTCTCCGTATGAGTCCTATGCCGATCATTCATTGTTTCTCACTTCCCGGGAACGGTACCGGTCTTTGTTCGAACTTGATATTATGGATTACAGGGGCTGGGCCAGAGGGCTGAAGGCAGCCGGTTACGCCACCAATCCTGAATATGATAAGAGCCTGATCCGCATCATCGAAGAACTATCTCTCCATGTGCTGGATGACCAGTTCGTTCCCAATCAAATTCTGATCGTCAATGGATCTGAAATACAGCAAGATACATCCATGGCCTACCTGATGAGTCCCGTTGACAGCATTCCGTCGGAGAGTTTCTTCTCCACTTTTCGCAGAATCTATGTTAACAACGGCGTGAAACTTATCCTGGCGAAGAAAAACGATACCTATTACAAGATCGCCACTGATTTTGCCATTTATTCCTACCAGATCCCTAAATATAACGAACTCCCCAAAAGGGGAGCACCAGCAGAGGGGCAGGTCATTTACATTAAAAAAAAGAAGAAAAAATCTTCATTTGATTATCATGTGGTCAGGCACCGGCAAACCATGCATGATATCGGCCAGAAATATGCGATACGGCTGAAAACACTCTACAGGATGAATGAGATGCGAAAAGATGACCATCTGGCTGAAGGTCAGCTCATTCGCTTGAATAAAGCCGTCCCCCTTCCGTAAACGAATTTCATTCAAACAGGTAATTGAAGACCTCGTCCCTGTATCCGGTGACAAGATGAAGAGTGGTCGTATTCCCAAGGTGTCCGATCTGATAAGGATGGTCGCTTTTCATATCATTCACCCATTGCTCCTGACCTTCCTTTGAAAGCAGGTAAATGTTTCCTGAGGCCCCGGAATAGAATCCAAGGTACGTATCGCCGGCAGGAAGTGCGAACACCATCGGTGGATGACTGATCTCTTCAGGGAAGGTAAACGCTGCGATTGGTTTCCGGTTTCGCGACAGGATAGATACCCTGTTTTTATCGAGGAAGATGAAGTCAGCTTTATGATCCATGTCGAAATCTGCAGAAACGAAGGAATGACCTGGCAGGTAATCGCCAAAACTGACCTTCCTGGTGGAGCCTTTCGCGTTGATGTAAACCACATTGCCGTTGACATCAGTGCTGTACATGATCCCGCCGGCCTGGTCAGCGTCCGCAAAGAAGGCTGTCCGACCGGCATGAAGCAGCGATTTACCGGGCTTCATCCGTATATTGCCTTTCCGGTCGGTCATCAATACAGTACCATCTGCCAGTGATATGATCAGATAATCTTTCCCCGCAGCCACAAGATGCTGTACCGGTTCCGTCACGTCGGCATTCACGACTGGGCTGTTCCATCCCTTGACTGGATTTCCCCTGATATCAAGATTCAGGATCTTCCGGTCTTTTGTGGCCAGCAGGATCCTGTAATCGCGGTTCCTGTTATAATCCAGTAATATCATTCCATTTCCCGCTCCGGAAGGTACTGGCAAAGGATATCCAGGGGCCGTCCGGCCATCAAAGCTGAAAAGGTAGATTGAATCCTGGGTGTTGCAGAGCAGATGAGGTTGGTGATCCTGACCGTAATCCGCCTGGAAGACATCGCTGAGAACAGGTCCGGCCAGCTTTTTTTCCCACTGGATCACTCCATTCTCATCCAAGAGTACCATCTGGTTCAACTGATCAAAAACAACGATATTCCCCTTTCCGGTAAACGGATTTTCGATGATCAGCGGCCCCCTGGAAATTTCCGAATCCAGCCTGGTTTTCCATAAATAAGCGGATTCTTTGGTATAAGCCGGATTATAATTCAGGTGCGCCGTCGTAAAGCACATGTCGTTCATGGTGCTGTAATGCACCGCCAATCCTTCAAATCTGCTGAGCATTTCCTTGTTGAACAGCACTGCTGATCTTACTGTATCCTTCAGTGAGTTCAACAGGTCCTCACCCGCATAACGAATATTAATATTGTACGACAGGTTCGAACTTTCCGGAAAATATTCCAGGTAACCAGAACGGGATGGATCGCTGCCCATGGTCCTCCCCGAGAGATAATAACTCAGGAATCGATAGATACTGGCCTGTGATTCACCAAAGACGATGAAGTGATCGAGGATGGTAAACCATTCAAGGCTGTTGTGGCCAGAAGAGAAGCCAAAAAGGGCCAGAAAGGGATTCGGGATGATCAGTCTTCGGATCATATGTGCCCCAGCCTGCAGGTTAGCATTTTGAGCCGGATCCGATAACAGGTTAAGACTCACCAGGCTGGTTTCCAAATCTTCGGAGCGGAGAATGAGAAACGTGTTGTGTTCACGACCGTACCCGGCCGAACCTGTGACGGCAAGACATATTTCAGATCCTGCAATGGATTCCATCCGTTTCTCAAGATCAATTCTTACGGAAGGATCCCGCAACGACTGGATTGCTGTGGTGAACAGGGTATCTTCATTACCCTGGTACTTCCTTATTTTTTTTAAGAGATCCCCAAAATCCCTTGTTGTGGTCTGTATGCTGAAAACAGTATTATATGGCAGGATCTTTTGGATGGTTATATTTTCCGGAAGTGAGCCCATGAATAATTGAGCAAAAGGACTGAGGGAATCGTTTGGGGCAGTAAATCCATTGAGGACAAGCTCGTTGCGCTTAACGGTAACGTCGAACGCTGACCATCCGTCCGGTAAGAAGGGACTATTTGTGAGATCCGGCTCAATGTCGTCAAAAAGCTGGGGCAGCATCATCTTTCCCACGGTATTATGAATAAAAAGATGGGCAGTTACCCGTTTCCCGGCAGTACGGTATACTTTTTCAAAGGAGGGGACATCTGCAGGAGAATGGCCCCTGACCACGCTTTGTTCCATGATCCTGCATTGAAGGATGGAATCCGTGCTGGCAATCAGGCATTTGTTCAGGAATGCATAATAGAATCCCTTTGTGCCGGCTGGATCCTTCATGAAGTAAATCTTCCTTCCCAAATACTTGGCAGTAGCCATTGGTTCAACCCCGGCCATCTCCCCGATGAACCTGCGCATGACAGAGCCGTGGAACCTTGAAGGGACCTCCATGATGAAAAACATGGAAAGAGATGGGTTGGCAGTAATGTGAAATCCTCCGACTGCCGGGTATTCTGAAAGGATCTTTTTCAGGCGTGGATACGAATTAGCCAGGGTATCCATTTTCCTGAACAATGTTTCGTACCGGCCGGGCACTCCTGTTCTCGCGAAATCGTTCCAGTACGTAGTGCTCCTGACTTCACTGAGCAGATCTGCCGGCCTGGATGATTCGATGATGCAGAAGGCGTCCGGCGGTGCCATCCGTATGAGTCTTTCGCTGCCCGATGAGGGCGCTGACCGGAAATATAGCAGGTATATGGCCAGAAAAAGGATGACCACTGCGACAGCGCCGGCGATAAAAGGCATTATTTTTTTCAGGACCGGTGTCACTCTTTGAATTTGAATTTAAGCTGTTCAGCACAGCGAAACGATAGCCTGTGTTCCGGACTGAGTCCTGCCTCCCTGATGGCATTTCTGTGCAGGAACGTCGGGTATCCCTTATTGAGATCCCAGCGGTAGATGGGATACATGCCATGCTCCGATACCATGTATCTGTCCCTGGTCACCTTGGCAACAATGGAGGCAGCTGCAACGGACATGTAAGTGCTGTCGCCTTTGATGACACAAACATACGGAATGTCCTCAAATTGTCTGAACCGGTTCCCGTCGATCAGTAAAAATTCCGGCCGGATCTGAAGTGAATGAATGGCCCTGTGCATGGCCAGGATGGTGGCCTGCAGGATATTCAGTCTGTCGATCTCAGCAGGTGTGGCAAAATCGGCTGACCATGCGACCGCCTCGGTGCAGATGATCTCAAAAAGACGCTGGCGCCAGGATTCGGAAAGCTTCTTGGAATCATTCAGCCTGGGATGGTAAAAGTTTTCCGGCAGGATCACGGCCGCTGCAACTACCGGCCCTGCCAGGCAGCCTCGTCCAGCCTCATCGCACCCGGCCTCCAGGAGACCTTCTGTATAGTTTCGGATCAGCATTATCCGGCATTTTATGCTTCAATCCTGTGCAGGAGCTTGATGACGGCCACCAGGAAGATGATGAGGGTGAAGAATATTTCGGCCACAGCGATTCGTCGGATACCTGAAAAGAAATATGCCATCAGTATGGATGCAGGGATGGCTATCAGACAGGCGTGGATCAGTAAATGGTCGGAAGCCCAGAAGAAACTGATCAGGGTGATGAAGACCCAGGATATGATCACGTTCATCCTTTTCCTGACGGTAATGACCTTTTCCGTTGTTTCAAGGGATATCTTGATTAAACCCGTGATCACAAGAACAGTAAGCACACTGCCCAGGGCGATATAGGTTTCGCCAAGCAATGGTTTGGCCATCGACAGCTGGAAAGGGTGAAACCGGAACATGATGCCGATATAGTCCTGAAGAAAGTCCCCGAAAGAGTCGGTCCAGTAATAGTAGAATGCTATGAACAGGTAAGGGGCAAGCAGTCCGCTGAGGGTGATGATCCATTCGCGCAGTGAGGAGATCCGGTAGATCAGAAGGCTGATCCAGATCAGGATAAGAAAAATCAATGAGGGAAGGTAGAAAAGCGATGCCAGCGAAACAAAAAAGGTGCTGTTGAAGATCTCTTTGTAAGGCTCAGGTTTGAGATAGATACTCATGTTAAGGTTCAGCGCAAGGATCAGGAACAGGTTCGCAATCAGCACGGGATGGACCGTCTGTACGACCGGGGTGTAGCTCATCAGGACAACGTAAAGCAGGAACGGCAGTAGTGTATTGCGCGCAATGATCTTATGATTGACCAGCGAGGAGTTGATGAGGATGGCCTGAGAGATGACAAGCAGGAATGCCAATGTCACGTTGAGCCGTACCGGTATCTTCGCTAACAGGATGGCCAGGCCGGAGTAAAGAGGTGTCTGAAAGGATAAAGTAGCGGGTTCAAGGGGGAAGATCATGGCATCCACCCACAACAGGAGAGTGAAAAAGGCAAAAATGACCAGTTGTGAATTGAACGGTTTCCTATGATAATGGATGATCATCGTATTGTGCCCATAAGTAAGTCATTTCCGATATCTTTCCTGTAATATTTTCCTTCAAAGCTGATGATCTGTGCATTCTGGTAAGAGATTTCCAGTGCTTTCCTGAGATCTCTGCCGAGGCTTGAGATGGCCATCACCCTGCCACCGCTGGTAAGGATATCCCCTGACCGGGGATCCCTTGAGGTTCCTGCATGAAAAAGAAGTCCGCCTGTGAGATGATCCGCGTTTGAAATCCTTTTCCCCTTTTCATAATTACCCGGGTAGCCTGCTGATGCCAGAATGACGGTTGCACAGAACCGGCTGTCGATTGTGACCGTGGCCTGGCTCAGTTTGCCGGTGGCGGTAGCCTCGAACAGCTCCACAAGGTCGCTCCCGATACGGGGCATGATCGCCTCGGCTTCCGGATCCCCCATCCTGACATTATATTCGATCAGGAAGGGTTCACCTTCCACATTCATTAATCCGAAGAAAAGGAATCCCCTGAATGGTATGTTCTCCTTTTGAAGTCCCCGGATGGTGGGAACGATGATTTTCGTTTCCACTTTATTTTTAAAGGTCTCATCTGCAAACGGTACCGGTGAAATGGCACCCATGCCGCCGGTGTTGGGCCCGGTATCTCCGTCGCCAATACGTTTATAATCTTTGGCTTCGGGTAATATTCTGTAATCTGAACCGTCGGTGATGACGAAGGCAGAGAGTTCGATGCCTTCGAGGAACTCTTCCAGCAGTATCTGGCGACCTGCGTCGCCGAACTTGTCATGTACGAGCATTTCATCGAGTCCTGCCAGGGCTTCGGTCCTGCCGTGGCAGATCAGCACCCCTTTCCCTGCTGCGAGTCCGTCTGCCTTCAGTACAAAGGGTGGCTGATGGCTGGCAATGAACGCCTGGGCATCCCGAAGTGTGCCCCTGTCGTACCTCTCGCTGGCTGCTGTGGGTATCCCGTGCCTGCGCATGAATTCTTTGGCGAACACTTTACTGCCCTCCAGCCGGGCCCCGGAAGAGGGAGGCCCGATGACCATCACCTGACGGCTGAGAGGGTGTTTTTCCAAAAAGTCGACGATCCCCTCCACCAGGGGCGCTTCGGGCCCTACCACCACCATCCGGATGTGGTTGTCGTGAATGAACTCCACCACCCGATCAAAATCACCGGCAGGCAGGGCAACGTTGGTTCCGGTGGCGGAGGTGCCAGCATTGCCGGGCGCAATGAAAAGCCGTGTGAGCCGGCTGCTTTGAGCGATCTTCCATGCCAGGGCATGCTCGCGTCCTCCTGAACCTATCAGCAGAATGTTCATGTCGTTTGATGTTGGATTTCCTGAAGAACCTTACCAATCGTGTCCCAGAGGCTGGAGGCAGTCTGATCCCAGCTGAATTTTTTACCCTGTTCCTGTCCCAATGCGATCATCCTGTTGCGCAGTGATTCGTCGGTGAAGACACGGTCCATGGCTTCTGCGATCTGTTCAATGGAAAATGGATCCACCAGCAGGGCCGCATCACCGGCGACCTCGGGAAGCGATGTAAGATTGGACGCGATGACCGGCGTATTACAGGCAAAAGCTTCGACCACCGGAATCCCGAATCCTTCAAAATACGAGACGTATGTCAGTGCAAGGGCTGATGCCAGTACCCGGTGAAGTTCCTCCATCGGGATCCTTCCCGTGAAGATCACGTCATCCCTGTGCTCCATGGATTCGTAGGTGTCACGGATCGATCGCGTCCACCACATTCTGGAGCCGACCATCAATAATTTGCAGTCAGCATGGTGATGCGTCCGGAAAAGGTCAAATGCCCTGAAAAGGGAAGAGAGGTTCTTGCGCGGGTGAAGTGCTCCGATGAAAATAAAGTATGGGGCTCCGCCGGTGTATTTGCTGCGTACATGCGCTTTCTCAGTTTCCTCCAGCGGCCGGAAGATCTCATGGGCGCCGTTGTAGACCACATCGATCCTTTCCGGCGCTATTCTGTACAGGTTTACGATGTCTTTTTTGGAATAGTTGGAAACAGTGGCAATACGTCTGGCCTTCCGGGCGAACCGCGGGAAGAAGTGCCTGTAGTACCAGCTGACCTCCCTGGGAAGATCCCCCGGATAGTACTCGAAATTAAGATCATGCATGACATCAACGGAGGGAACCCGCGTACTGAGCGATAAAAAACCGTCAGGAGAGAGAAACAGATCAGGTTTGATCCGGCGCAGTGCCATAGGTACGGAAATTTCAAACCAGATAAGATACAGGAGGACGTGGCGCGCAGGAGGCCCTATCACGAGGGGTTTGACATTGGGTGCGAACAAAAAGGCATCATCATAGGGCCGGTCAAAGAGGAAATAAAAATCATGCTCCGGATGCTGCCGTGTGATCCTCCTGAGCGATTCGCAGGTGAACCAGCCTATGCCATCGAGCCTGTCCCTGAGGAGCAACCGGGTATTTACTGCGATCTTCACTTAATTCTCAGGCTAAAGGGAAATTATTCCAATGAAAAGATAAATATTATGGTAAATTTGCGGCAAATATCAGAATTTTTAATGAAGGCGTTGATAAAAAAAGTGTTGCAATTTCTGTTGGGCTATCAGAACTATCTGTTTATCTTTTCACTCTTTACCATAGGCACACTGCGCTGGAAAAAAGACGAAGGGGATTTCATGCACCTGCTGAAAATATTGCCGGATGGCGGATTGATCCTGGACGTTGGAGCCAATATCGGGATCATGACTGTCCATTTAGGACGTGGTTTTCCTGCATCCTCTATTTATGCTTTTGAGCCGGATCCGCAGAATATAAGAGCGTTGCAGCGTGTGATCAGGTTCTTCCGGCTGAATAATATTACCATTGAAGAGACTGCCCTGGCCAATTACGATGGCCAGGCCCGGATGATCCGACCAGTCATTCATTCTGTTAGGATGCAGGGACTTACACATATCGTGACCAATGGTGATCAGAATGAGCCGGCAGGGACAGGCGAGGAATTCATGGTGCCTGTACATCAGCTGGATTCCTACCCGCAATTTCTGGATCCGTCTACCCGCGTGACCGGTATAAAAGCTGATGTGGAGAACTTTGAATATTTTGTTTTGGTGGGTGCCAGAAAACTTATTTTGATGCATAAGCCTTTGATATATTGTGAGTTATGGAAAAACGAACGACGTGAACTGTGCATCAAAATGATGAAAGAGCTAGGCTATTCCGTTCATATCCTTCAGCACAGGAAACTGGTTCCTTTCGACCCGGAGCGGCACGATAAGGATAATTTCTATTTCCTTCCTGATTTGGCATCCCACTAAACGGTCACCATGCAGAAGAAATTCCTGGCCAACCTCATTCTTCTTCTCACGCTGAATCTGCTGATCAAACCTTTTTATATTTTCGGTATCGATCTGAGCGTACAGAATGTGGTAGGTACAGATTACGGGATCTACTTTGTCGTCTTTAATTTTTCATTTCTTTTCAGTATCCTGCTGGATTTCGGCATCACCAATTTCAACAACCGGAACATCGCCCAGAACAACCAGTTGCTGAACAAGCATTTCTCGCGGATACTGGTCGCCAAGCTGATGCTTGCCCTGGGTTATTTTCTTGTCACCTTCCTCATTGCACTGATTATTGGCTATCACGGGATTAAGTTGCATTACCTTGCCTTTCTGGCCATCAATCAATTTTTAATTTCCTTTATCTTTTACCTTCGGTCGAATATTTCGGGTTTGCTGCTGTTCAGGACCGACAGTTTTTTATCAGTGCTCGACCGGATCCTGCTGATCATCATCTGCGGGATCCTTTTATGGGGCGGAGTGGCACCCGGGCCTTTCCGGATTGAATGGTTCATTTATGCCCAGACAGCCTCCTATGGTCTGACGGCCGTCATCGCCCTGCTGGTCGTCATCCGCAAGGCGGCCTTCCGGAGGTTAAGCTGGAACTGGCCGTTCATCGTCATGATCCTTCGTAAAAGCTTCCCGTTTGCTTTGCTGACCTTGCTGATGACCTTTTACAACCGGATCGATTCGGTGATGATCGACAAGCTGCTTCCATCCCTGGATGGGAAGGAGCAGGTGACCATCTACGCGTCGGCATTCCGTATACTGGATGCAGTGAACATGATCGCCTACCTGTTCTCGGTATTGCTGCTGCCTATTTTCTCAAAAATGCTCAAGACCGGAGATCCTGTGGTCCATATGGTGAAATTATCCTTTACGCTGCTGATCACGGTCGCTCTGATCATCAGCCTGGGGTGTTATTTTTACAGTGACGAGCTGATGGATATGCTCATGGTGGCGCATGTGCAACAGTCATCGGATGTTTTCCGCATCATGATGTTCGGTTTCATTGCCATATCATCGGGCTATATTTTTGGTACCCTGCTCACTGCCAATGGAAGTCTGTGGCATTTGAACCTCATCGCCGGGGGAAGCATGCTGCTGAGCATTATCCTTAACCTGCTGCTGATACCACGCTTTCTGGCAGTCGGCAGTGCATGGGCCAGCGTGATCACCCAGTTTGCGTCCATGATAGCCCAGATGATCATGGTCTGGTATATTTTCCGGTTCAGGATTTCCTGGCGCTTTATCTTGACCCTGACCGGATTGATCGCCGGATTGATAGCTATCAATCTTATAACCAAAATGTTACCAGTGACCTGGTACTTCGGCTTTATCCTTATGATCGTGCTTTCCCTGATCCTGGCCTTTGTATTGCGTTTTATACGTTTTTCGGCACTGGCCGGTATTTTGTCGGAAAGTTCTGCCAAAGCAGAAAAATGATTCAGATATTCATTAAATTAGATGGCGAGATTCAAATAAAAGTCTATTTTTGTTGTCCCTAAAAAAGACTTTCTGCATATGAATGAAACATTCGAGGGCAACAGGGATTTCGATTCTTCCAATTTCATTCAGTTTCTATGGGCATGGCGTCTGCCCTTACTTATTGTGACCTCCATCGCTTTTGTGGCCTCCCTGATCTTTTCAGCACCTTTCTTCATAACACCAAAATACAAATCCGTTGTCGTTCTGTATCCTGTTTCCACCAGTTCTGTCTCCAAGGCCCTGCTGAGCGAGACCTACGGGGGAAAGGAAGACATCCTGGAGTTCGGAGAGGATGAGCAGACGGAGCAAATGCTTCAGATCCTGAATTCCAATCGCATCCGAGACCGGATCATCCAGAAATACGATCTGATCGACCATTATGAGATCGACAGGAATTCGAAATATAAGCTTACAAGGCTTTATAAACAGTACGAAGGCAACATTACCTACCGCCGGACAGAATACAATGCCGTGAAGATCACGGTGATGGATCAGAACGCCCAGCTGGCTGCCGATATTGCCAACGACATCGCCAATCTGCTCGATTCCATCAAGATCGATATGCAACGGCAGCGTGCCATCAAGGGATTCAGGATCGTTGAAACGGAATACCTGCAGCGGCTGGCTGAAATCCATAAGATGGAGGATTCTCTGACCTTTTTGCGCCAGAAAGGAGTCCATGATTACGAGACACAGGCGGAGATGATCAATCAGCAGCTGGCTATTGAAATAGCGAAGAACAATACGTACGGGATCAGGGCCCTTGAAGCAAAGCTTGACACCCTGGCCAAATATGGCGGGCCCTATGTATCACTGCGTGATGCCCTTGAACATGAGAAAAAACAACTGAGCGTCCTGAAAAGCAAGTATGAGGAGGCCAAGGTAGATGCCGAAGAGGAACTGCCACAGAAATTTGTGGTCAGCACAGCGTACGGGGCTGAGCGTAAATCGTACCCGATACGGTGGCTGATCGTACTGGTTTCCACGGTCTCGGCATTTCTGCTGACCGTTCTGGTGATCATTATCATCGAAAACATATCGAAAAGCGATGCAATGGCATTCGCACAAAAAAAAAAATTCAAACTTAATCTCAGAATCCCGCAGGTACACGTTGAAATAAAACGGCCGACTATCCGTACAACTAGTTCCTCTAACAACAATAAATGGAAAATGGAGCATTTCTTTAACAATATAAACCTGCTGCAGTTACTGTGGAAATGGAAATGGCATATTGCTGTCATCTGCCTGATCGCCGGGATAGTAGCTGCCATCTTCTCCGGTCCATCTTTCATTACACCCAGATTCAAATCCGTTGGTATTATTTATCCCTCCAATATAGCTCCCTATTCCGATGAGAGTGAGACCGAGCAAATGGTACAATGGCTCAATTCAAAGGATATCAAGGATAGTGTGATCCGCAAATTCAACCTTGCAAAACATTATAAGATCGATTCAAGTTACCGGTATTTCTATTCGACGATTCTTTATAAATATAGCAAGAATGTGCAGATCAGCAAGACGATGTACGAATCGGTGGAAATTATGGTGACGGATACTGATCCCCGGATCGCATGTGATATGGTGAATGAGATCATCCATCAGTTTGACAGGAAGGTTCAGCGCATTCACCGTGAGAAGTATGATGAAGTAGTAAGGGCAACCAAAGAGATGCTCGATCAGAAAAAAAGAGAAATCGACTCGACGGAAGCCAGGCTGTACGAGCTCCGCACAAAATATGAGATCATTGATTATTCCAATCAGACACGCGAGGTGGCACGGGGATACCTGAGAACCGTGGATGGTGACAATGCAGCAAGAAATATCAACACTTCGGAAGTGATCAAACTGAAGAAGAATATCGAGGAAAAAGGAGGGGAGTTCGTTTATTACAATACCCGGCTGTACGATTTGCTCCGCCTCTACGGAGAGTTCCAGGAAGACTATGACCGTGCCGTGTTCGATGCCAATAAGAATTTTACCCATGCCAATGTGGTCACTCCTCCGGTGGTGGCTGATAAGAAATCGTATCCCATCCGTTGGATCATTGTATTCCTGACCATGGCCAGCACACTGCTCCTGACTACGATCCTGGTGGTTCTTTTCGATGGCAGGTTAAGCGTCATCGCCCATAAAGGGTAACCGATCCACACGAATGACTATTTGTCGGATATAAATTCGATGGACATTGATCGAGAAATATAAATTAAGGTGGGTCTATCTTGTCAGCGCACTGTTCATCCTGTTGACGGTCGGACTTATCCTGCTGCAATATTACTATGTTGCATTGCTCATCCCCCTGCTGCTGATCATCACCCTGATGTACATTTATACGCTGGACAAGCTTCTTTTTTTGATTGTTTTTCTGACTCCCCTGGCCATCAATGTGAGGGATATCGATTTCGGAGTGGGCATATCCCTACCCACCGAACCGCTCCTGTTTGGCGTTCTGGTACTGTTCCTGATGCGTATCCTTTATAAAAGCGATTACGACCACAGGATTCTCCGTCACCCTGTCACCGTCATCATCATCATCAACCTGCTCTGGATCTTTTTAACAAGCCTGACCAGTCAGATACCCCTGGTGTCGTTCAAGTTTTTTATCTCCCGCCTCTGGTTTGTGATTCCATTTTATTTCATGGGGATTTTGCTATTTCGAAAGATTAAGAATATCAAACTGTTCAGCTGGGTGTACATCATCCCCCTGCTGGCTGTTATTGCCTATACGATCTATAATCATTCAAAGCTGGGATTCGATGAGGAAGCAGGCCACTGGGTGATGACCCCGTTTTATAACGACCATACTGCCTACGGTGCCATCCTGGCCCTGTTCATACCCATATTCACAGGATTCCTGTTTGACCGTACCTCCACACGAACGATGCGGCTGGCGGCAGCAGGGGTACTGATGATCCTGATCGTTGCGTTGATCCTTTCCTTCAGCCGGGCAGCCTGGATCAGCCTTGCTGCATCATCGCTGATCTATGTCATCATCCTGCTGAGGATTAGGTTCAGGTGGGTACTCCTGGCCATGGGAGTCTTCATTGGCATCTTTTTTATGTTCAAATGGGAGATCCTGGATGCGCTGGAGAAAAATAAACAGGATTCCTCGGCCAATTTCATTGAACATGTCCAGTCGATCTCCAATATTTCCTCTGACGCCTCCAACCTGGAGCGTATCAACCGATGGCAGTCGGCTATCCGCATGTATCATGAAAAGCCCCTGTGGGGATGGGGACCGGGCACATACCAGTTTTTATATGCGCCGTTCCAGCGGACCAAGGAAAAAACGATCATCAGCACCAACTTCGGGGATATGGGTAACGCTCACAGTGAATACATCGGTCCTCTGGCAGAGTCGGGCCTGCCTGGTATGCTGATCATGATCAGCCTGGTGGTCAGCTTTTTCCTTACCGGCCTGCGGGTCTATCGAAAGTCGGAGTCTCCTGAGGTCAGGTTGCTCAGCCTGATCACCCTGCTGGCATTGATGACCTATTTCATCCATGGGATACTGAACAACTTCCTGGATACCGACAAGGCTTCCATACCCATCTGGGCCATGATCGCCATGCTGGTATCCCTGGATCTGTATCACAGGAACGGTTTGCAAACCGAAGAGGTTAAGGAAGTCAGTCCGGAGAGTGAGTAATTATCTTTTCCACTGTTTGATCAGGTCAGGCAGCTGGCGCAGTGCGGCCAGCTCTCTCCACCGGCGCCCTACCTCATCCGCCGGGGTCCCGAAATAGGTCTTCCCGGGCTCAAGGGATTTATCTACGGCGGATGTGGCAAGGACGACGGCGCCCTCACCGATGACCAGGTCCTTGTTGACAGCAACCTGCGCCCAGATCAGCACATTGTCCTCGATGCGTGTTACGCCTGCGATCGCAGCAAAAGCTCCGATCAGGCAGTTTTTGCCGATATAGGTGTCGTGCCCTACCTGCACGTGGTTGTCCAGTTTCGTGCCGGCACCGATCACCGTATCGCCGGATGCTCCCCTGTCGACGGAGCAGAGTGCACCGATCTCCACGTGATCTTCAATGACGACCGAACCGCAGGATTCCAGCTTTCGCCAGGTGCCATTCCTTTTCTGAAAGTAATAGGCATCTGCCCCGATGACGCTGTTGGCATGGATGATCACATGGTTGCCAATGGTACAATTATCATAGATGCTAACGTTCGAATGGATGATACAATCATTCCCGATGGTGACCTGATTGCCGATGAATACACCGGGCTGGATGCATGTGTTCTCGCCGATGCGTGCAGAAGGGCTGATCGCGTCCACAGAAGGTCTGAACGGCCTGAACCGGGTCACCAGGCTCACATAATCCCGAAACGGATCGTCGGAGATCAGCAACGCCTTGCCATCCGGAGTCTCCACCTCTTTATTGATGAGGATCACCGAAGCTTTTGAGCCAAGGGCCTTTTCATAATATTTCGGATGATCCACGAAGGTCAGATCACCTGGTTCCACCATATGGATCTCATTGAGGCCGGTAATTGGAAAGCCGGAATCTCCCCTGGCGACAGCTCCTGTCAGCGAGGAAACGAATCCCAGGGTTACGGGAGGATTTAGTCTCATGGGTATGCAGTCTAATTATCTGACCCTTTCTCCGTACGCTCCGCTGCGGGTATCCACCCTGATCTTATCGCCTGTGTTGATGAACAGGGGTACCTTGACGGTAGCGCCGGTTTCCACAGTAGCATCCTTCAGCGTGTTCGTGGCTGTATTGCCTCTTTCACCGGGTTCCGTGTAGGTGATCTCGAGGGTGACAAAGGGTGGAAGCTCGCAATATAAAGGAGTTTCTGTATCGGCGTGAAAAACGATCTCCACTTCCTGGCCATCCTTCAGAAGTGCCGGGGCATTGATCAGATCTTCCTCAATGGGCACCTGCTCAAAAGTCTGTGTATGCATGAACTGATAAACGGTGTCTTCTTTATAAAGATACTGGTAGGGGCGTCTTTCAACCCTCGCAATATCCACTTTCACACCGGCATTGAAGGTGTTGTTGAGAATCTTCCCTGTTTTCAGGTTCTTCAGCTTGGTCCGCACAAAGGCGCCTCCCTTGCCGGGTTTGACATGCTGGAATTCGATAATGGTATAGAGTTCATTATCCATTTCAATGCATAATCCATTTCTGAAATCTGCTGTTGTAGCCATAAAAAATGATCCGTATTAGATGGGTATCCCTTAAAAAGCGTGCAAAGATAAAGGAAATATGGATACCCTCCTATGGGCAGCCGAAGATAAATCCATCAGCTTACTGACAGGAATGCCAGCACTTTCTGCAGTACACTCTCCGGATCGAAGCCGAATTGCATATCCAGCACATCTGCCGGGGCTGAATATCCAAAGTGGTCGAGTCCCATGACCATTCCGGCATATCCGGCCAAGCTTCTCATCGCTGAGGGAAGCCCGGCTGTCAGGGCGAAGACCGGAATCCCATCAGGAAGGACTTCCTTCTGGTATTCAAGGGATTGTTTCCGGAACAGTCCTTCTGAAGGGGCGGAAACAACCCGCGCGGGGATCCCCGCTTCTTTGAGCCGCTGATAAACCTCGCACAGGGTGGCCACTTCCGAACCGTTGGCCAGAAGAATGATGCGGGGTGGATCAGGAGAAGCGCAAACCGTGTAAGCGCCTTTCAGCGCCTGAAGCGCTGCTTCGTAGCGCGTGTGCGAGGGGGAGTAGGGGAGATCTTTCACCGATTGTCGCGACAGCAGCAATGCTGTAGGTGTTTTCTTGTTTTCCAGTGCCATTTTCCATGCCACTTTCGTTTCACAGCCGTCTGCCGGGCGAAGCACCAGCAGGCTGTTTTCTCCGTGGTGATTCTTTAGCTGTTCCATCAGCCGGAGCTGAGCCTCATGCTCCACGGGCTGATGCGTGGGCCCATCCTCTCCGACACGGAAGGAATCATGTGTCCAGATAAAGATGACCGGCAAGCCCATCAGTCCTGCCAGGCGAACTACCGGTTTCATGAAGTCGGAAAACACCAGGAACGTGCCGCAGGCAGCGATCAATCCACCGTGGAGGGCAATTCCGGCTGCGATGGCTGCCATGGAGATCTCCGACACACCTGCATGAAGGAACGATCCCCTGAAATCGTGATGACCAAATGGCTTTTGAAATTTCAGGAACCCATCGGTCTTGTCGCTGTTGGAGAGATCAGCCGAAAGAACGATCATGTTGCCGAGGCTCGAGGAAAGGTATTCCAGGATGGAGGAAGAAGCCAGTCGTGTCGCCTTGCCTGCATCCAGGTGGATGGATTCGAAATCCAGATCGGGGAGTTTGCCCGACATGAAATTCTGATATTCCTCTGCTTCTGCGGGGTGAGCCATTTTCCATGTCATCTCAGCGGCTTTGCGTGCCATGGCAGCTGCTGTCTTTTCCCGGCGGATGCTCAAATAAAGCGTTTTTACTTCCGGGAAAACAGCGAAGGGGAAAAGCGGGTCACCGCCCAGGTTCCGTATTGTTTTTTCAAGGGAGACGCCTGCTTTGCTGAGCGGCTGGCCATGAGTGGAACACCGTCCTTCGAACGGTTCACCCTGCGGATCCAGTGCACCTTTAGCCATGATCGTCTTCCCGATGATCAGCGTGGGGCGGTGCAGTTCGCTCACGGCAGCATCCAGCGCCCGACGGATCTGGACCGGATCGTGGCCATCAATGGTGAGCACGTTCCAGCCCCAGGATTCATACTTCTTTGCCGTGTCTTCACGGGTCACTGCATTTGTGTAGGTGGAAAGCTGGACATCGTTGGAGTCGAAGAACATGATCAGGTTATTCAGACCCAGAAATCCTGCGATGCGACCTGCTCCCTGGGAGATCTCCTCCTGGATGCCCCCATCGGATATAAGGGTGAAGATCCTGTGCGACATCCAGTCACCGAAGCGGCTGGCCAGGCGGCGTTCGGCCAGCGCTGCGCCGACGGCCATGGCATGACCCAGCCCGAGGGGACCGGAGGTGTTCTCTATACCATGGAGGATATCCAGCTCAGGATGACCAGGAGTGACGCTACCCCATTGCCTGAAATTCTTCAGATCGACCTCGGTATAGTGGCCATAAAGGTAAAGAACCGCATACAGAAGTGTCGACATGTGACCGGGATCCAGGAAGAATCGGTCGCGGAGCGGCCATCCGGGATCCGAGGGATCAAAGCGAAGGTACTCTGAAAAAAGAATGTGCATGAAGTCAGCGGCTCCCATCGCACCACCAGGATGACCTGACTGCGCTTTTTCAACCATGGCGGCACACAGGACACGTATGTTGTCGGCTGCGGCTCCGGCAAGACGGTCTTTTGAAACTTTATCCATTGGCATTACGTGAAAATCCCTTCATGATACCCCTGCTGGAACGGGAGATGAAGCTCAGGATCTCATCTCTTTCAGGGGAGACATGGAAGTCGGCCTCGATGATGGATACCGCCTGGCTCACATTTTTCCCCTTGATGTAGATGAAACGGTATATGTCCTGTATCTCATTGATCTGGGCCTGTGTGAATCCCCTGCGGCGCAGCCCGATCGAATTGACCCCGACATAGGAAAGAGGTTCCCTGGCGGCTTTTACGTATGGGGGTACATCCTTTCTGACGAGCGCACCACCTTCAAGCAGAAGACGGCATACGAGATGCACAAACTGATGAACCGCGACCAGCCCGCCGACAATGGCCCAGT
>ENA-UOWG01000163-UOWG01000163.1-activated-sludge-metagenome-genome-assembly--contig:-NODE-163-length-104207-cov-7.205344_pt1 | contig 104207 bp, 60 predicted proteins | sample MGYA00238147_ERZ761563 | MGnify/ENA primary metagenome ERZ761563 (study PRJEB28884, sample SAMN05720216) | anaerobic digester metagenome | isolation source: active sludge of municipal...
TACAACATCCTCGTCTACGGCGTCGGGTAGGCCTACACCAGCACGTTCCTCGGCATATTCAACCGCCTATTGGAAAAGATGGCCGAGGAGAAAATAACGGGAGACCAACTACTGGAGAGCGTCAAATACGATCATTTCCGGGAATTCGTCAGACTGACGGTGACCTACAAGAATCGGTTGCTGAACTTTCTGGGGACCATGGACAATCCCGATGACCTGTTGCACCGCTTTGTGAAAGGGATAGACAAAACCGAAGACCCGGTCTCGGAAGCCATGATGGCCACCTGCGCCATCAACCTCCTGAAAAATCAGGATGAGATGGAGAGGATCAAGGCGGACGACCGGCTTCTTCCGCAGGAGAAACAGCTCTACCCGAAACTCCTCAACGCGATGACCCTCATGCAGAACGACATCAAAAGCGAGTATCAGCGCCTGGAACACTCGACGAACAGGTCGGGGAGGATCCTCTACGGCCTCATGGGCGGACTGTTTTACGACCTCGACCTGCCGGGGATCGACACCGACTGGAGCAAATATATCGCCAGGACCTTCCATCTGGTGCCGCAGGACGTCCTCAACATATCGGACATGACGAATCCGAACGGGATCCATGTGCAGAAAGTGTTCTTCTACAAAGGCGACGGAACCGATGACGATGGGCAACGGTCCTTCACGGCTCTCCGGAACTATTACCAGACCCTTCAAAACGGCCAGTGGGTAGATAAGCCCGGCTGGAAAACCGTCGATTACGGCTCCTATCTGCACATCCAGTCCGTCGATAAACCGACCCCGGTCTACATCTTCATCGTCAATCCCGATTACGAGGATAAGGGGTCCGACGACATCGACGCCCATCTTGAAAAAGCCAACTTAAAGATCAACGAGATCGACCACGGCGGGCACAGTTTTTATCTCTACAGGACCCTGGAACGGACTCCGTCAAATATCGCCCTGTTCTTCGCCCGCTCCTGCGGGGCCGCGTCCGACATAGACCTCATCCATCGGTCCGCACCCAACGCCCATATCATCTGTACATCAGGCACGGGAACGATGTTGGTCAACGGTCCCATCCAGGATGAGAAGAACAAGTGGCTGACACAAGGACGTGACATTGAATGGAAGTCGTTCTGGGAGGCATTGGAAAAACGGGGCCTCATGCGGATTCCCGATTTCCAGTATTACATACGCCCCGACAGGAACTTTGCGAACCAATTCTTGCAAGCGATCCAAACCATCAATGATTTACTGAGCCAAACCGATAAAGAATCCGGAAGTCAGCTCCTTAACCTGTTCGAAAATACGATGGAGACTCACACTCCCGCCAGCGACACCGCCAATTTTTTCCGGAACAATTTCACCGGGATTCCGACCGGATCCACCCTGCAGATGGTCCCCATCGTCGGGCCTCAGATGGTGATCGACAGGACACTTCCCCATTCCATCCTATCTCCGGCCATTGGAGCACTCTTGAACGGGTTCCGAATCTTACGGCACCACTTCACGGAAGGTAAAAGGTCGGCTGCGCCGGCGTGGATCAAGAACACCGTGACCGTATTCAACATCGTCGTGGCCCCGGCGCTTGAAACCTATCTGTTCCTGCATTTGGCCGCGCCGCTGGGACTAGGCCATCTGCTCGGCGTTGGGCTTCTCGGTTTCCTCCTGCTCCACCCGGTCATGGAGATCCTGTTCCAGAAACGCCCGATCAAGGAAGCTCTTGTCCGGACCTTTCAAAGGGCTCCCACGACTCTGCTTTTCATGGCCCCCTATCTTCTGACGATTCCCGGTGTGGATCTCTGGACTCCCGCCGCCGCGTTCATCGCCTCTGTCACTCTCCATACCTTTATCAATCTCTCAGACGCCCGGGGTCTTCAACGCCTGGCCGGCAACCTTATCGTCTCTCAATCGAACAAAAATCTCATGTCCCTTTTTCAACGACTGACAAAAGACATCTCCTCCTTTGATAACCGCCGGAATCTCCAACTTCTCCCGGTGGAGACCCTCCCTCGTTCCCTGTTGGCTCCCGCCCTTCAGGTGCTTCTGAGCGGCTCCATGTCCCTGACACGCCATATCCGACGATGGGGCAATCCCTCCTTTCCTTCCATGGAGGGATTGAGCTACGAAAAAACCCTTTCAAAGCAAGACGACCGATTCCAGACCTTGAAGGATCGGTTGAGGACAGAGCTGCTCGAGACGCTGTTAGGCGGCACCGCACGTCCCGTTTCCTTCGACATCAAACGACTGGATTCCACGGTCATCGAGCTGAAATCCAGACCCGCGATGGAAACTCCCGACACACGATGGAACTCGTTCATCCGAAAGAACCTGAGCCGAGTAAAAGCAGGGGACCTCACGAACGCCGAAAAACAGGCACTGCAAGACATCCTCCGTTCGGATGAATCCCTCGCGCAGACCCTGTCCTACGCGAAAACAAATCCTGATTTCATCGGCCGGGTTGTCCGGGAGATATTGCAGACCATTGAACAGGGAAGGCCCGAACTCCTGCCGACGGTGCTGTCTCAAATGGCGCTCTTGAGGGCCGCGGGAACTTCCCTGGCCCAGGAATTGGACCTGGTGGACATCCAAGACGAGGACATCCTCGCGCAGATCCCGTTCCGCTTGGGCCTCGGAAGAGGAGACGACCTTCCCCTCTTCGCCATGGCCGTGGACGAGCAGGTGAGAATAAACTATGACGCGATCCTCAAACGATCCATCATCCTCCAATCCCTGAACCAGGTCGTCGGCCAGACGGATCTGACCGCCTCCGGCCAATTGACGGTTTTTGACGTGTCGGCCCTTTTCGACAACACGACCCCCACCGACCAGAAGAACGTCCTCATCAACGCTCTGGCGGCGTTGGCCCAGAAGGTGGGACAACTCGATGACAGCCAGTCTCCCCAAGTCGTCCTGATATCCCGCACGAGACAGAACGCGGACCAGATCCGCTCGGAACTTTCACGCCTCCTTCCCTCGTTCTCCAAAACGGCGGACCGGGTGGACATCCTGACTCCCCAAGAACAGTCTTTCGTCGGGAAAGACCGGACCTCGTTGAAACAGCTGATCCAGTGGTGGACCGGCTCCAAAGGTGGCCTCGTGAACGCGCTGGAAATCTTCACGCTGAACGGCGACTCTTTGGATTCGACCGGCTTGGACGAAACGATCAAGATATTGATCGTCGATCTGGTGAAGTTCACCGAAAGCATCCAACGGGATCTCGAGGAGATCCGGTTCATTTCCATCCAAGCATAAGACGATCCTTTTCCCAATAAAAAAGCCTCATCGCAAGAACGATGAGGCTTTTTTATTCATCCCCTCTCGGGGCGGGAAATCAGCTTTCGCGAATTTCCCGAAGGTGGCCCAAAAACCGATCAGCCATTCTTCTTCTGGAACTCCTTCATGTATCCCACCAAGGCATCGACACCCTCGGCCGGGAACGCGTTGTAGATTGAAGCGCGAATCCCCCCGACGGAACGGTGCCCCTTCAGACCGTCCAGGGAATACTCTTTGGCCTGTTTGATGAACCGTTCTTCCAATTCCTCGGAAGGAAGGCGGAAGGTCACGTTCATATCGGACCGATGGGCCGGATCCGCCGTGCCGCGATAATAGCCGGAAGAACCATCGATGGTTTCGTAGAGTTTCTGAGCTTTCTTCCGGTTCGTCTCGGCGATGGCCGCCAAACCTCCTTTTTTCAGCAGGAGGCGCGTCACCAGCATGACCATGTAGATGGCGAAGCAGGGTGGCGTGTTGTAGAGAGAGTTCTCCTTGAGGTGTGTGGAATATCGGAACATATTGGGGATCTTCGGATTCCCTTTTTCAACCCAGTCCTTGCGCACGATGACGATTGTCACCCCGGCCGGACCGACGTTCTTCTGGGCGCCCGCATAGATCAAACCGAACGATTTCACGTCGATCGGCCTCGACAAGATATCCGACGACATATCAGCCACCAACGGAGCGTCCGTCTTCGGAAAGGATTTCAGTTGGATTCCCTCGATGGTCTCATTCGAGGTGATATGGAGGTAGGCGGCGCCGGGAGTCGGTTTCAATTCTCCCTGGGACGGCATCCGGGCCGGCTTGATTTTGGTGACATCCGCCGCGGCGTTGGCTTTCCCTATGGTTTGCGCTTCTTTATACGCTTTGAGCCCCCAGGCGCCGGCCAGCATGTAATCGGCCGTCTTTCCTTCCGTCAGAAAATTGAGCGGGACCCAGGCGAATTGTTCGTGTCCGCCGCCCTGAAGGAAAAGGATGGCATAATCATCGGGAACACCCAGGATTTTCCTAAGGTTGTCGATCGCCTCCTGATGGACGGCCTCGTAGACCTTCCCCCGGTGGCTCATCTCCATGATGGACATCCCGGTGCCTTGATAGTCGACCAGGTCGGTTTGGGCCTGTTGCAGGGCTTCGACGGGCAGGATGCTGGGTCCGGCGCTGAAGTTGAATATGCGTTTCATTGTAAGTCTCCTTTGGTGGGTCAGATTTTGATGAATCGACTGTCGAAAAATCCTTTGGCGCGAGGACCATATTATACGCAATGACGTCCGGAGACTCAAGCCCCTTATGTCTCCGTTGGGAAATGGTGCTGACCCGCCCTCCCTGACGCGCCCCTCCGGGCGCTTTTCATGCACCGCATGTGTTCGGGGCGGCTTCCTTCGGGAATTCGGCCCGCGGAGCCGCCGACGATCCCCATAGCCCCGCGGCGGAACGATTCTCGTTGTCACCACGCCCAACAAAAAACACCGAAGAGATAAGATTCTCATCGGTGTTTTTTGATATGGGTGGAGGTGGCGGGAATCGAACCCGCGTCCAGAAATGTGTCAACCTCGGCTCTACAGGCTTAGTCTGGATTCAGTCTCGCCGAGAGGTTGTCTCCAAACCGAACCACCCCTCAGCCAGCCCCGTTTTGTTCTCACCGCGACCGACGGAACAAGCGGTCAACGGCCAGCCGGCTAATGGCGTTCGGACCTCTCCAGCCGGCGTCAAGAGGCGAACGTCACGGCGTATTAGGCCGCGAGAGCCAACTCAGTGTTGGCAGTTGTTAGTTTGACGGTTTTTTTACGAAGCTCCGACGACTTCGGCCTGCACCCGGAGGTCTCCTGCATCTCCGTCGAACCCGGTTCACCCCCATAAATCAGGATATCACCGTCGTGCCTTGAAAAATCTTTGCAATAAAAGACGACATTCTTTCTCCATCACGCCGCCCGTCACATCGAACCGGTGGTTCAAGGACGGATGACGGGAGAGATCCATCACGGTTCCACAAGCTCCCGCCTTGAAATCGCGGGTCCCATACACAACCCTTTCCACTCGAGCCAAAACGAGGGTTCCCGAACACATGGGACAAGGCTCCATCGTCGTATAGAGTATTGTACCCTCCAAACGCTCGTTTTTCAATAGATGCGCCGCCCGGCGGATGGCGACCATCTCGGCGTGGGCCGAAGGATCCAGGTCCTTCCTCATCCGATTCCGGCCTTTCGCCACGACGAGCCCATTCCTGACTAAAACGGCTCCGACGGGGACATCCCCCCCTCGTCCGGCCAAGCGGGCTTCCGCCATGGCCAGTCGCATATACTTCTCATCGGATTTCACCGGGGGGGTCTTCTTCCTAGGGAGTTGCATCAAGTCCTCTGTGTCCGTCAAATCGAGTCTTCCCATCCAATTTCACGCGATGGGGTGGAGGAAACGCTTATCGGGGGGGACGTTTGATCAGCCCCGGACGGATCAAGGGCGTTCGGAGGGCCGGCTGGACGGCCGGAGGTTTGGCGGCGGAGGCCGCAGTCGATTTTTTCTTAAAACTGACGAGGGGCTTCTTCCACCATCCCACGAACCGAAACCACAAACCTGGTTTTGACGTCGGAACGGGCATGGGACCGATCCCGACTTTCTTCTTGGAGACGACCATCTCACGGACCTGTTCTTCGGAACACATCAATCGATAGGTCTCCCGGAGTTGATGTTCCATCTTCTCGATCGACTCGGTGTTCAAGAGGAGCAACCGGTTCTGTGTCTCCAACTCCTCATACTTTTTCTCCAAGGAGGCCAGGCGCGAGACGGCCTGCTGGGTCTCCGATGCCTTTTCCTGCAGAGCCCCCTCCAGCTCCGTCTTTTTCTTCTTGAGGGTGACCACGTTCAAGAGATGTTCATCGAGCTTGGCCTGCAATCCGGTTTCACGGTCAAGCGCCTGCTGGAGGCCCGCCGCTTTTTCGGCCAATTCCTTTTCCAGATCCGCCAGTTTCCGGGTGACCTCCTCCGGCACATTCCCCGAAGGAACCGTCTTCAATGTTTCGTTTTCGGCCAGCAACTGTTGGAAGCGGGCTTCCAGGTCCCGATACGACTGTTCCTGTTGCTGAGCCTGCACACGCGCCTGTTCTTCGGACTTTTTGGAGCCCTCGATCACCCACTCATATTCCTGTTTCTGGCGCTCGAACTCCGCCTCACGATCTTCCAGAAGACGATCCCTCTCGGAAACCGCCTGTTCCAGCACTTTCAACTGATCCGCGGAAGCGGCGGGGGCCTCCTCCGTCGACAGAGTGTCGGAACCGTTCATCTTCCTGATACTGGCCAGCAGTTCCTTGTTTTCCCTCCCCAACCGTTCCGCGCTCTCCTGAAACAACGTTCGTTCGGCTTCTTTGGCCTGCATCTCGGTCTGCAAAATGGCGTAATCTTGACGGGCATGGTCCAACTGCATGCGAAGGTCATCCAACTCCCCCTGCACCGGCGACGACGCGTCGAGAGATCTGGAAACGGATCGGATCTCATCTTCTTTCGATTTCAGGGTCTCTTTGAGCTGGGTCAATTCCCCCTGGGTCGAGTTCAGATGACGACAGGTCTCCTCATATCTCTGACGAACTTTATCCGCCTCGCTCAACACGCTCGAATACGAGGCGAGGGCTTCGTCCTTCTTCTGCATCTCCCGGCGCAACGAATCGACCTCTCGCCGGGCCTCACCCAATCGGGTCCGTACGTCGGTCAACTCCTGCTCCATGCCCTTTGATTTCTCCAGGAGTTCGGCATACGCTTTCTCCATCTCCTCCAATTGGCGGCGATACTTGAGTTCGACCTGTTTTTCCACCACCGTCTGACGGGTGCGCTCCGATTGCAATTCCTTATTGAGCTGATCGACCTGCTCCTGGAGCCGGATGATGTTCTGATAATGGCCGGGAGCGACCTGAAACCTCGGTTCATCGACGGAGGGTAAAACGGAGGCAATGTCCATGGGCGGCATATCCAGATGAATGTCTTCCGCCTTCAAGCGGTGGGACACCCCCTGAAAATGCTTCTCGATCCTCGATCGGATGTTCTCTGTGGTCATATCCATCTGATTATACATCCTTTCTGGTTTGATGGCGAGAACCGCCGAAATTGATCTCGATCGCGGGTTTGTTCAGCCATCCCCAAAGCCCTCTCGACGGCGGCGTCAACATCTCTTCGTGCATCCGCTGGAGTTCCTCCTGATGCCTCTTCTGAAGAGCTTCCAATTCCTGCTCCTTCCGTCGGAGCCATTCCGTCTTCTCTTCCTGCAGGTGAGACTGTTCTTTCTCCAGCATCTTCAGGCGTTCTTGCATCACGGTCTTCTCCGCGTCCAACTGGGTCTGAATAAAGGCCATACGTTCGGCCGCCGCTTGCTTTTCCAGATCCATCTGGGCCTTCACGGATTGCAACAGGTTGTCCTTTTCCTCCAAACGGCGCAGCAACTCATTATACTGGGTTTCCCGCTGGACCCCGCCCTGATCCCGGCGCTCCTTCAATTGCTGCAACTCCGACGAGAGTTGTTGCTTTTCCTCGGCCAGACGCCGGTTATCCGCTTCCATGGCGGCCAGCTCGCCCATGACGCTCTCTTTCAATGCCTCCAGTTCATGACGGTTCTTCGTCTCCGTCTGTTGGATCTTGTGCTCCGCATTGGCGACCAGGTTCTGCGCCCACCGCTTCTGCTCCTGTTCGACGGTGCGCAACGCCTCCCTGTATTTCTCTTCGAACTGTTTCTGGAACGGCATCTCGGCGGACGTGAGTTTCTGTTGAAGTTCGGCCAGTTCGCGTTCCTTCTCCCGGATGACGGCTTGATGCAACTGCTTTTCATGTTCCATCCGACGGACCAGATCCTCGTTCTCCCGGGAGGCCCGCTCTTCCTGCAGCTTCCTTTCCGACATCAGAACGGCCACCTGCTGGGCCAGCGATTGGTTCTTCTCGGAAACATCATGGAGTTCCTGATGAAGGCGCTCGTGCTCCCTCCTGTATTTGGCCGATTCATCTTCATGGGACCGCAGACTGTCCTTGAGCCGGCCAAGCTGGTCTTCATACCGCATCTTCAGCTCATCCTCGTGCAAGGTCAGCTCCTGCCTCAAGCGATTGACCCGTCCTTCGTATTCCTTGCGCTCCGACTCGGATTTCAACAGCCGTTCCTGCAACTGATGGACTTCCTCTCTCTGCGCGTTGAGAAGCCGCTCTTTCTCGGCGAGATCCCGCGGGGCGTCCTGCAACCGGGCCCGTTCCTGCTGGAGCAACAGGGCCATCTGTTCCACCTGTTGCGAGAAATGATGAGACTCCACCTTCAACCGGTCCCGTTGGGACACCAGATCCTGACGCTCCTGGTCCCAGATGTTCTTCTGACGGGCCAGTTCGGTCTCAATCTTCACATTCGCGCTCTGGATCTGCATCCGGAGCCCCATGATCTCGTCTTCCTTTTTGGCGAAATTGGATTGAAGGACTTCGATCCGGAGATCCTTTGAGCCGAGTTCCTTCGCCAGTTCGGCCAAGCGCTGTTTCAACCCCTGGATCTCCTGCTCCCGGAGGACGATCTGTTTGGCCGCTTCATCGGACGCCGTCTTCTTCTCATTCAGTTCCTTCTGGAGGGCCTGGAATTGGGCGTTGCGTTCGGCCAATTGGCGGTCGACCTCCATATGCTTGTCACGCAGGGCGTCGAAAGAACGGTCCCGTTCGGCCAGCTTCTGCTCGAGTTGCTTCTGTTCGAACGATATCTTCTCCCAAGAATCCTTCAGTTTCTCCAGTTCCGTCGTTTTTTCGGTCAGCTGCACGTGCAACGAAGAGGCGGTGTTCCTCAATGTCTCCACCTCATGGGTCCGTTGCGACAACTCCCGCTTGAACTGATCCTCCTGCTGGGTGAGTTTGCCCTCCAAACGCTCCCGCTGTTGGGACAGTTCGTTCTCCAACCCCTCGCGCTGCTCCACGAGCTCCTTCTCCAGACGTTCCGTCTGTTGAATGAGTTCGTTCTCCAGTTTTTCCCTCTGTTCCACCAACTTCTTTTCCGACTGATCCTTCTGCAGGGTCAATTCGTTCTGCAATTGTTCCCTTTGCCGGAATAGTTCCCCTTTGATCTCCTCGAATTGGACCGTTTTCTGGGCCATCTCGTTCTGAACGGATGCCAATTGAGACTGGAGGGCCGTCACATCCCGTTGGGACTGGGAGAGGGCCGCCTGAAGGGTCGCCGCCTCCTGTTCTTTCTTATCGGACAGCTGGATGATCTTGTCATAACGGGAGAGGATGTCGTTCAGTTCCTTCTGCAGTCGGTCGATCTCCATCTTCTGCTGGCTCTCAGTGATCGTCGCGTTGGCCTTGAAGATCAGCAGTTCGCGGTCCTTGGCCTCCCGGTCGGACTGGAAAGAGACCCGTTCCTGCTCCAAACGTTTCTGGTAATCCGTGGCCTGTCTCAACCATTGGTCCCGCTCGCCCGTCAGCACCGTCTGCTGTTTCTCGCTGTCGAGTTTCAGCTGTTCCATCTGGAGAGCGTGGGTCTGGGACAGTTTTTCCAGTTCTTCGCTCTTCTCCTTCAGGACGAGTTCCATCCTCGATTTCTCATCCGCCCAGCGTTTCTCCAGCTCCAACAGGCGGCTATTGATGCCATCCTCGATCTGTTTTGATTCCAGGTCTTTCTGGGACATCTGGTTCTTCAGAGTGGCGACCCAGGTCTCCCGCTCCTCCGCGAGGCGGCGTTCCATCTCCCGGGCACGCGATTCGGCGGCGACACGGCTGGCTTCCAGTTCCTGTTCTCTCTTTTCCCGACGAAGCCTCTCCTGGATATCCTTGATGCTGCTCTCCACCTTGGCCGCCAGGGCCGATTCTTCCTTGCTTCGGAGAGCCGCCAGCATCACTTTTTCCCGCTCCTCGTTCAAGCGCTTCTCCATATCCTCCAATTTGGTCTCGAGCATTTTCTTCATGTCCTCGAGATCTTTGATGCGGGAATCCATCTCCTTGGGAGGCATCTCCGGCGAACCGCCCATCGGGACCGGCGGAGGGACGGACATCGCCGTCGCGCTCCGGGGGGAACCGGGAGCCAACGGGGGTAATGGCGGAAGCGCGGGGCGAGCGACACTACCCGACGGGGACATGGGTGGCAACGGGGGACGCGGTATGTTCCCCGGAGCTCCGGAACCCGTCGGCGGATTGTGTGAAATGGGATCTTTTTTTTCGTCAACCATGGGAGTTTCCTCTTTCTTTTTTATTGATGGGGCGAACCTTTTTTCGCCATCCATGACTTCATCATCCGATCTTCCGGAGCCAGCCTCAAAACCATCTGGGCGGCGGCCAACGCTTCATCGCCCAATCCAGCCGATTCATAGCAAAGGACGCGATACCTCCACGCGGGCACATGCTGGGGGTTCAACGTCAAACAATTGGAGAGGTATCCGAGCGCTTCAGCCGTACGGCCCGCGACATAGGATTCCACGGCCCTCAAGAACAATGTATCGTTGGCGGAAGACCGGTTGTACTCCGTGAATTGTGCGGACATCACCTGTTCCAGCTCCTCCATCCGCCGTTGGAATTCCCCCCACTGGCGGTTCCACAGTTCCCGCTGATCGGCCTCTTGCTTCAACGTCATATCCGTCCGGTCCAGCATATTCAAGAGCGACCCGATGTTCTGTGTCAATTCGCCGAGTTTTACACCCCATTGGACCGATCGCGAGTCTTCAGACTGCTTCATGTCCTCCCATTGCATCTCCAACGCCTTTTTTTCGTGGTGGATCTGTTCGGCAAACTGCTGTTGGGCCGACGTCAGTTGCCCCTGAGTGTCCGCCAATCGCTTTTCAAGGCGATTCAATTCCTCCAGGCGCGACTGGTATTCCGCGCGAAGCAACCGGTCCTGATTTTCGACACGTTCTTTCAATCGCGCCACGGCACTCTCGACATCGCGACGCCGCTGGGCGTATTCCTGCCGATGTCTGTTCCTCTGGTTCTCGATGCGTTCCTGGCGAAGCTGGAACCGGGCCTGCAACGTCTTGACTTGGTCCTCCTTCGCACGGGACTGAGTCTGAAACGACATCTCCTGCTCGGCAATGGTCCTCTCCAGATCCTTCAACTTCTGTTCCAGAGGACGGCGGACCTTGGCCGATTCCCTCTCGAAACGGGCCTTGTCCGACTCCCGCTGCGTCTCCTTCAGGGTCAGCTCCATCTGAATCTGACTGATGCGCACTTCCAATCCGCCGACCGTCTCCCGGTGGGCGGACTCTGTCGACTGGAGCCGGGACTTCAGTTGCTGCGCCTCTTCCTCAACGGCGGTCAGCCCCTCTTTCCAGTCCGCCTCCTCTTTGTCGATCTGCGCCATGATCTGACGTTCCCGTTCCTGCAAATCCGTGGTGACTTTCTGCAACTCCTCCTGATTCGACTGCACCCGCACGTCCAATTCTTTCTTTGTCTTGACCAACAGTTGGGTGTTCTTATCGATCTGCTCCTGCAGGGAAGCGATCTTATCCTCATGCCGTATCTCATGTTCCTTCTTCTCCGCCTGCATCTTCTCGTTCCAGTTCTGGAGCTGGTTCTGAAGATCGGCCAGTTTCTTGACGCGATGCTCTTTTTCCGTCGTGAAGCGCTGGAGGAGATCCGTCTCTTTCTCCGATAGGCTCCGGACCTCCTCCTTCATCTTCTCCAAAAGGGGTGTCCATTGTTTCCGTTTTTCGATGATCTGGGATTCCAATGCCCAGCGGCGGTCCTCATATTCCTTCTGCAGTTTTGCCCGATCCGCCTCCGCCCGTTGGATGACCGCGTCCGCCGCCGCCTCGTCCTTCTTCTGCCGTTCCAGGATCTCCCGGATCCGGACATGGAAGGATTCGATCTCCGAGGCCTCGTTTTCCCTCTGTTTTTGGAGCTGCCTGTCCCATTGGGATTGCTGAGTGGCGTATTGGGTCTCCAAACGCTGGATCTCGCCGCTCAATTTCGATAATTCCTCGGCTCGTTCCTTCTCGAGGATCTCCCATCGGGACTGCAGTTCCTTCTTCTGCTGTCCCAACCGGTCCCTCTCGGCCGCGTATGCTTTTTCCGTTTCGGTCAACTGGTTCCGCAACGACTGTTCCTGTCCGGCCGTCTCCTTCTGAAGAGATTGGAGGAGAGACTGACTCTTATTCAGTTCCTGTTTCTGTTTCTCGGTCCGAGAACCGATCACCTGCCGGACTTTCGATTCCCGTTTCAGGAACCGCTGGCGCCGTTGATCCAGAGCGCGGACCGACTCCTTCTCCTGTTCATCCAACTGACGCTGGAGGAGCGCGACCTTCTTCTGAATCTGATCGAGATAATCCATTTTTTCCTGGCGTTGCCGGGGCCACTCTTCCTTGAAGGAACCGATCTTCCGATCCAATTCCGCGAGACTGTCGAGCAAGGCCGCCTTCTCCCGATGAGAGACCTGGAGGAAATTATCTTTTTCCTGATCCAACTCCGATTTCGTTTCCGCAAACTGTTTCTGAACGTTCAGGATCTGGCGCTCCAGATCCTGCAACGCCGTCGCATGCCGGTTTTCCAGCGCGGTCCACTCCTCCCTCATCCGCGCAAAACGTTCCCGAAACTGGTCTTTCAGGTTCGCGACATCCTGATGATGCCGCTCCCGGATATTCCCCACCGACTCCTGTTTCTGTTGAAGTTGATATTCAAGATTCTGCTTTTCCGACTCCAAGGCCTGAAGCGCGCCCTCCCGGTCCTTCAGCAGGGTTTCCAGTTGGATCTCCAGATCGGCTTTCTGTTGGGAGAGCGGCTGACGCACCCTGGCCCGATCCGCGGCGAGCGCTTCCATCTCCCGACGATGAAGGACCGATGCGTCTTCGATCTGTTTCTCCAGTTCCCTTTGACGATTGATCAGGGAATCTTTCTCGAGATTCCAACCCTCTTGGATCTTCTGACGACGGACCTCCTCCTCTTCCAACGATTTCTGCAACCGGCAACGTTCTTCTTCGAAAGAGACGGAGAGGAGACGCCCCTCCTCTTCGAGGCGCTGGGCCTGTTCTTTCAAGCGGATCTTCAGCGCCGAGATATCTTGATCCTTCTCCGATAAGATCCGTTGATTCTCCTGTCTCTGTTTGTCGACATGATCCGAAACAGCTTTAACTTCTTCCCGAAGCCGGAGCAACTCCTCTTCGAACCGTTGCTTCATTTGAGACTGTTCAACCTGGCCCTGATCCACCTTCGCGGACAGTTCCCCCTGGAGACGTCCCAGCTCCACGTTCTTTAGATCGAGGGATTCCCTCATCTTCTGCTCTTCCACCCTCCAACGGACCGACGCCTCCGCCTCCGCCTTGGACAGTTTTTCGAGTTCCCGTTGGGCCGCGTTCTTCTGCTCATCGTACAACCGTTTGGCCGCCTCCTCCCGGCGGTTCATCTGGTCCACGTACGACTGGACCCATCGTTCCTTGTCCTCCATGGCCTTTTGAAAATCGGTCTGGAGGGACTGCAACCGCCTCTCGATCTCGGTCTTTTTCGCCACCAACGGACGGGCCGCCTCCTGATGGTCCCACTCCAACCGTTGCAGAGTCCTCTTAACCTCGGATTGTTTCTGAGACAATTGAGTCTGCGCTTCCGCGACGGCGCGTTCCGTCTCAACGATCTGTTTTTTCCACTCTTCGCGCTGCCCGTTCAAAGACTTCTCCAACTCCGCCTGTTTCATCTCCAACCCTCTCCTCTGCTCCTGCAATGTTTGGATGAGTTGGGCGTGCTGGGACTGTTCTTCCTTCAACCGCTGGCTCCAGGCCTGTTGGAGCGCCGCATAATCGGCCTTCTGGCGGTTCAACTTCTCCTCCTGCTCTTTCAGGAGGTTCTGCAACGCCTCTTCCTGCGACCGGATCTGGGCGGCCAGTTGGAGACGATCCTGCTCCAGCCGGGACTGAACGTCTTTCCATCCCGATTGGGACGACTTCTCGATCTGCTCAAGCTGTTCTTGCAGGGACTGCGCTTCCCGATTTTTATCGTCGATAACCTGGCGGAAAGAACCCTCCTCGCGCTGGAGACGATGTTCCAATTCCTGAAGATCCTGTTGGGCCTTGGCCACCAGATCCCGATATTCCTTCTGGTGGATTTCTTTTTCGGCCTTGGACTGGGCCTGGATCATCTCCAACTCCGCGATCGATTTCTGATGGGTCTCCGCGAGGGTCTTCAGAACCGATTCAAACTTCATCTGTTCGTTTTGTTTCCGGAGGCCGAGGGTCTGGAGCCGTTCCTGGGACGTGGAGATCAGCCGCTGTTTCTCGTCCTCCTGATTCTTCAACTCCATGTCGATCGACATCTTGAATTCTTCGGTCCTGAGCTTCATCTCCCGCAGGGCTTTGGCTTTCTCTTGTAACGTCCTCTCCAATTGTCCCTTGATGAGTTCCCATTCCCGTTGACGACGCAACGTCTCGCTGGAGAACTGCGCCTTCAACGTCTCGATCTCCTTGCGGTGCGCCTCCTCCTCGAGGACCTTCTGACCTCTCAATACCTCGATCTTCTGGCGGAGAGAACCGATCTTCTGTTTCTGGTCCTCCAGCCGCTGTTCCCACCGGGCCCTCTCGCCCCGCATCTGTTTTTCAAGGGACTGTCTTTTCTCCTGCTCCATCTGCTCCTGGAGGACGGCGGACTTGGATGACGATTCCCTGTGATATTTCAGCAGGGATTCGAGTTCCAGGGCTTTCTCCGACTCTTGTTTCATCTCCGACATCTTTTTTTCGATCAGTTCGGTCCATCGTTTCTTCGAGACCAGGGCATGTTCCTCCCACGCGCGCAAGGTGGCCTCAATATCCTCATGGAATGTCTTCATCTCTTCGTTGAAGGCCTGTTGCCTCACCGCGGCGGCCGTCTCGGCCTCCTGAAGTTCGGCCGTGGCCGCCGCGCGTTCAAGCTCCTGTTTCTGAAAAAGAGAATCAGCCGCCTGATCGGACGATCCGGCTTCCTCCCGAGGAGGGACCATCGGGGGTCGCGCCGGTTCCGACGGAACAGGAAGGTTCCGGGAATCCGTGGACGGATCCCCTTTTTTTCGGCCGAACAGAGATTTGAGTTTATCGTTCATCGTTTTTATGTCGTCGGGAGAGAGATGCTCGCGCGGAACTGTTCCACCCACTGTTTCAAAGCCGCATCCCCTGGTTTCATCGCTGACAACGTCTCATACGTCGCCAACGCGGCGCCGTACTGACCCAACGCGTAATAGCAGTGCCCCAGATACTGTTTCGTCTCCTCGGACCGGGGGTCCAGCTGATCCGCGTACTGAAGATATGGCAGTGCTTCCGAATACTGTCCCGCCTGATAGAGTTGTATTCCTGCCGTGAAATATTCGGGGTTGGCGGCCGGGGAGGCGGCCGGTTCCGACGAAGAACGGCCGGCGAGCCATTGTCCGGTGTTGGACAGGACCTCCATGTCCTCCCACTCCAGGAAATCATCCGGCAATTTCTCCCGGATCGATATCTTCCCGGCCAATTCAAGGCTCTTGACGGTGTTCAATATCTTCTGACGTTCGTCCGTGATCTGATCCGGCGTCAAGGCCCGGCTGAACTCCATCTCCTCCTTGAGAAGAGCCATGGCCCCTTTCGACATGTTGTTGAAGACCTTGTTCGTGATGTCCGGGCTGGCCCCCTGAAGGGCCTTGGCCAGATTCTCCGTCCTTAACTCACGGACGATGATCTGCATGGCCTGGTCCGGAAAGTTGATGATGTCGTCGAACATCAGGATATAATGCCGCACCTTCTCATAGAGTCTCGGACGTTCGTTCTTGAGATATTCCAAGATGTTGTCACGGCTGGTGGAATTCACCTCATCGAGGACCTTCAACAACGAATGGAGACCCCCCACGAGAAAATCGATCTTCTCCTTGATCTCCATATCCAACGAACGGATCTCCGCCTGCGTCATCTGTTTCACCGCGGCCATATGCATGGCCACTTTGGCCTGTAACTCCGGCACCAGCGAATTCAATATCTCCTTGACGAACTCCGGCTTCAGGTAAGACACGATGACGGCGATGACTTCCGGCGGCTCTTTCCGGATGAGGTAGATCAGCCGTTTCAGGTTCTTATCGTCGACATAGAGGAAGGGGATGTATTTCTCCTCCTGCATCTTCTTCTGAAGGGCCGCCAGAGCATCGGCCTCTTCCCCTTCCCCATTCTTTCCGTCTTTATCCTTGTCCTTATCCTCGTTCTCCCCCTTCGATTCAAGCCGTGTGTTGGAATCACTGAACATGTCCGCTCCACGGCGGGCCGTCATGGCCTTCAACACCGCCCGAAGGAACTGCCACACCGGACCGAACAGGAAGAACAACAGGAGGAGGGCGATGAGACCGGGCAACAGATACTGGGGTTTCAGAAAATCCCAGAAACCCTCCCTGATCTTGACCTTCATCTCATATTTGGCAAACCGGGTCGCCTTATAGATAACGCTCATGACCTTCTCGTAACGCGAATAAGCGGAACGGATGGCCGCATCCACCAGCTCCATCTGCGGTTTGCCCATGGATTCATCGTGGATCACGGTCACGTCGAAACGGCGCACGACCTGACGGATCGCGGAGGTCGCTATCTCTCCCGAAGCGGATTCCACCTTGGCGTCCTTGGGGACCTCATTGTTCTTGCTGACCGACTTCTGGGCCGGAACCCACGGCAGGATGTAGTCCTGATCGCCCAATCCTTTGCGGTCGTCCACTTTCCCTTCCGCCGTGCCTGACTCCCGTTTTTCGCTCTCGAGACTGACCTCGACGTTCACCAGCACGCTGGCCCGCCCCTCTCCGAGGATGCGGTCCAAGATGTCCCGCTGGATCTTTTCCTCCGCTTCGCGGCGGATGAGGTTCTCCTGTTCGATGATGACCGGGTCCGGGGCGGCGGCGCCGACGGTGAAACCCGTCTCCGTCAGAATCCCGGAACAGACCAACGCCGCCACCACAACGAAGACCGCGCGACCCAAGAACCGGGGGCGGGGCCCCATGTAGTTACCTACTCTATAATAGGGGGCGGAGATCATCGTTTGTATTCACCCAGTTGCTGCAGGTATTCGATGGCCGGGCGATGGGTCGGATCCAGTTCCAGGGCCCGCTTCCAGAGAGCCACCGCCTTGTCCCGTTCTCCCAGGAGGAAGAACGCCGCGCCCATCCGGCCGATCGCCACCACGTTCGTGGGCTCGATGCGCAGGACCTCGTCGCATTTCTGGATGGCCACGTCATAGCGGCCTTCGTAGATGGCCTGCAGGGCGTCATGCAGCTTCTGGTCCACCAGCGTCCATCGGGCGGCCGCGCTGGCGCCCTTGGGCCGTTCCACCATCGGCCGATTGGTCTGTTTCGCCAGACGGTTGGTCAGATTCATCAACTGGCCGTTCTCCGGCTCCTTATCGAAGGCGGCCCGGAAGCTGTCATACGCGCCGTTCAGATCGCCGTCCATATACGCCTTGACGCCGGAAGCCACCAACCGGCCCACGTCGCCGGACGGCGCCTTCGGAAGATCGGAGACGATATCCTGCAATTTGGCCACCATGGCCTGGACCTCTTTATTGGACGGGTTCACGTCCAACGCCGCGCTGAATTTCTGGATGGCCTGCAGATAATTGCCCTGCCGGAACATCTCGTGACCCTGTTCGATGAGGCTCTGGGTTTCTTCTCTCTGGCTGGACTTGACCGAGCGGCCGAAACGCCAGGACGCCGAGACCCGCTGGGACATCCCCAGTTCATGGATCGCCATGGCGACATCCAGGCTATAGTTCCGATGTTTCAACCCCAACCCGACGCTCGTCTCCGCGATTCCTTCGCTATGCGCCTCGATCCCGAGCCTCAGCGCCGCCCACCGCAGGACCCAATATTCGGCCCCGAAATTGTAGCCCAACCCGGAAAAACTGTTCTGCGTGATATCCAGCCCCAGGTTGATGCGGTCCCTCAGCAAGGAATAGGCGTTCCCGACGCGTACCGTCAACGGCAGTTGATCGTCCGTCTGTCCGGAGACCTGGGAAACGATGTTCTGCCCCACCAGCGCGATCCGGTGATGGGGGAAAAATTCACGCCCGAAGAACGCCGCATCGACGGCCACGAACCCCTGTTTGAACGTATCCATCTGATGGCTGATCTGTTTGACGGACACGCCGATGGACATCTTTTCCGTGAACTGTTTTCCGTAAGCCAGCGTGTAGGCCTGTTGAAGGTCGTCGAAAGTGCCGAGCTTCTCCAACTTGACGATCTCCTGCGATTTGGGGTCGATGCTGATCCCGATCTTCTCGAATCCGGAGGACAAGAGACGGGTGAAATTAAGGCCGAGCGTGCCGGCTCTGGAAGTCGGGTGGACATAGCTGATGGAATCGTAGGCGGTGTCTTTGAAAAGGGTCACGTGCATGGCGGACAACTCTTTCCGTTCGGCCTGAACCATCGCGGCCGGGTTCCAATAAACGGAAGTGGCGTCGTCGGCGATGGCGGAGAAGGCCTTTCCCATCCCCATGCTGCGGGCGCCGGTTCCCCACGAGAGGAATTGTCCCGGAGCGCCTCCTTTGGCCTGAGCCGACGCCGACATCGGGAACAGAGAGACCACCTGGAGAGCCGCAAGAAGGACCGACACCAGCCGGCCGGCGAACCGCCGCCGGGCCTGGTTTCCGAAGAAGCTCGATGAGGTCAGTCCTTGTCTCATGGCCGTTCTCCGTTACCGGATCACTCCGATCTTCCGGACTCCGGAAGAGAAACCGTATCCCTCTTCCACCATCACGCGGCACACATACCCCCCCGCCGCAACTTTGCTCCCCGATTCATCCGTTCCATCCCATGTCCATCTGTTCGAACCTTGCCGAGATCCCTCCGTCCCGGCGGAGATGTCCCAACGGCGGATCTCATTGCCGCCCAAATCGAAAATGACGATCTTGACGCTGGCTTCAGAAGGCAGCGTATAGGCGATCACGGTGACGGCGGAACGGGAATCGAACGGGTTGGGGTAATTGGTCAGGTTTTCGAGGGATTGGATGGCGATGCTGTGGCCCGGCTGACAAACAGGCGTCACGCAAAGGATCCATCCCAGGATCCCCGCCGCGACTGCCATCGTTTGAAGCCGTTTTTGGTTCATTTTCCTCTCCGTTCAAAAAAAATGCCGACGCCCGATGTCACTGACTATCACTGATCGCTCGTGACCACGGTCACCGGCTGATACAAAAGAAGAAAATGAAGTGATTGTACCTACAGCGCCGTCTTTCTTATAAGTTACAACGCCGTCGGCCAAACACGTCTGTTCTTCGGCAACCCGGCTGCCCCAAAACCATTCAGCGGTTCCTGGGCCCGTGGCTTTGCGTCCCCGTCTTGCGACGGGTTTGCCCCTTTCCGAACTCTTGGAAAGGCCTCCCGGTTAAAGGAGATTTGTCGAGCGAATCAAAAGATCAATGTTTCAGACTGAATAAAAAAGCCGCCATTTGCACTGAGCAAACGCGGCTAAAACATGGGATCGAGTCCCACGGCTGCACGAACGCACGAGCAACTGCTCTCGTCATAATTCGGCAGCTCGGCCAGCCCTCCCTCGCGGAAGGTATCCAAAGCTTTCACTTTGGATATAGAATGACCTCTCTTTAGCCCCGTAGCTTTGCGCCCCCCAGCTTTCACCGAGGGTTGCCCTTATCGTCACTCCAAGTATAGGGTCCGAACCCCATTTTGTCAAGGGTTTTATTGCTAAATAGCCTTTTTCCCCGACGAAAAGATTAAACCCTGTATTTTGCGTTTTTTGACGCAAAAAAAGCCCTTTTTTTCGGGATCGCCATCAACAGATTGGATGCGATCAGGAACAACGAGACAGACACAAACCCCCATACCGCCAAATAAAAAATTCTGGGCCGATATTTAAAAACGACGTCCCAATACCCAGCGGGCGTCTCAACGCATTGAAAAGCATGGTTGGCTCGCAGGAGGGTTCCCCTCTTTCCATTGACGAACACTTCCCATCCGGGATAATAGATCCGGTTCATCACAAGAAATCCCGCCGTGGACCGTTCCCCCCGGACAGAAACACTCTCTTCCGTCTCTCCAAACGACAACGGTCCGCCCTGAACTCCCGTCAGCGCTCCCCCCTCGGTCCCCGTCTCCAAGACCGTCTCGGAAGAAGGATCCCATTCCCGAACCAGGTAACGAAGGCGTTCGTCGCTCCCCGGAATGACTTTCCGTCTGGAATTCCATGTCGCCTTGGGAAGAACGTCGGGGTTATCATGGACGCTGAAATGGTAATGATCCGCCCGCTTGAAACGACCCTGATCGGTTTCAGAGAGGACGATGCCTCCGGACAGGAACCGCACCAACCGGTTTTCCAGGAGATTCCCGGATATTTGTCGTCGGAAATCGGCGTAGGCTTTATTCGGCATGACCTCATAACCCCACGCCGCCTCCACACGAAAGGGCAGATGGACATTGGGATAAAGGACCTGACGTATACTCTGATAACCCGCCGCCAGGGAATCACCGGTCATGATCCGGCTCTTCTTCATGAGTTCCGGATCCATCACAAAGCGCACATCTTTCGTTTGGACGAAACGCGCCAATGTCACCGGCTCATGGAAGAAGGAATGACGGGTCAAGGGATGGATATCATGGCCGAACATCCACAGTTCAGCCGACAACAAGGCCAACAGGGACAAAGTCTTCCCCTTCCAGCGAAAAAAGAACAATCCGGCCCAGAGCGCCATCCAGACCACGCTATGGCACGCGGCCGTCTTCATCCACATATGTTGGGCCTCGCTCAGAGACCCGAGTCCCAGAAGCCAACGGGCCGACATCCCCCGAAAAGTCCCGCTCAACGCCACGACCGTCGAGACCACGGCCACCAAGGCCAGGAGGAGGAGCGCCGGCTTCCGGTCGCCGGACAGGTCTTTCAGCCCGAAGCCCGCCAGGAAAACAACCGCCCAGACGGCAATCAACATGGCGTTGGCGAAATGAGTCATGTATCTCATCCCCGGGAACAGGGTCCAAACCAGCGGGAACACGACCGGCATCGCGCAAGCCAACATCCCGGCGAACAGGGCCACTCCCGCCAGATGCCATCGAGACCGGTGTCGCAGTGCGGCCAGCGCCAGCACGAACGGCCCCGTCCCGATGAAGAACGTGGTCAACCAGTTGCGCTGCAACGGCCAGAATTCAGCTCCGAAAGGAGAGGAACGGAACGGGAGAGCCACTTTGTCGACGATATCGGGGATGATGAATTTAAGGATGAACGCCGGATTGAGGCTGTAATCCGCCGCGGAGTTCAGCGGAATCCTGTTGCGGATGGACTGGGAAACGGCTTCCAAGGCCGGTCCCCATTGAGGAAGACTCATGACGATTCCAAAACCGACAAAAGCCCCCCACAGAAGGACATGATAGACGGTCTTGAACCGGGGCTCGTCTCCACGCCACAAACGCCGACCGCTCTCCGTGAGCCGGTGAACGACCGCCAAGAGGAGTATGTAGTAGATGAAGTGGGGATAACCGGTCAAACACAAGAGTGTCGTCGTGATGGCCAACACAAAACCAACCCACATCGGCGACACGCGAGACCGATAGGCCCCGCCGACGAGGATCATCAAGCTGACATAGGCCGACGCCGCCAACGCCGGTGGGAACTCCCAATGGACGACCATGAAGCCGTTCCAAACCATCGCCAAGGCGATAAAAAGGGCTTGTCCCGTCAAGAAACCCCATTTCTTGGCCAATAAAAAAGTCCCCGCACCGATCAGGACCACATGCATCATTAGAAAGGCGGGCCAGGCGAACCCATAAGGAAACAGCCAGAAGACCAGGGCTCCGGGATAGAACATCATCGCCTGGGGATTGGCCAGGAACGGTTCACCGGAAGCGGTATAAGGATTCCAGAGAGGGAGACGGCCCGACTGGAGCGCCTGGGCCGCGGAAGTGAACCACGGGTTGAAAGAATTCAGAAGATCGCCGACGAAGGGGATCCGACCGAGGAAAATCTGAGGGAACAGCCACAGGAGGCCGATCAGGGAGAACACAACGGCGGCCACCCCGTCTCGTCGATCCATGGGGGCGACTCAACCGATGATCAAAATAAAAACGCCCACCAACACCCCGATGGTCAACAGTCCGAGACCGAAGGTGGCGAACGTCGTCTCTTTCCGGGGCTTGTCCGAATCTTCTTCCTCCTCCACGCGTTTCGCATACCGGCCTTCCTGTCCCTCTCCCAACCGATAGACGACCCGCTCGACGGTCGTCAGGTTCCCGAAAGAGTCGCGCGCTAAAAAAGTCAGCCGGTTTTTCCCTTCCTTGAGGTAGATTACGCCCTTGAATACCCCCTGTCCGTCGACAGTCATCCCCTTCTCCTCAACGATCACGGAGGACTCGGGTTCACAGGTTCCCTCAATACGGATTTCATCGCTCTCAAATGAAAACTCCTCCCCCTCGAGGGGGCTGGCCACAATCAAGGCGGGAGGTGTCAGGTCCACCTGGAACGACTGAGGCGTCGAAAAACGACCCTCCAGCCCCAAAGAATCGATATAGGCGATCCTCCACCAATACTCCCCGTCCGCCAGACCCTGTTTGGTCAGGTTCAATTTCTGGGAAATAGGATACACGCCATCGACGAGCGGGCTCGAGAAATCTTTGGTCTTGTTGATCTGAATCCGGTATCTTTGGATGAAATTTTTAGCCGTAATCGCCTGGGACCGGGACGACGGGGGAGCCCCCGGGATATCCCTGTTTGCCGTCGGAGCTGACGATTGATCCTCCGGAGATTCCACCTGGAGAGAAGGCAGATCCACCTTCAGGATGAGTCCGTCCCGGGTGGACATCGGACGGATGGCGACGTCCTTCTTCTCCGGGTCGCCGTATTTCTCCGCCACGACGGGGATCTGGGGAAGAGGGATGGGCTGGGTGGGTGGTGACAACGGCCGGATCTCCGAACCGAACCCTTCGGCAATGCGGACCGTCTTCCCTTGCGCGGTCACGTCCACGTTCCCCTTGAAGACCAGGACCAGTTCCGACTTATCCGGCTTGATCCGCGTCCGGTATTGGGCATCGGGAGACTGGGGGCTGATCTCCGCTCCGCCGGCGGTGATGACCTTGGCTCGATTGGCCAGCACGTCTCCCGACATCAGGAAAAGCTCTTCTTTCGCCTTCTCGGGACGGACCAGGACCAGCGAATTCTCGTTCAGGTGGACCACCTCTCCCGTCGGGAACCGGATGTCGGCCTTGGCCTCTTTCATGGTGCGGAGGCTGTCCTCGTTGTACAGTTCCATGTTGACGGCGGCGGGCTTCCACAGTTCGCTCCCGTCCCGTCTGTAGCGGACCTCTTTCAAGAGATAGACGAGTTCCGCCGCGCGCAGATGTTCCTTGATTAGGTAGACCGGGACCTGGAGTTTCATCCCGCTCAGGGCCACCGTCGGATCGCTCTTCAACCTGGGATTATACTGAAGGAGTTCGGGCCAGCGTTTGGGGTCCTTCATATAATAGTTGGCGATCTTCCACAGCGTGTCGCCGTCTCGAACGACGATCTCTTGAAGGACGTCGGTCGCGCCCAGGCCGACGTTCAATCCCATCCACAAGGCCATCAGGACGGTGAGACTGCCCCGTCCGAAAGCCCGCCTAGACGGTCTGCTGTGATATCGCTGGACTGTTGGTGACATAAACCTCTCCGGATTCCGCCCGTTGAAGACCCTTGGGGATGGTGAAATAAAAGCGGGACCCCTTACCGAGGGTCGATTCCACGCCGATGGTCCCTTTATGACTCTCGACGATATATTTACAGATGGTCAATCCCAGCCCGGTGCCTCCCTTGCGCTGGCCGCGCACTTGCTGGAACTTCCCGAATATCTTGTCCATAAAATCGGGCGGCATCCCTTCTCCCGTATCGCAGACGGCCCCCTGGATCTGTGTCGGCGTATCCCGCCACTCGATCGTGATGCGACCTTTTTCCGGCGTAAACTTGATGGAGTTCCCCACCAAGTTCGTCAGAAGGCGCTCCATGAGGAGCGGATCGAGGATGGATTTGGGCATCTGCGGATTGGCATCCAGGACCAGTTCGATGTTCTTCTTCCCGGCCTGGGCCTGCAGGAGTTCAAGGATGCGCTGGGAAAGTTCGATCAAATCTGTTTCGGCGAGGTTGACTTCCATCTTCCCGGCTTCGAGCTTGGCCACATCGAGGATGTCGTTGATCATCCCGAGGAGCCGCAGGCTGGCGCGGTCCATGGTATCGAGCATCTTCCGCTGTTGTTCCGTCAGAGGGCCCCCGAGTTCGTCCAGGAGGAACTTGAGGAATCCCCGGATGGATGTCATGGGATTGCGGAGGTCATGGGTGATGGAATGGAGGAAATCCTCCTTCATCTGTTCGATCTCCTTCTCCAGCGTCACATCGTGGAGGATGATGACGACGCCGATGTCTTCTCCGCGGGTCGGGGTGCGGACCACTTCGGAGAACACCTTGAAAACCCGCCGATATCCCGTCTCCGAGAGATCGATCTCGCGCGCCGTGTTGTCTTGGGGATTTTGGGTGATATCCCACAGCACGTCGAGCGCTTCCGTATGCGGGATGAAATCCCACAGGGGTTTTTTCAACAAGGATTGGTATTCAGCCGTGATCCCCAGGATCTGGCGCGCCCGATGATTGATGAACTCGATGAGCCCCTGGTGATCGGTCATGATGAGCCCGTCGACAATCGAAAAGACGATGGCCTCCGTCTTGGTCTTTTCCGCCAAGAGGTGTTCCAACTGCATGGCCGCGTAGGATTTCAGCTCTTTGGTCATCGTGTTGAAGGTCTCGCTCAGGTCCTGGAGTTCGTCGTGCGTGCGCACCTCGACTTCGTCAGGGAACTGTCCCACGTCGACCTTCACGTCCTGGGCGGCGCGGGTCAAATCCAGCACGGGGCGGGTGATCTGACGGGCAAAGAGGGCCGCGATGAGTGACGCGAGAAAGGCGGAAAGCACGATCCAGAACAGAGCATGGCGTTGGCCCTTCCGCGAGGCGGCGTAAGCCTCGTTGCGCTGTTGTTGGGTGATGATGGCGCCCTGCATCCGGCGGATCGGGGCCGAGGCGCCGATCCACTGGACGTTCTTCGCATCCGAGAACTCGGAAGCACCGGAATTCCCCGCCAACGCGGCGGCCACCAGGGGAATGGTCCTGACGGAATGGGGCTCCTCCATCATGTTCCGGTCCGGATGGGCCAGGAGGCTCCCTTCCACCCCGACCAGATAGGCGAACCCCGTCTGTCCGATGCGCGTGTTCAGGATCTCGTCCCAGAACGCCCGCAGGGACGTGTCGATGTAGATCGCGTGACGGCCCGTCGGCGTTTCAAGGGGGTAGTAGAGGTGCAGGCGGGGATTGTCACTGTCCCGGATCACTTCCATGACCCGGTGCTTTGATTTGAGGAAATCCTGGAACAACGGCTCTTCGCTGTGGGAAGCCAAGGACGGGAATGCGGCCAACTCCGGTTCCAGGATTGGGTTATACACCTTCATATATTCCTTACCGTCCTGCCCCACGATGGATACCACGGCGAACGACGGGCTGGAATCCACGAGTGACTGCAGGATCGATTGGCGTTCGGGCCAACTGATCTCGCTGGATTGGAACGTGGACATGATGAACCGGATCTTCTCTTCAAGGACGGCCAGGTGGCCGTCCCATTTTTCAGCCAGCGACTGGGCCAGGCGGGTATGATATCTCAGAACTTCGTATTGGAGTGAGTCTTTATTCAGACTGAGGATCTGAGTCCCCACGATCATCAACGGCACCGTGGCCAAGCCCACCATGAGGAGGGCCACTTTCATGAACAAACTGATCCGTATGTGACTCAGCATATCTTTTTAAGTTTAAGTTACTTCCTCTGAGAAGTCAACCCATTTTTATCTTCGGGCGGATACATAATCGGCGCGGATTTATGATGTAAACCGTGGTCCGGAGCGGCCCGTTCCGGACGAATTGCGGAGGACCGAAGTGTTTGCTATCCTTCAGTCATCGCATGACGAGACTCCGATTATTCATCGCCATCTCCTCTCCCGTGCAGTCCCACGCCGCCGTCGCCGGGATCCGACAGGAACTGGAACCCCGCTTGGACAAGCCCCGTCTTTCCGGAAACACGACGTATCCGGCTTCGGTGAGATGGACTCCCCCCTCTCAACAACATTTTACCTTGAAGTTCCTCGGAGAGACGGACGCGCGATGGGTCGATCCCATCGTCGACGCGCTGAAAAATTGTCTGTCGGACCAAGCGTCATTTGATATAGAATGTAAAGGGTTGGGGGTTTTCCCCGATGAACAGCATGCCCGGATCCTGTGGATTGGGACCGGACGCGGAGGCGACACACTGAGCACATTGGCCGGAAAAACAGAGGACGGACTCGCCCGGATCGGCCTGCCGAGAGCGGACAGGCCTTTCGAGCCCCACCTGACGATCGCCCGCTTCAAACGTCCGGTCAACGCCTCGTCCATGGACGCTTACCTGTCATCGAAAGACAGACTCTTTTTATCCTTCCCCGTCTCAAAGGTCTCCCTTTTCAAAAGCGATCTCCGGGCCGACGGGCCGATCCACACCGAACTGGCGGCGATCCCCCTGTCATGACGGACCGACCCCTTCACGACGCCGATTCATCGACGATCGTCTTCCTGAGGCGATACCAGGCCATCCTGTTGCTCCTGTCGGGCATGTTGATGGGGAGCGTGGCTCTGTTCTCCAGGGACAGCGATTTTTTCCCCACCCAACCCCGGCCGAAATACAAGATCGCCCTGACGTTCGATGACGGGCCGCATCCGGCTTTCACGGACCGTCTTCTGAGAGCGCTGGAACAAGAGCGGGCGGCGGCCACTTTCTTCGTCGTCGGAAAACAGGTGGACCTCTACCCCAACCTGATCCGGGACATCCACCGGAACGGCCACGAAATAGCCAGCCATACCTACAACCACCTCAACTTCGATCAGATGAACCCGACCCTCCTGTCCGAGGAGTTGGACCGGACGCAGACCTCCATCCGGACGGCGTCGGGAGTCGACGTGCGCTATTTCAGACCGCCGGGGGGACGGTTCGACAAGGATTCCATCCGGGTCACGGTGGAAAAAGGTTATCGCATGGTCCTCTGGACCGTCCTTCCCCAGGACCACCGGGCGTTGCCGGCGGACTTAATCTACCAACGGGTGATGGACGGAGCCCAGGACGGCGGGGTGATCCTCCTCCATTCCGGCATGGAGAACACGTTGGCCATGCTCCCCCGGTTGATCCATGACCTCCGAAAAAAAGGGTTCGAATTCTACACCATCTCCGAGATGTTGGATAGCTCCGGCTCCGCCGTCTGGCTTCTGCCCAGGCATTCGGACATGGCCGCCGCGACCGCGAGCCAACCCGCATCCTGACACCGAGCCCGCTCCATGAGACGGATCGGACTGGACTGGGGAACCAAACGGATCGGAGTCGCCGTCTCCGACGAACTGGGCCTGATGGCCCACCCCGCAGACACCCTCCCCGTCAAATCCAAAGAGCAATCAATCCGCTCCGTGATCGAACTGATCCGGCGCTATCATCCCTGTGAGGTGGTCGTGGGCCTCCCGCTCAACATGAACGGGACCGAAGGGCCCAGCGCGCAGGCTGCGCGGCGGTTCGGAGAAGACCTCCACGCCCTTTCCGGCTGTCCCGTGACATTTTCCGACGAGCGATTGACCAGTTTCGAAGCGGAATGTCTGCTCCGCGACAAACCGGCCAAACAACGGAGGCGGCGACGGCAGACCGTCGACAAAACGGCAGCCTGCCTCATCCTCCAGACCCATCTGGACCGCCTCCGCGCCCAGACGGCGGCCCCGCCCCCCTCGGAGGCCTCCTGATGAACCGGCGTGGCTCCGCGGCGTTCTTGTTGCTGTTCTTCCTGCTCTGCGCCTGTGCTCCGGGCGAAAAAACACCCATCACCGTCACCATTCCCGAAGGTTCAACGGCGACCCAGATCGCCCGGCTCCTCCGTGAAGCGGGGGTGATCGGTTCCACGCGCTGGTTCCTCTTCCTCGTCCAACTGCGGAAGGGATCCAACCGCCTCCATGCCGGCACCTATTCTTTCCCTCCCCCTCATTCCGCCGGGAAAGCGTTGGCCGCCCTCAAAGAAGGGCGCACCCTGACGATCTCCGTCACCATCCCGGAAGGGTATGCCTCATGGCAGATCGCGGATAAATTGGAGAAGGCGGGTATCTGTGGGGGAGGAGCGTTCCTGGCGGAGGTATCGACGAGGGGAGCCGAGGGGTTCCTCTTCCCGGAGACTTATTTCCTCGAGAAAAAGACATCCCCGGGACAAGTCATCGACGTCATGCGGGCTCAATATGAGACCGTCTGGGAACAGATGGTCCGGACCGCCGCCGACACCGGCCGGCTCCGGGTGGAGTTTGGAAAATCCACGGATGTCCGTTCGGCCGACGTCTGGGTCAGGGACAAACGTTATACACCCAAACAGATCCTGACGTTGGCCTCCCTGATCGAGCGGGAAGCCAGAAAACCGGAAGAACGTCCGTTGGTTTCATCCGTATTCCACAACCGGATCCGAAAGCGGTGGTATATCGAATCCTGCGCCACCGTGCAATACAGTCTCGGGGAATGGAAACCCCGGCTCACCTACAAAGACCTGGACGTTCCATCCCCCTACAACACGTACCGGCATTTTGGATTACCGCCGGGGCCGATCTGCAGTCCCGGGAAAGCGGCCTTGGAAGCCGCTCTTTTCCCGGCGGACAGCGAGGCCATGTTCTTCCTGGCCGACGGGCAGGGAAGCCACACCTTCTACAGTTCCTACGAAGACCATCTCAGAGGAAAACGACACAAGCGGGCGGAACGGCGAAAAAAACGTTAGCGGGCGGGGTTCTCTTTTCGGACGGGGACCGACGGGCGGAACGCCTGACGGTAATTCGTCTCGGTCACTCGGAACATCTCCTCCAAAGCCTCGAAGCGCGGGTCATCCGGCGATATCCGGTGGCATTCCTGCGCGTGTTTCCTCGCCTTCTCCAGGTCATACATCCGCGCATAGAGACCGGCCAAGAGATAGTGCATATCGAAATGGTCGGGATCAAACAGGAGTCCCCTCTCCCATTCCTGAACGGCCTCCGTATACGATTGCAAGTCGTAGAATTCCCGCCCGCGCTCATAATACTGTTCGGCCTTCTGCCGGACGCTGAATTCCTTCACATGGACCCGGTCGATATACGCCGAAAAAACGTAGATCGATCCGGTAAAAACCGCCCAGAGAACCCCATAGACCACCGTCGAAGGAAGGGGCGGGCGCCAGACGACGGGCCGGTCCTCTTCGGCGTGCGCGGGAGCCAGGTCCCTGTCATCCAAGAACACCGACAACCCCAAAGCCAGGAACACGGGCATCAGGGGCAGGATCAGACGCGATTCCTTGAAGATCGGGATGATCAAATGGAACACCAGGAAGAACGGGATGAACAGGGCCAGACGGCGCAGGAATTTCGGCCGGGTGGACCATCCTTTCCACGACGGGAGGAGGAACGCCCCGAAGATCAGGAAGAAATAGTAATACGTCTCCCAGGATTTCAGGTTGAACCAGAGGTAATAGAACTCGGAATAGGCCGGATGGTGCCCGAACACATACCGAAGGAGCGCGTAGACGCCCAACCCGAGGAGTGTATATCCCGAAAAACGGGCGACGGTCGTTCCGGCGGGAAGTTCATCCCACCGGTAGAACAGCCAGACCAACGGGATCAGCACCGGGGTCTCCCGGTTCAACAGGGACACGGCCAGCAGGGGAATCAACCACAGATCCTTCCTCCGACGGATGAGGAGGAACGCCCCCAGATAGAACACGAGGTTCAGAGGGTCGGTTTCCTGCATATAGTAATTGATATAGGTCAGCGGCAACCAGGCGAAGAACAACGTGACGCCCCAGACGTTCCACGGCGGAGGGAGATAACACGCCAGGAACCGATGGAGCAACAGGGCGGCCAACAGGGTGGTCACTCCACGAAGGATCAGGTAGGACGATTGAAAAGAGAACCCGAGTCGCTGCAGACCTTCGGCCAGATACACGGTCATGACCCGGTATTGCACGGGCGCCGGAGCCTCGTTGGACAGCACTTGCCGGTGCAGTATCTTGCGGGCATCCATAGCGTTGGAATCCACGATCCGGTTATGGACGGTCACGACCAGCCCGGAGAGGCACAGATAGAGCAGGAAACTCCACGCGAAAGGGATATGGATCCGGCTGGATTTATCGGGAGGACGCATGGATCGGGGACACGGCTGGGAAAACCGGCTGGGGCGATCGCCGTTACTTCGTGGTCATCACGTAGACGCCGTCCCATTCCGGAGGAGGCGGCGTGGCGATATATCCTTCGCTGCGAGAGATATAGACGGCGGAGGGGCCGTCGTCGGGGATGGACTCATACACCTTCTTGAATTTTTCGACGGCCTTCGAGAATTTCCTGTCACGGTAAAATTGCAACCCTTCGGCATACAGATCGAACCCCTTGCGCTGGGTATCGGTGAGTTCCCCTTTTCGGGCCACCAACTCATAGACGCGGATCGGCACCGCTTTCCCCTTCACCCGAAGGAGGTCCAGTTCGCGGACCTCGACGTCGTTCTTCGCCTGCTGATATGTGAAATCCGACACCATGATGCGGGTATGGAACGGTTTATTGGCCCCTTCGAGGCGGGACCCCAGGTTGACGGAATCCCCCATGACCGTGTAGTCGAACCGGTTTTTGGATCCCATGTTTCCGACGACCATGTTCCCGGTGTTCAACCCGATTCGGCAGTCGATCAACGGCAACCCCTGCTGTTGGAACTTCTTTTGAAGGATCTTCAACTGCTGGATGTTCTCCAGCGCGGAGAAGCAGGCCAGACTGGCGTGTCGCGGTTCGTCGAGGGGAGCGTTCCAGAACGCCATGATGGCGTCGCCGATGTATTTATCCACCACCCCGTCGTATTTCAAGATGATCTCGCTCATGGCCGTGAGATATTCGTTCAGCACGGCCACGAGTTCCGGCGGCTTGAGGGCTTCCGAGATGGAGGTGAACCCGGCCAGATCGGAGAAAAACACGGTCATGATGCGTTCCTCGCCGCCCAGGCGAAGCCGGCTGGGATCCGAGGTGATGACCTCGATGACCTTCGGCGACAGATATTGGGAGAACGTCCCCTTGATCCACCGCTTCTCTCGTTCCTCGGTGATGAACCGGTAGAACAGGACGAAGACATAGCATCCCAACAGGGAGACCGTCGGCCCCACGAAGTCGATGACCACGTTGGTCCTGACGAAGATCCACTGACAGAAGAAGAAAAAGCCCGTCATCCAGGCCCCGATGGAGACCGCCCCGATCCAGGCCGGCAAGCGGAACATGATGAGCCCGCAGCTGATGCCGAAGACCAGGATGAGGAGCACGCCGAGGAGCAAGGTGGAATGACGGAGGTGGTTTTTGTTGAGATAGTTGTCGATGGCGTTGGCGTGGATCTCCAGCCCCGGAAAAACGGGGACATTGGGGACCGCCCGGAAATCAAACAGCGCCGTGGCTGTTCCGCCGATCAGGACGATCTTGTCCTTGAACGTGTCCGGGGTGACCTTCCCGTTCAGCACATCCACGAAGGAAAAATAAGGGAACGACTGGAACCCGCCCACATAGTTGACGGTCATCTCGTTCCAGATCCCCTCCAGAGGCAGGTTCAGTCTCTCCAGGAGGTCTTCCGGCGTTTTGCCTTCATGAACAGCCAGCGCCGCGCACGACAGGGAGGGGTAGAGCCGATCGTTGTAGACGGCGTAGAGCGGCACTTTCCGGCTGACCCCGTCGGCTTCCGGGAAATTATTGACGAAACCCATGAGAGACGCCTTTTGAGCCAAGGCTTCGTAGGGAAACAACGGCGCTGTGGCCGCTCCGCCTTCACCGAGCTGGAACAACATCCCGACCGTGACCCGGCCGCTCTGCTGGGCCGCCTGCGCGAAACGCTGGTCTGAATCCGGATGTTCCTTGTCCACTTCCGTCGATAGCATATCGAACGCGATGGACGTGGCGCCGGCCTTCGTCAGGAGTTCGATCAACTGGGCGTGGATGTGTCGGGGCCAAGGCCAACGGCCCATCTCGGCGATGGATTTTTCATCCACCGTGATGATCACGACCCGCGGGTCCGGCGCGCGTTGTCCTCGGAGGGCGAAACGGGAATCAACGGTCTTGTTCTCCAGCCCCTGGAACGACCCCCGGAGGAACAGGATCGTCACGAGCAGCGACCAGGACACGGCGATCATCAAAGTGATGAATCTATTTTTTTTCATGGGTTCTCTCCCGCTTTTCGTATCGTTCCTCACGAAACCAGCGGATCGTCCGGCTCAGACCGTCCTCCAGCGATACCCGAGGGCTCCAACCTAACAATCGTTTGGCCAAAGTGATATCCGGCTGACGGACCTTGGGGTCGTCGACGGGCAACCCCTTATGGACGATCGGACACCGGCTCTTCGTCAGGCGCTTGATGGTCTGGGCCATCTTCAAGACGCTGATCTCCTGAGGATTGCCGATGTTCACCGGACCGTTGTAGTCGGAAAAAAGGAGACGGAGCAATCCGTCCACCATGTCGTCGATATAGCAGAAAGAGCGGGTCTGCCGTCCGTTCCCGAAGACCGGGAAGGGTTTCCGGTTGAGCGCCGCCGAGATGAAAGCCGGCACCGCCCGGCCGTCGCGCAATTGCATGCGGGGACCGTAGACGTTGAAGATCCGAACCAATCTCACCGGGATCCGATGGACCTTGTGATACGCCATACAAAGGGCTTCGCCGAACCGCTTGGCCTCGTCGTAGACGCCGCGGGGGCCCACCGGATTGACGTGTCCCCAATAGTCCTCCCGCTGCGGATGGACCTGCGGATCGCCGTAGACTTCCGAAGTGGATGCCAGAAAAAAAACAGCCCCCTTGGCCCGAGCCAGGCCGAGCATCTTATGGGTCCCCAACGCCCCCACTTTCAGCGTTTCGATCGGATAATTCAGGTAATCGACGGGAGAGGCCGGGCTGGCGAAATGCATGATGGCGTGAAGGGGACCGTGGATGAACAGATCGTGGGTGACGTTATGGCGGATGAACTCGAAACGGGGATGGCCCATCAAATGAGCGATGTTGTCCGGTTTCCCCGTCAGAAAATTATCCACACAGATGACGGAATGACCCCGGCTGATGAGAGCGTCGCACAGATGGGACCCCAAGAAACCGGCTCCACCGGTGACCAGGATGCGCCGGGCTCTCCGGCCCAGTCGTTTAGCCATAAAAAGACCTGACCGTGAAATGGTCGATAGCCCAGCAGGACAACAGGCCGAAGGCGAGACCGACAAAGCCGAGGCTCCATCGGCCGATCCTCGAGAGACGGTTCCACAGCGTCACGACCGCCATGGTCATGATGAAACATTCGACGGCAAAAACGGGGAATCCGAGATAACCCAGCACGGGCATCTCGAACATCTTCAGTGAACCGACGAAAGGCACGCTGTATTCCCATTTGGCGCGGGCCCAAAAATTCCAGAATTCCCAGAGTCCGCCGCAGATCAAGCCGGACCACAAGAGCAGGATCACCCGTCGGAGACGTCCCTCCCGGAGGTCGGCCCAGAGACCTCGCTGCCCCCACCGTTCATTCCAGGGTTCCACCAGGAACGCGAACCCTCCCCAGACGAGCGGGAAGAAATAGCGGGGCCAAATCATCGGAAGGACCAGAAGGACGATACCGACCCCGCCCCAGACTCGCCCGCGGACCCGGGAGGACAGTTTGTATTTCGATTCCTTATCCCTCACGAACCCGGCGGCATCCAGGCAATCCATCGTTTCAAAGAGAGCGGGTACGACCGTCGCATACGCCATGAAATAACCGATCCAACGGGCCACAGAGGAAGACGGCAGGCCGACATAGAACCAATTGTTCAAACGGAAGTTCAGCGCCTCGAAGAGGAACCACAGGACGGACGACCAAGCCGCCAACAACAGAAAACGACGGGGATAGGACAACAGCAGGGATTCCCCTCGACGGCGATAGACCAGTCCGTCAATCACGAGGATATAGCTCCACCAGGCGAAATTATAGAACCACGTGGCGAACGGCTCACGCCCGATCCTCATGCAATGGAAGGAAAGGGTCAACGTTCCCAATCCCAGCAGAATCATGATTTGGCTGATTTGGTAAAACCGAGGCCTGACCGGCGCGACAGGTGATGTAGTGGAAGATTGATCCATAAGAAACGCTGGTTTAGATTATCAAAAGGCCGTCCGATGGTCAACATCCGCCCGGAAAAAAGTCCCATTCCGAGCGGCTCTATTCACGGCGCTCCCCGGTCAACCGATCAAGGAAATAGGCGATGTCTCGCCGGCGGGGATTGAGGGAATGGGCCCTCTCAAACGCGGAACGCGCCTCCTCCCGGTGGTCCCTCTTCAGATGACAGACTCCCGCTTGAAAATCAGGCTCCTCCCAACCGGGATCCTCACGTCCCGCCGTCTTCAGATACCCGACCGCCTCTTCATCCCGGTCCAGATAGCGGCAGAGCTCCCCCAGAACCAGATATTCCACAGCCACGTCACGGGCCGGCTTCCCCTTCCGGTTGGATTCGATCCAATCATGGATCGACCGGATCAGTTCCCCTTCCCCTTTGATTTCATCATGGACCACACTACGGAACAATACCGGGACTCGATTCCAATCGATGTCTCCCGGGACCTGTAACCGCGAAAAGAATGCGTTCGCCGATGGAAGACGGTCCGACACGGGGATATCCCAGGCTCCTCCTTGCGCACCCTCCTCCCTTTTCAAAACGTCCAAGACGAGTGCCGCCTCATAATCCGCGAAAGAATCGCGCGCATGGCAATAATCCGAAAAAACATCCCAGCCCGGGATGCCGCACTCCGACACCCGGGGAATGGCCATTGCCAGATCCGCCAACATCAACCCCTCCTCGCGGCACTTCCGGCGGATCATCTCGTTGATGATCGTCGGTGAGATCAGATTCTCACCCGACCCGTCCATGCGCAAATCCAACGCGCGTCGATAATGGCGATAAGCCTCGGCGCATCGGGATCCTCTCCTCATCCACTCCCCCATCAGATAGTGAGGCCAAGGATGCCGGGCCGATGCGAGACCTTTTTGCAGGAGCCCGATGGCCTCCTGCTTCCGGCCGACGACATAGAGCCACTGCGGTTCAAAGACCAGTTCCTCATCATAAGGTCTGTCCCCGCCCCAGAACAACATGTTGACCGGGACCGTGCAGATCAGCGCCGAGACCTTATTCTGACGGGTATATTCTCCCAGGCGGGTGAGGAAATTTTCGTAACCAGCCAGTCGTTGGGGGGATGAGAACGTCTCGGCATGATATCGGTAAGGGATCCGATTGAAGGGGATACTCAACAAGGCGCTCTTCTGGGCGACGAGTCCCACCCAGTAGAGTGGGTAATACCGCCGAGGAAGCCGCCAAAGATTGTAATGGCAATTATTGCCGAAATAAACGATGATCAGGTCCGGTGAATAGCGGTTGACCTCGTCAAACATCCGTTCGAGCATCGTCAGGTTCGAGGCCCCGAGCGCGCAGTTCATGACCTCGTAGTCCCGCGATTCCGGCGAACGCCGGATCACCCGATCAATCCCCCAACCCAACAGCACCGCGCTCGACTCGCCGAGCACGACGATCCTTTTCTTCGAGGGGTCCTTCGCCACCGGGAACATCAGTGGATCATTATCAGCCCCCTTGACCCTCATACACATGCAATCCAAATTGACCGTGTGCACATCGTGGACCAGGTATTTCTTTCCACCCCGTGTCGTGATTCGAAAAAATGCGGATTGTGTATGGCACTCATAGCGGATGTTCTCGGTTAATTCGTGCGCGGTGACGCATTCGTCCTGGTGTGACCGGAAATACAGTTCGCCCCCCAGGAACATGACAGTGCAGGAAACCAACGACACGCCAAACACCGTGAGCCAATGTTTGGAACGGATTTTATGAAAGAATATTCTATACATTCTTTTGGAGGACTTTATTCTCAGGCCCCGGGATGGGACCCGCGTATCGTCGATGAAAAAGCGTTGAACAGCCGGCGGCCCCACCGTTTCATTCCAGACAGCGAGCGGCGGGTGTCCCGGAGGATCCTCTCCGGCGAGTTCCCGGGACATCCGGATATCTCACGACGGCCGTCCGATGATTGGATCCAATCGCGGATCATGGTCGCGTCCATCTCCGGATGGAATTGGAACCCGTAAACGGTTTTCCCGACGCGAAACGCCTGATGACGGCAGTCATCGCCGGTGACCAGAAGGACCGCCTGGCGGGGAAGATCGAACGTATCCTGATGCCACTGGAACACACGGGAGGGAGTGGGCATCTCGCCGCAGACGGGGTCCCGGCGGCCCTCCGGGGTCGATCGGACGGCGACCCAGCCGATCTCGCGGACCCGGTTCGGATACACGCGGGCGCCCAGAGCCCCGGCGATCAGTTGAGACCCCAGGCAGATTCCCAGAACGGGTTTCCCCTTCCGGATGAAATGCCGGATGACCTCCATCTCCCGGCGAAGATAAGGATACCGGTGCGACTCATAGACGCTCATGGGACCGCCCATCACGACCAACCCAGCGGCCCTCGACAAGCGGGACAACGGCGGGATCTTCTTCCAGACATCGACTGTCCTCAGTCTGAATCCCTGCCGCCGCAAGACGGCGCTCAGAGTGCCGGCATGTTCATGGAGGACATGCTGAAAAACGATCACCTCATCCACGGAACGTCCTTTCCGCGCTCAAGTCCGTGGATCCCCTCGTCCTCCCGTTCAGGACGGGCGTGAACTCCGGATGATTTTCTCCGATGAACCGGCGGATCGCCTCCCGATACCGGCGGCCGACCGAAAGGATCTTCTTGGAGACGGCGGAAGGAGAAAGGGCCGACAAGTATTCGTTGGGCATGTCGGGTTCATAGAGGTTGGTCCGCCACGATTGAAGGAGCGGCGCATAGTCGCCGGTCAAAAACGCGGTCTCCGTCACCAGCCAGCCCGAGACGGCCTCATGGACGGCCCTTTCGGGATCCCGGCCCGTCGGCCGGTAACCGCGCAGCGCCATCAGCCCCCATCCCAGACGGAAACCCATCACCCCCACGCAATGAAGGAGCGCCTCCGGATCCTTCCGGAGGGACTGAGCCGCGGCCCAATCCCGGGTGGATCGGTTCAACAGACGCACCGCCAGATCGCGGTCCTGCGAAACGGGGGAGACGAAACCCTCGCGGGTCAGACGGATCATCTTGTCGTTCATGGTTTCTCCTGACTCCCCATCAGATCCGGGGGGATCGAAAAGTGGATCTCCTCTTCCCTCACCGACACTTCCCGCACGACGCCGCGGCCAGCGGCCTGGAGGCGTTGGATCACATCCCTGACCAGGTATTCGGGAGCCGACGCGCCGGCGGTGACACCCACGCAACGGAGGCCGCCGAACCAGCCGTCCTCGATCTCGGAAGCTTTGTCGATGAGATGCGCCGGCACCCCGGTCTTCCGCGCCACCTCGCACAACCGTCGGGAATTGGAGCTGTTCTGGGATCCCACCACCAGGAGGAGTTGCATCCCTTCCCGCATGAGTTCTTTCACGGCGTCCTGTCTGTTCTGGGTCGCATAACAGATGTCATGCCGGGGAGGGGTCGAGGCTCCGGGATATTTCTTCTGGATGATCTCGATCATCTTGCGCGCCTCGTCGACGCTCAACGTGGTCTGCGTGAGGATCATGATCTTACTGGGGTTGCCCACGTCCAACCCGGCCACATCCTCCTCCGTCGCCACCAGGTGGATCCGGTCCGGGGCTTCTCCGACGGTGCCGACGACCTCGTCGTGGTCGGCATGCCCGATCAGGACCAGCGAATACCCATCTTTCAAAAACCGGTGGACCTCGAGGTGGACCTTCGTCACGAGGGGGCAGGTGGCGTCGATCACCCGGAGCTTCCTCTCCTGGGCGCGTTTCCTCACGTCCGGAGAGACCCCATGGGCGCTGAAAACGACCAGCCCTCCGGCGGGAACCTCCTCCAGCGAATCGACGAACCGCACGCCCTTCTGACGGAACGACTCCACCACGGCCTTATTGTGAACGATCTCCTTCCGCACATAGATCGGCGGGGGATATTTCTGAAGGACTTGTTCCACGATATCGATCGCACGGACCACCCCCGCGCAGAATCCGCGCGGACGGGCCAGAAGGATCGTGAACGGACCGGTATTTCCCGTTGTCGGGGTGATCATCGCGTCGAATCTCCTTCCGGTTCCGTCCAGCGACCCCGCTCCCGGATCAGCCGGATCAGCCGTTCCACGGCCTGGTCCGCCGGGATCCCTTTCTCCACGCAATCGCGGCCGACGTAGAGGTTGACCCGGTCGGGGCCGGCCCCCACATAACCGAAATCGGCGTCCGCCATCTCTCCGGGACCGTTCACGATGCATCCCATGATGGCGATCTTCAGATCCTTCAGATGCCTCGTCCGGGCCGAGATCCGCTCGGCGACTTCCTGGATCTTGAAAAGGGTCCGTCCGCAGGAGGGACAGGATATATATTCGGCGCGCGTCTGCCGCACACCGGCGGCCTGGAGAAGCCCGTAGGCCAGCCCGACCGACGATCCCACCTGGACGGCATCGCCGATCCCGTCGCAGAGAAGGGATCCCGTCTCGATGGCCGCTCTCAGTGAGTGGGATTCGTCCTCCTCGGCGGGTGCCGCCATGACCTTCAACACCAGGGGAAGACGGAGATCTCGGACGGGGACGGCCGAAACCAGGCGACGCGCCTCATGGACAAAACCCGCCCCCCCCTCCGAAACCAAGGAGACCGCCAGGTCCGCCGTCGACGAAGAGACGACGGAGATCTGTTCGATCAATCGGTCCGCCGACGACGATTCCAAAATCAAGACTTTCCGTCTCTGCGCGCACTGACGCGCGACCGTCCTCAACGATTCCGGATCGGCCCCCCGCCAACAGACGCCGTCGGCCTCATCGAGAGAGAAGTCATCCCCGGGAGACGACGATATCTCAAAGACGACGGCCATCACCTTCCTCCGCGACTCCAAATCTTTCCGTATCTTCCGGAACCCGGCCCGATCCTCCTCGGTCTCCATGGGCTGAACGGCGATCTCCGCGCGGAGATCGCCTCCTGTCGGGCTCAGAAGCGCCTCCGTCGGGCCCGACACGACCACCCTCACCGGAGAGTTTCCTCCCAGGGAAACCGGGCCCAGGGTCACGGCGCGGGTGGCCCGGCGGTGATAAGAATAATAACTCTCCACATACGACAGCCCGGCGGAATCGGTCGGGGCGGGGACGGCCGGCGCCGCGCCGTATCTCCGCGCGATCTTCCGGGCGACGGGAATCTCGAGTTCCGGCTCCTCCGTCAAAGAGACGCGGAGCGTGTCGCCGATCCCGTCTTCCAACAGGGCCCCGATCCCGACGGCGGACTTCAGCCGCCCATCGACGCCGAACCCGGCTTCCGTGACGCCCAGATGGAACGGATAATCCATCCCCTCGTCCTTCATCCGGCGGGCCAGGAGCCGATACGCCGCGATCATGATCTTCGGGTTGGACGCTTTCATGGAGACGACGATCTCATGGTAATCGTGTCTCCGGCATATCCGGATGAACTCCAGGGCAGACTCCACCATCCCCTCGGGCGTGTCGCCGAACCGGTTCAGGATGCGGTCCGACAAAGAACCATGGTTCGTGCCGATCCTCAGCGCCCGGCCTCGCTCCTTCAACCGGTTCAACAGGGGGATGAACCGTTCTTCGATCCGTTCCAACTCCCCGGCATATCGGCGGTCGTCATAATTCTTCTCCCGGAACGCCTTGGCGTCGACATAATTCCCCGGATTGATGCGGACTTTCTCCACGTGAAGAGCCGCCTCCAGGGCGGCCTCCTGGCGGAAATGGACGTCCGCCACCAAGGGCACGTGACATCCCCGGGACGTCAACATCGATTTGATCTGTTTCAGGTTTTCAGCGTCTGTCTCGGTGGGAACCGTCAGCCGGACGATCTCACAACCCGCCCCGGCGAGACGGAGAATCTGGTCGACGCAGGGCCCGGTATCGGCCGTGGCGACGGTGGTCATGGACTGCAATCGAAGGGGGTTGTCTCCGCCGATCCCGACGGGACCGACCATCACTTCCCGCGTCTTCCGGCGTGACCGATGCAACAAGGTGTCGCAATACGGTCTATCGGGCATCGCGGGCGGATCGGAAAAGCGTCATTTCCCCGTTCCGGACGGCGTGCGGCGCTCATAGTCGTCCAGAGCCGCTTTTAGAGTCTCCTCGGCCAGCACGGAACAATGGATCTTGATCGGGGGAAGACCCCCCAGCATCGCCACCACGTCCGTGTTCTTGATCTTCCGGACTTCGTCGATGGTCTTTCCCTTCACCAGTTCCGTCAGCACGGAGGACGTGGCGATGGCGGCCCCGCAACCGAAGGTCTTGAACGAGGCCTTTTGGACGACCCCCCCCTCGATCCGCAGGAAGATGCGCATCACATCGCCGCAGACGGCGCTCCCCGACTCGCCGACGGCGTTGGCGTCCGCCATTTCGCCGACGTTCCGCGGGTTCTGGAAATGATCCAGCACTTGTGGTGTATACATGTCAGTTTTTCACCGCCGATCTTTTTATTTTGTCTTGCCAGAGAGGCGACATCTCCCGAAGACGGGCCACCACCGGGGGCACCAGTTTCAGGGCCCAGTCGACGTCCTCCTCGGTGTTGAATTTTCCAAGAGAAAAACGGACGCTCCCGTGGATCCATTCGGGTCCCACCCCCAACGCCTGCATCACATGGGACGGTTCCAGGGACCCCGACGCGCACGCCGATCCCGTGGAGACGGCCAGCCCCGGCCGGTCGGCCTGGGCCGCATCCAACAGCATCAGAAGCCCTTCCCCTTCCACGCATTCAAACGACAGGTGGGCGGTATTGTTCAAGCGTTCCGTCGGATGTCCGTTCACGCGGGACGAGGGGATCTGATCCAACAATCCTTTTTCCAGCCGGTCCCTCAGCCGGCGCTGACGGGCTTCCTCCGCTTCCATTTCGGGACCGATCGCGGCGCAGGCCGCCCCCAACCCGACGATGCCGGAGAGGTTCTCGGTGCCGGCCCGGCGGTTCTTTTCGTGCTGGCCTCCATGAAAAAGCGATTGAAGGCGCGTCCCCTTGCGGATATACAGCGCGCCGATCCCCTTAGGGCCATAGATCTTGTGCGCCGACAGGGAGAGGAGGTCGACGGGCATCTTGTCCAAAGACAGGGGGATCTTTCCGACCGCCTGGACGGCGTCGGTGTGGAAAAGGATCCGCCGGTCGCGGCAGAGGGCCCCGATCTTCTCGATGGGCTGCAACGTGCCGATCTCGTTGTTGGCCAGCATCACGCTGACCATCAGCGTATCCGGCTCGATCGCCCGGGCGACGGCCTCCGGGTCGACACGCCCCCCCTTATCCACGGGAAGGAAGGTGACCCGATAACCGAAATTCTCCTTGAGGTATTCGCACACGTTGAGGACCGCGTGATGTTCGATGGAACTGGTGACGATGTGCTTGGCTTCCCGGTGGGACAGGGCCGCCCCCTTGATGGCCATGTTATCGGCCTCGGTGCCGCCGGAGGTGAAAACGATCTGTCCCGGATCCGAAACACCCAGGAGCGTCGCCACCTGACCCCGTGCTTTTTCAACGGCCGCGCGCGCCTTCATCCCCACCGAATGAATGCTGGACGGGTTGCCGAACTCTCCGCCCGGCTCCATCCAAGGCTTCATCTCCTCATGGACTTCCGGCCGGATGGGAGTGGTCGCGTTGTAGTCGAAATAGATGGTTTTCAAGGGTTCCTCCTCACGGAAAATCCTTTCAACTGAATTTTATCATTTCCGTCGGCGAGCTGCAAGGAAATCGCGTCGCGGGCGGAGAGGCCCTCCGCTCAGATCGCGGGGGTTGTGACGGAGGTTTTCAAGGACCCCGGGGCGGGGTCCGGTGAGGCGAAGAGGTCAGGCCGGGTGGGCCGGCAGGTTGGCGGAAACGCTGAAGATGCTCTCCTGTTTCCCGGCCGGATCGGCGCCGCGGGTCTCCTGCAGAAGTTTAAGCCACTCGATGTTGTAATAGCGCGGATGGTCAAAATTCGTATAGCCGAGTTCCCGGATCTTACCGACCATCACCTCGACCGACTCGTCCACGGTCACGACCGGGTTCCACCCCAGCACCTGGCGGATCTTCCGGCCGGAGACGCGATAGTTGCGAACCCCGCGGTAGGTGTAATCCACCTGGATTTTCGTCGGCACTCCCATCTGCACGAGTTTCTGTTTGACCCGCAATCCCACCTCGGAGATGCGAAAATTCCGATGGACCACGTTGAAGACCTGCGCGCAGACCTTCTCCGCGGGGGCCTGGATGGCCAGGATGTAGGCGCGCGACACGTCGTGAATCTCCACCATCGGCCGCCACATCTCTCCGCCGTAATACAAAGTGATATGTCCCGACGAGAGCGCGTCTTTCACGAAGGTGTTGACCACCAAGTCGTAGCGCATCCTCGGGGAAAACCCGTAGACGGTCCCTTTCCGCAGTATCACGGGGCAGAACTTCTTATCGGCCAGGGCCAACACGCGGCGTTCCGCTTCCAGTTTGGACACGGCGTAGGCCGCCTTCGGTTTCACCTTCGACTCTTCGGTCTGGACGACATCCTCGTCTTCATCGAAGGACCCGAGGTCGTAGACGGACGCCGACGACGCCAGGATATACCGCCGCACGCCGGCCTCGCGGCTCAGTTTCGCCAGATGTTCGGCGCCCAGGGCGTTGATGTCCCAGTTGGCTTCCGGACTGTATTCCGCCGTGGGGTCGTTGGAGAGCCCCCCCAGATTGACCACGGCGTCCACGTTCTCCAGATCGGCGGGAGTCAACGCGCGCAGATCGGCCGTCTGGATCTCGATGCGTTCCTTGATGTCGTTGAGACCGGCGTTGCCGTAATAGAACCGGTCCGCCACCTTGACGGCGAACCCCCGGTCGAGGAGTTCACGGCACAGGACGCTCCCCACATACCCGCCTCCGCCGACGACCAGTATCTTACCCATGGTTCACCGTCCCCGGACCGTCCACAGGTCGCCGAAACTATCCGGCGCGATGCGGACCTCGTCCGGTTTCTGCCGGTTATATACTTCCGACGCCGTGCTGATCATCTGCGTGTCGTCCTCCAGAGACATCCATCCATGGAAGACTCCGGGCGGGATCACCAAAAGACTGTGTTTTTTCGTCGACAAGATGAAAATGTTCACCGCTCCGTAAGTGGGGCTCTGAGGCCGGTCATCCACCAGAACGAACTTCGCCGAACCATGACTGATGAAAAAGTAGTCCCACAGGACCTCGTGTTTATGGAACGCGCGGACCACGCCCCGGGTCAGGTTCCCCACCAGATACACCTGTCCGAACTTCGGCACGTAGGGATCGGTGCTCCGCACGATCTCCACCAGGTAACCCCGGTCGTCCATATTGGTCTCCAGCGCCACCAGTTGCACTCCGCCGATGGTGGATTGGTTCCACTTCAGTTTTTCGATCTCCGCCTGTGTCAGTGTCTTGTTCGAAGTTGGTTTCATGAGACGTCTCCTCCGGAGGATTTCAATGCGCCCCCCATGATACGTTTTTTACCTTGTTTACGAAAGACGCGACCGGGCCCCGGAGAACCGATGGACGACGTCCACCAGATACTTCACATGGTCCGGCGGGGTCGTGGGCAACACGCCGTGCCCCAGATTGAAGATATGTCCCGGCCGGCCGGCCACGCTCCGCAGGATCGCCTCGGCGTTCCTCTTGATGTCCGCGCGGGACGCCAACAGCACCGCCGGGTCCAGGTTCCCCATCACGGCGGTCCGTCCCAGCCGGTCCCACTCTTCTTTCAGATCCACCCGCCAATCCAACCCCATCACGTCGCACCCCGTCTTCTTCATCCAGGGGAGCAGGGCGGCCGTCTGGGTGCCGAAATAGATCACGGGCACGCGCGATCGGACGGACGCCACGATCCGTTCCGTGTAAGGCAACACGCTGTTGCGATAGTCCGCCGGGGAGAGGCAACCGACCCAGCTGTCGAACACCTGCACCGCCTGAACGCCGGCGTCGATCTGTCCCCGCAGGTAGTCCGAGGTCGCGTCCGACAATTTCCCCATCAACCGGTCCCATTCGGCCGGATGCTGATACATGAACGACCGGGTCTTCACGAACTGATGGGATTTTCCACCCTCGATCAGGTATGCGGCCAGCGTGAACGGGGCCCCCGCGAATCCGATCAGCGGGAGAGACGGCGGCAGACCGGCCCGGGCCAGGCGCACCGCCTCGAACACGAAACCCAGCGATTCATCGACGGATATCCGCGGAAGTCTCCCGACCAGCCGCGCCTCGGTGAGAGCGGGCGTGACGACGGGCCCGACCTCCGACTCGTAGCGGAGTTCCCGCCCGAACGCCTGGAGGATCAGCAAGATATCCGAAAAAAGGATGGCGGCGTCCACGCCCAACTGGTCCACGGCGTCGACCGTCACGCGGGCGGCCAGTTCCGGCGTGCGGCACATCTCCAGAAAGGAATGTTTGGCCCGGAGCGCCCGATAGCTCTTCATATAGCGGCCCGCCTGGCGCATCAGCCAGACCGGCGTGACGTCCGTTTTTTCGCGGCGGCAGGCTTTCAGGAAACGGCTTTGATATAGAATATCGTTCATTAGGATTTGTGCCTTGGGTCCTCTCATTGTACAATTGTAGCGGCGTTTTCATACATCATTATTATTGACCGGGAAAGGAAGGGCCCATGACCTCGTTTTGGATCGCCATCATCGCCGCCCTGATCTGGGGAGCCACCGCCATCGTGGAAAAGATGGGGTTGCGCGACGCGGACCCCATGGCCGGGCTCTGGGCCCGTTGCATGGGGGCGACGGCCGGGATACTCCTGCTCACCGCGGCCTGGCCTCCCATTCTCCAGCACGTCGCCAAGATGGGGATCCGTTCGTTCACCCTTCTGGCCACCAGCGGTCTGGCGGCGGCCGTGGTCGGACAACTCTTCTTCTATAAGGCCCTCAAGACCGGCGAGATCGGCCGCATCACCGCCCTCTCCGGCTCGTGGCCCCTGGTGGCGTTCCTTCTCAGTCTGGCGTTGGGCCGGGAATCCCTCACCCCCCAGAAATTCATCGGCGTCGTCCTGGTCGTCGCCGGAATGGCTTTTTTAAAGCAATAAGAAAAGGAGACTTCTCACATGGCACAGGAATTTTCATTCGACATCGTAAGCAAAGTGGACCTTCAGGCGGTCGACAACGCCGTCAACACAGCGGCGCGCGAGATATCCACCCGTTTCGATTTCCGCGGCAGCGTCAGCCGCATCGAACTCGACAAGAAACTGGCCCAAATCACCCTCTACAGCGACGATGAAGGGAAACTCAAGAGCGTCATCGACGTGCTCCAGGGCCGTCTGGTCAAACAGGGAATCTCCCTGCAAGCCCTCCAATACCAGAAGATCGAACCCGCCGAGAGCGCCACGGTCCGCCAAGTGGCCAAGATCAACCAGGGGATCGCGTCGGAGAAGGCCAAGGAGATCGTCCGCGTGATCAAGGATTCGAAGATCAAGGTCACCGCATCCATCCAGGGAGAACAGGTCCGCGTCACCGGCCGCGCCAAAGACGACCTCCAGTCGGTCATCGCCTTGCTCCGCTCGAAAGATTTCGGCATCCCCGTCCAATTCGACAATTACCGCTGACGGACGTCCCCCTCCGTGACGGCGCGTCCCCTCTGCGAAAACCCTGACGACCGGAGGACCGGTTCTTTGTGACCTCTCAAAACCCTCTCCAACTCCGCCGGGTGACCCGGCAACGCACGATCGAATACACCCTGATCGTCGTCCTCCTGGCCGTCGTGGTGGCCTCCTTCTGTTACTTCACCTATCTCTGGCCGAACGACCAGCGGATCCCGTTCCGGTTTCCCGGGATCCAAGACGCGGCCCCCGCTCGGCAGATCGTTTATTCTTTCATCGACCACGTCGCGGAAGCCAGGATCCAATCCGACCGGTTCGAATCCTCGCGGTTGCAATTGGTCCTGCGACCCGCCGTCAACGCGAACCGGCGATGGCACTCGTCCGACCACGCGGTGCACGTCTCCCTGAGAGAAGACAGCGCACGCACGGTCCGGCGCCATGCCCTCTACGCGCCGGCCTCCACCACGTATGAATTCCATGTGGACGTCCCGCCGAACGGGCTCCTGGAATTCGATTGCGGCGTCCTCTCGCCCGGTCCCGCGGTCCGTTTCCTCATCGAAGCGGTGGACGAAGACGGCAAGACGGCCACCCTCTTTTCGACGGAATCGGTCCCGGACTCCTCCCCCTCCCGTTCCTTCATCAAAAAGGCCGTCCGACGCGTCCTCCACCGCCCGGTCCCGCCCGACGAACGATGGATCCACGGCACCGTCAGGTTCGGGAACGCCGCCGGAAAGAAGACGACCCTGCGTTTCAAGACGGTCCCGGTCTCTCCGGCGGATTCCCCGGAACCCGCCCACGCCTTCTGGGCCAATCCGCGGCTCTGGGGACCGGCGAACCCCAACGCCCCGACGCGGAACAACCTGATCGTGCTGGTGGTGGACCCGCTCAACTGGTCATCGCTCGGCGCGCACGGTTTCAAGAAGTCCCTCACGCCCAACATGGACCGGTTCATCCACGAAGGGATCGACAGCCAGATCGTCTATTCCAACGGGAACACGCCCCGGCTGGCGTTGCCCTCCTTGTTGGCCTCCCGCTGGCCGTTCCAGATGGACTTTCTCCCGTTCGGAAATTCGCTGACCCGCGTGGAGAAAGAACGTTTCTACATGAAGAAGATCCCGACCCTGCCGACGGTCCTCCGGGAGAAGGGATATCAGACGGCGGCCATCGGATCCCTGCCGGAGATTGCCGACGGTTCCCCCGAAGGGATCGACTGGGGATTCGACGAGGCGGTGCTGTTCGACCACCCCGGCTACGAACCGGCGCACATCGCCCAGGAGACGGCCGATTGGTTGGCCCGAAACCGCGACAACCGGCCCTTCTGTCTTTTCGTCTTCTTCAGCGAACCCCGGACCGACACGCTGATCCCCATCCGCTTCTTCGCCCGCGCGCTCCCCAAGCTCTTCTACGGAGGGATCGGCCTCGAACAATGGTCCTACCTCAGCCAGCTGGCTTACATCGACGAATACGTCGGCTGGCTTTTCTCGGTGATGGACGCCCTGAAGACGTGGGACGACGGGCTCGTCTCCTTCCTCTCGATGCACGGCATTGATTTCCAACCGAAACCGGTCTTGCTCGATGGACAACCGGCCTTCGGCGTGTTGACCGATCCCGGGCTCAACCTGAGGGAGGGAGACGTCCGCGTGGTCTGGGCCATGAAACATCCGTCGATGCCGCAGGGCCAGAAACTGCCGGGGCCGGTCCAACTCCTGGACTTCTCGCCGGTCATCCTCTCGATCCTCGACATCGCCCCGCCGCCCGGGTTCCGGGGAAGGGCCCAATCCTATTTTTCCGCGCCGTCCTACGGAGAAGGCAGCGAACCCGCCCCCCTCCTTCTGACGGGACTGCACTGCAAGGGGTTCATCAGCGAAGGGCATCTCAAATACATCCGCCACGAACCGATCCCTCTCCGCTTCACGAAAAAATCCATCTTCGGGGACAAATCCGTCGTCACCCAGTTCGACGAGGAGGAGGTCTACGACCTTTGGATGGACCCCGACGAAACGGTGAACCTGGCCCGGCGCGACCGGTCCACGTTGTCCATGCTCCGTCGGACCATGGACGCCCACAACCCCGACCGGACCCGCACCGTGATCACCGTCAACACCGTCCCGGAGACCCCTCTGGAAGGGACCTTGCGCATCCCGGGAGGACAACTCGAACGGTTCCGCATCGCCGGCGGCACCAGCCAGGCGTGGAGCGGCCAGTTGGATTTCAAGATATCTGAAAACGCGGGGACCGTGTCCTTCGAGACGGACCCCTCCACGGCCCCGTTCACGCTCCAGCTCCGCCAGAAACAACGGAGTCTCCCCCCCTCCGCCTACACGGTCTCCACGATCAACCTCCCCTTATTGGAACAACAGCACCTCGAATGGTATGACGCCAACTCGTTCCCCCTTCTGCGCGGGACGGGGAACCCCCGGCCGGGGAACAGTTCCCAGATCCATATCGAGCGACAACCCGTCTTCGGAGAGGCCCCGTGACATGAAGGCGCGGCTCTCTCATCTGCTGGAATCCGTCAGACAGCTCCATCATCGGCTCGACCGGCACGCCCGGGAACAGGTGGAGAACGCGCGGCGGCGGCGTCCCATCCCCATCGAACTCAAGATCGGGCTTTGGGGCGGGCTGGCCCTCTTCATCCTCTCCTACCTCCACGGTCCCCATTTCCTCCCGGCGCCGCTCCTCTCGGAACAGATCGCCTCCCAGACAAGCCGCGCGATCGACTGGAAGACCGTCCTCACCTTCCAATCCACACTCCTGCTCCTGTCGATGGCGATCGGGCTGGCGATCGGCTGGGTGTTGAAGAACGTCTGCGAACTCGGCATCCGCGTTTTTCCCCGCGCGGTCATCGTCTTCAAATACGACGTCGGCCGGACGGGGGTGACGCTCCTCGGATTCCTCTTCATCCATTCCGTCCTCCTGCTCCGGACGATGCGGCTCTACCCGGCGTTCTACAAGGATTCGTTCTATTTCCATTCCGAGGCCCTCCGCTCGTTGCAGGTTTATCTGACGGACATCGTGCCGGGCTGGTCGGCGCGGCTGGCGGTCGCCGGCGTCATGATCCTGATCCTGCTGGCGGGCACGAACGTCGTCGTCAAATATCTCGAGCGGTTCCTGCGGCTCTCCAGACCGGTCCGCGTCGGCACGTTGGTCCTCCTGTCCGGACTGGTCCTCACCCTCCTGGGACTCTGGAACGTCGTCCGCACCCAAAAAACACGCAACGCCGGAACGAACATCCTCCTCATCGTCGTCGATTCCATGCGCTCCGACGCGTTCGAACGGGCCGAACGGGACCCCTCCTATCTCCCCCACCTCCACGAGCTCAAGAAACGGGGCTGTTACTTCGACACGTGCCACGTCCCCGTTCCCGAAAGTCTCCCCGCGATCACAACCCTCATGACGGGAAAGACGCCCCTCATGCACGGGATCAGACACCCTTTCCCGGACCAGGGTGAAACCGACCTGGGACCGGAGACTCTTCCCGCTCTCCTCCGGGACCAGGGCTACACGTCCGTGGCGATCGCCGACTACATGGGATACGCCTTCTCCCGGCTGGCCATGGGATTCGACAGGATTATCGCGCCCCGCCTGGACAGCGCCTCCCTTCTCCGGACGCGCCTCCTTCACCAGCAGGGCCATCTGTTCCCCTACATCCTCCTGACGGGCCGCCTTCTGTTCCCGGAATACCGGAACATGCCCGAACTGGCGGACCCCCGGTTCCTCGCGCGGGAGGCCGACTGCCAGCTTCGGAGACTCCGGTTCCGAGACCGTTTTTTCCTGACTCTCTATTTCTCCGCCACGCACAGCCGGTCCGCCGTCGCGTCCGACCACATCCAACGGTTCGCCAACGCCCGATACCGGGGCCCCTTCAAATACGGGGGACCGGCGGCCAGCCGGTCGTCGACGTTGGACGACCAGGTCTACACGCGCGCCATCTATGACGCCAACCTCCAAGCCGTCGACGCGGCCGTCGGGAAAGTCCTTCATTCCCTCAAACGGCTCAAACTGACCGACAACACCTACATCGTCTTCTGGTCCAACCACGGTTTTCTCTATTCCGACGCCGTCGACCAGTCTCCGGCGGTCCCCTCCCTTCTCAAGCGGGACATCGTGACCGTCCCCCTCTTTTTCCTCGAACCGCGCCTGAAACTATTGCCCAAGACCGTCCACTCGCCCGTGCGCACCGAAGACATCGCGCCCTCCCTGCTGGACATCCTGAACCTCCCCATCCCCTCGACGATGGAAGGCCGCCCGCTCTTCAGGGACTCCCTCCCCGTCCGTGCTCAAGACCCCGACTCTCCGGGGATCGATCTCACTTCCGCCGACCCCCTCACGCTGGAACCCTCGACCCTCTATTCGGAGACGGGCATTCTTCCCGACACGCTCGAGACCTACGGGGCCCTGTGGATGCCGGACCCCCACTGGTGGTCCGGCCTGCCCGCCCTGGCCCTCCCCGCCGCCGGCGGGATAACGCTCCCTCCCATCCAGGAACTCATCGAACCCGACATCCGCAACGGCGGGTTCTGGACGGTCAGGAAAGATTGGGAGGACCTCATCATCATCGCGAAAAAACGGATCTTCCAGACAGGGACCGAACGCCTGATCTACGTTCCCGAAGAGAACGGTGTCGACTGCGCCCTCTTCGACCTCTCGGCCGACCCGGACATGCGGAAAAACCTGGCGCCGAGACAGACGGAGCGCGTCAAAGACATCAAGGAGATCCTCTTCCGTTTCATGGCGCGCAAGACCGGGTGGAAACCGCAGAACGATTATTGGATACCGGAAGCTTTCCTGAAGTTATACGATCGTTGAGGATGCGTCCCATGCCCCCTTCCGACAAGAAGATCCACACCGGCGTCGCCTACCTGGGAAACAGGATCGTCTCCCACGCCCGGCGGGACCTTGCGGACATCGCCGAGGCCTGCGACTACGTCGTCCACACGGTGAGCGAGACGGACTTCCACTACCACAAGGCCTCCCTCGAAAAAATATTCTCGGATTCGCACCGCCAGGGCCTCGAAGTCTGGGCGGACCCCTGGGGTCTGGGCGGCGTCTTCGGCGGCGAAACGTTCTCCCGGTTCCTCCTGGACCATCCCGACTCCTGGCAGGTCCTTTCCGACGGACGGCGTGTCCCCGCCGCCTGTCTTCACCAACCCGCTTTCCGCAACTTCGTGCGCGAATGGATCCTCACCGTCCGAGAAATGGGCGCCGACGTCCTCTTCTGGGACGAACCCCACGTCTACTTTCATTGGGACCTCGAATGGGCCGGCACCTATTCCTGCGCGTGCCCTCTCTGCCAGAAACTCTGCCGGAAACAGTTCGGAGAATCTCTCCCCGCGACGATGAACGAGACCGCCCGCGCGTTCCGCCTCCGGTCCCTCCGGGGATTTTTGGAGGAAATGGTCTCGTTCGCCCGGACGAAAAAACTCAAGAACGCCCTCTGCCTCTACGCCTTCGAAGGGTCCGACGAATACGAACTCATCTGGAACGACCTGTCGTCCTTGAAACAGCTCGATGTCTTCGGATGCGACCCCTATTGGCGATGGCCCCCGCGCACCTCGGCGGATCCCCGGGAGCACGTGACCCGTTTTTCGAAGAAGGTCCTGACCGCCACGATCCCCCTCCGGCGGCACAGCCAGATATGGATCCAGTCCATGCGGTTCCCCAAGGGACGTGAGACCGAGATCCGCGCGGCCGTCGACGCCGCCGCCCGATCGGGCATCACCCATCTGGCCGCCTGGAGCCACGACGGCGGCGCCGTCCTCGACACCACCCTCTCGGAGGATCCGGGCAAAGTCTGGCGCACGGTCAAATCCTCTTTCCAGTCCATCCGTTCCTGATCCGCACCCCTTGGCCCCTCCTTCAAAATCCTCCATCCTGATCGCCGGTCCCGGAGCCATGGGACTCCATTTCGTCCTCCGCTTCGTCCGGAACGGCCACGCCGTCCTCCTGTTGGACCGGTCGGCCTCCCGCGCCCAGCGCATCCGCCGGTCCGGGTTGACCTCCACCGGCCTGTCGACGCTCAAGGTCTCCGGCTCCTCTTTTTCGGTCTCGGCGTCGGCCGCCGCCCTCAAAAAAGCGTTGCGCGGCTCCTTCCCCGACTGGATCTTCGTCTTTGTGAAGGCGCACCAGACGGCGGAAGCCGTCCGAAGGTTGATCCCGCTGATCGGTCCCGGGACGGTCGTGGTCACGCTCCAGAACGGGCGGGGGCTCAAGGAACGGATCGCGCGCGCCACCGGCGCGGGACGGGTGTTGGAAGGGTTCCTGACCGAAGGGGTCACGAAGATCTCCGACACGAAGATCCGCCATGCGGCCGACGGCGCGGTCGTGCTGGACAAAAACGCGGACCGGCCTTCGGACGTGGCCCGGCTCGCCCGGCTTCTCCGCCGGGCGGGATTCGCGGTCCGGATCCGGCGAGATTTCGAGCAAGCCCAATGGACCAAACTCATCGCCAACGCGTGCATCAACCCGCTCGGCGCCCTCGGTGACGTTCCCAACGGCGCCCTGGCCAAGCCCCCGCTGGAGCCCGTCGTCCGGCGGGTGGCCGACGAGTGCGTCACCGTCCTGAAAAAATCAGGACTACCGCTCCGCTTAAAAAAAATACAAAATAGTGTCCTGACATTGGCCCGGAAGACCGCCCGCAACATGAACTCCATGGCGCAGGACCTTCGCCGGGGCCGGCCCACGGAACGCGCTTTTATCTTGGGACCTTTTTTAGAGGAAGCCCGCCGGTTGAAGATCCGTGTGCCGCTCTTAAGGACATTGGACACACTGCTGAATTCAGCGGAACGACGATACCTATGAAGATATTCCATCTCCTGAACCCCTCCGCCCGTTACGAAGGCTGGGTCCGTTTTCTCATGGACTCCGCGCGGCCGTCTTTGGCCACCAACAGCCAGGAGAACAGTCTCACTCCGACGGGGTCATCGCAGGTCCTGTGGCAGTGGGTCTCCAAGACGCACCCGGACCACACCGAGACCATTGTGGAATGGGCCGTGAAGGAAGGGAACCAACGCATCGTCGTCTGGGGCGGCGACGGCACCTTCCACCGCGCGGCCAAGAAACTCCTCGCGATGGCGGCCGAAGACAAGGTGGAACTGGCGTTGGTCCCGGTCGGCACGTGCAACGACCTGGCGCGACAGATACGGCTGGACAGATATTTCTGGCGCCAATGGGAACATCCCACTCCGCCCGGCACCCTGACCTCGTACACCGTCTGGGACATGAACGGCGACATCGTCGTCAACAACGCGGGGTTCGGACGGTCCCGCTCGGATTTCGAGAAACGGTCCGGCCCGCTGGGAACCCTCCGCGGGTTCCGGTCCACCGCCGCGGAGATCACCTGGCCGGGCGGACACCTGAAAGGCATCTACTACATGGCCCTCGCCTGCAACGCCCCTTATTTTTCGGGAGGGCTCCACTTCGACAAGACCGCCTCTCCGACCGACGACCTATTGGACCTCTATCTGGTGCCGGCCACCTCCAAAGTGCGGTTGGGACTGCGTCTCCTGCGCGGACGGATCGGGCTCCCTCTCATCGACGGCAAGATGACGCGTCTCTCGGTCACGGGCTGCACACTCAAGACCGACATCCCGGTCTGGCCCCAGGCGGACGGAGAACCCCCTCCGGCCGAGGGCGTCAACGAGATCGTCTTCTCGCGTCTGCCGAAAAAAATCCGTCTCTGGGCGCCGCTCTGATGGTCACGCGCAAAGTCGCCAAGCGGGTCGCCTCCGCCAAACGGTCCGCCAAACACACCGACTACGCTTTTCTGGACATCGAGACGGACTGGAGCCAGCGGATCACGGTCATCGGCATCTACCGCACCGGCCAGGACCCCATCCAATGGATCGCTCCGCATTTTCCCGTCGACGAGATCCGCAACACGCTCCGGGGCACCAAGAAGTTCTTCACCTACAACGGCAGCCGGTTCGACCTGCCGGTGATCCTGAGGCAGCTCCAGGTGGACCTGGAAAAAGAGTTCCGCCATCAGGACCTGATGTTCGACTGCTGGGCCCGGTCGCTCTACGGCGGACTGAAACGGGTGGAGACGGCGCTCGGCATCCACCGCGACACCGAAGGCGTCGACGGACGCGTGGCCCTCATCCTCTGGGACCGCTACACTAAGAACCGCGACAAAGAGGCGCTCGACCTGCTTTTGAGATACAACCGGGAAGACATCGTGAACCTGGAGACCCTGGCCCGGAAACTGGAGATCATCCCCCAATGAAGGCGATCCTCATCGACGGAAAAAAAGCGGCCGACGTGGTCTACGAGCGCGTGAAGGCCAAATCCACGTCCCTCGCCCGGCGCGGTCTCGTGCCCGGGTTGGCCACGGTGCTGGTGGGAGAAGACCCCGCCTCGGCCACCTACGTCCGCCAGAAGATCAAGTCGTGCCAGGCCTACGGGCTCCGGTCCGTCCACGTGCCTCTCCCGGCCCTGGTCACCGAAAAAGAACTCCTCGAGAAGATCGATTCGCTCAACGCCGACCCCTCGGTCCACGGGATCCTCGTTCAACTCCCGCTTCCCAAACATCTCTGCACCTGGACGGTGCTTCAGCGCATCGATCCCGCCAAAGACGCCGACGGACTGCATCCCTACAACCAGGGGAAATGGTTCCAGCTCAAATCCTGGGAGGAGATCCAGAAATCCGGATGTCCCCTCCCGTGCACGCCCTACGGCATCATCGAGATGATGGAACAGAACAAGATCTCCGCCGCCGGAAAACACGCGGTGGTCCTGGGCCGTTCCGCGCTCGTCGGAAAACCGATCTCCGTCCTGTTGCTGTCCCAGAACGCCACCGTGACCCAATGCCATTCCCAATCCCAGAACCTGCCGGCCCTCACCCAAACGGCCGACATCCTGGTGGCGGCCATCGGGCAACCCCGGCTGGTCAAATCGTTCATGGTCAAAAAGGGAGCCGTCGTCATCGACGTGGGGATCCACCGGGAACAGGAAGGGATGTGCGGCGACGTGGATTTCGCGGACGTCTCGAAGACCGCTTCCGCCATCACGCCGGTCCCCGGCGGGGTGGGACGCATGACCGTGGCCATGCTCCTCATGAACACGGTGACCCTGGCCGAAAAATCCGCCACGGGACGGAACTGACCCCATGACACGCCGAGGCGTCTTCATCACTCTGGAAGGACCCGAAGGCAGCGGCAAGAGCACCCAATCGGTGCTCCTGTGCGATTACCTCAAGAAGCGGGGGCTCTCCGTCGTCCACACGCGCGAACCGGGCGGCACCAGCATCGCCGAAGCGATCCGCCGGGTGCTCCTCCATCCCGAAAGCGTCATCGCTCCCATGACGGAACTGTTGCTCTACGAAGCCAGCCGGTCCCAGCACATCGCCGAGATCGTCCGTCCGGCTCTGGAGCACGGCAAGATCGTCGTGTGCGAACGATACACCGACGCCACGGTCGCCTATCAAGGTTACGGACGCCGTCTCCCGCTGACCGACATCCATTCCCTCAACCGCATCGCCACCGGCGGGCTCAAGCCGGACCTCACCCTTTTCCTGGACGTGCCGGTCAAGACCGGCCTCTCGAAAGCCCGCGCCATGCAGAAAAAACTCGGACGCGGACGGGCCGGATCCAAGAACAACGTCTCGGTGGCCGGCGACCGCCTCGAACGCGAGAACATCGATTTCCACCTGCGCGTCCGGCGCGGGTATTACACGCTCACCCGGCAAGACCCCCGCCGCATCAAGCTCATCCCGTGGCGCACCGGCATCGAGAAGACCCACGGCCGCCTCATCACCGAGGTGGAGCGATACCTCCGCACAAGAAAGATCTGACCGGGCCGGTCCCCTCCCCATGTCGTTCAAATCCATCATCGGACAAGACCATGCCTGCCAGGTGCTGACCTCGGCCCTGGTCCGCGGCCACGTTCCGCACGCCTACATCTTCACGGGCGCCAACGGCGTCGGCAAGCGCACCACCGCCAAAGAATGGGCGAAAGCCATCCAATGCCTGCAACCGCCGTCGGCGGGCGAATCCTGCGGACTCTGCGCCTCCTGCGAAAAGATCGACAAGGACATCCACCCCGACGTGCTCCACATCAACTACGATTTCCAAGCGACGCTGAAAGTGGAGGACACCGAGAAGCAGATCAACCTGAAGATCGACACCATGCGCGCGATGGAACGGCTCCTCTCGTTCAAGCCCTACGAAGGGCGCGCGAAGATCGCCATCGTGGACCCGGCCGACCAACTGACGGAAGACGCGGCCCACTCCCTTTTGAAGATCCTGGAAGACCCCCCGCCGGCCGTGCACATCGTGCTCCTCTCGGTGGACTCGCACGGGATACTGCCCACCATCCGGTCGCGGTGCCAGACCGTCGCCTTCCGCACGTTGCCGACGGCGATGATCGAGAAGTTTTTGACGGAAAAACACGGGTTCCCTCCGGACGCGGCCAAAGAGATGGCCGAATTCGCGGAAGGGTCTCTGGAACTGGCCCTGGCCGCGGCGGAAGGATCCGACGGAGCGGTGATGGATTACGAGAATGCGACGGTCAACGACATACTGGAATGGTGCGCCCAACTGCAGAGGCCAAAGAGGTCGCGCGACGACGACCAGGAACCCTCTTCCAAAGGACGCCGCGGTCGGATCGAAACTGAAAAATTCCTGAAACGGCTTTTACTGCAACATCAGAACCGGCTTTATTCCGGCGAACTCTCGGCACAGCAGACGTTACAGCAGATCATGGACGCCATGCGGAAGGTCCGCCAGAACGTCTCGCCCCAACTCACGCTGGAAGTCCTGCTCCTCTCGCTCCGCCGACACGCCGGGGCGATGAACCACCCCTCCTACTGACCTCAGGTCCCGCCGGGTTTATCGCTTTTCCCTGAAGATATTTTCTTCTGATCGAGTATAAACTTCATCAAGAAAACCCTATCCTGCGGTTTTATCTCCGTAAATTCCAGGCCGCACTCCACACACGACGTTGTCCCTCCACGCCAAACGACCTTCGCCAGAGCGCTGATCGGCGCCAACAGTCCGGGGACCGGAATCTCCAGTTCCATCAGCATCCCCACGGCGATCTTCTCCCCGAAAGTCAAAAATATCCCATTCGCCGACAGGTTCCCGCTCTGAGCCGTTTTGATATTAACCAGGAGCCCCTGCCCCTTTTCCTTATACCGGACCGGCAGCCGACAACCGATCCGGGAAGTCTGCCGTCTCTCGATATCGCTTTTTTCATTTTTTGATACGGTATCATCGGGAGCCATGGGAGATCATCCTTTATTTCTATGGAAAAGAGCCCGGCTCTCCTCGTTCCCCACGTAATGCCAGTGCCAGGGTTCATACCGGGGTCCCCGGTCGTTCTTCTTCGGGAACGCCAGTTCGAAACCGTATTGAGCGGCGTTCTTCTGTAACCAATAGAACGCCTTGGTGGATTCAAAGGCCGGTTCCAGGTTCGTGTTGGGACGGTGCCCGTCTCCCAGGTCCATCGCGTAACCCGTGTGATGTTCCGAATGGCCCGCCGGGGCCACCCAGCGCGCGGCAGCCCTGGAAGACCCGTGCTTCTTCACCGCCCGACGGAACAAACCCTTTTGATACTCCACGCTGCGAAAACCGGATAAAAGGACCAGCCGGACTTTATCTTTCCGCGCGGCCTTTTTCATCTGTTCGAACGCCTTGGCCGCCTCGTGCCGGAGAGAGATCGGTTTCTGTTTGTCCACCACCGTCAACTGGGACGGTTCGGCTTCCGGATACGGCCAATGGCCGAACTGCCGGTCCTCGTCGCCCCAAAGGCCGCCGGCCCCGAGAACGAGGAACGCCAACCCGATCGCCGGGACCGTCTTCCTCAAAACAGCGTATTGAACAACATTCCCCATAAGACCACCTGCGGCACGGTCAGGGCGGGCAACCAGAACGCCGTCCGCCGTCCGATCGTGCTCCAGAGCAACCCGATCTCCGTATAATCCGTCGCCACGCCGGCCATCAGATACACCGCCACATTCCCGAACGCGCCCGTCTGTCGATAGATCTCGAAAGCCAACGGCGCGGTCCCTTCGGAACAGATCTCCATGACGGTGGCCAGCAACAGCGTGACGCCCAACCCCGTCCACGAGGCGGACATCCACCGATGGAACCAATGCGGCGGTATCAACGCCCCCGCCAGCGCGGCCAGGCCCATCCCGAGGAGGATCCACCACAACACCATGTCGGCCAGGGAGAAAGCCCCTCGCACCACACCGGGCGCGTCTTCCCTGAAGAACCGGGACCACGTCGGCGGATACTCCGCCCAGCGCCGTCTCATGTCTTCCCGGACTGAAAAACCGGCGGACGTCTCGACGGTGTTGGGGTTCCGCTCGATCCACCCTTTCCGGTCCAACGCCTGGAACAAAAAACCGGTGGTGAGGGCCACGACCAGCGCCATGAATATCAACGCGAAGGCCTTGAACCCGAAAAACCCGAACAGGAGGATGGTCACCGGCAAGTTCGCCCACGGGCTGGCGAGCAAGAATGCGATCACGGCGGGGACCGACGCTCCTTTCCGATACAACTCGATGGCCACCGCCAGAATACCGTGCGAACAAGCCGCCATGATGAACCCGAGCCCCGTGGACCGCACCAAGACCCCGCCGCCATGTCCCGCCATGAGACCCGACACATAAGAACGCGGCACGTAATGGTCTATCAGCCCGCCGATCAAGAACCCCACGAGCACGGGCCCCGCGATCTTATAGAGATACATCACGAAAACGTGGCGGAAAGGGCCCAGGACGGGCAGGAGATAAGACAAGAACAACAAAACCAGTTCGGCGGCCGCCACCCAGACGATGGGTTTCCGGATCCAACCCCACCGCGCCTCCGGCACGACCGTCGCCGCGGGCAGTCCGTTATCCGATTCGTATTGGCGCACGCAATATTCGGAACAAAACCATTTCCCGTGGGCTGGAATACGGCCGTTCATGCCGCAGATCGGATCGACCTTCGATGAATCCGTCATTGAACGCCTCCGAAAACCGCCTGGAACTGGACCGTTCCGCCGTCGAAATAGGCGAACCGGCCGAAATCCCGCTTATCCAATTCCCATCCCGTCACCAACCGGAGCGACGTGGACGGAGTGAACTGAAACCCGCAAGCCAATTTCAAACGGTTCTCCTCTCTCTTAGAAAACGTCTCGGCGCCGTATTCCCGGGTGGTCCTTTGCCGATCGTGGACATAAGCCATCTCGGCCTCGATCACCCGCCCGAACTTTTTGATGACCTGAACGAACGGCAACGTCTCGTTCTGCCGCTCAAACCGCGACGCGACCGCCGGATCCGAATACACGAGCGATTCCCGTCGTCTCACCGTGAAAAATCCTATCCGCGCCGTTCCGGTATGGTCCCAATACCACTCCGCCGCGGGACGGACCAACCGCCGGACCTGATCGCGCCGGCGGCCCTGGCCGAAAGCGGTCTGAGAAAACCACACGGACCGAAGTTCGTCCCAATATTCCCCTTCCAACGTGACGCCGAACCGCTCTCCTCGGCATCGCATCTCCACCGACAGGTCGGTCTCTCCGCCGGTCTCCCTATATTCTACAAAAGGCGTGGTCAAGTCACGATGCTGTTTCCGCCAGAGTGTCATTTTTCGGGCTTGAGCGCGCACGGACGTGCCGTGGCCCGACCAAACGGCCGTCAGCCGGACGTCCTTTGGAAAATCGTCATAGAACTCCTGGTAACCCTCGTTGACAGAGGTGTTATGGAAAGCATAATTCGTGTCGAAGTTCGGAAAGAGTATGGCGGCGTCCACCGACCGGTTCTCGGCGCGCCCCCACCGGACCCGCGCCCCCATGTTGGCTTCGGCCTTATGGTAACGGGGCTCGCCCAGGAACGACACGAACCAGTCGCGCCACGGCCGATATTCGAACTCCCAGAGCGAATCGGACCTATTCCGTTCGAGGGTGTCGAATTTCTGATACCGGTAGCGGAACCAGAATCTGTTCTCCACCAGCGGCACCCGCAATTTAATGTCCTGTTGGAGGTAAAGATGGCGGATGTTCATGGAACCGCCGGTCATCTGCACGCCGGACGGGGAGGCCCAGAACGATTCGCGCCAATCCCACGGGATATCGCTCATGAACCGGTCCGATTCGTATTCGGAATCCAATCCCGGCACGTCGATCCACTCCGGCCCTTGTGCGCCGAGAGGGCCGATCGAGAACAGGGCGAGAAGAACCGCCCTCAAAATCATTTGGGATATGCTTTTACCTTCATTGGGTCTCATAAAATGGATCGTTTCCCTCAATCGGAGGAGGACAGACTCGTGATGTCTTGGATTTTACAAAAAGGTCAAATCAACGACAGGCCGGACTCGGCGTCGAACAGATGAAGCTGTTCCAGATTGAACACCACTTCCATCTTCTGCCCGGCGTGGGCTTGGACTTGAGGAGGGACCCGCGCAATGACGTCTTGTTTCCCGGCTTTCAAATAAAGGTAGATCTCGGAACCCATCGGTTCCACCACATCCACGTTGGCCTTGACGGTGGTTCCCGGCAGAACGGTGGTCCCATAAAATAGTTTGTCGTAAATATCTTCCGGGCGGATGCCGAGCGTGACCGTCTTGCCGACGAGCGCTTTCATCCGGGCATCGAATTTTTTTGGCACGCGCAGATTGACAGACTCATTGAGGAGCCAGTAAGAATCCACCTGAAGGACGACCTGCACCGGCATGAAATTCATCGGCGGGTTTCCTATGAACCCGGCCACGAACTGATTGACCGGCTTATGGTATAGTTCCAACGGCGGAGCCACCTGCTGAACCTCGCCGTCTTTCATCACGCAGATCCGGTCACCCATGGTCATGGCTTCCACCTGGTCGTGGGTCACGTAGATCATGGTGGTCTGAAGCTGGTCGTGCAAGCGGGACAACTCCACCCGCATCTGCACGCGCATCTTGGCGTCCAGGTTGGACAACGGCTCGTCGAAAAGGAAGACCTGTGGTTTGCGCACGATGGCCCGCCCCACCGCTACGCGTTGACGCTGACCGCCCGAGAGGGCTTTGGGCTTCCGCTGCAACAATTCCCGGATGTTCAGGATATCGGCCGCCTCGTTCACCCGTTTATCGATCTCTTTTTTGGGGATTTTCTTGAGTTTCAACCCGAACGACATGTTTTCATAGACGGTCATGTGGGGATAAAGGGCGTAGTTCTGAAAAACCATGGCGATATCGCGGTCTTTCGGCGCGACGTTGTTGACCACGCGGTCGTTGATGAGCACCTGCCCGCCGCTGATATCTTCCAGCCCGGCGATCATGCGGAGCGTGGTGGATTTACCGCACCCGGACGGCCCGACAAGGATGAAGAACTCCTTGTCCGGGATTTCGAGGTTCACGTTCCGGACGACGTCGTGTTCCGCGTATTTTTTTTGGAGGTTCTGCAGGATGACCTTCGCCATGGAGCTATTCTATCAGTCAGGATTGGGAAAGTAAATGAGGGCCGACGTTGAACATAAACAAGGAGCGGGGATTGCATATCAAAGTATTATTCTTTTTGTGGCATCATTCGCTATATTAGTTACCCATCCTTTTACACACAAGATCGGAATCGTTTTTTATAAATATTAAGAAGATAAACATCAACCAATCCCGCCCATACATAATAAACTAAAAAGCAACTAGATATTGCGAAGAGTGACGTAAACTCGAAATACAGGATTGAGAAATTCGTAAACACCCTGTTTTTCACGATACAGAATCGGCCCATAATTTGCATCAATCAACCGAGGAAGCAGTTGGTCAACGTAAGGTATATCAAAAACGTCAGCATCTGTTCGAACTTTCTTTAGTTGTATGCGCCCTGACTCGTCCTGATAAAGAGGGGCCTCTTCTTTATGCTCGGCAAGCAACCAAAGTAATTTCTGTCGATCTGTAGAACCACCAATTGCCTTTTGATACATAGCCTCAAGCGTCGGAAACGCCCGACCGGATTGAATATCCTCTATTACCATGTCAAACACATGGTCATCAATTTCATTTACGGATGTCTTATTGGCCACAGCCACACATTCCTTTCCAAACAACTGAACGAGATAGGGATACCCTTGAGAGAGCTTTGCGATTCTAGCCTTTACAGTTGAGGAGAAACTAAGAGCGCCCTTGAACAATTCTTCAGCTCTAGTAATAATGCGTTCAAGTTCCATTTCAGCCATAGGCTTCACATGAATAGCCCCTTCCTCCAATAACCTTTCTATTGAAGCATGATCATTAACCAAATCCGTCAAATCCCGACCAATACCACAAACACCAAATTTAACCTTTTCACTACTCAATGACTTTATAAGTGAACCCAATCCTGCTTTATCTTTTATGACGTCAAACTCATCCAGCAATACTAAGAGACCGTCACGTTTCATTCGTTTTTCGACCTGATGTATAACAATAGCATTAACCATATTACGGAATGTTTGGACTATATCGTTAGGAATTATTCGGGCATATTTTGAAGATTCGATTCCCTTTGATCCCCAATTAACAACTTTTAGATCTGCACCCAAAGAAACCTCCTTCGTTCTCGCAAACTCAACAATTTCTTTTCCGTCATTTGGAACGAGGCGAAGCAACCCGTCCTCAGGATCCTGATCGTTACATAACCGCTGGAGAAGATCCTGCCCCGATCTAATCATTGAATCACAAGTATAATACACTGTTAGATAGGTTCGAGGGCGCGTAGGAATTTCCCTTTCAAGTCCTGATTTTTTTGACAACCCATAATCACCAAGTGCCATGTGTTGTATTTGCCTCAGAATTGAAGACTTTCCAACACCTCGTTTACCGTAAACAGCCACGAGTCCCAACTCCGTATTAATTGCTTTAATACAATCACGAATATCTTCATAGCGACCAACAAAACGATCTGCCTCACGAATCACTCCCGAGGTAAAACCTTGTTCAGGATTTATCATTAGTTTATCTCCTCCATTCAAAATATTGGGTATTTTTTACTTCTGTTAAAATATATTTTCTATCTCAAAAACAATTTTTAAACCTACTCAAGAAACAACCTGCCTCTTTATATTTTACCCCCATGTTCCGTCTCCTACTCCTTGCAGGGCGTCGAGTGCAGCGGTATACCCAAGAAGGTTAACCACTCTCTCCCACTCACATCCCCACCTAAATCCCTTGCTCATCGCTTCAGGGTGACCAAGCGGCCTTGACCGTCCTCACACTCATGAGATGAGGAACGTTTCCGTTTTAGGGCAAAAAAACATAGAATCACCCCATGACTCAAAACTTGCTCCTCGTCGCGTCCGAATGGCCCGGCGACACTCAAACCGGCGGTCTCGATAAAGCCCTCTCGTCCGGTTGGTCGTTGCACCTGCTCTCAGAGAAACCCACGGTTCCACCGTCAGCCACTCTGACCATCCACCCAAGTCCCCACGGAAACGTCGATTCGTTCCTTCAGACAGCCAAAACCATCCTCACCAACACCCCGCTGACCGCCGTCCTTTTTCTGGACAGTGCGGCCATCAACCGCTACTTTTTCCCCCTCCGCCAGTTGGCCGGGGCCGACCAGTCCCTCGTCTGCTTTCTGCCGGACATGGAGTTCCTCAGGGACCTCACCGGCACCACCGACGGACTGCGTCAACGCGAGATGTGGTCGGAGATCCTTCAGACGGCCGATGCCGTCTGGACCCGCTCCGAACGGGACGGCGATGCGCTGACCGCCCGCGTGGACCCCCACATCACCCCCGCCGTGGTCCCTTCCGACGTCTCAAAGATCGGGCCGTGGCTCAACGACCAGTTCAAGGCCATCGGCACCCACACTTTCAAAAAGAACACCCTGACACCCAAAGCGGATCTGACCAGCATCATCATCCCCACGCACAACGACGGCCGCTATCTGGGGGCTTGCCTCGAGAGCATCCGGAAACACACCAACGTCCCTTACGAGATCATCGTCGTGGACAACGGCACCACCGACAAGTCCACCGAGTTCCTTAAATCAGTGAAAGACGTGACCGTGATCCACAACCCGCAGAACAAGTTTTTCGCCGCGGCCTGTAACCAGGGCATCCGCGCCGCCCACGGCCGGTTCATCATGCTGCTCAACGCCGACACCGTGGTCACCGCGCGCTGGCTGGAACGCATGATCCGCCGGATGAAAGTGGACCCCAAAGCCGGGATGGCCGGACCGCACACCAACGGCGCGGTGGGCGCCCAGAAAGTGGCTCCCATCCCCTATAAATCCCTCAGGAACCTGGATGCCTTCGCCGACCGATGGGCCCGCCAACACGAGGGAGGACGGCTGTCCGTTCCCCGGCTGGACGGGTTCTGCCTGCTCATCAAACGGAACGTCATCGAACTGGTGGGCCTTCTGGACGAACGGTTCGGGCCCGGGGGTTACGAAGATTACGACTACGCCTTGCGAGTGAGGCAGGCGGGGTTCAAACTCCTGCTCATCGAAGACGTCTACATCCATCACGAAGGAGGGACGGGGTATTCCGACACCGACTACGACCGGTGCCGGGAGACCAACCGCAAGGTCTTCGTGGACAAGTGGTGTCAGAAATCGCTCTCCTTCCTCGACGAGGTTTGGTAACGGGTTTTCAGGCCGTCTGGGCGACGGGAGCGGCGGCGGCTTCTTTCGCCGGATTCGCCTGCTGAAGGATTTTCACTCCGCACACCAGCCGATTCTTCACATCCCAAAATTGGACGATCAGCTCCACCTTCTTACCCAATAGATATTTTTCCATCTGTTCCTTGGTCAAAAGACTCTCATAATTGGGCGTGGCGGCGAACCGCACCCGCACCTCGGCGGGGTAGACGTTGGCGTTGATCTTGGCGGAACGGGCCACCTGCACGTCGAAGCTGTCGTCATCGACGATATTCGTGATCTTTCCCCACAACATATCGAACATGAGCGTTCCTTTCAATCTTTCTCGGACTGTTCCGGACTCCGGGGCAGATGGACCTTGACGGTCTTTCCCCGGCCCAACTCGCTGTAGATCGTGATGTATCCCGCGTTCTGCCTGACGATGCGGTACGCCGTGTCCAACCCCGGGGGATGGTCTTCCGGAGGAGACGACAACGCCGGATTGAACAGCCGGGACTGGGTATGAGCGTCCATCCCCGGACCGGTGTCGCTGACCGCCAGGAGAACGTAGTCCCCCGGACGGACCTCCTCTCCCGAAGGGAGGGTCATGGCTTCCAACCGGGCATTGGCCGTCTCGATGATGAGGCGCCCTCCCTCGGGCATGGATTCCATGGCGCTGACCGCCAAGCTGAAGAGGATCTGCCCCAGATGCACGGGATCGACGACCGCCGGATGGAGGTGGGCGTCCAAACCCAGCTCCAGTCGGATACCGTCCCCGATCAGCCGCTGGAACATCTTCTCCATGTCCGTGACGAATTGGTTCACGTCCACGGGGCGCGGTTCCGTCGAATGACGGGGATTGAACACCAACAGCTGGCGGCTCAACACGGCCGACTTTTGGGCCGCCAGACGGATCCCCTCCACATCTTCCCGATTCACTTTCCCGGTTTTTAAATCCTGCAGGACGACGTCGGTGTAACCGATGATCGCCGTGAGCAGGTTGTTGAAATCGTGAGCCATCCCCCCGGCCAGATGGCCCAGAAATCTCACTTTGTTCGCCTGATAGAGTTGCTCGCTTTTCGCCCTCATCTCTCTCCGCAGGTCGTTCAGCTCTTTCTTGACCCCCTCGCGGCGGAGTTCGCGTTCAATCACGGGGACCAACCGTTCCAGGTGGCCCTTGATGAGAAAATCCGCTATGCCCAGGCGGAGGAGCTCGGCCGCGTCCATGTCCCCCACGGGGTCCGATATGATGATGACGGGGATATCCAAGCCCCTCTTGCGGACCAGGTTGAACACGTCCAGCCCGGTGAAACTCGATGTGGAATAATCCGCCACCACCACATCCCACGGTTTCGACAGGAGAGCATCGCCCAGTTCTTCCAGCGAGACGACGCATTTCCACACCGGCGAGTAGCCCCCGCAACGAAGTTCATCGAGCAGCCACTGGGCGTCGTCGGAAACATCGATGGCAATCAACACGCGGATCGGTGTCGGCATGTCTGTCCTTTCCCCGGAACTCATAGTTGTTCAAATGGTCTCATTCACTTGTTAGAACAGCACATGTTCCATACCCTATATTTACATTGAATCCTATAAAAAAACAATCCGAAGTTTTCTGGCGAAAAATGAGTATATGAATTTCCAGTATCAAAAAATCACCATAAAACCGCTAATTCCGCATTATAATGCATATTTTGGTTTACAACTGGTAGTTTTCGTACCTATTTTCTACATACTTTCTTCCAGTTGACAAAACCCGGATCTGGAGATAAACTTACTGGTATTGGGATATGAAAATCACCACGTTCTTCCGATTGGGTATAAAATGTTCCGCATTTTTTGTCCAAGAAGTGATTTGAGTGATAAAAAAACGCATTCAATGCGTTATTTAATATAAAAAAGGAGAAATATCTTCATGTTCAAAACCATCCGATCCATCATTTTAGCCGTCTGTTGCGGTTCGTTGTTCGTGAGCAACGCCGCCGCGAACGGGTTCAAGATACTGGGAGTCAAGAGCGCCAAGGCCATCGCCATGGGTGAAGCCTTCATCGCCCAGGCCGATGACCCGTCCACCATCGCCTTCAATCCGGCGGGATTGACGAACCTGGAAGGGACCCAGGTTTCCGGCCAGTATTCCATCATGAACGGATGGTTCAAACGCACCAGCCCCACCGGCGTGGAAGAAAGCAACCTGGAAAAATGGCAGGGCGTCCCGGCCTTCTACCTGACAGGCCGTCGCGCCGACCGGCCCTGGGGTTGGGGACTCGGAATCACCGTCCCGAACGGGATCTCCAGCGAATGGAGCGGAACGGGGTTTGCCCGTTATGTGACCACCTATTCCAACCTGGTCCTGGTGGACGTCAATCCCTCCCTGGCCTGGAAAGTCTCGGACAGGTTCTCCGCCGGCGTGGGGATCAGCTATTACCATTCGACCGCCGAACTTAAGAGCAAGGTCGACTACGCCACGATGTATGGCCTTCCGGTTCCATGGGACGGTGGAAGCGAACTCTCGGCCGATGGGAACGCCTGGGGTTACAATGCCGGGGCCACCTATAAGCTCGATGAGCGGCAAACCCTGGCTGCCACGTTCAAAAGCCCGTTCACGGTGAAGTATAAGGGGGACGCCACGTTCACGGAGATCCCCCCCGCGAATGCGTCGTCCAAATGCGAGGCCAAGACTTCCATCGCCTATCCGGCCGTGGTCGTGTTGGGTTATGCCGTCACGCCCGGCGACCGTTGGAAATTCGAATTCAACCTGGATTGGACCGACTGGAGCACTTTGGACAAACTGACCGTCCACTACCAGGACCCGACCCTGGCCCCGACCACATTCAAATACGGTTACAGGGACACGATCGCCTATAAGCTCGGCGCGGAATATAAACTCAACGACCCACTCCGCCTGAGGGCCGGTTACATCTATAACCAGCCGGCCGCGCCCGAGGAACATTGGCGGCCCAGCCTGCAGGACACCGTCGGCCAGTTTTTGACCACGGGGTTGGGATACACCCGCGGTCCCATCACCATCGACACCGCCCTTCAATTCGTCTTCTACAAGACGGTGCACGTGAACAACAACGTGGACAACAACGAGACCATCAGTTCATCCAGCATCGACGGAACGTATGACGATTTCGGCACGGCCCTTTCGGTGGGTGTGACCTATCGTTTCTAGTCCGGGGACACACGCCTTTTGATCCACGGAATCGGCCCGAGCACGACGATCGACGGAAAGGAGCTATCCATGACACTCACTGCCAGTTCGTATGTCGCGCCGCACAAGCTTCTTGTTGATGAGGGGGCCATCGATTCGGACCATTACACCATGGCCGATTTCGTGGAACAGGACGATCCGGACCTTTTCGCCAAGGCCCGGTCCTATTACGCGTTCATCGAGGATTGGAAGAGGAAGAAAACGCATTTCTATCTCCGACGGCTCCTGTCGGCCTGCCGCAACCGCGTCACGGTGCTCGACAACCTCACGGACCGTCCGCGCGAGATGATCATGATGGGGTCCAACAACTATCTCGGGTTGAGCACGCACCCCAAGGTGATCGAGGCTGGGCAGAAGGCCCTGGCCAAATACGGGAGCGGCCTCTGCGGGGCGCCCCACATGAACGGTCTCTGCGACCTGGTGCGGGAACTGGAAGTCCGCCTGGCCCGGCTGAAGAGTTGCGAGGACGCCATGGTGTTCTCGACCGGGTATTCGGCCAACGTGGGGAGCGTCTCGGCCCTGATCCGGTCCAAAGACGTGGCCCTGATGGACCGGTGGGACCACGCCAGCATCATCGACGGATGCCGGCTGTCCGGAGGGAACTTCCGGGCGTTCCGACACAACGACATGGGCCATCTGGAGACACTGCTTCAGCGATGCCGCCACAAATTCATGGGGAAATTGGTGGTGGTGGACGGCGTCTTCAGCATGGACGGCGACCTGGCGCCCCTGCCCGAGATCGTGCGGCTGGCCCGGCTCTACGGTGCGCGCGTGCTGGTGGACGACGCCCACGCCACGGGCGTCCTGGGATCCCACGGGGGCGGGACCACCGACCATTTCCACCTGGAAGGACAAGTGGACCTGGTGATGGGGACCTTCAGCAAATCGTTGGGGTGCACCGGCGGTTTCGTGGCCGGGAACAAGGAGGCCGTCCATTACATCCGCTATTACGCCAGGTCCTACATGTTCTCGGCGGGCATCACGCCGGCTGTCGTGGCCACGGCGCTGGCCGCCCTCCAGGTCATGGAGGAGGAACCCGAACGACGGAAACAATTGTGGGAGAACACCCGATACCTGCACGACAACCTGAAGGCGATGGGGTACACCGTGTTCCCCTCCCCGCCGGAATCCGCCATCCTGATCATCACGATCGGCGACAACGTCAAACTGAGACAGATGAGCCGCGAGATCCACGAAGGGGGCGTCTTCGTCAATGCCGTGCCCTACCCGGCCGTGCCTCTGGAGAAATGCTGTTTCCGGTTCAGCGTCATGGCCACCCACACGCGCGACGACCTGGACAGAACGCTCGACGTGATGAGAAAAGCCGGCCTGGAGCACGGCTTGCTACACGCCGCCTGAGGAGCGGTCTCCGGATACCGATGGAAATCAAGGTCCACACGACGATCGAGGCGGTGCCGAAGGATGATTGGAACGGGATCGTCGGCCCCAACCGGCTGATATGCACCCATGAGTATCTCTCCGCCATCGAGAGGTCCGGGATCAACGACTGCCGTTTCTTCTATCCCGCGGCCTACGAAGGGGGCCGGCTCGTCGCGCACACCTGCGCCTACACCATCAGCACGGAACTCGACCTGTTCGCCACGGGCGTTCTGAAAAAGGCGATCGGTCGGGTGCGCCGCTTCTGGCCGGACTTCCTGATATTACGGTCGTTGGAATGCGGCACCCCCGTCGCCTTGGGATCGACCTTCTCGTTCCGGGAGGGGACGGACCGCGCGGCGGCTCTCGGGGCGTTGCGCGCCGCGATCGAGGGGATCGCCGAACGAGAAGGGATCAACGTCATCCTCTTCCGCGATTTCCTCGACAGGGAACTCCCCTTTTACGACAGTCTGCTCTCTTTCGGATACCGGCGCATCCACAACCTGCCCGGTACGCGGATCGACGTGACATGGAAGACTTTCGACCAGTATCTCGACAGTCTGCGCAAACGATACCGGAAAGAGATCTCCCTCCGGAAGCGGAAGTTCCAACGCGACGACGTCACGGTCCAGGTGGTGGAGGATTTCACCCCCCACGCGGCCGACCTGGAACGGCTCTGGTTCAACGTGTATGACCAGGCCCGGGAATACAAACGGGAGCGCCTGACGAAGGATTTTTTCATGAACATCCGGCAGTGTTTGAACGGCCGGTCGTCGGTCCTTCTCGTCAAGAAAGGGGACCGGCCCGTCGCATTCTCTCTTCTGCTCTTCGACGATGAGACGCTCATCCCGCTGTTCTGCGGTCTGGATTACAGTCTCAATGAGGATTATTGTCTCTACTTCAACCTGTTCTACAACATCATCGCGTTGGCCGGTGAACGCGACATGCGCGACATCGACCTGGGCATCACCACGCTGGAACCGAAAAAAGAGATCGGGGCGGAAGTCGTCACACTCCACATGTATATGAAACACCGGAACCCGCTGTTCCACCTGTTCGTCCCGAGGATCTTCGACGCGATGACGCCCCAGGACAACACCCCGCCCAAGCGGGTGTTCAAGACCGATCCGGAGACCGCCCATGACTGACGTCCAGAACATCCCCCTCTCGAAGGTGGACCCCAACGACACGAAAGTGGAGCTCAGTTGCCGGACCACCCATTGCATACTCCTGTATCTCGAAGACACGCGGGGAGAAAAGGCGATGCGTGAACTCATCCGCGACACCGGGATGAACCTCGACTATCTCAAGAACCCCAACAATTGGATCAGTTTCGACTATTTCCGGCGGCTGTTGGCCAAGCTGGTCGAATTCACGGGAGACCCCAACGCCGCCTATCTCGCCGGCACGTATTCCTCGCGCGGAAAGAGTTACGGCGCGCTGTCCGACGTCATCGTCCAACTGGCGACGCCGCGAACGGCGTTCAAACTCATCGAACTCGTGTCCCCACGGTTCAGCAAGATCGGAGAGACGAGGGTCACCCAGCTCAAACGGACCAGCTGCACCATCACCTCCCATTATTATCCGGAATACCGCCAAGACAGGAACAACTGCCTCAACATGCAGGGGATCTTCGCGGCCGTGCCGACCCTCCTGAGACTTCCCCAGGCCAAGATCCGCGAGACCGTCTGTGCCGCCGAAACGGGCGGGTCCGACTGCGTCTATCACGTCGAATGGACGAACCGCCCCACCCAATGGCTGGGCCTGGTCGGCGCCGCCGTCGCCCTCCTCCTCTACCTGATCCTCCACCGATGGGACCTCTCCCACTCCTATATCACGTTGACACTGTTCGTCCTCCTCGGATACATCACCGGGCGGTTCATCGACAACAGGCTCATCCTGGCGGACACCACGAGCGCCAACCAGCGGGAGACGGCGAACCTGATGGAAGCGATGGAAACCATCGAGAAGATGAACATCGAATTACAGGAGAAGATCGTGCAGAGGACCGAGGAACTCAAGAAGAGCAACCTCGACCTGAGGCGCACACTGGAAGAGCTCCAGAACAGCCAGAAGGAACTCATCCAATCCGAGAAGATGGCGTCCGTCGGGCGCCTGGCGGCGGGCATGGCCCACGAGATCAACAATCCCGTCGGGGCCATCCGGAACTACCTGCAGGACGTCCTGGAAGACACGCCGGAGACAGACCCCCGGTGGGACCGCCTGAAACGGGCGGAGAAGGCGACCGGGCGATGCAAGAACATCGTGGCGGACCTGCTCACGTTCTCGCGGGATTCGAAGAACCTGAAACAGATCGACATGAACACCATCCTGGACTCCGTCGTCCATAAGACGAAGGATTCCCTGCCCGGCCCCCAAATAGTGCTGCGCGACGAACTCAGCCGGGACCTCCCCCCGCTGCAAATCGACCAATTGCAGATCGAGCAGGTGATGATGAACATCCTGATGAACGCGGTGGACGCGATCGGCGACGAGGGAACCATCACCATCACGTCCCGCCACGACGGGACGAACATCTTCATCGACATCTCTGACACGGGGCCGGGAATACCGCCGGACGTGATGAACAAGATCTTCGACCCGTTCTTCACCACCAAACCCGCGGGGCAGGGGACCGGGCTCGGACTGGCCATCAGCTACAACCTCATCAAGCGCTTTCAAGGAGATATCCAGGTAAGGAACAATCCGGAGAAAGGGGCGACGTTCACGCTCCGCATCCCCATTCAGGAGAACCAACATGCGCGTTAGACTGATCCAACCGGCTCATCTGAATCCCGACGGGACGCGAGTCCGTTATTCGGAACTCTTCATGCCGTCTCTCTCGCTCCCGACGGTGGCGGCGCTCACCCCGCCCGAGGTGGACGTGAAGATCACCGTGGACTACATCGAGGAGATCGACTACGACGAACCCGTGGACCTGGTGGGGTTGACCGCCATGACGTTCCACGCGCCGCGCGCCTACCAGATCGCCGATGAGTTCCGCCGTCGAGGGAAGAAGACCATCCTGGGAGGGATCCACGCCGCCTTCTGTTCCGACGAGGCGCTGACCCATTTCGATTCGGTGATGATCGGCGAAGCGGAAGACCTCTGGGAAGAGGTCCTGCGGGACGCCCGCGACGGCCGGCTGAAGAAGATCTATTCCTCTCCGCGACGGCCGGACCTCTCCCGGTTGGTCATCCCGCGGTTCGACCTGTTGGACTATTCCCGATACCTCATCCCCCCGTTCGCCCGGACGCCGTGCCTCCCGCTTCAGACCACGCGGGGATGTCCCAACACCTGCGGTTTCTGTTCGGTGCATCCGTTCCTCGGCAACGAGATCCGGAAAAAGCCGGTGGCTCACGTAGTGCGCGAGATCGAGGCCCTCAAACCCTCCCTCGTCTTTTTTACCGACGACAACATCTGCGCCGACGAATCCTACGCGCGCGAACTGTTCACGGCCCTCATCCCCCTCCGGATCCGATGGGCCTGCCAGATGAGCACCACCGTCCTCCGGACCCCCGCGTTGATCGACCTCGCCGCCCGGGCGGGTTGCCATGAGACGTTCGTCGGGATCGAGAGCATCAACAAGGAATCCCTGAAATCCGCCCGCAAGGGATTCAACAAGGTGGAGACTTACAAGGAGGTCTTCCGCCGGATGAAAGAAGCCGGGATCCTGGGACAAGCCTCGTTCATATTCGGGTTGGACCAGGACACGCCCGACACCCTCAAGGACACCATCGGGACGATCCTGGGATGGGACATCAAATTCCTCTACATTTTCATGCTGGTGCCCCTGCCGGGCACCCGGATCCACGAACAGTTCAAGAACGAGGGGAGGATCGTCGCCGCGGATTGGTCTCTCTACGACGCGGAACATCCCGTCATCGCGTTCAAGAACATGTCGGCGCGGGAACTGGAGGATCTGGTGTGGACGTCCTATCAACGGTTCTATTCGATCCCCCACATCGGGCGGATGGCCTGGCGGTTCAAGAAACAATACATCACCGGCTTTCCCAGGACCAATTTTTTCGAAGACGTCTATTTCCAGTTCACGTCCCGAAGGGCCGTCCGGCGACGGATGAGCCCCTGGACGATGGGTTCGACCATTCCACACGAGAAGGAGTCATAAGGACATGGATATCAACGCTCAAGACATGATCACCATTCTTCTGGTGGAAGACGACGTCGATTTTTCGACGGCGCTCACGGCCCGCCTGACGAAGAGAGGTTTCGCGGTGGACCCCGCTTTCAACGGGGAGGACGGGCTGAGGAAGTTCGGGGAGAGGAAATACGACGCGATCATCTGCGACATCAAGCTTCCCGGGATGGACGGCATCCACTTCACCGCCTCGGTGCGGGAAAAAGACAAGGACATCCCCATCATCCTGCTGACCGGATACGCCAGCCTCGAGACCGCCAAGGAGGCCGTGACCCTCGACGCCACCGATTACCTGCTGAAACCCCTGGAGAGCCTCGAAGACCTGCTCAACCCGGTCCAGAAAGCCGTGCGGGCCCACCGGCTGATGGCGGAGAACGCCTATCTGACCGAGCAGTTGAAGGATAAGGTGAAGGAACTGGAGATCTCCGAACAGAAATACCGGGACCTCTTCGAATGGGCCAGCGACGGGATCCTCATCATCGACCCGAACGGGGTGATCGTCTCGGTCAACAAACAGATCGAGGCCGTCACGCAATACACCGCGGATTCACTGCAGGGACAGCCGGCGAGCATCCTCTTCACGGCCCCGTCTTCCGAGGAATTCCGGGCGAAGCTCCGCGAAGTGGTCGACGGGAAACCCCTGGACACGGTCGAAGTCAAAGTCTCTCCCCGGGAAGGGAGGGTCCGCCTGATGGAACTCGGACTGAGGCCCATCCGGAAGGACGGTTACGTGTTCGGCGTGCAATGCATCGCGCGCGACATCACCGAACGGAAACAAGTGGAGCGGATGCTGCGGGCGTCGGAGACGAAACTGCTGGAGCAGACGGCTCTCCTGGAGAAGAAGAACACGGTCCTGCGAGAGGTCTTGGAACACATCGAGATCGAGAAGAAACGGCTGAAGGAGGACATCACCATCAACATCGAGGAGTTCATCTACCCCGCCCTGCGGAAGATCAAGCAGATGGCGACCCCCGCCGCGGGAAAACAGGTGGACCTGGTCATGAAAAACCTGGAGAACCTTTCCAACAACTTCGGACACCGGATGGCCGCCAAGGTGAACAGACTCACCCGGCGCGAGATTCAGATCTGCAACATGATCCGCTGCGGGCTCACCACCCGGGAGATCGCCGACCTGTGCGAAACGACGCCCCCCACCATCGACAAACACCGCTCGAACATCCGGAAAAAACTCGGTTTATTAAATCAGAGCGACAACCTCACGGCCTGCCTTCAGAGTCTCACCTTCACGACCTGACCGGAGGAACGGCGACGGGTCCCCCCGGACGGGGGACCCCGGGATCGATCTCTTTCGGCGGGAGTTTAAAACTTCTTCTCTTTGAGGTTCTTCAGCGCGTGGCGGTAGATCCGGTCGTTCTCGTCGGCACACGTCCACAACGATTTCCCATCCCACCCCAGTCCCGACAAGTGCAGTTTCTTGTCCTCGTAGGGAGCGGCCACATAGATGTTCTGCACGGTGAGCGTGTTGTCCTTGGCGTGTCGGTAGATCATGTCCGTCTCCGAGTCGGCGCTCCAGACGTTCTCCGCCGTGGAGAACAGGCCGATGGGGTGGGGACCCGGGCTGTCATAGGCATTGATGACGGACAACCCTTCCTCGGAAACCTTGAGACGGTAGAACTTGGCTTCCTTGAAATCGCAGACCCACAGGTTGACGCCGTCCCAATACAATCCCGACGGTTCGGGGCCCGGGCTCGGGTATTCGGCCGCGACGCTCAGGGACGCGTCCAGGGTATGCTTGTAGATCTTCCGTTCCCAGGAATTGCAGGTCCATAAGGAACTGCCGTCCCAGGCGATGCCCGTGGGGTGACCGCCGGGGAGCTGGAATATCTGGGACACGGACATGGCGTCGTCCACCTTGTGTTTATAGAGGCTCGATGACACCCAGTCCGAGACCCAGAGGGACTCGCCGCCGTCAAAACACAACGCGGTGGGATTCCTGTAAGGGACGCTGAATTCCTTGTCCTGAACGGTGAGCCCCCCTTTTTTCTGGAATAGGAAATATCCCCCTCCCAGCAACGCCAGGAGCGCGACCGCGCCGACGGCCAGACCGACGGACTTCGATCCCGCCGGTTTTTTCTGGGCGTTCGACAGGAGTTTCTCGGCCGTGGAGGCCGAGGACGCGGCGGGCTTTTCCGCCGTCATCAACCCGTCTTTCGAAAGGGTCTGGGCCCCCAGGGCCTTCTGCACCAGTTTACGGACGTCGTCCACCCGGAACGGTTTGGACAGGTAGTCGAAGGCGCCGGACTTCATGGCGCCCACCGCGCTCTCCACGTCTCCGAAACCGGAGAGCATGATGACGGGCATCGCGGGGGAGATCTTCTTCACGTTCGCCAGGATCTCCAAACCATCCATGTCGGGCAAGCGGACGTCCAGCAACATGAGCTGGGGTTTTTCCCTCTTGACCGATTCGATGGCCGTGGCGCCGTCTTCCGCCGTGAAGATGTTATACCCTTCCGGTTTCAAGACGTTCGTGAGCACCAGGCGCATTCCGGGTTCGTCGTCGCAGATCAGGATCTTTTCAGATGACATAATGTCGACTCCTCTGGTTCAGTTTGATAGACCGCGTGCCTCAACGGGACGGGCCCTCCTCGAGGGAGGGCTATCCCTTGATTATAGTTTTTCGGTTTCCGTCCCCGCAACAGTTTCCATGACGGGAAACATCAGTTCGATGAGCGTGCCGCTGCCCGGCGCGCTCTCCAGCGTGATCTTCCCCCGATGGAGTTCCATCACCCGTTTGCAGATGGACAGGCCCAACCCCTTGTGGTTCTTCTTGGTGGTCAGATAGGCCTGGAACACCTTCCGGATGAGATGGTTGGCGATCCCTTTGCCGGAATCTTTGAACGAGACGCCGACCATGTTGTCGTCGGGGATCCACCGCGTCTGGACGTCCAGGCGGCCGCCGTCGGGCATGGCCTCGATGGCGTTCTCCACCAGGGCCGAGACGGCCTCGCCGATCAGGCGGGTGTCTCCCCTCACGGACGGCAGTTTCTCCGCCGGCGTCAGATGGATCTTGACGTTGGCGGCCCCGCTCTTGTCCTCCAGGGCCGAGAGCGCCTGCCGCATGTATTGGTTCACGTCCAGCGTCTCCAAGCTCATCTCGGGGATGCGGGCCAACGAGAGGAACTCTTCGATGCTCTTCAACATCTCCTGGGCGTTCTGGTCCACCAGGAGCATCTGCTGTTTGAGTTCCTCGTCGACCTTCTCGTTGGACAAGGACAACTGTAGGGTGCCGCTCATGATGCCCAGGTAATTGCGGACGCGGTGGGCGAACCCGCGGGCGAGGTCTTCCATGGTGAGCAGATATTCCCGTTCGCGCTCATCCAACAGTTTCTGGGCGCGTTCGGCTTTCCGCACGGCCTCGTTGAGCGCCTGCACCATCCGCGCGTTCTCTTCCCGGACGGACGTTCCGGCGGATTCCATCCCCTTGATCCGGTCCTCCAGGTCGGTCTTGTCCCGCTGCAACATCTCCACCCGGGAGGCCGCTTGGGCGCGTTCTTCCTCCCATCGGCGCATCTCGGTCTGAAGGGCCTCCAACCGGCTGCGGGCATCCTGCAGTTCGTGGGCGAGCTGGAAGCGCGCCGTCTCCGACTCCTGCAGTTTCGATTTAGAGACGGAATCGTCGGCCTCCTCCTCCTTCTTCTTGAGCCCGGCATGGGAGGTCAGGAACCGGTTCTGTTCTTCGAGCACACGGACCTGCACTTCCCAGGTGATCTTCTCCTTGAGGCTCTGGTTCTCGATCTCGAGGGAACGGTGACGTTCCTCCCAATAGCGCTGTTTATCGAAGATCTGCACGCGATGGGATTCCAATTCCGCGCGGGTCAACTGGAGTTCGGTCCTCTGACGTTCCACGCGTTCCCTCAGGAATTCCATCTCGTGTTCCTTGGTCTCCAGGCTCTTGGCGAGCAGTTGATGTTCCTCCTCGAACCGGCGCTGCCAATAATCGGCGACGGACAGGGTGTCCATGGAACGGGGGATGTTCTCCGCCGTGCCGGTCTGTTCCAGACTTTTGATTTTATTCTTGATATCTTCCCACGAGCTCATATGAGTTGCCTCCTTTTAGGCTGACCTCAGGGAATGGTCAACACGTCACCCGGATTGACCATTCCACGGGATATCTTGTTTTTATTCTCCTTATAAATATCTGTCCAACGTTTGGCGTCTCCGTAATATTTTTCCGCGATGCCCTTGAGCGTCTCCCCCTCTTTCACCGTGTGCGTGCGCCCGGCGGCCGACGGCGCGGGAGCGGGGGACGGGAGTGTTTCCACCGCCGCGGGAGCGGGCGCCGGCCCGACGGGCAGAGACGGTTTCACCTCGGGCTTCAGGACCACCGCCGGTTTTTCGGCCGGTTGCGCTTTCAACACCTTCGGCGCGGAAGGTTCGGGAGCCGGCGCGGATTTTTCCTCCTTCGGGGAAGACGCGGGCTCCGGCCGGGACGCCGTAACCGGCGCTTGCGGGATCAGCAACACCGTCCCGGACTTCAGGCGCCCGCCCCGGCCCAGCTTCTCCTTGTTGGCCTCGTAGATGTCCTTCCAACGTTTCACGTCGCCGAAATACAATCCGGCGAGGTTCTGGAGCGTGTCGCCGTCTTTCACATAGTGAGTGCGCAATTCGAGGGAGGAACTCGACGGAGCGGACACCGACGGACCCGCCGGAGCCGACGCCGCGCCGGCCGCCCGCTTGGCCTGCTGGATCCGCTCGCGAATCCGTTGGGTGGCTTCTTCCAAGAGCACCTCTTCCAGGCGCTGTTTCTCGGCTTCCGTCTTCTGGAGACGGCCTTCGATGTCCATCTTTTCCTGTTTCAGTTCCAGGTATGAATATTCCAGACTGCCCGGATCGAGCTCATCCTTCTGGGGGGCGCCGAAACGCATGAGGAGCGAGAGCCGGTGGCTGCCGGCGGTCTTCTGGATGCCCGCCAACGGGAATTGGACGCCGTAATCGATCTGATAGATGGACATGTTCACTGAAAAGCCCATCGACACGTTCAGCATGTCGGACCGCCCGTATTCCAGTCCGGTGCGGACGGCCCAGGTGTGGCGGGTGAACCAACGTTCCCCCCCCAGTCCGAAACGGGTCTGATTCCCCCTCGATGTGAAATCCAACGCCAGGGCGGTGCGGTTGTCCCGATAGCCCAGCCCGGTCTTGTAACTGGAGGGGAGGGCGTCCGTCTCCTTGAGTCCCACGTCAGGCCGGTTCAGGTCCAGCACGGAGGCCCCCCAGAAGAAACGGGCCTGCGGATTCCAGAGGAGGCCGACGTCCGAACTGAACGCCTTCAACGAATTCTTGTTCCCGTAATCAAAGACCGGGTCGATCTGAGTGTAAAGGTCCTGGTCATAGGTTTCCTGCAGGAGTTTAAGTCCCACCCCGATGCTCAGGTGATTGTTGAGGGCCTTTCCATAAGACAGATAGGCGGTTTCTTCACGGTAGACACTGTCCAAACTGAAGGAACGAACGGCGACGGCCAGGGTGCCATACCGGGGAAAATAGTCCCGCTGCGTCGGCGACAGGGAGGAGACGGTCCCGGTGGAGGGCGGACCGCCCGCCGTCGGAGTGGAGGGAGCGACCGTCTCGCCGGCCGGCAACTGTTTTTCAGAGCGATGGAACGGCTGGGCGAACGCGATGAAGCCCAAGGAGAGAACGCTGTCGTCGGAAAGGCCGACATAGAGCCGCGAATAGTCCGCGCCCAGTTGGCTGCGGCGCAGGCACCCCAATCCCGCCGGGTTGTAATAGATCGCCCGCACGTCGTCGGCCAGCCCCGTGAACGCGCCGCCCATGCCGAACGGACGGGCTCCCATGCCCAGATCCTCGAAATCGGTACGTCCGACGGACGACCAAGACAGGATGACGACGCCCGCCAAGACCGCCGCCTTCATGAACTGCCGGTTCCATTGGGTCATATCACACCTCGTCATTTCGCCACCACGATCGTTCCGCTGAAGACTTTCCCGTCCGCCCGGATCTGATACAGATACACGCCCTTATGGACCGGATGCCCGTCGGAATTTTTCCCGTCCCACAGAAGCGAACTGCCGTCCTTCCCGCCGGCCAGATTGGCGACGGGACCTCCGTACAGATCGAAGATCTCGCCGCTCACCGGCGACAGTTTCGGGTTGCTGTAGACGAAATTCATCTCATCGTTGACTCCGTCGCCGTTCGGCGTGAAGATGCGGGTCGGCCAGAGTTGAACCACTTCGAAGGAGGTGGATTGGAGGGCTTGTTGGAGCCGGTAGACCCCGGGCCGCTGGGACATGACGGTCACGACCTTCCGTTGGGAATCGTACGTCCCCCCGAGTTTGATGAACTCGACACCGTTGTGCCAAAAAATGCTCATCTGGTTGGCCGGGAGGGCGGGAACCGCCGAAAAAACGGGGCGCGCCTGGCCGTCCTTGGCGCCGCCGGGGGCCGAGGCCGGCGGATTGACGGCAAAAGCCACCTCCACCGGCCGCTGGAAGAGGAACCGGTCCACCTTCAGATCGGAAGAGACGTTCCTCACCTCCAGTTCATAGGACCGCAACACCGAGCCGGTCTCCTCGCCGGGACGACGCGTCATCTGGACGACCACGTTGTCCGACCCCGGCGTCGGGTTCTGGGCCGCCAACGATTCGATCAACACCTGGACCTCCCGGTCTTCGGACATCGCCACGAACACGGATGTGGGACGGGACTCCACCAACATGGAATTCACGCTCTCGATGTTCGAGAGATCCACCGCCCGCACCGCATAGAAGAAATCCGCCCCGTTCACCGTCGTGTCCTCGTAGGACAACGCGTCCGGAGAGAGTTCCGCGAGGGCCGGCGAATCCCCGATGCTCTCGGCAAAGAGGGACCGGTAGATGCGATACCCTTTCAGGTCCACCAGCGGACTCCCGTCGGTATTGGCCGTCACCGCGTTCCATCGAACCACGAACGAGGCCTTCTTCGAGGCCCACGTGCCGCTGATCCCGGTCGGCGGTTTCGGACGGCTCAACTCGGGGATGGAGAACCGGTGAGACCGGGTGCATTCCGTCTCCGCGCCTTCTTTATCCCGGGCGACCACCTTCCAATAATAGGTCCGGTTCTCCAGGAACGATGCCGTCGACACATACGAGGAGCTGGAGAGGTCGGTGAAGGTCTGGCTGACCGAGAAATCGGACATAGTGGACACCGACAGGGTGTAGAGGATCACCTCGTTGAGGTCGGCGTCGAGCGCGTCTTCCCAGTCGAAGACGGGTCGGGGCGTGTCCAACACCGCGCCGTCGGCCGGCGTCCGCAGGGAAAAGGCCTGGGGACTCGTGTTGATGACGTTCACGATGAAGATGCCCGTCGCGGACAATCTCTCCTCCGCATCCTGAAGGACGGGAGGGATCCCCTGATATCCTCCCGCGCGGACGCGCCAATAATAGGTGGTATCGTCCAGGAGGTTGTTGGTCACCTGGAAGAAGTTATCCGTGAGCGGGATCCCCTGCACTCCCACGAAATCCGCTCGATTGGACAGGTCCAGGGAATAACGCACCTGGTCCATCGGGTCCGGATCGACGGCGTTCGCCCATTGGATGAACGGCTTCAACGTGGAGATGATGACGCTGCCCGTGGGCTGAAGCAGTTCGAAGGAGGACGGCATCTCCTTCACCGTATCCACTCTGATGTATCTCTGAGACTCGCTGGAAAGCCGTTTGTTCCCCTGGGCATCCTGGGCCTCCACATACCAGTAGACCGGGATGTTATCGCTGAAGGTGACGGTATGGCTCGTCTGGACCAGGCCGGATACCGTCGTCGCGGAACCGAAGTTCGGCAGGATGGAGTAGACCAGGTTGTAGGTGACCGAATCGCCCGGATCGGGATCGGTCGAGGCCTGCCAGGTGAACGTCACCACGGTGTCGGTGCTCCTCACGCCGGAAGCCGGGCTCGACAAGGAGAAACTGTTCGGAGCGGACGAGGCCGCGTCCACCCGAAACATGAAGGACGACGGCGTGCCGAGAGTCTGGGTGATCCCGTCGGCGGCATAGACCCTCCAATAATAGGTGGCGTCTTCGGCGAGCGTCGTCGGGATCTGGTAATAAGAGACCGGGATCCCCGCGCTGGACGTGTAGGTGCCGAAATTGGAGACGGTCGTATAGTCCACCCGATAGAGGACGTTGTTCCCGGGGTCCACATCCGTCGAATCGGTCCAATCCAGCGTGGGATGGGTGGTGACCACGTCGGTGGAATTGACGGGGGAAACGAGGTCGAACGCGGACGGGGCGGTGTTCGTTTGGTTCAAGAACAATCTGTAAGAGGACGGGGTGGAGAGCGTGAACGCCCCGTCGGCGTCCGTCGCCCACACCTGCCAATAGACCGTGAGGTTCTCCAGGAGCCCCGAGAGGTTCGCGCTGCAGGACGAGACGGGCAGGTCCGTGAACGTGGAAACAGCGACCCCGAAAGAGACATCCGTCGAATAGCGCAACGTGTAGGAGAGCGAATCCCCCCAGACGGCGTCCCCGTCCGACGAATCGCTCCAATCGAACATGACCTGGGCGCCGGAAGAGACGTAGGAATCAGCGGGTGGGCCCAGGGAAGGGCTTGACGGACTCTGGTTCAAGGGGACGGCGTCGTCCGAGGAGGACGGCGTGAGGGTGGACGCGTTGCCCGCTTCATCCTCGGCGCGAAGACCGAAATAGTACGTCGTTCCGTTGACCAGCCCCGTGACCGTGACGGAACAGGTCTGGCCCGGCGCCACCGTGGTGGCGATCAGGACTTCGGAGGAGGCCGCCCCGAAAGCCGCGTCGCCGTCGAGGGCGCCGGCCGTGGAATAACGCAGACGGAATTGGCCGGTCAGCCCGTTCGACCAGTCGTCGTCTCCCGGAGCCGTCCAACTGAGGGTGACCCTCCTCCAGGAGGGAACCGCGGAAAAATCCGTGATGGAGGCGGGCGGCGTGACGTCCGTCTGGGCCCACACCGTCGCGCCGTTGGACAGCCCGGCGGAGTTCGAGGCCTCATCCAACATCCAGGCGCGGACGTAATAGGTCGTTCCCCCCGTCAGACCGGTCAGCGTATGGGAGCGACTCAGCGAAGGAGACACCGTGGTGGCAATGTCCACCTGGTAGCTCGAGGTCGAGAACACCTGCCCCTCGTTGGCGCTGTAGGCGATCCTCAAACGCCCCGCCGTGATGTCGCGGGCCAGGCCGTCGTCTCCCGGAGAGGTCCAGCTGAGGTCGATCGTTCCCTCCGTCGCGCCCGTCACGGCTCCCAGGTCGGTGATGGAGGAGGGCGCTTCGCGGTCCAGGGTGATCGTCGTGACGGTCAGAGAATAGTCGCTTTCGAGGGCGAAACTCGAGAAATCCCCGGAGGACGCATCGTCCAGGACCGAGATTTTGAAGGAATAGGTCGTCTCATTGGATAACCCCGTGATCACATAAGCCGTGTGATCGGACGATGTGCTGGCCCTCAAGAAGAAATGATCGGCCGGAGGAACCGCCGAATCCATATGGATCCGGAACGAATCCAGGTCCGGCACGCCCGTGAGCGGATCCCAAGTCAAGGTGATCTGATGGTCTCCCGCGACGGCGGTCAGCCCCGTCGGCTGAGGCGGGGGAAGGTCTTGGGCGTATTTGGTCCTCTCGAGGTTCACTCCCACCGTCGACCATGAACCTTTAAAACCCGCCTCATCCACCGCTTTCATGGCGAAATAGTAGGTCGTTCCGGGATAAAGTCCCGTGACCTCGCGGAGAGGACTCAATCCTTCCGTCAGGCCGCCGGTCTTGGGCGTCCAGACCTGGGGGAACGTGGAGACCGAGGCCTCATCGAAGTTGCCGGCCGTCACATCGAACGTGGCATATTTCACGACATAGGCGGTGGCCGCGCCGGAAGATCCGTCGTCACCGGGCGCGGTCCAGACCAGCTGGACCGTTCCATCGAGGGACCCCGGGTTGGCCGCCAGATTGGAGATGGCCGCGGGAGAGACACCCGCCGTGCGCGTGCTCAGGACCACGGAGGGATCCGATTCGATCCCCGATCCATTATAGGAGGAGACCCTATAATAATAGGTCGTATATTCGGCCAACCCGGAATCCTGATAGGTTGTCTGGGCGATCAGACCGGCCCGCAACGTCCATCCGCTGCTTCCATCGGGAGAACGTTCCACGTCATACAGCGTCCCCGACGGATTTCCCGCCGCGCTCCATTCCAGATCCACCGTGGAAACCGTCTGTAAGGGACTGGACAACCCGGTGGGCACGGCGGACAATGTGAAATAGGACGTCGCGGCCGAGTTCACCGTCAATAAACCATTGAAAGCCTGGATTTCGACCGTCTGGGAACTGTTGACCGGCAGATCGGACAAGATGAAATGGGTGACCGACGGCCCGAGGTCGGAAGAAAGGGGGACCCCGCTCGACGACTGGATGACGCGGTATCCCGTCGCATTCGCCGTCAGCGTCCAGGCCCACCGGATGGTGGTGGAACCCAGGACGACGGTCTCGCCGGTGAAAGAGGGGGCGGCGCCCAAAGACACCAACGGGACGGCGCTCACGGGCGCTGTATAACCGCTGGAGTTTCCGGTCCGGTCCAGGACCTTCAGCTTGTAATAGTAGGTGTTGCCGTTGACCAGTCCGGTCTTCTGATAGGACGTCCCTGGAACGGACACCGACCCCAACAGGACGAACCCGTCGGAATCGGACCAGCTCGATTGGTGGACTCCGTATTCCAAGAGGTCCGGTTCCGGACCGGACGACCATGACAGGTCCACCGAGCCGTTGCCGGTCGAGACCGCGATCCCGGTGGGGACCGCCGGAGCCACATCCATCGCCCAACCCGACGAGAGCGTATTGACCGTGGGATCCTCCGCGCTGGAAGTCCAGACGGAATAGTTCCCCTCCACCTCGTCCCGAGCTTTGACGGCAAACCAGTAGGTGGCCCCCGCCGTCAAACCCGTCAACAACAACCGTTGGGGACTCAAGGCGTCGGTGGCCGTGGAAAGGACCAAGCTTCCGACGGTGAACGGAGGTGAATCGAAGTCTCCCGATTGGATGATCTGCACGCTGCTGTATTTCACGACGAACTGGCCGCCGGCGAGCGGTCCGGTGAGTCCGTCGTCTCCCGGGGCCGTCCACCTCAACTCCACTTCCCCATCGAGTGTCCCCGACAGCGCGGTCAGGTCCGAGATCCCGGCGGGGGGCACGGTCGCGGTCCGAGTGCTGATGATCGTCGAGAGACCGCTCTCCAGAGCGAGACTGGCCCATCCGTTTCCGCCATCGCCGGCATCGACGGCCGTGACTCCGAAATAGTAGGTGGTCTCGCCGGACAACCCTGTGACCGTGGCGGCCGTCCCCGGATGGGAGACCGTCGACGACAGGAGGACGCCCGACTGGGACACCGAGGAGAAAACGGCCGTCGACCGGTAGACCCGGTAGGCGGAGCGGTCGTCCACGTTCGCGGGCGGTGCGGGAGGGGTCCATTCCAGGGAGACGGAATATCCTGTGACCGAGCCCGTCGACAACGCCGAGGGGGCGGAGAGGGGCAGGTCCTGAGCCCAACCGGTGGCCCCTTCCGACAGACTCGAGCAATTCGACGATTCATCCGAAGTCCATAAACGGAGATAATAGGTCGTTCCCGGATTCAACCCGGTCACCACGTAAGTCTGGACGTCGCCGGAACCGATCCCGGCGGTCGAGATGGAGACCTGCGCCGTGGCCGTGCTCCAATCCGCGGAGAACGTGGAATATTGGATATAGAACGAACTCCCCGCCAAGAGCGTGCCGGAGAGACCGTCATTTCCCGTCGAAGTCCATCGGAGCACGAGGTCCCCGTCCAGAGAACCGGCCTCGGCCGACAGGGACGTGACGGGATCGGGCGGGACCGTCTCCGCCCGAAGAGCGACCGGTGATAGGAAGAGGAGTGAAAAGATAAGAAGACGGGTCCGGGAGCCGCGGGACGGCGATTCCGCGATGACGACCTCTCCCATACCCACATCGATGACGTTCCGTGGATCAATCAAAAGAGGGAGCCTCCCTTTCCTGAAGAGTCATCATAATGTTTTTCAACCCCCGATGTCTATTCATTTCCACGACCTCAGAAAAACACGGACACCCCCGGGGAGGGGCGAACGGAGATCGGAGGTTCGTAAAGGGAGGTTAGGCCTGGGTGCTGAACAGACGGATCTTCTCGTGAGAATCTTCCAGATCCTTGACGGGGTCGATCTGCATGGCTTTGAAACGAAGGTTTTGCCCGTCCTTGACCGCGGCGGGAAGGTTCTTGTATCCCTCTTCGCCGATCCAACGGCGGAGGGTCTCGGCGGCCGCCCCGGTAAAAACGACATCCACTTCCACCCGGGCCAGGTCCACGGCGAACCGGGAGAGGACGATCATCAAGGATGCCTCGGGAGTCTGCGATTGGACGGCCGACCAGAAATCCATGCGACTGGTGACGACTTGGGTGTTCAAGGACTCTTTGGCGCGCTGTCTGACCAGAGCCACCACTTTGCCTTGATCGTTGGCCGTCACGGGATGGACGTTGAACACCACGCGGTCCAGCAACTCTCCGGAGATCGGGTAGAGCTGGCCCGCCGTGTGCAGGATGGATTCGAACGCGCTCCGGAGTTCCGCCGGAGACATCTCGAGTTCCTGAGGAAGCAGGAGGTCCACGCGAAGAGGCATTTTCTTCCGGTCCGCTTCGGGGAGATTGTTATAGAGTTCGCTGACCGCGCGCAACTGCTGGAAGAAAGCCAAAGCCACGGTGCGGTCCAATTTCAAACTGCCATCCTCCTCCAAGGACGCATCGATGCCGTCCACCAGGAGCGCTTGTCCATGACCGACAGTCCCGGGGTTGACCGGCACCCCCTCCCCGAGGATATCCTTCCAAATATTCCGACGGACCGTCTCCTGTAAGGCCGACAAGTCCAGCGGAGCCGACGGCGACATCGTGGAGCGGATGAGGTCGACCGGCAGGGAACTGGCGGTCTTGTAGAGGCTCGCCATGTTCTGTCCGGGCCACATGAACCATTTCCCGGCGCTCTCCGCGACGAATGCCCCCACGTTGGTCAACGCCACCACGCGACCGGCCATGTATTGGGGCGAATGGGACAACGCCGACACCACACCGGCCAGGCCCGCCTTGAGGGAGCCCAGCATCGGGGCGATGGACCAGGCCGACCGGGTCTGACGGCCCTCCAGATGGTTCAACAAGGGGTTGAAGACCATCGGGGTTTCCTTCAGATAATCGGCCAAAGCCGACTGCACGGCCTGCAGTTTCTCTTTTTCGTCGTCACTCATGGCCGCCGGCTGCCGGGTCAATAGACCCGTTTGATCGTAGATTCCTTTCAACTCGTTCCCGGCGTTCAATCCGAACTGTTCCGCATATTCCGCCGGATATCCCGCGGTGTAACCGGCCAATTCGACCAACTCCTCGGCGGAGACCGCCGATGGATCGATTTCATAGGACTTAAAATACATCGTTTTCCAACTCCTGGAACGGGGATCGCGCGACCACACGTTCATCGAGGTCGGTCGCAGCCGTCCCAGAAGGGGAGGCCAGCTCACGACCGCGACACGCGATGCCTTCAGGCCGGCCAGCACGTCCAGGGTGAACTCAAAATTCTCGGCGGAGCGGGTCGACGGTTTCCGCTCGTCGGAGAGGACGGACGCCGGAATGCCTTCCCGGATGAGCACAAAACGGAGGATGTCCGTCTCCAACACCTGCGCGAGAGAGGACAATTCTGGTTTTTGGAGGTCGCGACGTTGGGAGTTGATCGCCGACAACAAAACCGCTTCAGACAGGCCGTAGGAAGACAAGGTCCGGGTCAGAAGAGGTCTCGTCCCGCGGCCCTGCCCTCCGGCCAGGACGATCGGGGTGCCCTCAAATCTTTCTTTCCACTGAGCTGCGAACGAAACGAACGTCTTCAGATCGGGATTTCCCAGAAGCACGAAGGCATCCGGCGCGGAGGTCAATTCGTCGGAACGGGAGATCAACGGCAGATAAGCGGCCATCGCCCGGCGCAGGGATTCCAGATACCGGCGACGCCTCTCGAGCCGGTCGGCTTCGGTCTGAACCTTGTCGGTCGACACCGTGACGAACTGGTTCCCCACCTGAACGACAGGTTTGTCATCAGCCGTCCGAAGGATGGACTCCGTGACGGTTTCTCCGGAAACGGCCTTCCTCGAGAGAAGCTTCTCGTTCTCGTCATAGCGGAGGCGGATGGTATCGGCCGGTCCCACCAAAGCATCAAAACCGACTTCGCGCATCTTGGCGACCATCGTCTTCACGTAATCGCCCTTATTTTTGGCGTCTTTCCCGTAAGAGTGCAACTCCCTCAACAGCCCCGACACCTCGGGATCGTTGATATAGGAGAAGTTATGGTCAGAAAAATTAAATTCGCCGTGGCGATCATAGACCGTCAAGACCCGCTCACTCAAAACAAGGCGGCTCTTCTCGACGACGACGCCTCCTTCAACGGACGTCACCCTCTTCTTCACGAACACGTTGTAGGCGGGGTCCTTCGGAGACAGGTTCGCCTGGCCGTCATAGAGGATCCCTCCATCCACCAGGTGACGACCGAGGATCTCAATGGCCTGCCGGGCCTGTTCGGCGCTGTAGTAGATCAGGGCATTGAACGTGCGGATCGCATAGACCGGGACCTTCCCGTCGGCATCGCGCGGCAACTTTTCGTCGGAGATATCGAATCCGTCTTCCAGAACGTCGATGAGTTCAAACCCCAGCTTCTTTGCGTAGGCGTGATAGGGAAGCGGCATGAAATCCGGCCTGTCCTTATTGGATTCCAGCCATTTGGCGAGCTCGAATTTTTTATCCCCTTGAAACTTCTGCGGATTGAAAACGATGTTGTCTCCGATGGGATTTTCTGTCGCCGCCACGTATCCGTTCTTATAGAACTCAACTTCCTCTCCTTGCACGACGGCATCCGGGATCAGGTAATCCACCCCGTAGAGTTTCAGGGGGCTGCCCGCCGACTTCAGCTTCTTGGCGAGGTCGCCCGTCGTCACGGGACCGAAATAATCGACGCCGTCCACGCGGTCGGCGAACCCGCCGATCCCCACGTCCAGGACCGCCCCCCGCTTGATGTCACGGACTCGGATGTGGGGGTTCTCCGGATCGACCAGCCAGTCATCCGAAAGAGCGAGACGGCCGGGCCGGGTCGAGGGTTTGGAAGGTTCCTGAGGAGCCGGTTTCTGATCGACACTGGGAGCCGCAAGAACCGGCTTGGCGTAACGGACAGTGAAAAGACCCTTGTCCGTCGACACACGGTAAGTGTTCCCCTGGGCATCCCGGGAAACGAGCGTCACCTGTTTGACGCTCCCGACATCGTAACGGGAAGACACCAGATTCGACAGGAACAGCCCCTCGCTGCGACCCGTTAAGACGTCCGGCAGGCTGAAGATCTGAGCAAGATACGCGTGGAATTCCTCCAGGAAGGAAGAACGTTGCGGCTGTCCTTCCAAGCGTCTCTGGTGATAGTTTTCGTGGAAATAGAGGGACCATTGCATGAGACCGAGGATGCGGTTCCAGAAGGTTCCCCGGAACGGGATCAGGGAGGAAAGGACGTCTTTGCGACCATGGAGGGTTCCGGAAGCATCCGTATAAAGGATGTCCTTCGAATCGGCGGAGTCGACGATGTCGCGAAGCGGCGCGATCAGCCGGTCGGGGCTGGCACGGGAACCGCGGACCTTCGCGTAATATTCGCCGAACACCATGGAGGCGCTCATGAAGAAGAACCAGCCCGCCATGAGGACGGGGTATATCCCGGACAGGGACAAAGACAGGGTTTTCGCCCACGGGGAACGCACCACGCGGCTCAACACGAGCGAAATCGGGAGCATCACCGCGAGCGGTGTCAGGAAGCTGAATCCCAGGAGGGAAGCCGCGCCGCCGACCAGGAACACCGACAAGGCCCCCACCGACAGGGATCCCAATCCGGTCACCAGAAGACCGCTCGCCCGGACGAACTTGTCGGTCGGCTTATCGGTCTTGTCCGACGGAGGAACGACCGGGTCGATCTTGGTCGTGTCGACCACCGGCGGTTTCTCTTCGGTCTTTTTGGTTTCCGGCGCCTTCTTCTCCTCTTCCTTTTTCGTTCCGGGCGCGGGAGTCACGGGAGGAGTCACGGTGGAACCCTCCGTCTTTTCCTCGGGAGGCCGGCGCCGCAACGCCTTCGCCCATTTAAAAACAGTGGACACGCCGGCGATCGCGATGGCTATCGCGCTGAGAGCCCCCATCACAAGGGACCCGGACAGAACAACGGTCTGAATGAAAACGATCTTGCGCTCCGTGCCGAGGAGGGAACCGTAGAATCCGGAAGTGCCGTCACCGGTCACGAAAAACGAAGCCAGGACCGAGGGGGATTCCGTCAGACGTTCCAGAACGGGGGTCAATAACGGCTGCAGTCCCGACAGATGCATGGCGATGACGGACAGCAGGATGGCGGCCCCGATGAACCAATTGGCGTTGGAAAGGAACCGGTTCCAGCGGCCTTTGAAATGGATTCCGGTGAGATAGGCCACCGGAGCGCGCAGGAAGAACGTGAACATCATCAAACTGGCCATGCTGAACCATGAGATGGAAAGATAGGAGGAAAGGCTCAGGGGCCCTTCCAATATCGCCAAGGCCATCAGAAGCACCAGCGGCGAAAAATAATCGATCTTCGTGCGGAACGTGAGCAATTTCGCCCGGGCGTATTTCCAGTAAGCCTGTTCGTCGGCAATGCTGAGTTTTCCGACGACGCCGCGGATGACTCTCCTCTGTAAAATCTTCAGGGTCATATGAGCGCCGACCGACACAAGGCTCAGGGATGCGATCAGTCCGGAGGAAAGCGGGAAAACAGAACCGGCAAACAATCCCAAAGCAACGACGAGAAGCGGCGCGATGGTCAACACCCTGAAGAAGACCTTGCCTTTGACCTTGATCTCATCGATCTGTTTCAATGAGACCTGGGCATCACTCTTGGTCTTTTGGAGCTTCGACTTGAGTTCCTTGAGCTTCTTGAATTCAGGCCCGACCAAAAATCCCACCGACAGGGCGATGGCTCCGAGGACCAAAAAGCCCACGTCGAACCAGCGGCTCAGCAACAACATCCCGATGGCCACCGGGATCAACGTGGCCAGGCGGGCATCCCAGAAGTGCTTCTGCAAGGGAACTGTTTCCTCTTCGATCGGATTGAGCGGCGCCTCCGCGTTGAGGCCGAACAGGATCAGGTAAGGGAGATCCAATGTGTAAAAACGCGCGATCTTCGTCGTCTTCTTCACGATGTTCGCCAGATACACGATATTGGTCGTCACCAGTTCGGAGAGGCTGTGGGGCACATCGATGATCAGCGTCTGCAACAGCGCGATGGGACTCCAGGCCAGCTTGATAAGCCAGTCAACGACCCTATTGTCGGAAGCCAGGGACACGAAACCGTATTTCGGGAGATTGAAACCGGACGTCTTGATGCGGACCAGCCAGGGGGCCGTCACCTTGAGATGGACCATGAGGACCAAGATCACCATGCCCAGATACCAAGATGCCGTCGACAAGAAAACCTCGATGTTGCCGGGCAGGAAAGTCATATAGAGGAATCCCTGACTGAGCGAGATCACGAAAAGGAATTCCGAAAAGAGCCCCCGGCGAGACAGATTGTTCAGGAATTTACCCCGAGCCCCGAGACCCAGGACGCGGCCGACGGCCACGAGCCAGTCGGACGGGATGTCGTTGGACGGAAGCCATTTCCCCTCCTCCTTGGTCTCCTGCGCCGTGATATCCTTGTTCCGGTCGTCGATGATCATGATCCCACGAGGATTGAACCGGGTGGGCGGCATCTCGAGCAAAGCGCAAGATCTCAACGGGAGAGGCGGCTCTTTCGATTGTTTCATCTGGTCCAACAGGGGGTTCAAAATCCTCCTCGACCGGTAATGGATGGGATCCAGTATGTTCAGGTAACCTAGGAACATCGTGAGATAGAGTTCGAACTTGGGATAGCGCGTGAGAAGTTTGCTCATCCAGGGAGCGGCCAGCAACCTGTTGGCGAGCCTGGTTTTTCCCCGTTTTTCATTCCCCCAAATCTCGTTGGTGTTTTCGGGAATACCGGTCACGTGTTCGTCCTCGCCGTTAATGGCGGTCATCTTGATGGCGTTGAAGAACGCATTGATGTTCTTCTGGTTCAAAGGCTTGTCCTTGCAGAACGACTCAATCCACTGGGCCAAATAACCGGAATAGAGGTAGTACATCGTGTGATAGGGCCCGATGGGGAATCCCGGCTTGGGGCTCTCCAATTGAGCCATGGATTCCGTCGTCCCCGCATATTTCCCGAACAGGCGAAGCCCTTCCAAAAGTCTGGAAACGCCCACTTGGGCGAACCAAAGCTTATCGTGTATAAAATCCCCCTGGAAATGCCAAAGGGTGTCAGGACCGAGCCCCTTGAACGGCAAAAAGTATCCCGTCTTGCCCTGAAAGGCGAAATGGTCCGCATATTTCTTGTCGGAAACGATGGAGAGCTCATACAACCCGGCCCCGGGAGCGTTGTAATTCCCGTTGTCCATCGTCAAGCTGGCATGGACCCGGGGGCGGCCGGCTTTGTCCGGCATGAGGGACTGGATCACCGGCATTTTTTTGGCTTCTTCCCAGGACGCGAAGGGAGACTCCTCGTCGTTCCTCAGGGTTCCGAGGAACGTCGGCTTGAAAAGGTCTTCGGGGACGAACGTGATCTCCTCCTCCTTGATCTTCCCCTCTCGTCGATATTGGTTGATCAGATGGGGAAGCCCGACCCACCCCTCGAGGTCGCCGTATTTGACCTTCTGAGGCTGCATGAGGCGCTGGTATTCCAACTGCTCGGGCGTCGGCGGGTTGGGATTGACGCTTCCATCGGGCAACATCTCTCCGGCTTGGATCTTATACTCCCTCTCGCCGAACAAGCGCCCCTCGGAACCGTCTTCGCCGTAAGCGTAGAATCGCGTCGGGTATAACGTCGGCAGGGGCTTCTTCATCCCCGAGAAGAAGAATATCTCGAACCGTTCGGAACCGTCGTGCTTCACCAGCTTCTTCTTCCCCGTTTGCTCGTCCACCACCTCTTCGAACCAAGAGAACTCGTCATAATAGGGCTTGAAGTTCTCGTAGAGCATCTGATGATAGGCTTCCCGGTTCATTCCACCCAGGCTCTTGATCGGCACGTTGTTCCTGAAATCATCGTTGTTCAACATGGGACCGTTCATGATCACCTGCATGCGGAGCGACCGGTCGTTGTTGCCGCGCAGGGTCAGCGCGAACCTCTCCAAGACCTCGCTCTGCAGGTATTTTTCATAAGCTTCGCGGGTATCGCCCAATCCCGCATACAGGGGCGATATGATGGCCACGGTCTGACCCTCTTCAATTTTTCCGGAATCAACCAGGATGTTATGGGGTTTGAGATCCCAGATGTATGTCCTGGCGGTGCCGATGGCATCGACGAAACGCGCGTCGCTCTTGATATCGGCGGCAATATCGCTCGAGGCGATCCGCCCCCGGATGAGTTCATCCACTTCGGAGAGGTCTCGGCCCTCTTTGGCGCATTGGTCGAACGCGTCGAACACGCACTGAAAAACCGCCTTGGCCACAGTCTCGCGTTCGGATTCATCCGGCACAAACATGAGTTTTTCTTTGATGTAATCGGTCTTCGACATGGTGGGATTGATGTCATAGCAACTCCGCCCCAAAGCGTCTTTCGTATCATCGATTGTGTGGAAGATTTCCTTATCGACGATGGTGGACGTGGAGCGGGATGTCATCAGCAACAGCACCAGATGAAGCACCACGATGACCGCCAAGATCGGAGACCCCGCGACCAACGCACCCAGACCCGCCATCCCCTGCAACCCGTGAGCGGCCAAAGTCACCAAACCGGCGATCCCCCCCAATCCCAGAAGGACGGACATGGGCTTCCGATCGCCGATGGTCTGCAACGTCGTCAGCCAAGGACCCACTTTGATCAGAAAGGCGGTGACCAGAAGAGAGGACAACGCCGACAGCCAGTTGATCGTCTCCGGATAGGGCAGCCAGACGGACAGGTTCCAGATGATCAGGAACATGGTCCAGAAACCGACCAGGAACTTGAAGAGGAGAAGGTTCCATCTGAATTTCTGCTGAGGGCTCCATTTCTTCCTGTCACCGACGAACCGCTTGATCGGATCCGTCAGGATCCGCCGGGCGCCCAGGAGGGTCGTTACACCGGCGAGGAAGAAAGCGACCAACGGGATGTTTTTGAACGTGGAGTCGGTCGTCTTCATCTTGTCGCCGAGCAAAAATCTCCACAGGAGGGGCTTGGGAGCCAGATAGTTCTCCTTGTGCCAGGCCTTCATGTACTGCAGGAAGATCTCACCCGTCCCTTTCCATATCTTCGTTTCGATGCGTGAGATTTCCTCCGGCGGCAGGCTGTCGCCGAACAGCACTTCCAGGATATTCAACCGCTTTTTGGGGTCGGACTGTGTGAGGTCGAGGTAAATCAACAGCTCCAGGTCGCTCAAGGGCGGTACCAGGGAGCCACGCGTCTCATCGAACATGCTCTTGTCCTTCACGGAACGTCGGAATTCCTCGATCCGAGCCCGTTCCGCCTTGACCCGATTCATCATCTCGTTGAAATCCGCGAGACTGATATTGCGCCGGATGAGCGTATCGGTTATCCGGGCATAGACGTCCTCCTCAAAGTTCGCGTTCTGCATTTTCCCCTGAACCATCTTTTCCAGACCGTGCTTTTGGATCAAGAAGAGTATTTGCGGGGAGAGATTTTTGGTATTGATGTTCATCTGCCGTAACGTTTCCTCCTCAAAGGACAACGGCGGCTCTTGGTTCAATATCTCCCCCATCGCCAGACGGACGGCATTCCGAACTTCTGATTGCTGTGTTTCCGAAAGCACGGATTTCTCCGCGAATTTCATGAGTCCAAGCTTCATCACGCTGTCGGTCAAAAACAGAACCAGGTCTTCATCGACATCCCCCAGTTCCTTGGCCGTGCTGAGCATCTGTTTATACAACTCGAAGCAGGTCTTTATGTCCGAAAGCTCCATCCCGCCGGAGATGGCATCGCTGGCCATGCGCATGGCTTCGCTTTCCTTCAGGCGCTCATCGGAGAACTTCAAACCATATTGATCGAACAGTCCCTTGATCTTCAACGACATGGTGAGACGGTCCCTGAAATCGCGAAGTTCATATTCCATACCCTCCGAGACGGTCCCCACGGGGGTCTTCCCCTTCAGCGAAGACAGGCGGGTATTGATTCGACCCACCAACTGCGAATCGACAAAACCCCACTTCTCAAAAATAGGGGCGGCAAAAGCGGAGATGATCGCATTCTGTTCATCGGTCACGATGTCGATCCCCGTGACGTCCTCATAAATCTTCTTGATCTGCTCCGGTAAGATCACGTAGCGCAGGATCACTTCATCTTCGTTGAAGCCGAGTTCCTTCATCTTGGAGATGAAGAAGTTGATCTTAGAAGACTCGAGAGTGACCCCCGCCGCCCTCGCCTTGTTGGAAAGGTTCAGTTTCACTTGGGTGACATTCAGCGCGTCATTGGCGACGACATCCTGTTGACGCCGGGTCTCAACGATCGATTGGAATTCCTCGAGCATCTCGTTTTCCGCCAACCGTTTCTCACGGACCTGTGTCGCCCTCTTTTCGCGAGCCTCCGACGTGGCCATCTGTTCGATGATTTTCTTCGAAAAGACCTCCTCCAACTTCTCCAACTGTTTTTTGTAGGTTTCCCGCGCCGAGGGGTCCGCATCCCGTCCATAAATGTAATCACTCATCATGTCGAAATACACCTGATGGAGCGTTTTGATCCTGACCACGTATTCCTGCTGGTTCACCTCGATCTCCGACGGCGAGATGCCGGGGTTTTTCCGGATGAGTTCGTTTTTAAGTGCTTTCCAGCGGCCCATCCAGACAATTTCCTTCTCCGGGGTCATCAACTCATTGAAAACCGCGTAATACGTGAATATCAGGAGCCGGCGGTTATTCCCTTCGGGGCCCAGGTCCGCGAAACTGGAGTCATACCCATAGATGGAGCGGGCCCGTTTGACAAGCTTCTCTTTGCGCGACTTGTCCAGAATAGGCTGCTTTTCCCTGAACATATCGATGGCCGCGCTTAAAACGCGGAGCGGCAACATATACTTGCCGTTCGAGTTGTTCCAGAAAACCGCCTGAATAAAAGCCCCGTCTTTCATCCAATTATCGATATAGTCCTCGGCTGTTTTGAATTTTGCATCCGGGTAATCCCCGATCTGATGCCTTTTCTTCATATCCACGATCCTCGAGGCGATACCGATACGGTCCGCCGGAGAGAATTGCGGGAGGATCGACATGAGGGATTTCAGCTCCTGCCCGCTCAATGGTTTTTCTCTCATCGCTTCTATCTCCTCGATGAGCTGCGGGACCATATACGTACCCAAACCCTTGGGCTTGATGGAAGATTCCATCCTCTCCTGAATGAGACCGTCATACTTGAAGAGCTGTGCCACTTCGTCGCGCGTCGCCCGGCCGTTGGCCACTTTAATGTAGTCCAGATACGGGGATATATCTCCCTGCTGCAGCGGCAGCGGGGCGCCGTTGTCCCCGGTGTGATGCAGCATATAAATGGATTGGAGGAAGAGTTCGGCGGCGACCCTTTGGGTATATTCCTCACGAGTGTGCCTTCGGGGCGATTGATACGACATGAATTGGATCATGTTGGCTATGGATTTCCCCAGGTCGACCTTGATATGCATCAGTCCTTTGTTATCACCGATATACTGCTGCATCAGGGAGACATCCGCCGCCGTCAGATATTCGGGGCGGCTGGAAGGGTTCTTGATCCAGTTCTCAAGTTCCTGAAGGACGATTTTTCCGGCGATCTCGTTGACGTTCTTGGCATGCGCGATGTTCCTGACGATTTCAGTGATCTGTTTCTCGCGGGGCAACGTCGGATCCATCTGGTATTTGATCTCAGGTAAAAAGTTATGCGCAAGCCGATAGAGATATCCATCCAGCCCGGCTTCAAAATCCAACCCCTCCTCCTTGGCCGTCTTCTGAAAGAGGATAAGGTCGGAAAGGGTGAGTTGCAATTCAGCCGGAGACAGATCGACGCGGTTGTTCAATTTTTCAAGGGAGCGAACGGTGCCGGTCAATTCTCCCCATGCCTTCTGCCGATCCAAGGGGTCCTTCAGTTTGGAGAACTCGAAGCTCGTCGGCAATCCGATCAGATCATAATATTCCCCCAAATTCCGGCGAAGGTGGGTGGCGGCATATTCGACGTTCTGCAGGTGGGCCAACAATTCCGATTTCGTCCATTTTTCCTTCATCTGATCCATCACCATGGCCGTCAAGAATCCTTGGGCATCCGCGCTCAACCAGTTGATCTTCTGGCCGGAAGGGATCTCCAGCTGCATGCGGAGGAGACGTCCTGTGACGGGCAACTCGCGAAGCGCCATGGTTTTGACCATGAAATCCCTGAAATCCTTGGTCAACCGGGCCACTTCTTTCGGCGACAACTTGATGCGCGGGTCGCGGAATCCCTCGTCTCTCATGAACTGATCCGCCCAGAACAGGGCCGTGGAAAAGATCATCTTGCTCTTCTCCCCCTGTAATTCAATCTCGATGACGCTCTTCAGTTGATTAATCGTCTGAGCCAGTTCGAGCTTCTTGGCGGGGACCAGAGACTGGTCGGCATACTGAGTCTGCAATTCGTTCAACCAACGGTTCAAAAATCGCAACCGGTCGGAATCCGGAAGTTGGGACAGCTCCCTCATGCCGGCCCCTTTCAGGTAGACCTCCACCTGAGGCAGGAAGACTTCCTTCACGACAGCCATGTAATCCACCAATTGTTGAGGTGTCATCCCCCGGGACGCCGCGAAAGCCGTCAAGGACCGGTAGAGGCTTTCCAACTGGAGATCTCCGAACTCACTGATCTCCATGTTCTCGCCGTTGAGTGTCATGCCGCCCTGGATTCCCGTATTGAGATCAACCAACGCGGCCAGACCCGGAAAGAAATCCTCCACGATCGCGCGCGATACTTTTCTATAGGAGGCCTGTTCCTTAACGGAAAGATACCGGAACATGAAGCGGCTCCAGGTCGCCGTGCGGTCGCGCAATAATTTCAGATAGGCCTTTTCCTGGATCCCATCCACACGTTCCCCTCGGTGTTCACGCGCCGCCACGTCAAAAAGTTTGATGTCATTCCCCAACCGAACGTTGAGCCACAGATTCTGATCCGCCTCATTGAAGGGCTGCCCCGTGATGCTCCCTTGCTCTATCTTGTCCTGCAGTTCCAGCGTATAGAAGAGAGACAGGGAAATCTTCTTCATCAAGTTTCGATCTCCACGATAACCGATCTCGGGATCGAACATGAGCTCTTTGTGGTAGGGGAACAACCGGCTGTAAACCGGGTCGATATAGATGCTGAGCACGTTGGGGAGATCGCTCGGGTCGCTGTAGTCCTTCAGGTCCGAATAGACTCTCGGCAATATCCTCTTCAATAGCTCCATGGTCAGCGGGTTGGCTTCATACCGATACGTCTTGAGCATCTCATCCAACAGAACGGCCCAATCATCCACATTGAAGAGATGCTGGTCCGTCGCCGGAATACCGGCCTCATCCAACATGTCTTTCACGGCCGACTTAAACCATGTCTCGCCCTTGTATTTGTAATGTGTCACAGGAACATCGATGTCAGCCCCCTGGGAACCGACCGTCGTGATCTTGGACACCGTCCATAACGGGACGGGAGTGATATTGGTCACCCGGTTGACCACGGGCGGCGTCAGGTATTGGGATTCGACCCAATCCGACGGAAGTTCCTCCACCTCCGTCAGGATGTCCACCTTGGAGTTCTTGAGTTCCGTGAGGAGGTTCCCGAGATCCCCCTCCGCCGGCGTCACATTCAACAACGTCGCCAAGGGGGGCAGCGGCGCCCCATTGGCCGACAAGACCGCGGAGAGGTTCTCGTAGAGTCCGGCCAGACGAACGAGCTGATAGGCCCGCTCTCCCATCAAACGGGAGATGAGTGAAAGGTGGGCCGTGACCTCGTGTCCGAACTGGATTCGTCCTTCGCGATAGTCCGTCATGAGCTTCTCCATGCGGACAGGGTCGCACAGGTCCTTCAATTCCTTATCGATCCGCTCCAACTCCGTAATCGTCTCGAATAATTTTTCCTGATTCTGCGCGACGCTGGATTGCACGTTATACAGGGCCTGTTTCCGTTGCTCCTCCAATATTTTAATATCGGCCGCCGTCATCCCCTGGGTCGCCTTGATCCCGCTGCCGATGATCCTCCAGGAGGCGGCGAGATGGAACTCCATGACCTTATTGAACCCGTTGTATTGGAAGTCCAGGCTGGCGTTGGGGATGAAATATTTCAACGTCGTCTCCATCTGTTGCAATTGCTTGGCCCGGAGCAATTCGTCGATCTGCTTGACGTTGGGCTGGTTATTCAAATCGAATTTCTGGCTGCCGATGATCCCCATCATGTTCGTCAGATTGGTGGACAGATCGGTGGGACTGGGCAAAATCTGCAGGAGCAGGTTCCGATTGGTGACGCTCAGGGATGACAAGATGTTCCCCTCGGCCGTCATATCCGCCTGGGCCTTGATGGCTTCTTGACGATACATGTCACGCAACACGCGCGCTGTCAGAAAATCCACCTCTTTCAACGAGAAACTCGCGATCTGTTGGGATTGCCCCAGTTGCCCTTCGGCCATCAATCCATAGAACTGCGCCTTGAGGCGGCTCTCCACCAGCCGGCTGTAATAGTCCTGCAAGACGGACGCTTGATTGACGATCGTCGCGGAAATCCCATAGTCCGCCGCGCTCACTTCGGCCTTTGTCGAAGCCACCTGGAAAGGCGTCGATGATTCCCGGCTGAACAACTGGAACTTGAAGAAGGGAAGGAACTTCCAACCGACCTGCTGGCTCCCGGTTGTGATCTGGAACTTCCCGAGGTTGCTGGAGGCCTTCGCCTTCCGGTAACGGGCCTCCGCGATCCTCTTATTCAGCTCTGCCATGCGCACTTCAAAGGATTTCGGCGCCAACGTCTGGCCGGCCGACACAGAGAGAACGATATCGCCTCCAGCCACCGGCTCCACGGTGATCGACTCAGGGGTGATCCCCAAGGACATCAGGGTGATCTCCGCCTCGAACAAGCCGTTCAGGGCATCCTGGTATTCCTCCAGATACTGCAGCCGGATCGCCTCCTCCGTATCCACCTCGCTCTTCTCCTCGAGGGAAGAGAACAGCGGGAGGGTCTGGAATTCCTCCAGACGCGTCTTCATCAGATCTCTGAGTTGAATGGAGGCCTTGTATTGGACGATAGCCACCTGTCGCGCATTCTGCAATTCCACCCAATCCTGCTTAGCCGTCGTAAACTGGGTCAACGCCAGAGTCATGTATTCGTCGACGGCCGCCTTCCGGGCCATGCTGGACTTGTACCCCGGAATGATCTCGTTCAGGATCGGTCCCAACACGGGGATCTTCCCGATCTTCACCGCGCTGTACACTTTATGGACTGGCCAAAAGACAACTTCGATCAATTTTGGGGGGATGCTGATGAAGTTGAACGCGTTCTGCTTGAAATATGCGGAGATATTGGAAGCCCCCGGCGAAGGATCGTTCCCCGTGGAGAACAGGCTCAGAAAGTCCAGGTTCAGCTCGATGGCCTCCATCTTATTGGCGACGATGGCCTGCAACTGATAGGCTTCCGCCGACTTGATGGCGATGCGCTGGTTCACGTAGGGATCAAAACGGCCCATCAGCGCTTTGTCCCAGGTGGTGATCAACGTCTCAAACGCCACTCCTTCCTTCGTCTTCCACTTCATGTTCGGTGTCAGGGAGGCCGACGTGGCCATGATGTAAAGAGCGAATTCCGACAGTTTACTGAGTTTGATCAGAGGATCCATCGTCTGATCCGCCAAGATCTTCTCGAACTCGGCCATCTTGGAGGAAATCTCCGTCAGCAAGAGAGTGTTGGGGTCTTTATCGATTCCGGGAATATCCTTCGCCAGACCTTGGATCGTCCCCAGAAGCGCATTCAATTTTGCCGTCTTTTCAGCCGGGGTCAGTGTCTGTGATTCGAGCAGGTCCTCCATCTCCTTCACTTTTTCCTTGATCTGTCCGGCGACACCTCCACGCCCGTCCAAATCCTTCACCGCCGCATAATATTGCCGGGCGCGCATCACGCTCAGATATTGATAGGCGTCGTTGACCGTCAGAGACATCCCGTCGATCAAGTTCTTCCCGTCCCCGTTTAAGTCCACGCGGCCATCCACTTCTTGGATATAGGCCTCAAACCGCTGTTTAGCCAAACGAAGATGGATATCCTTCACCGAAAAGTCATCGTCGAAATTCAACTCATCCTTCTCCGTCAAACCAACCGTCTTCTTAATCTCGATCTTCAGTGTCTCGATCCGGCTGCGCGTGGCCTGGATCTCGTCCTTGATCCGAGCGCGGTCATATTCGATGCGGGCGATGTCGGGATCGCTGAAAACGTTGAAACGCTGATATTCCCGGGCATTGACCAAACGCTCCTCGGCGTTTTTCAGCTCCAGTTCCAACTGTTCCAACGACGTCTGGAACCGGTCCAGTGTCTCCAGCTCCCACACCAACGTCAAATACACTTGGCTGGCGATGCCCGTGGCGTTCAGATCCGCTTTCTCCACTTCCTTTTGGGCGATCAGCAGTTTACTATCGCGGCTCGGGTCATAGATCTTCCAGGTGGCACGGATCCCGTAGGACAACCGACCGCCCGTGAACAGGTCACCGAACTTCTGGGGTTGCAGCCCGCCCGGATCGACGGAAGAGAAGTAACGGAACACCGAACTGATCTCGGGGAGAATGCTCTGTTTCTGCGCCTTCAACAACAACTCCATTTCCTTGTTATAGGCTTGAGCCTGCCGGAAAAGTGGGTTTCTCAAACGAGCCATGTCGAACAGTTGGTCCACGGTGGCATTCTGCGCGGTGACCGGCTCCAAATCAGGGGACTGGATCTCATTTTTGATTCCTGCCAGCTTCTTCTTTTCCTTCGCCTTATTGATGGGAGCCAAGAGGGAGGCGAACGGGTTCGTGACCCATCCCAACACGATTCCCGTGCCATCGACGATCTTCGCGCCCGTGCTCAACTCGGGCGCCTCAACGGGAGTATATTCCTCATCGTATTGGGCCAACTGGGCCGCCAACCGGTTCCGTTCCCGTTTCAATTTCTCCAACAACTTGCGCACTTCATAACGGTTCCGGTATAAATCCACCAGATCGGATGTCCGGGAGAGATTCTGTTGCACCATCAAATCCACGTCGGCGATCCGCTCCTCCATCTCCAAAAGCGTCTTTTCATAGACCACGATGCGACGATCCAGGTCATCCAAAGAAACGACCACCATATCCCTGTCCGCCGCCAGATTCCGTTGGAGTTCTTCCGCCTCCACGATCGTGCGGGCATAGGCCCACATGGAAGCATCCTGCAAGGATCCCCGGTCCTTGTCGAACACACCGGCGGAAAACACGAAATTGAACGCGTACATCGGCCCCAGCGCTTTGACCCCCACCGCGCGCAGGATGTCGACCATTCCGGTGATGCTGATGTTCGTCCGATGGCGCGACATGATGGCGGCCTCATATTGCCCCATCTTGGCTTCCGCCGCCTGGAGTTTAAGCGTGGCGAGACGGGAGATCCCCGTCTGCTTCAAGACGTTCAAGAGCTCGATGTCTCCCAGATCGAACTGAATGGGTTTATCTTCCGGCCATTTCAACATCCGTTTCACCGCGTAAGTGGCATCGCGGAGGTTGTCCTTGTATTTGATCAGGGCCTGACGGGTCAGCATGATATCTTGGTCGATCTTCGTAAGGAGCCGAGAATGCTCGACTTGGTTGACCACCTTCCCGGACGCCGTCTCATTCCTCAGTTTCTGCAATTCCTCAAGATACGCGGACGTCAGCCGGATATTCTCCTCGGCGGTCTTGATGTCGTAGAAATAGTCCACCATCTTCAGCGTCTGCTGGAGCGTCTCGATCTCATAGAGTATCTCCAGCTGTTTATTGGCCCAGAGCAGCGACTTTTTCTGCGTCAATTGGTCCGAATCGAAAAGCTGGTATCCGATGGTCAGTTCGGCGCGCGTGCGGGGCTCGATCAACATCTCCTCGATGGTCGTGTTCCTGGCTTGAGCCTCGCGCAGCATGTATAGGAGGAACATGAAATCCCCCTCTTCCAGATTGGGGGATCGGTCGAACCCCGTCTGGGAGTATTCCTTGAAAAGTTCCATGTTGTTCGAGATTTCCTGGATGATCTGGTTCATGGTCAGCCCGGTCTCATTCTCCAACATCGTCCGGTTGACCGCCAAAAACACCACGATGCTGTTGATGGCCTGCAGATGTTCATCATCGACTGTCAATAAATCGAAACGAGTCACCGGATCATCCTCCGGGACACCGTCCCCGTCGCGGTCCACCATCATGTTGTTCAGGCCGAACAGGTTAAAAAAGACGTCGTTCGTCACGACACCGTAGTTACCGAAGAACGTACTCGCCAGGATCGCGTCGGCGGGAACTTCGATCTTCTGACCGTTACGGTCCTCAAACTCGAAATTTCCGCCCTCGTTCAGCAACCTCTTAAATTCCTCGAGGTTCAGAACCGTCGCAAAAGCGTTCATAAAATCTTCCATCAACATCTCGGTCACCCGGTTATCCTTCTCCAAAGCGAACTCCCTCATCTCGCCGTCCTGCACCAACCGGATAATCACATCATCCGGAATACCATCGTTATCATAATCCACGACTTGGGTCGCCATGCCGGCAAAAAACGAGGCCAATCCCAACACGCGCTGGGCCTCATCCCGGAGGAACGGGTCCGCATCTTCGTCTCCGGAAAGGACGAACAAGTCGGCCACGTTCATATCCTTGAACACCGCCGCCGCCTTCGGATCGATGAGTCTTTGGAAACTCGGGAGATCAAGTATGAAATCCTGGATCAATAAGAAATCGTTCAGATCCATGCTCTCCACCTGTTTCTCAGTCAGATCCATGATGACATTGCCGTCTTCATCATAATGGGCCTTCGAGGCAAAGGAAGACAACGCCCCCATGGCGGCCGTCGCATAACGACGGGCCTCCTCAGGGAGGCTCTCATCACTAGATTGGGCAAGGAGTTGCTGGTAGAGGTTGTTATTCAACAGCTGCATCGCCGCCGACGATTCACTGATGGATTCCTGGAGAAACAGGAATTTTCCAAGATCTATGGTAGAGGGGGTGACGAACTCTTCCCCTTCATCAAGGACGCCGTTCCCGTTCGTGTCCGTGTAGAAATGAATGACCAAACCCGTCGCCGTCGCTTCAACTCGGAGAGCCAATCCCGCATACCATCCCAGGATCGCCGCGGCCAAAACCCCCTCTTCTGTTCCCGCCAGCGTGATCAGATCCACACGCGAGTATTCGTTCCCATCGGCATCAGTAAAAACGATCTGCCCGTCATCGAGGAAGGATTGGGCTTCCGGCAGTTCGCTGATCGCAATCTGCGTCATCAAGAACGTGTTCAAATCCACTGTCGTCGGGGTCGTCGCGGGCTCCCCGTCTTCTCCCAGGATCGTCAACGTCACAGATCCATCGGCATTCACCGTCGATTTCAGAGCCAATCCCGCATACCATCCCAGGATCGCCGCTGCTTTCATCCCCTCGTCCGTCCCTGACAATACCAACAGATCCACACGCGTATATTCGTTCCCATCACGATCCTTAAACACGATCGTGCTGTCATCCAAAAATGCCTGAGCCCCCGGCAGCTCGCTGATCGCCACCTGCGTCATCAAGAACGTGTTCAAATCCACCGTCACCGGGGTCGTCATCGGTTCCCCGTCTTCTCCCAAAATAGTCAACGTCACGGATCCATCGGCGTTCACCACAGATTTCAAAGCCAATCCCGCATACCACCCCAACACGGCCGCCGCCACGATCCCCTCTTCCGATCCGGCCAACACCAACAGATCCACCCGCGTATAAACATTCCCCTCAGCATCCGTGAAGACGATCGTCGTGTCGTCCAGGAACGCCTGCGCTCCCGGCAGCTCGCTGATCGCCACCTGCGTCTGTAAAAACGTGTTCAAATCCACTGTCGTCGGGGTCGTCACGGGCTCCCCGTCTTCTCCCAGGATCGTCAACGTCACGGATCCATCGGCGTTCACCACAGATTTCAAAGCCAATCCCGCAT
>ENA-UOWG01000169-UOWG01000169.1-activated-sludge-metagenome-genome-assembly--contig:-NODE-169-length-100910-cov-6.351663_pt1 | contig 100910 bp, 77 predicted proteins | sample MGYA00238147_ERZ761563 | MGnify/ENA primary metagenome ERZ761563 (study PRJEB28884, sample SAMN05720216) | anaerobic digester metagenome | isolation source: active sludge of municipal...
AACGTCCTCCCGGGAGCGTTTGAAACTTCCTTCTTTCTATGCTTAAATGGTTTTTCGTATGAATCCCCCGGCGACCCTCGCCCCATGCTGAAGAACCTGATCCTCATATCAGCCGACACCCTCCGGTTCGACGCCCTCGGATGCGAACCCGACACCCGTTTTCTGGAACGCCCCGGTTTTTCCCCCTCCGGCCGGCGCGAAACCCCGGCCATGGACCGGCTGTCGGGCCAAGGGATCCATTTCAACAATTGCCTCACCACCGCCCCCTATACGACCAATTCCCACGCCAGCCTCTTGACTGGATGCTGGCCCTGGAGACACGGGATCCGTCCCATGCTCGTCAGCCGCCGGATCGGCGACGGAATCCCCGTCCTGGCGGAACGCCTCAAAGGAGCCGGGTTCGCCACCCTGACCGCCACGGGGATGCCCCATATCTTCAATTCAGAGAGACCCGATTTCCGTCGGGGCGTGGACGATTTCATCAACATGGAGACACATCTTCTCGGCCAAAACATCCCCTCCGTTTACGACTGGATCCGGACCCACCAGACCGACCGTTTTTTCGTCTTCTATCATTCGACGACGATCCACGACTACATCACGCCGACCACCCTGCAGCGCTCCGGCGCGACGGCGAAACTGAACCCGTCCGATTTCTATAGCGAGATCCGGACCATCTTTTCGGCCCCACCGCCCACTCAGATGGCCCTCTACCTTCAAGCCGTGAACCATTTCGACCGGACCGAGATCCGGCCGCTCCTGGATTTCCTGGAAACCCGGAAATTGATGGACTCGACTCTCCTGGTGCTCCTTTCCGACCATGGAGAACCGATCCGCCCGGGAGCCGCCCAACACAGGGACCGACTGACAGGAGAATCTCTCCGGGTCCCCGTCCTGCTCCACGCGCCCGGGAACATCCCCGGGAACCGGCGGATCCAGGATCTCGTCAGACTCATCGACGTGCATCCCACCGTCCTCCATCTATTGGGTCTCCCTCCCGACAGGCAGACCATCGACGGTCAAGACCTCTCCCCCTACTGGGCGTCCGAGGCCCCTCCGTCCCCCCGGATGGCCTACGCCGAAGTCGCGATGCACTCCACCGCCGAGGCGGAAGAACAGGTGCTCTCCCGCTGCGTCCAACGGGAAGACCGGAAAATCGTCCGGTCCTCGAAAGACGCGACGGCCCTTTATGACCTGTCCGAAGATTTTCTTGAGACCACCCCGCGGGCCGCGACCGGAGACCCCCTTCTTGCCGAACTCGAGGCGATCATCCGTTCCGACAGGCCCCTCCCATCCCCCGAGGAAAACGCGACCGGCCCTTCCCGCGACGTCGTGGAACGTCTGAGACAATTGGGGTATCTGGAGTGACCGTCCGATGACGACCTCAAAAACAGCCGGCCGGTCGATGGGGTCCCTCGAGAACCATCACCCCTTTTCTCTCGCGTTCCGGGTCCGCGGACATTCCATGCGTTATCTCCTCCACCCGAACGATTGGATCCTGGTGGATCCCCTCCCCCTCGACCGGGCTCAATGGGGAGACCTGCTTGTTTTTTCACACTCCCGATCCCCCGAGATGGAACTGATCGTCCACCGGATTATCTGGAAATATCGCACCGACGACGGGTGGGAACCGCTCCTCCGGGGAGATTGGCGAGACGACCCCGATGCCCCTCCGAAAACGATCATCGGACGGGCCCGCGCCGTCGTCCGGAACGGGCGGGAAATATCGCTGACGGGCCCCGTCATGCGGTTGATCGGCGGGGTGGTGTTCTTTTATTCCCGGATGATCAAGAAATCATACGGACTGGCGAATCAGGCACTGGCCCCATTCCAACGGCATCTCGGAGCCCCCCTGATGGGATGGGCCTCTTCCGAGCCAACCCGGCCCCGCCTGGCCCTCCGATGGGTCCTCCTGCATCTTTCGTCCCTGGGGGACTCGCTCAAAGACAACCTGAAGGCCCTGGTCTCCCTCTGTCCCCATGGGTTGATGATCCTCTTCTCCAAACCTTACACCGGCCCCGGATTGCGCGACAACACCGAGGGATGACCCCCGCATGACTTGGTGGAAAATCCTCGTCACCGGCGGGCTCATCGCCCTGGCCGAGACTCTCCACGGGATAGGAAGAGCGCGATTCCTGGCCCCCCGCATCGGAGATCTCCGGTCCCGACAGATCGGCGTGCTCTCCGGTTCCGCCCTCCTCCTGATCATCGCATACATTTCCATCCCATGGATTTCCCCCGCCACGATTTCCGAGGCGATGATCACGGGCCTCGCGTGGTTGGCATTGATGCTGGGCTACGAATTCTGTTTGGGGAGACTTCTCTTCAAGTTCTCTTGGAAGAGACTTCTATCGGACTTCAATCCGCTTGAAGGAGGATTCCTCGGGATCGGGATGTCCGTGTTGGTCTTCGCGCCGCTGCTTGCCGCGAAGATGAGACGTCTGTTCTGATTCAGGGCGGCCAGGCGGCCGCCACCGGTGAAATCAATTCCCGCCGTTCTGTTCCATCATCCGTTTCATCATCTCGCGTTGTTCCGGCGGCATATTCTTCATCTGTTCCTGCATGGCCTTCATGGCTTCGGGCGGCATGGCCCCGGCGGGACCGTTCATCCCCATCGGACCGTCCTCCTTCTTATATCCCGACGGGATCTCAAAAAGAGAGGCCGGCAACGTCTTCTTCTCGACGGCCACCAGTTCGACGGTATCCGCGATCTCCCCGTTGTCTGCCCGATGAACGCTCTTCACGACGAACCCATCCGCCCCGGCTCCTTGGAGCGCCTTCCTCAAAGCGTCTTCCCCTCCCGTTTCCGGACCCATGATCTTGGCGAAAGAGGCGAAATCAAGAATCTCCCGGGTGGTCCAGAATTCCGTCTCCCCATCCGCCCCGCCTGTCACTAAAACGTGTTGACAAAGATATCCGGCCACGGTCTCCGAACCCAGTTTTTTCACAGTGACCTTCCCCCCGGGGGAACCTTTTTTCCCCTTGGAATCCTTCACGTTCATCTCCGAATACGACCGCGCGGCATCGTTGATCCGATAAACGACATCCGGCTGAGAGGACTTGACGAGCATCGTCATCCGCATGTTCATGGAATTCCGTTTCATGTTGATATCCATCTCGTTCTTCGCTCCGGCCGGGGATATCGACATCTTCAAAGTGCCGTCCGCATCAGAAGACTTCATCCTCATCTTGATGATGCCTTCGAACTGAGCGGATACATTCACCGCAAACAACAGGATACTGCACACAGCGACCATCGTTTTCATGGGGACCACTCCTTAAGATGTCATTTGCATTCAATTGAAAGAATCCTTTCATTATATATCGATATTCTCTCCATTGGAACCGATTTTCCCCGCGGAGGCCCGATGCGACAGATTGATAATCATGCGGTTTTTATCTAACATATGGACGATCACCATGAGAATGATTCCCCTCAAGCGGCCCTCCATCCTCCACACCCGATCACAGAGACATCGTTTCCCGCGTGCTCTCGGGATCTTATTGACCCTCTTCGTCGCCTCGCTCTCCGTTTCCTGCATTAAAAAGCCACCGATCGACAAGAGTTACGCTTTCATCGAGAACATGCAACGACACCAGTGCGACACCTTCTTTGCTCAACCGCCCGACGGCGCCGTCTATCCACGTGGTTTCCCCGCACCGGTCGTCAGCTGGGTCCGGGCGATCAATGAATCCAGCGGCGCGGTCAAATCACACCCCTGGAGATTGACGATATCCGATCACGACACCGTCCTCTACTCCACAGAATCAAAAAACAACTTTTGGATCCCGGACCAGGCCCAATGGGATGGTTGGGCGGGGAAGGACCTGACCTTCCATGTCTCCAAAAAGGACTCTCTGGCTCTCCACCAAGCGCTCCCCGTGACGATCCGCATCGACACCGCCACGTTGACGGAAGACATCACGTTCCGCCTTCTGACTCCCGAAGATGATTTCGAAGCCAATGTCCATTCCGCCTTCAAGACAAAGGTCATCCATTTCGACCCGTTGAGCCAGAAGGCGACGGAACTGTATGACGGAAACCAGGGGTGCATGGGCTGCCACAGTTCCCGCGCGAGTCTGAACGGATGGACCGGCCTTCTCGATCACGCCTATCTCCTTTCCTTCTTCATCGACGATCAAGGACGGGAATCCTCCTTCATCGGTCCGTCGTATATTCCGAGCCTCTATTTTCCGCGACACTCGGCCACCGGAGATAAGGTCATCTACACGGTATCCGATCTCCATTACGGCTATATGGCGATCCCCAGTTACGCCCAAGACCTGACCCTTCCATTCAAACTCCTGCTCCTGAAAGGCGATGTCGTGGTCCACGACCTGAAAAATGACGTGATCTCTCCCCTCCCGGGGGCCGACACGAAGGATTTTTCGGAGACAGGCGCCATCTGGAGCCCGGACGAAAAAGAAGTCGCCTTTTTCAGATACACGCTGACCAAGAAATCGGACATCTATATCGTTCCCTTCAATGACGGGAAAGGCGGTAAACCCAAACCTCTGAAAGGTGCCAGTCACAACGGATGGAACAACTACTTTCCAGAATATTCCCCGGACGGACGATGGATCGCCTTCTGCCGGGGCGTCGAATCCACCAACTATGCGGCCCCCTCCAGCGACATCTACCTGGTCCCCCGATCGGGAGGACGGGCGAAAAAACTGTCGTGCAACACGGACGGGGTGATGGACTCATGGCACAGTTGGTCCAGCGACAGCCGATGGCTCCTGTTCGCCTCCAAGAGAGACGGGTTCACGACCCGGTGTTACCTCACCCGGATCGACGACCAAGGGAACTCTTCCACCCCGATCCTCGTCCCCTACAAGGCCCAACACAATCACCGCATCAACATGCCGACATGGGCGAAAAAGGGCACCCCCATCGCCATACCCAAAGAAACCATCGCCTCCCTCTACGAAAAGAAAATAAAGCTCAAATCATCAACCCCCTGACACCGTCGTCCCTCCATCCCCCTCCGGACCATAAACCGATTCATTCCGGGGACACCCCGCGTTCCATCCCCATCAAAGTCCGGGTCAGCAGACCGGAGATCACCTCATTCCCGCGGGCCGACGGGTGGCAGAAATCAAGGAACAGTTCCTTTCTCCCGTTCATGGGACCAGCCAGATCGAGCCATTCCGCCTCATGTCGCTCCGCCATCCGGCGGAGGACCGCATTGTATCGTTCATAAAGTATTTCGAACCGCCGGCGGTCCCTTTCGATATAAGGGTCGGCCCGCTCGTCCCCCTTCTGATAGGCCGTGGGGAGACTGCAAAGGACGACCCGGACGCCCCTCTTCTTTGCCTCCGACAATATTTTCGTGAGCTGTGTTTCAAAGAACGCGGGCCGATAATCCTCATAAAAATCCGGATGATAAGTCCCTTCAATTCTCGACCGGTACCAGACAAAAGCGGTTCGGATCTCCGCCAGCAGACGGCTCTTCCTCAGAAGATAGGCCCGTCTCTTCCGGCCCTCCACATCCCCCCCCGATCCGGGACGAGCCTCGAAGAGATCGTTCCAACCGACATACACCGTGACGATGTCGGGATCATATCCGAACAGCTCCGTCTGGAGCCATCGGGCCGTCTGCCATGAGGAATATCCAGGCACTCCCGCGTTGATGACGGAGACCTCTTTTTTGCATTCTCGCGCGAGTCTGTCCGCCAAGCGCGCGGGATACGTATCTCCGTCGGGGAGACCCCACCCGAAAGTACACGAATCCCCGAGAGCGACGATCCGCCACACCCGTTCTGGTTTCCTGGGAGTGAATTCATCCCCCCGAAATCCGAGTGAATTGATATGGATTTGGGACGTCCTGTAATTCGGCGTGTTCCGATAGATGAGCGTCTTATGGGATCGGCTGACATACTCCCGAGTGGCGGGATCGAGCCATCGGCCCTGCATCGTCGAATGGATCCGGGCGCCGATCAAGAAACGACGATCCGCCCAATCAAATACCCGAAGCCCCATCTCGCCCAGAACAAGGGTCAAAACGGTCCAAACCAAGGCCAAACCCAAACCCTTCTTCAACCGGAGCAACCACATATCCATTCGTCGATCACCACCTGTCTTATCCCAGCGCCGCTCTTGGCCTCCGGCGCGTGATATCGAATCACTCGTTCACGTGATGCGGGAAACAAACCGGCCCTATCCTGAACGAGTTCAAGACAAGGCCGGCAATATTCAAGGCCGACGAGAGATCGCCCCAACGGGGCGCTTCCCGTCACGCTTGGATCTGGATGAACCGATGCGCCTCGAGTGCTTTATCGAGATCCGATGTCACATGGAGGGCGATGCCCCCGATCAAAACGATGATGAGCTGGACGATGTCTTCCACGCCGGTGCGGTCCCACGGGACCCCCTGAAGGGCGAATATATCCAGCGGTTGTGATTTTCCCACGATCCCCTTCTCCACCAAATACGCGACCACCGCCCTGGCCGAGACTTCCCCGCTGGCGAGCCGATACCCGTCGATGTCCGTCGATCCGGCCACGGCCACCCGGGGATTGTTCTTCAGTCCCGAGAGGGTCCCTTCGCCCAACCGCCGCTCAAGTCTCCGGACAACGTCCTGAACGCTCAGGGCACTCCCATCCACTTGAAGGATGAGCCGGCCGGAGCCCCCCAGGCTCCCGTCCGCCGATATCCATCGAGAGAGCGTCGCCAACATATCCAACTGGGATTTTTCAGAAGCAGTCAAATCCGCGCTCATTCCATCCATCAAGCGCGACGACAGTTGGATCAAGACATGCCGCTCTTCCGTCAACGACGCCCCCAGGGCCTGTGTCGTCGAACCGAGCGAGGACAAACGGGCCCGCGTCCCGAACCGGTTGGCCGCTTCCTCCAGTTCCCCGGCCGCTCGGTGACGGAGTTCCTCATTTTCAGCCGACACGTTGCCCGAGTGGAACGCCGCCTGCAAAAGCCACTGGAGATCGCGCCCCTGGAGTTTCGCGCGCCTCTCATCGGACAGCGGCGCGCGGTCCTCATCCACACCGTCCCTATCGGCACAAAGAGTTCCTCCGAGCGAATGCAACAGATCCAACAGGGCCTGCGTCTGCGCCATGAATGTCTTCCAATCGGCAATCGGTCTTCCCGAGCGGACAGCCTCATGGACGCGGCCGGTGATGACGCGGGCCAACTCACCCCGCAAACCTGAACTGCCGGCCTGGAAACTCCGATCCTGGATATACCGTATCAATTCGTCCCCTTGAAGAAAATAGAGTCCCGCCCATTTCCCGTCATCCCCGTAATTCTTGACAGAATCCACATTCCCCTCAAAACCGCCCAACAAGCGCGTCAGTTGAAGGTAGTATTCCCTCTTCAAAACAGGATCAACGTTCCGGCTCACCGCCGATTCCTCAAAAAAGAGTGTATGGGTGAACGGCTGGGGACGGCGCCCCTGGATGAGCAAACGGACCGCTGCCTCCACCCGCTCGTCCACCTCCAGCCGGCTGGATTCCACCTTCAGCGAGACCGAGGGGGAAAGGGATTCCAAGGCGGACCGATCCATCGTCGCGGCCGGCATTTGAGTACCGGAGCGTTTCCAGAGGAGCCGGATCGCGTAATAAGAGAGAAGAACGACAGCTCCCAAGAGCAGATGGTCCGACACCAGCGCCACGAACAGGAACGGGAGAAGGGACATCTTCAGAGTGTTCCCCCGGGCGCGGCCCGGCTTCTTCAGAGAGGCCCTCAAAACATTGAAGACAAGAACGACAAACGCCGCCGCCACGAAGAGCAATCCCCACATATTCCCCGAGGATTTCTCAGGCGTCTTTTTGACCTCGTCGGTCCCCGCTTTGCGTTTGGTCGCAATATCGTCGACCCTCTTTTGAGTCAACGGCTTGCGGTCCTTGATGACGCGTGGATCTTTTTTCGTTGTCGGCTTCTTGTTCCGGGAGAACCTGTCTTTGAGGAAATTGTAACGTTCCAGGTCGTTCAAAATAGAGCGTAAGAATCCATTGCTGGATGTCCCGCCTGAATTTCTCAAGGCTTGAAGGTCCGTATAGCGAAGCCCCGCAAAATCCTTATTGCCGGGAGAGGGGCGCAGGACGGGCCCCGGAAGGATCCGCCCCTTCCGGTCCTTCTTAAAGAGTTCGACATAGTTGTATTGATCCGCCTTGACGAGCCAGTTCAGGAGCAACGTCTTTTCGCTCTTCTCGGCAGGGCTGAGTTTCGACTTCCGGCTCAACGAAGAATAGCGGGCATAGGCCTGATCGAGCTGACTCTGGATGATGAGGAAATGAATCAGCTTCTCGTTGACGACAGGATCGGTATGGATGGCGTAGAACGGCGCATCCCCTTCGTAGACCTCATAACTGGGGAACACGATGTCCCTGAGATACTGATAGGCATAGTTCCGGGGGATGCGCGGCATATCGGCGAACACATCCTCAAGGCTTCCGTCCTGCATGGCCTCCTTGATATGGCCGGCGCCCCAATTGTATGCCACATGACCCAAGATCGAATAATCCGCGATCGACGGATCGTCGATCTTCTGCACTTCCAAGTAGTAGTAGTTCATCACCACAAAACAAAACGCCATATTGAAATCGGGGTTCGTTTGAGCCAGCATCTCGATCCGGGGAATGCGGTCCTTGTTGGTCTCAAAAGCCTTCTTCATGTCGGGAGTCAGCTTAGCGGGAGGATCCTCGGCGAAGAACGGGTGGGTCACGTGCGTCAGGTCGACCGGCTGGTGAGGATCGAATTCCCCCCGGACACGTCGGTCTTTCAACACGTAGGACAGCACCTGCAACACCCTGTACCATCGGGCCTGGCGGAGGGTTTCCCTTTGCAGACTCAGATACTCCTTCTCCCACTTGGCTTTGTCCTTCTTGACCTTCTTGGCCAGTCTCTCCAGTTCACTTTTATTCGCCTCGATCTGTTCCAATAACAAGGGCGCATTTCGCCATTCCTTGATGACCACCTCGCGGATGGTGCTCGTGATGATCTGGCCGATCCCGCCGCCGTCGTCCCCGGCCCGGCTGTCGGCCCACACCATCTCCCAATGAGTCTCCTTCTCGAAGGTCTGCGCCATCACATGCCCCGGCACGACTCCATATTTCGAGAAATACTTGAAGATGTCGTAATAGTTCTGCCTGTCCTCCTTGAAATCCACGTAGATATTGAACGTGCCCTTTTTACTCCCCTTCACCACGGTCGGTTTCATCCCCGGGACATAATCGTCGATCAGCCGGCGAACCTCCTTCGACTTATCCGACGGGAGATCGCGGCCGATGGCGTATTTGGTGATGAATTCCCTCGTGCCGCTCTTCCGAAGTTTGCCCTGGCTCAGATATCCGCCGCCCAAGACCCTGTAGGTCAGCACGCTATCCCCTTCCATATGGGGATTAAAATGAGGGATCGACAGCGAGGCCGTATCCAGAATCGATATCGGGCTCGTTTGCCCGGAGAGGGATGTCCCGAAAGAGAACACCAGGGCGACCGCCAGCATCATCAGGGATTTTCCGAGACGTCCGGCGATCGAGGTCTTCGCCGGCGGGACTTTTTTCTTTTCGGATCGCATCGCACCGAGAGCCGATGGGAAGGCGCGTGCAAAGTCGGAACCGTTTCTGATGTCGCCGAGGATCGACTCAAGCCCTTCGCGCGCCAGATATCCGTCCGCTCCGACGGGCTGCCGAAGGGCGTCCAACAGGGTTTTGACTGTCTCATGGCGCGGCCCTGACTTGGGCCTCTCGACGATCTTCATCAACGTATCCAGATCGCCCGGGACGAGTCGCCCCGCGATAAACAGGTCCCGGATCTGTTCCAGGACCCGCACCTTCTCGCCCTTGATGTCCCACAAGAGGATTTCAAAAGCCTCAAGACTCTGCTCGTCGATGGATCCGGCCTCGAACATCTCCCGCAGAACGGTGAAAAAACGCGCCGCATCTTCGTTATTCTCTGACAAGAATAATATCTGGGTCAAATCGGTGTCGGTGATATATCCCGATCGGCCCAGCCCGACGACGGTCTCCAAGGCCTTCGGGTTTTGGCTCAAAGCCCGGAAGTTGTCCTTCAGCCGATGCCCTTCACCAGTCAACTGCATCACCAGATCCTTCGTGAGCGTCGGATGTCTGTCGAAATCCACTCCCGTCAAATGTTCAAAGGTCCACGCCACGTAGTCGTCCAGCCGGTCCGCCCTCTCGTTCAGATAATTCAGGATGGATTTCGCCTCGGCCCCGCTGTATCCCGCCTTCTCGATGAATTTCGGAAACTGTGGTTTGAGCGCCTTGAATTTGATGATGGACCGGCGGATTTCCTTGACGTCGTATCCGGCATATTCCTGTTCAGAGACCCGCTTTCCCAGCCAGGAAGCCTTCCCCACTTCCACGTCATACCATCTCATAAACTCGACGAAAGAGAGCGAGACATCGAAACCCGCATCGAAGTCGAAATAAACGGGAGTCTCCCCCACCAGCGCCCGATTGAACATGTGCGGATCCCACCGTCCCACCAATACATCGAAAACCAACTGGGCGCTCCGGGCCTTCTTGGGATTCTTATGGACCAACTCTTCCTCGCCGTATGTCTGGGCCATCCGCGTCAAATAAAACCCTTTCCGGGTGTTTCCCACTCCCTTCAACGGTTTGGCTTCTTCAGGACTTAGCGTCCGGACTTCGGCCACGTTGGCGAGTTTCTTTCCGATCTCATAAGCCAGCAACTCCCGCCGAACATCGTTCTTTTCCTTATGACCGAGCAGATTTTCCGCCAAGCGTTGTTTCACGAAGAAAACCCGGCCCTCCTCATCCTCCACCAAGTCGAAATGTTTGGAGTTATCCAGGCGACCGAACCGCGCACGCACCGCACGGTCATCGATGAACTTATATGAAGTGGGACCGGACGGTTTCCGGACTGCCCCGGGAAAAAGAGGGAATCCCGTCAGCCCCCGATAGACGCCAAGGTTCACAAGACCATGCACGATGAAATCCGACAGGACGTAGAGACCGGCGGCGATAGTCAACTGATGGGGCAGAAGAAGGAAAGCCAGCAAGGGAAGGAAGGAAGCCGCCAGAGCGGCGCCCAGATGATCGTAGAGGTTTTTGATCGTCGGAGGACCGCGCATTCCCGGAATGTGGAGAAAGAAGAAGGTCAGACGCACCAGCACTTGTATCCCGATGAAGTATGCCGTCAACCCCGGTATAAAAACAGTCAGGGCCGGCAACAGGCCGAAGAAGACCGTTTCCATCCACCAGGCCACTTTGGCGCCATATTCACGGACGTGCGAGGGAGACGTCAGACGGATGCCCATCTTTCCGGCGATCTTCATTCCCAGCGGCATGACGCCCCGGAGAGTCGCACCCCGGCGGGCCGATTCCTCTTTTTGTTCCGCCATGAGACGGGCGCGCATCTCGCGCCATTGCCCGGGAATCCGGAGGGAGGCGAAATACGCGTCCATGACCTCGTCATCGATGGGCAACTCCGCACGGAGACCCGCTCTCACGATCTTTTCCGCGACGGCCCGCACCACGTCCGCCGGCTGTCCCGACGTGTCCAGCATGAGGTTGAAGATGAGGTCGCCGAGCGCCTGATAGTCTTCCTGGTCCTCGTCAGACTCCGGGCCCAGGCCGATCTTGCGGATGTCGATGATATGGAACCGCTGTTTTTCCTGCTCGAACATGCCGTTGCCGGAATAGGGCTCCCACACATAGCCGGCCGCATTGATCCGACGGAGGGTTTCCGCATACTCGTCGAAAGCGGACTGAGGAACGTCCGACAACGCGCGCAGGTAATCGGGTGAATATTTAATCTGTTCGATCTGGACCCCGGGTTGCCGGGTCATGATCTGGATCTCGCCGCAACGGGCCATTTCCCGGCCGACGTTCGTCAGGTCCTTCAGTTTCCGGTCCACTGTCATTTTCAACACCGGTTTAGCCAGCGGAGAACCCCATCGCCTGATCTCATCGTGGGTCCGCAGAGGTATCCGAACGATATAGTCCGGCATCCCGACCACCGGATAAACGAATGCCTCCTGACCGTGACCCAACGGTTCTTGGGAGCTGACCGACTGAAGGATCAATTCTTCCCAGGCCTTCCCATCTCGATCCAAGAACGTCTCCTCCCGGGAAGCGATGCTCGCCGGCAGTGCGGGGAGCCACCGCCAGCCTTTGTAAACCCCCAGATTGACAACTCCGTGAGTGACAAACCCGATGAAAATATTGATGGCGATGGACAAATGGACTGAGACACCGGCGAACGAGGCAAGACCAAAAGCGATCAAAGGAAGGAGCGAGACGAGAACAGCGGAACCGATCCGATCATGGATATTCTTTACCGTCGGCGGGCCCCGGAATTGCGGCAAGTGCAGCGCGACGAAGAGGAGCCGAACAGCGGCGTAGAAAAGGGTGAAATGCATCGCCAACCCGGGGATGATGAACGCCGCCCCCACCAGGACGGCAATGAACGCCTCCTCGAACCACCAAGCCACCTTAGCGCCGTATTCTTTCAGCGAACCACCCAGGGGTTGCGCTTCCATCGACGTAACGCCGGCGGCCTCCGTCTTGCCCTGGACATTCTCAATATCTCCTTGATCTGGCCCGTGGAATCGAAGTGTCCGCGCAATCCGGTTCTGATCAAAAACGATCTTCTTGAAATTAGTCCGATCCACCATCTCGCGAACGACGACCAGGTCTTCCAGATTCGTCCTGATCAGGCGCTCATCGAAGAAGAAGTAAGAGCCATGGTCCTCTTTGACCAAGGCTCTCATCATCTGCATCACACGCGTCATTTCCCGCCAAATCGCCAGCCGACTCTCTCGCCGATAGGCGGTGCGCAATAAATCCCCATAGAGGTCCATCCATCGGTCGTTCAATTCCAGATAATCCGCAAGGCGCGCCTTATCTTTCAGAAGGGCATCAAAATATCTTTCGGGCGACGTATTGAAAAGTATTTTCAGGAAGGTGACGTCAGCGGCTGTCTCGGGAGTGACTTTGATGGAAGGGGTCAGGCGGTTGACCCAACGCAGAGGCAAAACGTGGCCGAGGGCGGTTCGGACGGCGCTCCAGAAGTTCTCGTAACGGATCGTGGCCCCATAGGAGTTATAGATCATGTTCCCCCTGCCCACGAACTGACGGCGACGCGGGGCGAGGGCCAAGGTGGTGTTGTCCGACGGCGGTACAAATATCCCCCATTCGGCCGGCATGTTATCGACCATCACATGCTGGCTGTCCAGCGCGGCAGCCAGGTGGCCGGACCCCGTTTCCTGAGTCACGACGAAATCCATTCGATCCATGAGCGCCCGATAGATTCCCAAAGGCAGTTTGGGGGCGACAAGGATCGACACACCGTCCGGATGCAGAACCGTTGCGATGTTCTCCGCGCGGAAAGCCTCTTTTGTCCCGTCATCATATTGGGTCATCACGAAATCGGCGTCGAGCCCTTGATCCTTCAACCGGACGATCAGCGTTTTAATATACGACACCCACTCGTCTTCGGACCACGCCTTGATGTCCTTGCGGCTCCCGACGTAAGGGTCCAAGAGGACCACGGGGCGAGGACGTCTGATTTTATCGGGTTCAACGCCCAATCGTTCCAGCACCCCGGCCGCCTCCCGAGAATCAGCGCTCTGAGGATCGACCCGTTGCCTCGGCTGTTCACTCCGAACCTCAAGGCCCAATCCGCGCACGACATCCATGGTGCGGACCGGCATGCCGAGAGTTGGATCCACACGGCCGTTGAAAAGAGGATGGCTCGCCCCCGCATCCCTCTCCGGCCCGATGACCCGCTCGGGCGAGCCCGAAAAATCGTGGAGAGCCCCCATCGTTTCCAGGGGATTTCCCACATTCCAGATCAACGGCTTCAACCGCACCGAAATGTAATAACCCCGGTTTTTTCTTTGCTTATCCATGAGGGATCGGGCCAGGAGTTTGCTGGCATAGAAATTCACGACCAGATCCCATTCCGAAAAACCGTCCACGGCCACCCGCCACCCACCCTTCCGAGTTCTCTGGAGTGCCTCCTGGGCCGGAACGACCTTGATGCGATCGTTCCCTTCGAACAGGGCCGATCTCATCAAATGATGCCCCGCCCCTTCCCGGGGCTGACCCTCAAAAGAATCGACGATAAAAACGATTTCCGCATCAGGGAACTTGTCGGAGAGTTCCATCATCGCCGACAGGCTGACATAATTCCCCATGCCCACCCCTTCCCCCGCCCGAGCGCCTTCGTCGGCCCGCCCGAGATCGCGGCCTCCCAATGATTGCACGCTCTCACGGCTCGCGATCACCAGAATCCTCTTGATATTTTGCACCTTGTCCAGCGGAGACTGAACGGCCCGCTGCAATTCGGAGCCCCGCAGGACATTCGACTGACTCAGCTTGCGATAGAGCGGAATGAAAAAGAGGGGGTCATACTGATCCGAAAAAAGATAATCCACGGCCTCATCCATCGCCGAGGCGGTGGATTCATCGCGGGCGTTCGTAAAATCCATATTGAGCTCGCGTCTCAGGTCAAAATATTTCTGCACGGCCAGATTCCGCAAGCGTCTATCGGGCTCGTTCCGCCAGACGTACATCAACACGTACAGATTGGTCATGTTGACTGACAACGCATCCCTATCGGCCTTCTCATAAGAAACGGCCTTGATCCATTTTTCCGCTTGGCCGGGGACCTCGAAACCCGCGATCACCCCCTCGATCTCATCCATCTGCCAGCGGAAACGCGTCTTGAAATCGCGATACCGGACGATATATTCGTCGGAACCCATGATCTTTCTCATACGGGCGCCGCTCACCGGCAGAATCACCGGCAAGACCCTGTCCAACCGGCCTCTGATCCGGATCCCGGCGGTTTTCCTCATCGCAGCCAACTTGGCTCTCCATCCTTCACCGATCACAGGAGTCCGATTGGCAGCCCACCCCAGGATGATTTTCCTTGCAAGATCATAAACCTGGCTTGAGATGACGCGGGCCATGGGCGGAAAGTGATTGACAATTGCCCAATGGAGCAGAAAGCCAGGTGACATGATCAGATCGGTCGTAAACCATTTGATCAATTGTTTCTTTTTCGTCATCGCGATCGGTTGCGCTCCGGACGCTTTCTCCTTTTTCTTCAGGAAAGCCTTGGTCACGAAATAAAGCGGCTCAAACACGGCTTTCAGCCCGTCCACCATGACGATCCTCGTCAATTGGTTCACGAACGTGCCCGTGCGAGGCACCAGAAAGTCCACGACCTGATAGACAGAACTGATCGCGAAACCCGACGACACGCCGATCACCACCGCCGCAATGAATTCCTTGAGCGACTTCTTACTGTTCAGATATTGGCCTATGAGGTCGCCGATCGCGACGAAAAGGCCGCCTGTCATCAAATCGACGAGGGGCACGTCGATTTGATGGGGTAGGTGTATGAGGGCCGTCTCCCTGAGCGACACATAATAATTGGCCATATCCCCCAAGACGCCCCAAGGCCACAACAAAAAGAAAACCCCCACAACCCCACCACAGGCCCACAGAATGGTTTTTAATCTCCTCTGAAATACCGCCCGCGCCTCCTCTGTCCCGGCTGCCGGTTCGCGCCGCATCAGCGATGCTTGAATCTGTCCCAACGATTCGGTCATTTCAGCCAATGAAGCAAACCTGTCTTGAGGAGAACGGGACGTCGCTTTTTGAAGAAGTCCGGCGATGATAGGCATCGACTTCTCTTCCTCCGTCAATAGCCGGGAGAGGATCGTTCCCGCGGCGAACTGATCCGATGCGGGTCCGGGCCACCGTCGAGCCAGAACCTCGGGAGACATGAACCCGTGTGTACCCGGGAGTATATCCGGGCTTTCCTTCCCCTCCATCGACAATTCCGTCGCCACCCCCAGGTCGATCAACTTATCAAACCGATATCGGCCGTCCGGACCGCGTTTCAGGAATAGATTGGCCGGATTCACGTCATTGTGCACATAGCCCAACCGATGGAACACCCGGAGAGCTTCCAACAACCCGGCGACGAACTCCAGCTTCTCGTCCAACTGTAATCCCCTAAACTCCGATTGCCATCCGGAATCCGGGGCGAGAAAATCTTTCAGCGTCGGGCCTTCCAGATATTCCATGATGATATAGGGACGCCCGTTCGTCATCCCCTGCTCATGTATCCTGGGGAAATATTTGGTCTCGTCGGGAGACAACTGACCGATCCTCTCAAACAGCCGGCTTTCGAGCCTGAATGCCTGTTGTGCCTCATATTCATTGAAGAATTCGTCATAATCACCCGACGACTTCAAGGTTTTTATGGCCACATAGTGGGTCGGCGTCTCAGGCAAGAAAGCCTTATAGATTTCCGCACTTCCGCTCGTCGCGATCTTCCCGACGATCTGATAGGGACCGATCCGAGGCGGAACGCCCTCCGTCGAAACACGTTCCCCAGGGACCGGACGAGCCGGCGGCTCAACCGTCCGGAATCGGATGCCTAAAATCCGGGCCAATCTCAGACCCAGCGGCATCATCCAACGGAGAGTGGCTCCAGACGGTTCTTCGGGAGTTCCCTCCCCATTGTGGATTCCCGTTCGCTCATCCCGATGGAGACGGAGCAACCGACGTGACGATTGGAGGAAGGAGGAAAGGATCTTTTGTTCGCGCACGCTCTTCCACACGGCCTTCATTGAGAAAGTGGGAGCCGGCTCGTGCAAATAGCGCGACAGATACCGTTGATGGGTCCGCTTGGGCACCACCCATTTCAAGAGCCGGATGATCAGGGCGTGAAAAAACGGATAGAACGGGAGCATCACCGCCTCCCAGGGCACAGCCCACGCCACAGCCGCGACTTTCCAACCGAAGATCGCCAGTGACATAAATGGCACGACCACATGACTCATCAAGAGAGCCAGCGCGAAATAAACTGCGAATGGCAATCCCTTTTGCCGCGCGACTTCTTGAAACTTCTTGACCCCGTTAAAAGCGATTTTGGAAAAGAACGTCGCCTGCCTGGTCAGTTTCAAATGCCTCCACAGGCGGCTAATCCTTCCGGCAGGATTATCCTGCAAGGTCTCGTCCACCTGGTCGAAGACGACCAGCGTCAATCCCCAATCGAACAGATTCCGTTGCCCTGGAATTGTCAGTATCTCACGATGGGCTTCATCGAACGCCTCTTCGGGGGACTGTCCATTCTCCAAGTGCCGCGCGATGAACTTCCGGATCATGAACTCCCGTTCCATAAGGAGTCCGATCATCTCCCCCCTTCGGCCGCTTTCGGGATAGAGCGCCCTCAGCAGTATCCGGTTGACGTGAAACTCCCAACCGCCCGTCTCGCGATTAAAGAAAAGACTTGCCAGAGTAAAGACATCGGGGCTCTCGAACAACTCGGCACCCTCGAACGTCTTGACAACGATTCCCCCGGCGATACCGGTATCCCGTCGATGCTCTCGATATTCCGTTGAATTGATGGACCGCTCCAGGTCGACCAATCCATCCCTCTCGGTTTCCGTCAAACGGTCGACCAATGCCGTCGCCTTGAACAAGGGGAGCGTGAAAACGAACTCCCGATGATGCGCTCCCAGTTCGGCCGTTTCGACCTGGCCCTCTGCTTCCAACTGCTTCCAGAAAGCATCCGCCTGAGGGAACCGTCCGGAATCCCCGTGGAGAGGCATGCCGTACATCTTCTGGGAGAACGCGTTCAGCCTCTGGAGGTCACGGACTCCCCATTCCGTCCCGTCAACGCCTTCATCGTAACGGATATTCTCCAATCGGGGATTTCGATAATCCTCGCTATCGCTACCGATATCAAAACGGATGAGTGCATCACCGGCCACCGCCCCCCGGTTCGAATAGACAACGTAGACAACTCGTTCAAATCTATCATCGTCGTATCGGTTCACCTGTTGAGCGAAATACGTCTGATCGCCGGCGGGATTTTCAAATACATAGTAATCCTGCAAGTGACCGGATTCATATTTACCACCCGAATGTTCGGCGACCGAAAACTGCGCGTCGACCATCTCCCCCATCCGGCGAATCACGTTTTCCGGCACTTCCGTTGACGAAATCCGCCTGATCTGTTCTGCGAAAACACCGCCTCCGACCACCCTCGATTCTTCCTTGAACCTGAAATAGAGGTCCAACAAGACCCGGAATACATCTTTAAGCCCGACATGTTCCACTTCCTTCATCAATCCCACAGCGGTACCGGAGGCCAACGCTTCCAGATATAGTTTCGTTTTTCTGCCGTTCAGGGCGACGCCCAGCGCCTGGGCCACCCGGCCACAGGGAACATGCCCCATCAACAACGCCCGCGCCAACAGACCGACCAAGTCCCGGACGGTGCCTGCGTGCAACGCGCCGATCACCCCCTCGGAAGGTTCCGTCGGACGGGGCTGCCCGTCCCGGACCGCGCCGACACCGAACGACGCCGTTATCCTGTCCTCGGCGCTCCGGCCCTCCCGGATGAAACGGTCGAAATGGTCCTTCATCCGCGCGTAGACGCTGTCGGCATCATATCCCGCGCGGACGGCGGAAAGCATGACCTTTTCCATCAGTGTTTCCAAAGAGCGGGTCGAGGATGATTTCCGACCGGGCGGGACCATCAGCGAGAACATCGTGGAGACAAGGCGCTCTTCATCCGCATCAAAAGAGCGGTGTTTCTTCGGTCGCTGAACGTCCACCATGCGGAAACGGCGCACGTTCTCGTCATACAGGATGTTTTTGGGATGGGGGTCCCACTCATACCCCGCCAGCGACAGTCCGTGCAGGGTCTGTGCCAGTTCATCAAACGCGGATTGAGGGATCTTCTCGGCCAGAACCCGGTTGAATCCGGCCCCGTCCTTTTCCTGTCGAGACCGTACGGTCTCTCCCGGTTGGAACGTCGTGAACTGCACGGCTCCCCAACGGGCGACTTCCTGGGCGACGACCGGGAATCCATCGAGCCCGTGATCTTTCTCGAAAACCACCGGCGATCCCCACTGGCGTCCGAAATGTTCGTCCGCAAACGCCTTGAACCCCGCGGGATCAGCCCGAACCGACGGGGCCCGCTGCAGCACTTTCACCAAGTCCCACGGCACACGCACCACGAGGTCCGGTCGCTCCGGGAGCCGATAAACAACCACCTCCCCGCCATATCCCAGCGGATAACGGTTCTGAACGAAATCGACGATCCTTTCCGGTGAGACCTCCGCGCGATCCTCTCGTGGAGGAAGAATCGCCAGAGGAAGGCCTAATGACGGGGCGATGCGATGATTGTATAAGAGGTGCAATGAAACGGAGGTGAGCAATCCGAGGATCCCCCCGAAAACAGGGGCCACAAAAATACCGGCAGCCACGACGGCGTTCAGCGCCAGGGAAACACCGAACAACATTCCGCGTGGACGCAGATGCCGGACCGGGTTCCATCCCAGCGGCACCGGAGGCGCGTGGATGTCGTAATAGACGGCATAATGGAGCGCGGTGAAGAGTCCCGAAGAGAAGAGAGAAAGACCGACCAGCATCGGCCCCAGATCCCACCCCCAAACCGCGTGAACGAGCAGCGATATTCCACCGACCAAAACCCCCTGGAAGATGAGGTTTTCCGCCAGGGCCAGGAGCTTCGGATGCTTCCGCACGACCGCCGATGGCCAGAACGGAAGGAGGCCGATGGCGGAGATCAATAGGTGAAACCGATAACTATCGTCCACCGACACCCGGGAAGAGGATTCACGCGGAACCCCCGTCTTGACCATCCCGGCCGCTTTCAACTCCTCGATCCACCGCAGAACTGTCGCGGGATCGATCCTGTTCAATTCATTCCGGATGGCCAGCCCGTCGGTCATGCTCTTCTGCACCCGCAACGGCGCCAAGTATTCGAAAAGTTTCCCGGCCAAAAGCGGCGTGATCCCTTGCGGAATATTATTCTCTTCGGCCACGCGTACCAGCCACACGGCCACATCCATCGACAGCCGTTCCGCCGCCTCATACTCGCCCATGGCGGGATTGTATTGCCAGAATCCCTCGGGAGTCATTTCGAACAGACCGACCCGCTCCATGGACGCGTAGGCGATGACCCCCACGACGTGATCGACTTCCCTCTGGAAAGAATCTTCGCTGACTCCCATCCCCACAAGGCGTTGTCGTATCTCCAAGAGCATGCTCTTCAGCGGGGAGGAATACCCGGGATCCTCCCGATAGAGCAGCCCGAGATAATAAACCTCTTTATCGGCCAGGCGGGGGGCCACCCTGGACGGGGACACATCGGCCAACTGCCGTAGAATCTGCAAGCGGTCGGGATCGACCAGCGCCTTGAGTTTATCGAGTGCCTCCGAGCGGGTCACCGGATCATTCAAGACCTCCAAGCCGAGCCGGTAGGTCTGATAGGCGTATGTCTGCCCCTCCGGGAAAGTCAGCAGGGGCAGTGCTTTGGCCATGATGCCGTACATCAACCGGTCATACAATTCATCGTTATTGACCTTCACCAACCGGCCGTCGACCGTGCGGTATTCGTCTTCCCAGACCAAAGAGTCCGCCTTCAACGCCGCCCAATACCGCAGATGGCCCGACTCCGACGGCAGTCCGAACAAGCTCCCCAATATCCGGCCGTCGTCGGTGGAAAACCAGGCCCCGGACCACAGATCGACGGCCCGGTGATCCGCCACGAGATCGGGCGGGATGACGCGATAGAGATCCTCCGAGAAATAACGGATGCTATTCGCAAAGACCAGGGCCAGCAGGAAATCCCCGTCGTCCTCTCGGTCAACCGATTGATCGTCCAAAAACCGCTGCACCTTGGCCACGCCGGCCTGCGAGGGAACATACAGACCGTCCTGAAAAGTGATCCCGACCATGCTCCGGATGAGAATGTCTCTCCAATCCGCGCTCTTCCAGTTGTCAGCCCCTTCCGGCGGCCGGATGCCGTCTACAGGCAGCCCTTCCTGGACCGATTTTTCATACCACGCATCCAACTCGCGGGCCAAGACGGGGGCCAATTCTTCCCTCAACCATCGGGCGTTGGAAACTTCCCGCTGAACATCCGGCTGAGATTGATTTTCCATAAGGCCAAGAAGAAGCGAATCCGTGCGGTCGGCCGGGAGCAATCTATTCCGGCCGAATTCGCGGAGCAAGCATAGGATCGACTGGACGCTCACATCCACCTCCGCATACAGGTCACCGGAGAGATGAGAGGAGGCGGCGTCCACATATTGATACACAGCGACAACGGATTGTGGCGACTGAAGTCTCAAACCGTCGAATATCTCGCGGGTCTCGGAAATTTCATCCCGCACATACGGATAGATGTCCGGCAACGCCGCCGACAGGACCGACCCGTCCCCCTCCCAGAGCACGATCAACGACATGACCTGTACGGCTTTCTCCTCGAACACCTTGTCTTTCCCCAAATCCACAATCAACCGCCCCGCCACGGGACGTAACATGTCGATCTGTCGGGACGTCAGACCATACTGGGCCATGAGTTTCAGAAATCTGTTCGCACCGGGATGGGAGACCACGCGGCCCAGAAAATTGAGCGGGGTCAGATCCTCCCCCAGATACGGCGTCCAGAATTCGATTCCGCCCGGAATGACCAGGCTTCCAGAACCGTCAAAAGTGTAATACCTCGCCCCGCGTTCGATCAGGTTCGACAACTTCGGAGCGTCCCCCTGTTTTTCATCATGGATGAACTCCGTAAAAAAATCGGTCTGCGGGACCAAGTGATCGACGAATCTCCTCAAGTTCGCATCGTCTGTAAAGCCGCGGGCCAGCTGTTGGACGACCGCATTGAATTTCCGGGTGTAATCATCCCGAGAAGCGATTTTATTCAGATCGACTTTGGCCGACAATTCCTTCCGAACATCCGGCTCAAGGCCACCGAGCGCCTCGTTGATCGCATGGAACCTTTTCTGTTGCTCAAGATAGGACGGGGATTCCGTCCTCGTCCCGGTCATTTCGCCGATATATTGCCAGCTCTTCCGAACCACCCCCACCGGAGTCTTGACCAGGAACAGTATCATGAAAGCGATCGCGAACCTCAACACTCGTTTCAATCCCGATGCCGCATACCTCACTTTGGGCACCTGCGAGGTGATATGAGACTGCGCTTTCCGGCCGATCGATTTCACCCGGACGGCGCCGTTCCGGAAAGCCCCGGGGCCCCGCTGGAACAACCGCCGGGTCCTGAGGCCCCACATTCCCCAGAGAGACCGGTCTTCATACAACCTGAACCCGATGGCGTGCCCCGCCACATCCAATTTCCCCTCGCTCCGGAGCAGCCCCCGATCCACCCCATCCCGACGGATAATGGACTCCGGGACCGGCCCGTCCGCCGCATAAACGAGGATACGGAAACTGGACTCCTGCTTGCCGGCCCATTTCAAAAACGATTGAAAAACCTTGTATATCTTCCTCCGCGATTTTCCCGGTTCAAACCGGAGAGATTCCAAACGGCCCATCTCCAGGGCCAACCGGTCAGCCGCTTTCTGCATCTCCGCCAGGATCACCCCTTCGTCAGCCGCCCCTTGGCCTTCGGCAAGATCGGCCAGCATCATCTGAACGGGAACCGCCAGAGACGCCATCAGCCCCTGGGCGACGCGAGCGCGCAGATCATCGTTCCCGGCGGCAAAAGTCCGCCGAGCGGCCAAGTTGACCGTCTCCCCCGAGAATAATTTTTCCAACGGCAGCGGGTCCCGGGCAAAAACGTCCAACGAGTTCACCCCGACGGGGGATTGGGTGATCTTGGGAGTCACGACCGCATAGGAGATCCCTTGCCGGCGGAAAGATTCCGCCAGCCCGGAGGAATGGAACCCGCCCGCCACCAGGACCGAGGACGAAACGCCTTCCTTTTTCATCTTCGCCAACAGGTTCGCCATCAGAGGATCGTTCCGCTCAAAAGCCAGCGAACAGAACTTCTCGAACGGGACCAAAAGGGATTCGAAATTCTCCGGAGCCGCCGCACGGACGTCCGACTTCAGCCCTCTTCCGAGTTCCTCCAGCCGGGCCGGAAGAGCGAGCACCAGAGAGCGACGCCGTGAATAGGTGTTCCACTCCCCCGGAGACATCGCGTGACGGACCAGTTTTCCGAGCATCACCCCATCGCGTTGTATCCCTAAAAGACATTCCTGGTCGGGCCTCTGGCAGAAAGATTCCGGCACCGTCCTCTCCAGCAGGTTCAACTCCTCCAAGAGCGCGTCGCGTTTGATTTTTTCCGCCGTCCGGACGTAGCGGACGTACTTTTGCAAGAAGCCGTAGTTCCCCAAATCGATCCCCGCGCTCCGGCAGAGCTCCGCCAAAGACCCATAATAGCCCTCGTAGCTCATCCGGCCCATCCGGTAGAGAAGGCTCTTCTGGACCAAGTCGTTCAGGCGGGATTCCGAAAGAACCGAACACATCTCTTTTACGAGTCGGACCTGCTCTTCCTCGACTTTCCGAAAATCCAACGACCGTTCCTGTCCCACCGCTTCCACGAGGAGTCTCACGTTCGGGTAAGCATCGCCCGCCCGGACCGGACGCGGACCCTCTCCGTCATAAGCCGCCACGAGATAACGGGCGTATTCCCCCAAACCTTCGCGTCCTTCCGCGTGAGCGAGGAAATGCCCATCGAACTCTTTCAGCTTCGGGGAATAGACGATCCCCTTCCACCGCGCAATATCGGCCTCCATGTCCCGGATGAAAACCCGGATCGCGTCGATGTTTCCGACAGAATCCTGATACGCCCTGATATTACCCTCGTAAAGCGCCGTGTCTTCCACCCCCCAAAGAACCGGGGCCCGGGGGAGAGTGAGCGCGGCATACTCGGGACCGCCGATGTAATCGGATCGGAGCAGATAGTCGGCCACGCCGAGCCGGACATCGGGACGGGCATAAGCACGGAAAGGCTCCAGTAGGAATTCGCCCGAAGCGCCTTCAAGCCCTACCAGCTTCACTCCCCGGCTTTCCTGAAAAAGCCGGATCATGGAGGCGATGTTGCGTTGGGCCTCCTCCACGTCGTGAGCGTCTTGGATGTGAAGGACGAACGGAGCGTCTCGTTTCTCCGACAGATAGACCTCGCGGATGGCCCCGTGCGGGAGGACGAGCGTCGAAAGCCAAGTGGGCTGATCGGGAGATGGAACGGCGCCGAGATCGGCGGAAGAGCGGGAATCGATCCCCCCCAATGACACACGCGGGTCCTGCTCGAGCGCTCCAAAATCGACCGCCGTCGCGGCAGGAAAACGCGCCAACAAGAGGGATTGCTGTCCGGTGAGTTCCTTCTCTTCGGCCGGGACATTGACGCCACTCTCCCCGCCACTCCGACGGCGAGTGGCGTTCCGGCGATCCTCCCACAGAGAGGCCTCGACGAAGGGCGAGGACACGGTGGTGAACAAAAAAACCGTCGCTATCATGGCCGCGACGGTCTTCATGGAAAACGATGTGGGGTGTCCGGTTTTCATGTGCGATTTTGTTACTTATTGATATTGTAACTAGATACCGTTAACGCGGCGTTATCCACTTGTTACAAAGATGTAACAAAAACGGCATATATTACGCCGCTATTCCGGGGATTTTAAGGGTCTATCCAATGTTTCGGGGATAAACTGCGAGGTCAGATTTGATCGGATTAATCTTGACTGCGAACAATCTGATGAAGAAAGTGTTTATGTGGCAGATCATATCCGGCTTCCGGTCATGGAGGTAAAACGTTGAACTGATCAACCTCCAAACGATTTGCATCACCCACAATTATCCATGAGGTAATCGAATATGTGGATACCAGAAAGTTTCCCGACAACGATGACATGTTTCGCACCTTCCCGGTGAAGGATGTCAGCCTCGTGATTGTCCTCCGCAGACATGACCAAGTGAGCTTCAGGAACCATCCGCTTAAGGTGCCCCAATAACCGCCTATTTGTGATCCCCTTGAGGTATGTATCTGAGATAGAGCAGATGACAATAACGGCGTTCTCAATCCCCAGATGACATAGAGTTTCAGGGTGAGCCAAATCACCATAAACCCAATGGAATCCTCGCGCTTCCAAATCTTCTTTAAGAGAAACGTTATAATCGACGATGAGAACACGTTGAGCCAATTGGGGGGCTCGTTCTTCGATTGTTTCGAGTAACGCTTTTCCCGCCCGGAAACAGCCCAGCAGAACGATGTCTGGCCTTGTTCCATTGGGATGATCGATATTTTTCGTATCAGAAACATTCTCCCGTATCTTGATCCATTCCAGAACACGCACAAAACAGCGCGCCAACGCGTCATTGTATTTGATGATGTAGGTGGCAAAGATAGACGCAAGGATCATGGAAGTCAATATTGTTGACGAAATGCCACCGGACACATGTCCATATCCCACACCCAGGCTAAGGATCACCAGTGAAAATTCACTAATTTGGGATAAGTTTAACGCAGTCACAAAACCATTGCGTAAGCCGGTTCGTAAAAAATATACAGTCGGTACCACGGAGATAAGTCTGCTTAAGATAACGAAGCCGGCGACAATGAGAGACGTTCCCAAAAGCTGCCACGTCGGTTGGGGCACCTTGATACCAAGCGATACAAAAAAAAGAGTAACGAAGAAGTCTCGAACACCGGAAAGTTTGGCTATAACGTCCGCGCCATAAGGAAATGCGGCGATACTCATGCCTGCGATCAATGCCCCCATCTCTTTGGAGAGCCCTGCATACTCGGCCAGTCCGGAAACGGAAAAGCACCAAGCGATGGATGTCACAAGGATGAGTTCAGGACTCTTGTTGGCGAAATGAAAAAGACGACTCAAAAGATAGCGACTCGCTGTAAATGCAGTCAAAAGCAATACGAATCCTAACCCGAGTGATTTAAGGATGCTTCCCAACTGCGGACTTAAGAGGTTGGGTTGGAAAGCCATGAAAGCAATCGCCCAGATATCCTGAAGGACCAAAACCCCAACCGTCAATCGGCCGGAAACTGTGTGGATTTCGAATTTATCATGCAGCAATTTCACAACGATGAGTGTCGAGCTTAAAGCCAAAGCCACGGCCATGTAAAGCAGATCAAAGTTTCCGTTTCCTACCCCAAAGCCGAATGGCTTAAAAAATACAAGGCCCAACAGGACACAGACGACAAATTGGACGATCCCAAGGGTAAACATGGATCGCCCCATTTTGGCGAGGTCTCGCAAGTTGATTTCGAGCCCTATTATGAAAAGCAGAAAGATCAGACCGATTTCCGATATCAGCTCAATGCTTTGCTCGTTCGTGACTAGTCCAAAACCGAAGTGCGAACCCAGAAGGACTCCGCCGAGCACGTAACCCAAGATCAACGGTTGTTTGAGAAAACGAACAATATGGGCCGCCAAGGCGGCGAATATAATGCCGAAAGCAATATCTGTCAGTAACGTCATTGACTGGTGTTCCACGTAATGTTATCTCCTCTCGACTGGATGGGACTATTTTTCAGCACCTCATAACAATACGAGGTAGCGGGCATCATCATCTTATTCCCAGGACCGCCCGAACTGCCGGGAGGGTCTTTTTGTCGACGAGCATCAAAAGCACATCCCCCTCCTCCAAGAGCGTTTCTCCTCGTGGCAAAATAAACTCCTCATTTCGGCTGATCAACGTGATGAGACTATCCTTGGGAAAGCCTAGATTCAAGATCGATTGTCCCGCCGCCCGGGCCCCAAAGGGCACGATGAAGTCCACAAGCTGCATATCGGCATTCTCCGAATCGTCAAAATCGATGGGATAGCGGCGCTTCCGCACCAGAGGGGCGTCCACCCGAAGCCAGCGCGCGACGAGGGGGATGGACGTTCCCTGAAGCAGCACCGATGTGATCACGATAAAGAACACCAAGTTGAAGATGAAGTGGTCCTGGTCCAAACCGGCCTGCAGAGGGAACGTGGCCAAGACGATCGGCACGGACCCCCGCAATCCCACCCACGAAATCAACAGCTTCTCCCTCAAGTTAAAGCGGGAGAACATCAATCCCACAAAAACGCTAACGGGCCGACCCACCAAGATCAACAGCAAAGACATCAGGAGGCCCTGTCCGGCCACCATGACCAACTGGCGGGGAAATACAAGCAATCCCAACGTAAAGAACATGGCGATCTGCATGAGCCAGGCGATCCCGTCATGGAACCGCATGAGGCTCTTCTTGTTTGAAAAGGTGAAATTCCCCAAGATGATGCCGGCAATGTAAACGGCTAGAAAGCCGCTGCCACCCAAGACAGCAGTCACCCCATAGATCAAAAGCACCCACCCCAGTCCCAGCACGGGGTAGAGCCCCTCGTAGTCCAGTTTGATCCGGTTGATGACCCAGATGAATACCTTGCTCATCAGGTACGCGACCAGAAGTCCGATGAGCATCTGCTGGAAAAACAAAGGGATCATCGACCACATCGTGCGGCCGGGGTTTTGAATCAGTCCAATGAGCCCGATGGTCAAAAAGACAGCCATGGGGTCGTTGCTGCCGGATTCAAGTTCAAGGAAGGGCCTTACCGGTTCTTTGAGACTCACATGCTTCGATCGTAGCACCGAGAATACGGCCGCCGCATCCGTTGAAGAGACAATCGATCCGATCAAAAAAGACTGCAGCCAGCCAAGACCCAGAGCCCATTGGGCGCAGACCCCGGTAATAAGGGCGGTCAGGAGGACTCCGAGCGTGGACAGGGAGAGGGCGGGCTTCAGGACAGCCCGCATGGAACGGACATCTGTCTCCAGTCCACCCGCAAACAGGATATAGACCAAAGCCACTGTCCCCAACGCCTGGCTGAGACGGGCGTTGTCAAAGTAAACACCGCCGGGCCCGTCTGACCCTGCCAACATGCCGATCCCAAGAAAAAGCAGGAGCGCCGGGACACCCAGGCGCTCGGAAACTTTGCTTAGCACAACGCTCGCCACCAGCGCGATGGCCGCAAGAATTAAAAGCTGTTCAATGGCCATAGCGCCTTTTCAATCTCACAAATGCGACCCCGTCAGACATACGGACTGTCGACATTTTTCCTGAATTTACAAATGATAATCCCCAGCGGCTTCGGGCTGATAAATGACTTCCATTACCTTCAACCTTCTGACTGCATCTCGTATTTTCCATTCAACAACATCGCCAACCCGATAACCCAGAAGGGCGGTTCCCACCGGAGCTAGAACCGAAATCTTACCCAAATTGATGTCAGCGTCTTTCGGATAAACAATTGTATAGACGGATTCTTCGCCGGTCTCCAAGTCCGTTATTTTGATCTTGCTATTCATGGTTATGATGTCACTGGGAATTTCTTTTGCGGAAACAATATTTCCACGGTCAATTTCCTTCTTCAACTCACCCACGTGCATTTGGTCCCGGGGATCAATCCCCTGGCCGCCCAATAAAAGTTCGTTTAATCGCTTGGCATCATAATCCGTCAAGAAGATATTTCTAGTTGACATGGCTTCCTCCCCTACCTGCTGTTTTTGAAATCTGAACGCCGCTTTTAATGCTAGGGGGCAAAGAGATCCCACCATGGCGCTCAACGTATATCCCGATACACTCACATATAACCTCCAGCAATATCCGTTCTTCCCTCAAAAACGCCCCTTCTTCGGCTGCCGGCTTTTCACATAGGTATCCCACAACGGCGAGGCCGCATTTCTTTCCGCCAGCAACGATATCCCTCCTTTGACTCCAGGGCGTCTCGGTGCATTTTTCTGTTTGGAACCGCCTCCCGAGCACTTCTAATTGTGCATAGGCATTGTCGGGATATTGCCACGCCTGAGGCAACATCTCGACGATTCGCTGCATTCTTTGATCAAAGTTCAATTCCGACTCACGTAAGGTCGCAAGAGTCTTCATGATACAAGTCAATTCCTTGTCCCTTTCGCCCAGGAGGCGCGTGCGCTTCTTCAATGCGTGCTCAAGCCATTCCACTTCTGATTTTAAGCTGTCTTTACCTGAAAGTTCCCTTTGCAGTTCTCCGATATGATCAATCAGATGTTTCTTTGTTGGCAATTTTCGCATGCCATCACCTCGCGCTATCAATCCCCCCGTATCAGTCATCAAACGGATAAAAACAGAACCGCTACCCCGATATAGTCCGAGGGGCGAGGGGCATCCACCCTCACATTCTCATGGAATAGCGGCCCTACCCGGGAAGTGAAATACCATTCCCAGGATTCATCTTTGACATACAGTATACCCCATTAAAGAAATAATTCAAATCAAGGAAGTCCTGGAAGGCATCACTATTCCCCCCCATGTTTCACTAACGGGCGATCAGGTTTTTAAAAGAGGGACAGGGAAAGGAACGGAACGAGCACGACGATATTTTGAAGCACCATCGAAAACGTTTTGACATATTGGAAAAGCAGTTGGAAACACTTTTTCAAATCAGAATGAATGGTGAAATCCCATCAGAAGAATATCGACTACGGCGGGAAAAACCAATTGACCCCAGCATGAAAAGCGGGGTAACGTCGGCGTTAAAACGAATTGTAAAATTGTTAGCGCCTGGTGTTGATAATTAGCTGTTTCCTGGCAATAGATGTGCCATCAAAATCGTAGCGAGTTTTAGAGTAACGAAGAATCCAGTGATATCTGTGATAGTTGTAAGCACGGGTCCTGCGCTTGAGGCCGGGTCGACTTTAATCCTATGAAGCAACATTGGAATTATTGCCCCCATGATACCACCAATATAGATGTTCACCAAGATCGCGATCCCTGCGATCAAACCGAGAAATGGAATACCTTTCCAGTAATAGGCGATAATGGCAAGAATCACTCCGAGCGCGCCTCCATTCATAGCCCCTATCAGGGATTCCCGAACGAAGAGACTCCGAAATTGCCTGAAGTTTATACTTCCAACCGCCAGCCCCCGGATCGTAGAAGACAACGTCTGTATCCCCGCATTCCCGCCCATGCTTGACACCATGGGGAGGATGATGGCGAGAGCCACGACGGCTTGGATGGTGCCCTCGAAGTAGGCAACAACGCTGACTGCCGCAATATTCAGAATAAAATTCAGGACGAGCCAAGGCAAACGCCTGAAAACCGCCTGTGGTATCTGTTCGTGAAGGACCACTTCGCCGTCCGCGATACCCGAGAGTTTCAACAAGTCCTCGACCGCTTCATCCTCCATGACTTGCGCCACATCGTCCAAAGTAATGACCCCGATAAGCCGTTTCCCAACGCCAACGACCGGGATTGCCGAAAGGCTTCTTTGCCTGAATATCCGCGCCACTTCCTCCTGATCGACGTGCGCCTCGACGTAAACGACGTCCCGTCTCATCACTTGTTCGACCAAGACCGCCGGGCCTTTCATAATTAGATCGCGCATGGGCAGAACCCCGGCAAGACACCCATGGTCGTCCACGGCGTAGAAATAGTGCACCCGATCCAAATCAATCGTTGACCGACGCAACTCCTCAACCACTTGGCCAAGGTTTTTGTTTTTAATAACGGAAAAGAACTCCTCTCCCATTCGGCCGCCCGCTGTATCTTTTCCATAGATCAACAATTGACGAGCGCGATTACCCGCGCCAACCGGCATCCGGCTCAAGATGTTCTGCCGATCTTTCCTTCCCATCTCGCCCAAGATATCGACTGCATCGTCAATGGCCAATCCCGCCAATATATCCCCAACCACTCCCGGATCCAGCCCCTTCAGCACATGTGCGGCATCTCGGGCCCCCAAAAGCTTAAAGAACCGCGAACGCAAGTTGGAATCCAAGTCACGCAAGGCCGGGATAAACCCACCGGACGCTGCCTCACGAAGAGCCTCGTACAACGCCACACGGTCGCCGGAGCTGACAAGTTCCCGCAACAGATCCAATGGCATTATTTGCGTGGACGTGTCTTTTTGGTCATTCATCATTCCCACAAAGCCTCCGCACCTTAAGATTTCCTACAAACCAATTTATTGAACTTCCTTCCCTCTCACAAGAAGTAATCACCTACCGCTTCGGGCTGGAAAACAACTTTTTTGATCTTAAGCCGCCTCAACACCCCTGCGGGAAGAAGCCATTCAATAATATCACCCGCCTGATATCCCAATAGCGCGGTTCCTATTGGGGCCAGCACCGATAATTTGCCTTCCTCGATATTGGCATCCTTCGGATACACCAAGGTATAGACCGTTTCTTCACCGCTGTCCAAGTCCTTGATACGAACGCGCGAGTTCATTGTTATGACATTTTCTGGAATTTCCCCGGGTGGAACGATTCGCCCTCGCGCCAGCTCCCCGCGAAGGGCCTGAACATGTCTGTTGTCCATCGGGTCGATCCTCTGCGCACCATGCAATATGTCGTTGAGCCGTTTCGCATCAGTTTCTGTCAGGCATATCGTTTTTTCTTTCATGGCAATCCTCCTTGTTCCTCTTTTTTTGTGGCAATCATCCTGCCAGTTGAAATGCGGCGAATATGGTTTCTCAAAACGATACAAAAAGTATAAAATCATTAAATGAGCCAAGACGAACTCACAAAAGAACAATTGGTTGAAGCATTGCGGTCCGCTCACCTGCGCCTCCTTGAGTTAGAAAGCCAACTGCATGAATCAAAGGATGACTCCGAGTGGCTCGAAGGCGCTATAAAAAAACGCACCTACGAATTGAACGAACGTGTCAAAGAACTCAATTGCCTTTATCAAATTACGTCCATCCTCGAAGAAAGCAGCGAATCCGCCTCAGGGGCGGCCCGAAGGCTCGTCGTAGCCGTGCCCCAAGCATGGCAGCATCCACAACTGGCCTGCGCCCGAATCGTAATAGGCGAGCGGGAATTCAAGTCACAAAACCACATCGAAACACCGTGGCGGCTATCCTGCGACATATATGTGCAGTCTCGCCGCGCAGGAACATTTGAGGTCGGCTATATTTCCAACCCCGCCAAATCCGACACCCACATATTCTTACCTGAGGAAGAAAAACTCCTTCAAGAAATTTGTCGCCGGTTTGGACAACTGCTCGCCCTCATTTCACCCCCTGCCTGATCATTGTCCACTTAAGCAATCGCTGCCTCGAATGCCTCTTGGCGGCCGGAGACAAGCTCTTCCAACATCTTATCCACGTTCCTCGCTTCTACAGGGATGACACGCTTTGTCAGCTTTATCCATTTTGACAATTGAGGTTCGATGTCCTGAAATATTGGGAATGTTGGACGAGCTTTCTTTCCAAGATGCTTTATGATCTCCTCTGCGGCGCGTCCTACGAAATACGCGTCATCTAGATAGCCGAATAGTCCATTGGAATCATCAGGCATAAAATCGCCCGGATGGTATATATACGTCAAGACGAATCCGTTCAAACGCTTCAGAGGCGGCGTCATGTCAGAATGATCGGCCCATGCTTGGATTTGTGAGATTATGTCGGGAAATACCAGTATGAAATGGCGCAATTGCTCCACCGCCGATCGCGATCCTCTGCGGGGCAAGAACGGACGCAGTCTGTCTTTAAAAGAATGGTTGTCGTCGCGTGCAATTTGAAACAATCGTTGTTTTAGCGCCCTAATCATCGGAACCCCCTATCATGCCATATGACATTCCACACAATTCCAATTCACCCACATATGCTCCTTGTTTCATGCTTTCAAACAGACTGTCAAGATACGCCGTCTCTGCTGGAGCAAGCGTTCGTGACAACCTGATCCATTGTGGTAGTTGGTCGGCAAGCTGCTTGTTGTGCGGTTTCATGGGAACCCCACAAACAGCTGACGTGTTCACGAACCAATCATAAACCAAAGCCACGAGGTATGCGTCATCCATGTATCCGAACAGCTCGTCCTTGTAATCAGGAAAACAATCTGCCGGATTATGAAGATAGGACAGCAAATAGTTCAGCCCCCGCCTCATGGACGTTATATACGGCCACTCATCAACCAATTGACGAATCTGGCCGAGCATGTCGGGCAACGCTAGGATCATTTGGCGAAGCGGCTCATCAAAGAGCGCCGCATCACCCGGCCCGGCCAGCTCTCGTACTTTTTGGGAATACAAGTCCATCTGATCCATCGCCATTTCCTTCAATCGTCTTCTTAGTTCATTCAACACGTTCGGCCTCCTTTCCGCGTCCCACCTACAAACGACAATACGCTGTTTCGCTCTAAAGCTTCCGGTGTGCCGCCATTCGCACATCTCCGATGACATAAAAAGCTTCCGGATCAAACTGCTTCAATATATCCAAGGTCTTCTCCAGCATCCTTCGTCGCACAATAATGAAAACGATTTTCACTGGGCCTAACGACCCATTCGCATCGATGGTTGTTGCGCCATAACCGTTGTTTTGAAAGTATTTGAGCAAATCTGTTGTATCCTTCCCCGTAATGAGTTGCACTGCGGTATTCCCTATCGCGATCTTCCTCTCTATGGATATTCCGACAAAGGTGCCCATGCTAAAACCGGCCGCAAAAGCGAAATAGTTTATGATGTTGTTCAGGTTCTGCATTATTTGCGTGATGGCAACCAGCCAAATCAGTATTTCGACAAATCCGATCATGGCGGCGAGCGTTCTTATACCGCGGGTAACGAATATTATCCTTACGGCCGCCATGCTCACATCCGCCATTCGGGCCAAGAATATCAACACTGGTATAAGGATTTGAACGAACGTACTTTGTGGTATATCAATATGCATATCGCATTACATCCCTTATGAACATGTGTTATTCCATACGCTCTTTCTTAACAACAGAGAACAACCATAATTCATGCATTCTTCTTGGGAAGGCAATCATGTTTTTTACGCCGCGTCCACCGGGATTACGGGAACTTTTATATTTACGCTCACATCAGCGAGCGAATATGCCTCGGTTTCGTAATACGGACAGTTCGTGTGTTCTGCCAAACAATGGCTGTTAATCCTTTGAAGGCTGGGGCAGTATAGCCTCCCACGATTTCCGGTACAGATGCTTTGAAGCCTTGATTTGATGAACTTAGGGCACATTGTTATCTCCTTTCAACGTTCATTTTACGGCGCACGGCATCGTTCAGGTATATTCCGATTTTCAAAACGGTCCTAATCGCTTCCATCATCTTGTTTGCCGCATCCTGCTTCATCAGGTAACCCCTCCCGCCCGCGTCGATCATCTGTCGCGCGTAAAACGTTTCATCGCGCATCGATATTCCCAGTATGGGGAGCCCGGGGTATTTCTGAGTTAATTCGCGGACCAACTCCAAACCATGCATATCCGCGCCGTCCAGATCGAGAATGAGGATATCCACCGCCGTGCTATCCAGCCTCCTGAATAACTGCTCATAATTTCCCGCCACTCCGCAGACATCAATGTCGCTTTCGCTTTTCAATAACCTGATGAGCGTCTGTTGAACCAACGGATTGCTGTCTGCGATAAAAACTCGAATCGGAGACGCCTCTCTCATGGCACTCATTTTTTCCATGCTGTCCCCCCCCAACAACGGTATCTCAATACGCTAATGAAGTATACCTGGTCTTCACATTTTTCGTTATCGGGCACATCATTGAATCGGCATTACGTGGAATCCCTGAATTGCGCATCGGGGATTCCCCCGATGCCCGGATTATCTGGGAATGACGTGGGTGAGTAATGCGCGGGATTTGAAAATGAAAATGCCAGACCCGTTGGAATGATCTGGCATAGCGATTCTGGTATTTGATTCCTATTAACAACCGATCTAAATCATATTACCTCACAAAATTGAATATATCCATGCAAATTCGCGGTCAGGAATTCCCTTGGTCGCGCACCCATTCTATCGCGTATCTGACGAGTTCGGAAGCGTCTTCCAGCCGCAACTTCTGCTTGATCTGCTCCCGATACGTCTCGATTGTTTTGACGCTCAAACTCAATTCGTCTGCGATTTCGCCCGTCTTATGGCCTTGGCCTATCAGCCGGAATATCTCCAACTCCCGGTCGCTCAGCCTAGCCACGGGCGATTCCGCTTCCATATCCGGCCCCTCCGTCAAACGATCCAGCATCCTGTCGGCCATTTTCTCGCTTAAATATACTTTTCCGCTCAATATCCGTCTCAACGCCGACACCACCTTCTCCGCCGACTCCTTCTTCATGACATAACCTCTTGCACCGGCTCGAAGCACCCTCTCGGCATAAACCGATTCCTCATACATGGAAACCACCAGGATCAACAGCTTGGGCATCCGCATTTTCATGTTTTTTATGAGGTCAATACCGCCCATCCCCTCGAGGCCGAGGTCGACAACAGCGGCATCCGGCTTTGCGGAAGATAATAACGCCAATGCCGCTGGGCCGTCACCCGCTTCGCCGCACACGGTAAGGTCCGGTTCGTCTTCAATAAGCCTTCGCATGCCTTGGCGCAGAACGGCATGATCATCGACAATGAGTATCTTGCTTTTGAATGAAGATATCATATTGTTTGTCCCGTCAAATCCTTGATCGCGGATATCGGAGCGGAACACGTCACGACAGTGCCTTTCGGTTTATTGTCTTTGATCTCCAACACAGCGCCGATCATACCAGCGCGGTAACTCATGATATGCATTCCCATACCTTTGCCATCCCTTAAAGACGTTGAGATTCCCATCCCATCGTCTTTGACCGACAAGGACAGCCTTTCGTCGTTCATTTTTAGGCCGATCGCTACGCGGCTTGGACGAGCATGCTTCATGGCGTTATTGACGGCCTCCTGCGCGATTCTATATAGCTCTATCCCGATCACGGGATCGATCTCCGGCTGGCAATTGTCATGTTCCACCCGGCAAGGAATGCCATATTTACTCTCCATGCTGTTGGCCATTTCTTGAAGCGCGGGAACAAAACCGTTTGTGCTCAGTTCCACGGGGAAAAGACCCCGCGACAGGCTGCGTACTTGCTCAATTGAATCGCTGACCAGCTTGGATATTTCCACCGCGTCTTTGACATCCGGCATTCCCTTGGATGCCAGCTTTTTCTGAAGCAATTGTGAAATATATGTGACGGCAGTCAAATTCTGACCCAAGCCGTCATGCAGGTCCCGGCCAATCCGCTGTTGCTCGCGCTCGGTCACTTCCAAGATTTCCTTTTCCAGCCGCTTGCTTTCAGTGATGTCGCGGGCGATGACCGAAATGCCCGTGAGTCGGCCGCTTGTGTTTTTTATGGGCGAGAAGTTCAGTGAAACATCCAACGGCCTCGCATCCTTATGTTTTTGAATCGTCTCAAAGTTGGCCGTCGCTTCGCCTTTTTGGATCGCCTTCAATATAGGCGGAATTTCTTGTTCCCGATCAAGCGGCATGAGAAGCGAAAACGGCTGGCCGACCGCCTCATCCGGCGTGTAACCATATATGCATTGGGCCCCCTTATTCCAACTAACAATGACGCCTTCCAATGTCATTCCGATGATGGCATCCTCAGATGATTCCACGATTGCGGCCATGCGCCTGTTCGCTTCCTCAAGCTTGCGGGTATCCGTGATATCCTGGCCTGAACTCAGGATGCCCACCGGCGCCCCGAATTCGTCCGTCATGACGGTGTTGTGCATGGCCAACAGTTTCATTTCGCCTGTCTGCGTCGTAATCTGGTGCTCGAAATACTGTATGGGCGGGATATCGCCCCGCATCTGGCGCTCGTATAACGCCTTCATTTCCACCCGCTCTTGGGGTGAAAGAAAGTGGTCAAACCAATTCCGGTGAATTGCATCTTCCTCGCGGCAACCGAGTATCCTACATCCCTTGTTGTTTAGGAACGTAACATCGCCGGTGCGGTTCAACGCAAGCATCATGACGTCCGCAACGTTAAGATATAGATGGGTGAGGTCAGACTCTTTTTGCAACGCTTGAAGATAATACCGAACAACAAAATAAAGTGCGCCCGATGTGCATAAAACGAACATCCACCCCTTCAACATTTGAAGACGCGCCACCGTCAACGGATCGTTTGTCCACGCAATAAGGGCCTTGTCCGACAGCAATATCCATATTACACCGGCCAATGCGTAAAGAGCAGCGACGCAGAATGCCATCCAATGAGACCGTTTCTTCCGCGCAACGACCATTTCGTTCATTGAAAAAACCGCTGGCAAATTCACTGTAGTGGATCCTATTGACTTTCCTTATTCGTGTCCCATGTGTTTTTTATTCATTTTAGCACATGCCAATCACCCGTCATAGTGGCGAGATTTTCAACTTGCGTATTTGGATAGAAAGAAGGTAGGCCATGTCCCAGCGAGCGGGATATCCCGCCGCAACATCAATAATGGAAGTCATAACGATGCCTATGAAAAACGAAACAATAACGACGGCGGTCAGCAAAAAGAAAATCGCGCTTCAAATCATCAACGAGAAACCATCTAAAGAACATACACCGATACACACCTTCTATACGATGCTGGAAACACCAGAAGAGCGCCTTGAACGAATTGTGGAATTGTTAGCGATTGGTGTATTACGATTACTGGCAGAACAGAAAGAAGCAACTGATCCGCCAGTCATTAAACAACCGTCGGAACCCCCTCCGCAAAAAAGACGAATCCCATTCGGGTTGGAAAAGGTGGACGGTGGGCGGGACATTGATGCAATCGAGAAAAAGTGGGTTGAACGAATCCAGCAAATAGCATCAGAAGGAAATTCGTCGGAATATATTGCCAAGGCACTAAATCAAGAAGATCGCGAAACCAAACGAGTTGGCAAATGGTCGCGAACAGCCGTTTGGCGAATTTTGCAGCTTTTAAAGAAAACAACCGTTACGAAATATTTCGTAACAGCCCGTTGTTTTTTGCACTTTCAAAGGATTTTGCACCGACCTGCCAGTTTAGTTCCGATTATCCTTAATCTACTTTCTCCGACGGGGTTCGAATAGCCTCAAGAGGCATGTTACGATTTGCTTTGAATACCAACGTCTTTTAAATCTGGGGGGGTAAGGGGATTTTCCTTTCGCCGCTCATAAAACTTTCGATGCGGCTACAGAATGGCCGAGCTTTCGGTCCGATGGACCGAGGCCGGTCCCTGAACTGTGTGCAGGGGCTGGCCGCTCACCTATGGGGTAGTCACTCCCCTGGAGTGCCATCGGCCCCAAAAGCCCTGCGACGGTGTCTGGTCGGGGTTTCAAATCCCGGATACTTCCCGCTGGGGCCCTTATTATGCCAGATTAGAACCTGTTTACAGAGGGCGGCATAAATTCATACCAACCTTTCAGCCACGACCAGCATTTCAAAGTCCTCAGTGGTCAACTTGTCGTTCCTGGAATACGCCCCATGTTTTGCTCCAAGGATATCGACCTTCGTATATCTAAGCGTCTTTAAGAGCCACGTTATCTCGCTGGGCACGTAATAACGCTCGTTACACTTAAGCTCCCTTTTAGTGCCGGAATCGTCCTCAAAAACAACGGTGTTATAATCACGGAAAGTCATTAGATCAAAGGAGCACTCCTTACACTGGGACTGACCTTCTTTTTGCGCCGATTTATAGAATTCATTGACAGAATGAAACAGCGGGAATAATCCGTTCAATGTGGTGAAAATGAGTTTGCCTTTATCTTTCAACGCTTTTGTTGCGTTCTTGAGAATCTCAAAGTTCATCTCATCTGTTTCCATAAGAGAAAACCCGCCTTCGCAGAGCATGATCGCCAGATCAAATTCATCTTTAAACGGAAGGTTTCTAGCGTCATGTTTTAGAAAGTCGATTGCCATTCCCGCCGCTTTCGCCTTTTCCATTGCTCTTGCAAGCTGCGACTCGGATAGATCAACACCGGTCACGTTATACCCTCTTTTTGTCAATTCAATTGAATGCCGTCCCGTTCCGCATCCAATATCTATAATCCGCACCGCCTTGTTAAAACCAATCTCTTTCTCTATGAAGTCGCATTCACCAACGGTTCCCTGGGTATAGATTTCCCTGTCATATTTTTTGCCGTAGTTATCAAAGAGAGCTTCATACCATTGTCTCTGATTTTCAATTTTTGGACTCATGACATCATCTCTCCAATGTGCAAATAAGCGAGCCTTGCTCCGCATAAACGAAAAGAAAGGCCCGTCAAATATTCCAGGTTCTAATATACAAAAAGCCTTTCCCGATAATCTATACAGGACAAGGCTTTTGAAAACTGGGTGGGTAAGGGGATTTGAACCCCCGACCTTCCGGGCCACAGCCGGACGCTCTAACCGCTGAGCTATACCCACCATTGGAAACTACTTTTTCAAATCATCACGCCACGCTATACACTTTTCGCAGAGCTCTCATCCCAACCTTATTCATCCAGGGGGATCGCCCCTCTCATTTCAGTGGTTGGGGCAAGTGCAGACGGCACGTCAGAGACGTGACTACTCCGTCGCCCACCATTGGGAACTATTTTCTAAAATTAATCGTCCAACTGAAAAAGTATAACAAAATTCTCATATCTTCACACGATCCAGGGTTTGGCCGAGGCGCGCATCAGATCATTCGGCGCGGCTTGAAACCCCACTTCAGACAAAGACCACATCGAGATCATCGAGATGATTTCCCGTAAGATACAAACGACGGGCACCGCAAAAAAGAGGCCCCAGAAACCCGCCAATTCCCCCCCGCAAAAAACCGCGAAGATCACCATCACGGGATGAAGGTCCACGCTTTTCTTCAACACCATCGGCTGGAGGAACCAATCATCGAAAAATTTGACCGCCGCAAAAACAGCCACCACTTGCAACGGCGCCCACAAATTCTGAAACTGAAAGAAAGCCACGATCACTCCCACCGATACGCCTATCAGGGGCCCCATATAGGGAATGAAATTCCCAAAACCAGCCACCGCCCCGATCAGCACCGCGTAGTTCACACCCAACAGGCCCAGCCCGATCATGGACAGTATCCCCACGAAAGCCGCATCCATCAGGATCGCGCGAAGGTAATTCCCCAACGTCTCGTCGACTTCGCAAAGGAGACTCAGCGTTTTCTCCACCCAGCGGGACGGCACGCGGTCGATCCATCGGTCCAATGCATTACGCCCCTCACTCAAGAAGAAGAACGTGACGAACGGGATCAGAACGATATAGACCACGATATGGATGACGCCGTAAAGATAGGCCGGAGCGAGGTCCATCGTCTTTTGGATGACGCCCCCCATCAGGGACCCGATCTTATCCACCAGGCGGAACTGACTCAACCACGGCCACCGCTCGGAGATCACTCCTTGCATCTTCAATCCGACGACTCGCGCCTGCTCGATGTATTGAGGCATGTTGTAATAGATCTTCGGGATGTCTTCCAACAATACGATGATGGCGCCGTAAGCCAATGCCACCGTCAATCCGAACACCATCAGATAGAGGACGATGATGGCCGTATCGCGACGGACGCCCCTCATCTCGAAGAACGTGATCATGGGGTTGAGCAGATAGGCCAGCACTCCCGCCAAAACGAACGGCAGGACGATCGTGCGCGCCGCGTAGAGGAACCACAAGGCGCCCAGGACGACGGAAAAGGCGATCAGTGTCCGGAAGATCTTGGCGTCCATCGTCTTGCCCTTAGCGGGAAGGGGATTCCGAATACAACTGGGTGGTCTGACGACGGAGACGGGCGCTGAGCAACCGCGCCAGCGAGTGGAGGATGTTCACTCCCACGTCGGGATGTTCCCTCAGGATGGCGTCGAAATTACTCTTATAGAGGAGGAACAGTTTTGACGGTTCGATCGCCCGGGCGGAAGCCGACCGGGGCAGCTCATCCAACAGGACCATCTCGCCGAAGAAATCGCCCGGACCGAGCACCCCGATGATGTCCGGAGTGCCCGACGGGGACGGCTGTCGATAGAGTTCGACCCGTCCCTCGACGACGATGAAGAACGCGCGGCCAATATCCCCTTCGTGAAAGATGATCTCGCCGTCGGCGTAACCGCGCTCATGCACTTTCTGGGCGATCAACGCCAGGGCCCTGTTCGAAAGGCCCTTGAAGATGAACACCTGTCGGAGGAACTCCTTCTTGCTGCGGAACGCCTGATCCCTCAACCAGAAGAGGCTTCGGTTCCACCAATCCTTGAAACTCTTCTTCATCAGCCGGTTATTTCCCCTCTCCGCTCAATATCTTGCGGCCGGCCTCATAGGCATGCTTCACGCGATCGGCTTTTTCTTCGAGGACTTCCTTGCCTTTCTCGATCCATTCCTCTCCCTGATCCTCGAGGTCTTCCGCCCATTTCTTGATCTTTTTTCGGGTATCCTTGCCGGACTGAGGGGCCAGTAACAGCCCCAATGCAGCGCCCACCATTCCGCCCACCAAGAACGCTAAAAACAAACTGCTGGCTCCGTTTTTATCTTCCATGTCAGCACCTCCGTGCATCATATCGATTCTGCGACGACTCAATTATCCGATCTGTCATATCCTTCGTTGCGATGCGTGAACCGTTTAAACAACCCCTTGGCGAGCCCCCCGAGGAGAGAGAACCCGACGGACGCCACCTTCCCATAGACTCCCGTGAGCTGGCTGGCCAACGAAGAAACAGTATCGGTGGCCGACCTTAATTTTACCATCTCCTGGTTCACGTTCTCCGCCAGCACCTGGACGGCCCGCGCGGTCTGTCTGACCTGCATGAGCGTCTGGATGAGGTATACCGATGTGACGATGAGCGTGGCTGTCAGCAAGGTGCCGCAGATGATCAGAAATATCTCCATAAAAAACCTCCTTGAAAGCACCCCCGGCCAGAGTCGAACTGGCGACCCTCCGCTTAGAAGGCGGATGCTCTATCCAAACTGAGCTACGGGGGTAGTGTCGATGAGACTGCCCAAGAACCAGAATCCGTTCACCCACGTTCGATCGGTTTAACAGGGACGATAAGGGGATTCTAACTATTATTCTATGCTTGGTCAATCAAGCGGCAAGAGCCGCCCGTTTACCGGTCTTTCGAGGGAACCGTCGCGGAAGGAGGGATGGCCAAGACGACATAGGTTTCCATGGGATCCGACGAAAACGAGAACGGAAGCGGGCCCCAGATGGACCCGTAGAATCCGGCGCCGACTTTCATGTCGTGAGTGCGGAAGGGGTTCCAGGTCTTATACGGCAGTTCGGCGACGGGAACATAGGGGCCGATGGCCGGAAAAAAAGCCGGCGAGAGCGACCTCCTCGGGAGGACGACCCAACTCTTCTCCGGCACGGGCTCGCGCGGCGCCAACGGGTACCAATGTTCCCCATCGAGGTAATACCCCAGACCGGACAGGAGGGACGACGGGTAATGTCCCCTCAACGAATCCCCTCCCGGCGCGCGGATCGATTCCAATCGGCTGGCCGCCGAAACGTCCACGGTCGCCTGCTCCAGATCGGCCAACGCCAGCGCCCCGCTGAAAGCCGCCAGCACAATGAAGACCGTCAGCCGGAACAACCGCCGGTCCACCCAGGACGGGCGACGCGCTTCCAGCCCCATCACCGTCAAGAGAACGAGCGGCGGGCCGGCCACGACGAAATACCGGGCACAGAACCACCCCCGCGCGACGAAGAGAGTCCCCAACCCGCCCAGCGCCCACAAGGAGAGGAACTTCCACCCCGACGTTCTGGGTTGGAACACCGCCAGAGAACACCAGAGGAGGAAGATCCCCATCCAAAAACCGATCTGGATCCCGACGGAACGTTTCATGTATATCCCGATCCCGATGGCGAGACTCAATCCGAGGATCACCGCCGCGTGGACCAGATGCCGCCGGGAGAGCGTGAACAGGGACAGGAGAAGACACGTCGTCGTTCCCGCCGAGAACACCATCAGGGGGATGAGTTTCCAGATTGACGGCCATTCCATGCTGGCCTTGGCCACGGCATCGAAGTGGGTCTGCCCATAGATCGTCCGGGACCAAAACAGCCACGCGGCGAACAACAGGATCGGTACGGCCAAGAAAGCCAGTCGTCCCATTTTTTCGCGTCGCGCCTGGACGAACATCCACACCACCACCACTCCCCAAGAGACCAAGCCCGTATATTTCACCAACGGAGCCAATCCCAACGACAGCGCCCCGACGACCAACCACGCGCGGCGGTCCTCCTCCCATCCTTTGACCCAACACGCCACGCCCCCGACGATGGCCGGAGCCAGCAACGCGTCCAACAACAACGAGTTGGCTGTCAGCCAGAAGTGAGGGGATACGAGCCAAAGGAGTGCCGCCCAGAGAGCATGCCGCACGTAGCGACGCGCCAGAGAATAGAATCCCAACAACGCCAGCAGATGCAGAGGCAACAACAACAGATGAGATTTCCAGACTTCCCCGCCGACGCATTTCGTCCAGGCGCCCACCAGATAGAAATAGAGGGGCGGATTCGCCTCCGTGGGAGTTTCCCCTTTCGCCCACCCGAGCTCCCCGGCGGTGGAATCATACGGTTCAAGGAAATGAGAAGACAACTCCCGGGCCTGGGCAAAGTGCGCGTGGTCGTCGATATAGACCGGACGGTTCACGAACGGCAGGAGGAACGCGAGGGCCACGCCGACCAGGATCAGCCGGGAAGAACGGATCATCGGCATTCTCCGAGGACCTTCATCTTGGAACGAAAGAGGACGGCGCCGACGAGGCACAGGACCCCGGCGAAGGTCAGCGTCAGGGAAGCGCCCCAGAGATCGGAGAGGAAACCGCCCAAGAGACTGCCGAACGGGGTCATACCGATGAAGGCCATGGCGTAGAAACTGATGACCCGCCCCCTCATCTCATCGTCGGACAGACTCTGCAGGACGGTGTTGCTCATGGCCATATGGACCATCATCCCGAATCCCGCTCCAACGATCAGGAGGATGGAGACCCAGAACCGGCGCGACCACGAGAACGCGATGAGCATCATCCCGAAGATCATGGCCGCCACGAAGATGATCCGAGCCCAATGGGTCGTTCCCTTTCGGGACGCCAGGAAAAGGGATCCGGCCAGAGCGCCCAGGCCGGAGGCGCCCATGAGTATGCCGAGCGTGTGCGGTCCCCCGCCCAGGACGTCCCGGGCGAAGATCGGAAGGAGCACCGTATAGGGCATGCCGACGAAACTCGCCAACGCCAACAGGAAGATGATGTAGCGCATGGACTTGTGGCCGAAAACATATCGGACGCCGTCTCTCAGTCCCTGCCAGACCGATTGCCCATCCGTCCGCCCCTGGATCGGACGGACCCGCATCAGGATCAGCGATATCATCACCGCGACGAAACTGACGGCATTGACCAGAAAACAGATCCCCTCGTCATACCACGCGATCAGGAACCCCGCCAAAGCCGGGCCGACCAGCCGGCTCCCGTTGACCATCGACGAGTTGAGCGCGATGGCGTTCCCGATGTCTTCCTTATCATCGATGATCTCCACGACAAAGGACTGCCGGATGGGGATGTCGAACGCGTTGATGACTCCGAGAAGAAGGCTGAGCGCCACCATATACCACAGGGAGAGAGCGTGGGCGTAATAAAGAGCGGCGAGAGCCGTGGCTTGAAGCATGAACGCGGTCTGCGTGATGAAGAGCATGCGACGACGGTCCAGGCGGTCCGACAGGACGCCGGCGAACGGCATCACCAACAACGACGGCAACTGGCTCGCAAAACCGATCAGACCCAGCCAGAGCGACGAGTTGGACAACCGATAGGCCATCCACCCCACCGCCACGGACTGCATCCACGTCCCGAGGAGGGACACGGTCTGCCCCGCATAGAAGAGACGGTAATTCCTGGACTTGAAGGCCCTGAAGAGGACGGCTGCGTGACGGCGAAGTTGTTCGGTCAAAGGAGTCTTTCCGTAAAAACGATGGTCGGGGTGCAGGGACTCGAACCCTGGGCCTCTTGGTCCCAAACCAAGCGCGCTACCAACTGCGCCACACCCCGACGTTCTTCAATAAAATATCAATTTTCGTGAGAGAGGGAAAGTCGTCCGCCGGGATCAGACCGATTCGGCGTCCAGCGATTGGAACAGATGGGGCTTCCGCTTGTAGAGAACCTGCAAAAACCGTCTGGCCTTCAGGAAAGCCCTGGCCCGATGGCTGAATTTGTTCTTGTCTTTGAGCGTCATCTGGGCAAAAGTCTTGCGTTTCCCCCCCAACGGTTCGAAAACGGGGTCATACCCGAACCCGTTCGTCCCGCGCGGATTAAGCGCGATCCGTCCGGGACACTTGCCGTCGAGCACGACGGGCTTCATCTTGGGATGGGCCACGACCACCACACACCGAAACGCGGCCTGCCGCTGGGTCGGCGGCGTATTGCGAAGCATCTTCAATAATTTCCGGTTATTATCGTCGTAATTGCACCGGGGACCCGCGAAACGAGCCGAATACACGCCGGGTTTTTTTTCGAGGGCGTCGACCTCCAGACCGGTATCGTCGGCCATGGCCAGGCGTTTCGTCTTTTGGGCGGCGCGGACCGCTTTCAGGACGGCGTTTTCTTCAAGTGTCTTCCCGGTTTCGCGCGGCGGAGCCCCGGCGCGGAACTGCCCCAGGTTGAAAAGCGCGTAGGGCGGATGTTCGAATATGGCCATGATCTCCTTGACCTTATGCGCATTGTGCGTGGCCAACACGATGCCCTCTTTGGTCGGAGGAACGGCGTCGCGGCGGGAACGGGAGGAGGGCATGGCGGTTCAGTCCGAAGGGACCAGGGTCTTCAATATCCGCTTCTGCTTGCGAACGATCTGACGGATGCCCGTCCGGGCCAGAGACAACAGGGACCGCAGCTGACGTTCATCGAAGGCCTCGCCCTCGGCGGTCCCCTGGATCTCGACATATTTACCGGAACCGGTCATCACGACGTTCAAATCCACATCGGCATCGACATCGTCCTCGGCCTTCAGATCCAGCAACAACCGTCCGTCCCGGATCCCCACGCTGACGGCCGCCAGATGGTCCTTCAAGGGCCAGGAGGAGAGTTCTCCTTTTCGGCGGAGATATCGCAGAGCGTCCGCCAGGGCGATGTATCCGCCGTTGATGGAGGCGGTCCGGGTTCCCCCGTCCGCCTGGATCACGTCGCAATCGACGATGATGCTGTGCGGATGCAGCGCCGGAAGGTCCACCACGGCCCGGAGCGATCGCCCGACGATCCGGGAGATCTCGCGGGAACGTCCGCTGCCGCTGGCCCGGTTCCGCTGGGTGCGCTTGTCCCCCGCCCGGGGGAGCATGCCGTATTCGGCGGAGACCCAGCCGATCTGCTTTTCCTCGGCGTGCGGCGGAAGATGGTTCTCGACGGAGGCGACACACAGCACGCGCGTATCGCCCATCTGAAAGAGACAGGACCCCTCGCCTCTCTTCACATAGTCGCGGACAATGCGGATGGGACGGACCGTCTTCGCCACGTCAGGCCACCGAAGAGACGCTGGACGACGAGCCGGCGGATTCGTCGAACCGGCCTTTCAACGCTTTCAACTGCGAGACCTGTGTCTGGACTCGGTCCAAAAATTCGCGGGTCAACCGTTCCTGCCGTTCCAACTCGAACGTCCCCTGGGTCAGTTCGGAGAGCATCTGTTTGAGCTTCTCCTGATTTTCCGACGATTGATCCAACACCGCGCGGCCATACTGTTCCAACTCCCGCTTGCGGCGCGCCTGCTCCTCCTCGTAACGGGTCCGCTCCTCCTTGGCCCGTTGGTCGAAGAACACGTCTTCGTGGGGCCCCATCTTCTGAGCGGACTGGATGGAATGTTCGAGTTTCTGCCGCTCCGCGTCCATCTGTTCCATTTTTTCCCGCTCGCGCGCCAATTCGTCCCAATATCTCCTCTTGGCGCTCTCCACGGTCCCCAACGCCTCGTTCATCAGGAGTTGGAGCGCTTCCTGACGGCGGGTGAGCGCCTGCTTCAGCCGTTTTTCACGGTTCAACAGACGCTGACGCGTGCTTTCCAGGGCGAGCCGTTGTTCGGCCAGCCGTCCTTCGCCCCCCGCTTTCTCCTGTTCCATCTGGTATTGCAGTTTCAGGATGACGCTTTCATACCGGTCGCGCTGGCGGATCAAGATCCGTTCTTTTTTCTCGCGGAGATGGGCCGTCTTCTTCTGTATCTGGAGCAATTTTCCCTGAAGCCCTTCGATATCCTCTTCCAGCGCGGCCTGTCTCTTCAACAACTCGCTCCGACGGGTCGAAAAATCCTGTTCCAGGCGCGGCGCCTCCTTCTGCAATGAGGCGAGTTTCTCCCCATGCGAACGTTCCAACGAATCCCATGCCGTCCGGAACCGCCTCCGTTCCGATTCGAGGGCCTTCTCGACCGTCTCTTTCTGTTGTCTCAGAGACGACAGGTCCAAGCTCAGTTTGTGGCTGTAATTGTTCAGGCTCAGTTCAAGGGCGCCGAAACGGTCTCTCGCCCATGATTTTTGTTCCGAAATCCGGCGCGTCAGGTCGGCCTTTTCCTCCTCCCAGGTCCGCGTCAACAGTTGGAGTTCCGATTGAAGGAGGTTCTGCCTCGATCTCTGGTCGGACTCCTGGCGGTTCAGCGCCTCGGTCTCCTCGCGGACGCGGGATTGCAAACGTTGCATATCGAGGAGGGACTGCTCCTCCGCCCGTTTCGTTTCCGCCTCCCGCCGGGACAACGATTCGGTCTGTTCCTTCTGAAACGTCTGGAGTTCCGATTGAGCCCGGGAGATATCCCGCAGAAGTTCGGATTTCTCCTTTTCCGCGTTCGAGTGATGGGTCCGGACCTGTTCTTTCCACTGGGACTGCCAATCACGGGCCATCTGACGTTGTTTCTCGATGGATTCCGCCAAACGGACCCCTTCCTGTTCACGCTGCTGTTTCGTCAGATGGATGGCTTTCTCCAAAGTCTCGCACTCGGCGCGGAGGGATTTCATCAGTCCGTCGTGACGCGTCTGATGTTCCGTCAGGCTCCGGCCCGCCGAGGAAACGGCCTTTTCCCGTTCGGCCTGCATCCGTTGGCGCAGAGCGTCGAGTTCCTTCAATCGTTTTTCATGCTGGATCTGCCGTTCATTGAGTTCTCTGGCCAACCGGGCCCGTTCCGACTTAAGGGCCTCTTCGCCGGACTGCCGGTCCTGCCGGGCCTTCTCCAACCGTTGTTCCCAGCGCGTCCGCCAGAGCGACAACCGCCGGGTGAGCCGGGCGAGGCGTCTTTCCTGCCGGGTCCGCTCCACCGCCAGATCCGAACGTTCCATGGTCAACCGGCCGTCCAACGCCGATTTGGCGTCCTGCTGTGTCTTCAAAATCTGTTCCAACCCGGAGACCACGGCTTGTTCCTGCGCGATCCGGGCCTGCCGCTGGGCCAACACCCTCTCTTCGCTTCGAAGACGTTCCTCTTCCTCGCGGCGAACGTCCGCCTCGTGATCGACATCCGAAATCTGTTTCCGGAATTGTCCCACCTGTTCCGTCAACGCCGGGGAGCCCGACTCCTGACGGTCGAGCGTCTCGCGCTCTCCGTAGCGTTCCCTCTCCTGCCGGGCTTTGTCCAGGATATCCTTCATGACCGTCGTACGGGGCCCGTCCGAAGCCAACGGGGCCTCCCGAAAAACCGTCGGAGCCGATGACGGGGACGGTGAGAGGGGGCGGCTCTTCTGGGATTGCATCGCCGTCTGAATCTTCAGATGCATGGACTGGATCTGGGCTTCCATCATGTGGGTGTCGATCCGGTTGAACGACCGTCGATGGAGCAGAGAATGGACGTCCCGGATCTCAGTCTCGATCCTGTTGATCTTGTCTTCGAAATGCCGGACCGCCGGAAGGGGCTCCGGAGCGGGAGCGGGGCGGGTCAGATCGTTCAAGCGTTCCAAAAGACCGATCCGAGTCTCGATGGGTTTCATGGAGGTTTCCAGATAGCGTTTGATCAAATAAGAGCGTTGCCGGACGACGACCGGGGGGACCGGGATAGCCGGCGACGATGAAGAGCGGACACGGGGACTCGGGAAGGCGGCAGAGAGGGCGGCGGCCAAAAACAACCAGACCAGCCCGGCCAGGGCCAAACCCACAGCCAGGAGGAGCGGATCCGATATGATGGCAGTCACGATGGGATTCAAGGTCGCAAACTCGAAATTTGAGATTAGCATTTCCCCGTTTTAGGGGCAAGTGACTTTACGCAGACTTCCCCGAAACGTATTGACGGGTACTCTATTATGCTTTATAATGGTGACAATCTGCGGACGTGGCCGTCGGGGTTTTCCCCCTCGACCACGTCATCACCTGAGAACGATCGGATCACTCGATTCCAATGGCGAAAATCCTCATCACCGAAGACGACGAAAGCACGCGCGACCTCCTCAAGCACATCATTGAGTCGGCCGGTCACACCGTGACCACCGCCGCCGACGGGAAGCAGGGGCTGAGCGCCGTCGTCAATGACCAGCCGGACCTGGTGGTCCTCGACGTCATGTTGCCGGAGGTCCACGGATATTCCGTCTGCCACCAGATCAAGAGCAACGAGATCCTGAAGAACATCAAGGTCATGATCCTGTCGGCGAAATCATTCCCGGCGGACAAACGCCAGGCTGAAGAAGTCGGCGCCGACGCCTTTCTGAGCAAACCGCCCGACCCCTCCGAACTGCTGGCGACCATCCAGCGCCTGTTGAACGAAAGGAAAACCTGACCATGCTCGTCAAATTCTGGGGCGTCCGGGGATCCATCGCCACGCCGGGACAAGACACCGTGCAATACGGCGGGAACACCGCCTGCGTGGAAGTCAGCGACGGCACCTCCCTGCTCATCCTCGATGCCGGCACCGGGATCCGCCCTCTGGGAACGGACCTCATCACCCGGTTCCCCAAAGGGACCAAGATCAACGCCCACATCCTCCTGTCCCATTTCCATCTGGACCACATCCTCGGTTTCCCCTTCTTCGTCCCGGCCTACAACAAGAACAACGCCCTGTCCATCTACGGGTGCGAGGGTGCCGGAAAGAAACTGGAGAACGTCTTCATCGGGCAGATGGCCCCCGAATATTTCCCCGTCACCATCAAGGAGATGCCCGCGGAAATGAAGTTCGTCCAACTCGGGACGAGGCCGATCGAGATCAACGGGTTCAAAGTCTCCCCGACGTATGTCAACCATCCCGGTCTGACCCTGGGATACCGCATCGAACACGGCGAGTCCAAGGTGGCCTACATCACCGACCACGAGCCCTATCGCTATCTGCTCCGTCAACACGCCGGCACGCAACCCATTTTTGACGGCATCGAGAACGGCCCCGAGATCCTTGGAAAAGAGGACCGGAACCTGGTGGAGTTCGTCAAAGGGGTGGACGTGCTCATCCACGACGCCCAGTATACGTTCGAGGAATACAAGTCCCACCTCAGTTGGGGCCATAGTTTTTACGAATACGCCATCCAAATCGCCCTCGAAGCCGACGTGAAGAATCTCGTCTTCTTCCATCACGACCCCATGCGTTCCGACCGGCAGATCCATGAGCTGATGCAATATTGTCAGAATTTCGCCCAAAAGAAAAACCCGGCGCTGAAGCTCTATGCGGCCTGGGAAGGTCTTGAGATCAACCTGCCCTGACCGCGTTGTCCCGTCTCGCTCCTCTTTTCTCAATGCCGACACCTTCTCCTTCTGAAAAACGAAATCGACCGTTCTTCATCCGATGGGGCCGGATCATCGCCTGTGTCTCTCTGTTCGGTGTCGCGGTGACACGCTCCTCTTTCGCCGAAAACGTCACCATCGAATGGTTCGGACAGTCCTGTGTGCTCGTCACCACTCCCGACAACGTCAAGATACTAATGGACCCCATCCCGTCCGGTCTCGGATTCGAGCCGCCGCACGTCAAAGCCGACGTGGTCACCATCAGCCATGAACACAACGACCACTCCTCGGTGGCCTCCGCCCAGGGAAAATATTCCCTCCTCCGGGGACTCTACCCCGACGCCAACGAATGGAACAAGGTGGATTTTTCCATCGGAGACGCGCACCTGTTCAACGTGGCGTCCTACCACGACAACCAGCAAGGGATCCAACGGGGACTCAACAGCATCTTCGTGATCGAACTTCCCAATTTCAAGCTGGCCCACCTGGGAGACCTGGGGCACGTCCTGGAGGAGGCCCAGATACAGGCGTTGCGCGGTTGCGACGTCCTTCTGATCCCGGCCGGAGGCGCCTACACCCTCTCTCCCGCCGATGCGGACAAAGTGGTCACCCAGCTCCAGCCCCGTTCCATCGTCATTCCCATGCATTACAAGACGGGCCAGGCCGCCATGAAGGAACTCGGCACCGTGGACGCGTTCCTCCGGAACAAGAACGTGGTCAGAGTCCCGGGCCGAACCTACAAATTCGACCTGTCATCCCCCCCCCTCCTCCGCACCTACGTCGTATTGACCCCGTAACTCCCCAATAAAAAAGCCGCCCCGTTGAAAGGGCGGCTCGTGTCTCTTCAGAACCCGCTGAGAAATTACTTCAAGCTGACCTGCATGATGTTCTTGTCCTTGCCGATCTGCGCGAGTATTTCCGCGGACGGCTCCGAATCCAGGAGGAGTGTGCAACTGGCGGCGGTGCCGCCGGTGAAGATCGTGTTCTCCATCTCCTCGATGTTCACGTCAGCTTCGCGCAACCGGTCCAGCACGCCGGCCATCACGCCGACCTTGTTGAAATGCCGCACGACCAAGGTCTTTTTGGCCGTGGTCTCTTTCCGGATGTTCACCGTGTTCTCCGGTTTTCCCTTCTCCTTATAGCTACGGACGATCTCCACCACGTGGGCGGCGATGGCCTCGGAGGCCTGTTCCGTCGACGCGCCGATGTGCGGCGTGCCGACCGTCATCGCGGCCAGCTCCGTATCCTTGAACTCCGCTTCTCCGCCGGCCGGTTCGCCCTCATAGACGTCGAGGCCCACGCGCAGGTTCTTCTCCTTGATGGCCTTCTTGAGAGCCGCGGTGTCGACCACTTCGCCCCTCGAAGTATTGATCAGGATGGCGCCGTTCTTCATCTTCGATAAAAACGACTCGTTCACCAATTTCGTGGTCTCCGGTTTGGCGGCCAAGTGGATGGAGACCGCGTCGGATTGGATGGCCACGTCCAGCGGGGTGGCGCAGAAGATGACGCCCAGCGCCTCGGCCTTTTCCTTGGACAGGCTGCGAGACCACGCGGCCACTTTCATGTTCATCCCCTGGGCGATCTTGGTCACCGCTTTGCCGATGGAACCCACCCCGAGGATACCCAACGTGCGGTCCTTGAGCCCGAACGCCTTCTCATATTCCTTCTTCCGCCATTTACCGGCCTGCAGGTCGCGGGAGGCCTGAGCGATCCGTCGATCGGCGGCGATCAGGAGCCCGATGGCCAACTCCGCCACCGCATCGGTGTTTCGTCCCGGGCAATTGGCGACATGGACGCCGTGGCTGCTGGCGGTCTCGAGGTCGATGGTATTGACCCCGGCGCCGGCCCGGATGATGAGGGACAGGGAGGCTCCCGCTTCGATGGTCTTTTTATTGACCTTGGTCGACCGGACGATCAGCACTTCGAAATCCTTGATGGCTCCGGGAAGATCATTCTCCGTCAAGTCCGCCTGGACCGACACCGCCCCCCCCAACTTCTCCAACTCCTTCACCACTCCCGACGACATCTTATCCGCGATCAATATCTTCATAACCGTCCTCCTGTCTCCTCTACATGGATTTTCCTCATCAAAACGTTCCTTGGAACGGACTTCTAAACCAGCACCGCCAGATGGCCTTTCAACCGCTTCAGTTTGGACTGGACGTCGAGGAGTCTTTCCCGGGTCTTCTCCACTTCGGCGGAAGGGGCTTTCTCCAGGAATTCCCTGTTCTCCAATCTCTGCGTCACGCGGCCGACGTCCGTCTCCAGCAAGCCGATCTCCTTTTCGATCCGTTTGCGTTCCTTCTCAAAATCGATCAAGCCCCCCACCGGGATGAAAATCTCGAGCGGCCCGACCACCGCCGAGGCCGACTGGGCCGGACGGACCGTCGTCTCGTCGGAGCGGATGGACGCGACCTTGGCCAACCGTTGAATGACGATCTCGTGGCTCTTCAAAAGGGTCTTCGCGGACTCAGCCATCCCGTTGACAGCGCCGAACCGCACCACCATATCCACGGTCTTGGCGATCGGCACGTTCATCTCGGACCGGATCGTGCGGACGGACGTGATCAAATCCATGAGGAACCCCATCGATCGGGGCACCTCGTCGCCTGTTTCCTCGGCGGAAGGGGACCCCGTGAAGGACGCCGTCATCAGACTGACCGTGTCCCCGACGGGCTGTCCGGTGGTCTGACGGAACGACTGCCAGAGTTCCTCGGTGATGAACGGCATGATCGGGTGCAAGGCCCGGAGGACCCCGTCGAGCGTCTCGACCAGAGTCTGTTGGGCGGCGCGGCGACCGGGATGGGCGCGGTCTTGAAGACGGATCTTGGCCATCTCGATGTACCAATCGCAGAACTCGTTCCAGAAAAAGGCGTAGAGCCGGCGAGCGGCGGCCGAGATGTCGTACTGCCCCAGCAATTCGTCGACGGCGCCGACCGTCTCGGCGCATCGACGGCGGATCCACCGGTCGGCCAGGTCGCGCGTCGCCAGAGGGATGTCCGCCGGGGTGTAATCCTCCAGGTTCATCAGGACGAACCGGGAGGCGTTCCATATCTTGTTGGCAAAATTCCGGGCCGCCAGGAAATTCTCGTCGGACAACTGCATGTCGCGACCCGGCACCGCGGAGGTGGCCAAGGAGAAACGGAGAGCGTCGGCCCCGTATTTCTTGATGACGTCCAGCGGGTCGATCACGTTGCCGAGGGATTTGGACATCTTCTTCCCCTGTTTATCACGGACGATCCCGTGAACGAACACGTGGCGAAAAGGGACTTCGCTGGCCAGCTCTTCCCCCATCATCACCATGCGGGCCACCCACAAATAGAGGATCTCATGCCCGGTGACGAGCACGGAGGTCGGATAGTAATAGTCCTGAGGCGCGAGGTCCTTGCTCTCGATCACGGTCCCCTCGGGAGGCGGCGGCGTCCGTTGACGCGGCCCGGTCCATCCAAAAACGGAGAACGGCCAGAGAGCGGATGAGAACCATGTGTCCAGCACGTCGGGATCGCGGATGATCTCTTCCCGGCCGCAATGCGGGCAGACGATGGGTTCCTGGACGCGGACGATGGGTTCGCCGGACGAGTTGCGGAGGATCATCTTGGCCGTCTCCCCCTTGAAACCGGGGTCTTTGGCCAGCAGTTGGAGCTGTTCCTCGGTGAACTGGCTGCAGTTGAGGCAATACCAGACGGGGATCTTGTGTCCCCACCAGATCTGACGGGACACGCACCAGTCGCGGTTGTGGTCCAGCCACTGGAGATACGGTTTCTCCCACGATTCCGGGAAGATCCTGACGCGACCGTTGCGCGTGGATTGAGCCGCGCGCCCGGCCAGCCCGCCGGTCGTCTTCAGGAACCATTGGGTGGACTCCAGCGGTTCGATGATGCTGTCACACCGGTAGCACACGGCCACGGAATGACGATACGGGTCCTCTTTTTCCATCAGACCGAGTTCGGTCAGATCGTTCACCACGTTCCGACGGCATTCCGCCAGGGACTGGCCCGCGTAACGGCCGGCCCGGTCGGTCATGCGGGCGTTGAACCCGATCACCATCTCGTGAGGGAGACGGTGACGCTGGGCGATCTCGAAGTCGGCCTGATCGTGGGACGGCGTCACCTTCACGGCGCCGGTCCCGAACGTCGGGTCCACCGCCGGGTCGGCCACGATCGGGATCTCGCGGTTCATGAGCGGGAGGATCAGGATCTTTCCGATGACGTCCTTGTAGCGCGGATCGTCGGGGTGCACGGCCACGGCCGTATCGCCGAGCATGGTCTCGGGGCGCGTGGTGGCCACCACCACGCAGTTGGAAGAACCTTCCGGAAGGGGTTGATCGGGGCGGAACGGATAGCGGATGTGCCACAACCGTCCGTCGCGCTCGACGTGTTCCACTTCGATGTCCGCCAAGGCCGTGTCGCACCGGCAGCACCAGTTGACCAGCCGTGTGCCGCGATAGAGCATGTGACGCTGATACAGCTCGACGAAGGCGGCGGTAACGGCCCGGCTGTGCTGGTCGTCCATCGTGAAACGGGTCCGGGTCCAATCGCAGCCGCATCCCAGTTTCCTCAGTTGGCGGAGGATCTGGTCACCCGCCTCGCGCCGCCAGTTCCACATATATTCCAGGAATTTTTCACGGCCCAGGTCGTGACGGGTCTTCTTCTCCTTGGCCAAAAGCCGTTCCACCACGTTCTGCGTGGCGATCCCGCCGTGGTCGGTCCCGGGGACCCAGACGGTGTTGTCTCCCCGCATCTTGCGCCATCGGATCAGGACATCCTGCAGGGTATTGTTGAGGGCATGCCCCATGTGGAGGGCCCCCGTCACGTTGGGCGGCGGAATGACGATGGAGAAGGGCTTCTTCTGTGCGTCGGGGGACGAGGTGAAAAAACCGTTCTTCTCCCAGACCTCATACCATTTGTTCTCCGGGACCTCCGGATTATAAACGCTGTTCAATTCGATTTTCATTCGTTCTCGGGCGGCGTATTTTCGTATATGACACAATTAGTAACTCGCCAATCCTATCAAATTTCAACATTCCAAGTAAACGTTTAAGACGAGATATTCCTTGACATTCGTCGTCGTTTCTGGTAAAAATTGACCTAATATTGCCAAAATAATCGCTTTTATGAACCAATTCTGGAAACATTGGAAGAAAGAGTTCTCCCGGCACATGACCATCATGGTCGTGCCGCACGGCATTGCCCGTCCCCGACAGCTCTCCTTCTCCATCCCCTTCATCTTCTTCCTCTTCTTTTGCTGGACGGGCCTGACGGCCTGGGCCGGTTATCTGGCCTCCCAACATTTCGACTATTGGCGTGTGAAAGCCGACGCCCATTTCCTCAAGCTGAAGGTGAACTATTTCGCCAGCGAGGTCAAACGGGCCCGCGAGATGCTCGACGAAGTCAAAGAGATCGATTCCCAGCTCCGGAACTGGCTCCGCCTTGGGAGCCGTGAAGCCATCATCCAGAGCGACGACATCGGGCAGAAAGCTTCCGGAGGCCCTTCCGCCAACGACATGGCCGACCTTCAGAAACTGCTGGACGGTCGCGTGTCCGAGATGAGCCTCCAAGAGGTGTCCCATCAGGTATCCATCCTCCGCACGGAGACGGAACGCCGCCTTCAGAGTTTTCGGGAGATCGTCGACAAGATCCAATACGAACGGAGTCTCTACCGCGCCACGCCGAGCATCTGGCCGTCGCCGGGATATCTGACCTCCCACTTCGGGCCGCGCCTCTCCCCCATCAACGGGCTGGAAGACTGGCACAAGGGAGTGGACGTGGCCGTTCCACCGGGCACCCCGATCCGCGCGACCGCCGACGGTATCGTTCAGTTCGGCGGGTGGGCCGGCGGGTACGGCAAGCTGGTCGTGGTCAACCACGGGTTCGGCTACGCGACGCGCTATGGGCACAACAGACAGGTTTTAGTCAAACGGGGAGATAAGATCAAGCGGGGACAGATCATCGCCCTGGCCGGATCGACCGGCAACACCACGGGCCCCCATTGCCACTATGAAGTCTACTACATGGGCCGCTGCGTGAACCCCCGCCGGTTCATGAGATACAGAGGCTAACACAGGAGGCCGTCATGTTCGGAAAAGATGCGAAATCTGTCGATGCGAAATTGGAGACCGTGTTGGGAGTGGAGACCCATTTTCAGGGGACCATCCGATCCAAGGGATCCATCCGAGTGGACGGGCATGTGGAAGGCGGCATTTCAGCCGAGGGAGTCATCGTGGGCGAGAGCGGGCAGGTCCAGGGAGACATGACGGCCAAGACCGTGATCATCGGCGGAAAAGTAACCGGCAACATCGTCGCCGCGGAAAGCCTGGAACTCCAGCCCCGCAGTCAGGTTTTCGGAGATATCCGCACGTCGCAGTTGGGCATCGCGGAAGGAGCTGTTTTCGAAGGAAATTGCGTCATGACCACGGAGAAGACCAAGGTCATCGAGATGGACGAGGTCATGAAGAAGGCCTCTCCCCACCCTTAATCCCGCTTCCTCAAGTCAGCAGCCACGCCATCAGTGGAATCGTCACCGCGCTCAGCGCGGTCCCCCATGTCACCATGGCGGCCGCGAATTCCGGGTCGCTCTCGAACTTCTCAGCCAAAAGATAGGTATTGACCGCCGACGGCATCCCGGCCGTCAGCACCAGCACGTTCCGTTCCATCCCCGTCAAACCCAACAACACCGCGAATCCCCATCCCCACAGCATCCCGCCGCCCATCCGGGCGAGCGTTCCGGCGCCGACCAACTGCCAAGACCCCGTTTTCAACCGGGCCATGCGGACTCCGACGAAAAAAAGCATGAACGGCAGGACGGTCAGCCCCAACCCCCTGGACACTTGGGACATGACCGGCGGACACGGAACGACCCTGTTCAAGATCCATCCAGCCGCCGTCGCATAGAGGATGGGGAGGCCGAACAGTTCTCCCCAAAGGCCTTTGTCCGGACGCCGGACCCACCACACGCCGAGCGAAAAATTGATGATCGTCATGACGATGTTGAAGACGATGGTGACGACCCCGCCCTCTGTCCCGAACAACAGGGTGTTCACGGGAAGCCCCAGATAGAGCGAGTTCATGAACACCACCGGCAGGCAGACGTTTCGGAAAGCCACCTGAAAGCCACGGGCCAGAACCAACGCCAGGAGAGCGCAGCCGAACGTCATCCCCGCCGTCGCCATGATCAGGCGGCCCGACTCCGCCCACCTCACGCGGCTCTCCCACATCATCAGGAACACCAGCATCGGGACCAACCCATAGACCGCCACAGCGACAAAAACGTTCAGGGCCTTTTCGACGCGCGACGCCCAGAACCGGCCGACCAGCCAGCCGCACACCACGTAGACGAACACGCGCAGCCAGAGCTTCGATACGATCACGAAGAGTTCCGATTCCATCGTTGACCTCAGGATCCTTTCCGGGACGACAAACAATCCCCTTGTCAGAAAAACCGATTCGTCCTATAATACCACCACCATGATGAAGTGGCTCCGAAAACACCGTTACACCATCTTCCTCATCACCACCGCCGGATTCGTCATCGGCGCGTTCATGGGGTTCGGCAGTTATTTCTTTTCGACTTCCCCTTACGACGCTGCGCTGACGGTCAACGGGAAGAAGATTTCCTACAAGACCTATCAGACCCGTTTCCACCAATATCTCAGCCAACAGCGGGACGAGAACGTCATCCTGACCGAGGAACGCACGAAGCAGATCAAACAGCAGGCGATCCAAGACCTCGTCCGGGAAGAGGTGTTCATCCAACAGGCCGAGAGATACGGGCTGGCCGTCACCGACAACGAGCTGGCCGCCTACATCCAGAACTCAGCGGCTTTCCGGCGGGACAACAAATTCGACCAGCGGGCCTATTTCCAGGTGATACATCAGGTCCTGCGCACGACACCCGAAGAATTTGAGAAGGAACGACGCCGCGACATCCTCATCCAGAAACTCCAAACCTTGCTGGCCTCCACCATCAAGGTCACCGACGTGGAACTCAGCTGGCAACAGCAGAAGATCGCGGCACTGAGCAAAGACCCCGAGGAACGCAAGATGGCCATGGAGAAACCCAACGAACTCCGGAACAAGATGCGGCAGGAACAGATCAACCACGTCTTCCAGGAATGGCTAACCCAGCTGAACAACCAGCTGAAGGTTCAGGTCTTCATCGACAAATGGGAACGACGGGGAGAAGGAGCATAACCGTTCTGTCTGGCCCGTCGAAGTAGTTTCTTGACCCCCCGAAGCGGCAGTCCCACCACGTTGTCATAATCGCCCCGTATTTCCACGATGAGAGTGTCTTTTTTCTCCTGCACGGCGTAACCCCCGGCCTTGTCCCTGTTCTTCCGGGCCCAAAAAACGATCTCGTCCGGAGACAGCGGCCGCATCTTCACTCGGGATTCCCAGACCACCTGCCACCGCCGGTCGTCGGGAACCGCCACCAGGGCCAGTCCCGTATAGACCGAATGCCACGTCCCCGACAAGCGGCGCAACATGGTCTCCGCCTGCCGGAGGGAAGACGGTTTCCCCAGGATCCGTCCCCGGCAATAGACGATGGTATCGGCTCCGAGGACCAACCCGCCGGACAACCCCCGGGCGGTGGAGAGGGCCTTTCCCAACGCCATCCGAGAGACCCATTTACCGGGAGTGCCGCGCGCGCGGCGAGGTTCACGGAACCGGCCCGGCCGGATGCGAAAAGGGATATCGAGCGCCTGGATCAGACGCCGCCGACGGGGAGACGCCGAGGCCAAGATGAACGGGAGTTCTTGCGGACGAGCCGGCACGGTTCTTATCGGAGGGATTCGCTCACCCAGTCCAGATAGTCTTTATGCCCGGACAGGACGGGGAGGGCGATGATTTCCGGCACGCTGTAGGAATGGGCCGAACGGACCGCGGCGATCAACCGCTTCATCCGTGAGGATTCAGTCTTCATGATCAAAAGGATCTCCGGGGAGGTCTCGATCCGGCCTTTCCACCGATAGAGGGACCGGACTCCGGGAACGATGTTCACGCACGCCGCCAGTTTTTTTCCGACGACGAGCCGGGAGACCTTCTCCGCCTCCCGCCGTGACGAGACGGTGACGAATACGACGGCATATTTTCCTCGGGGTGTCTGGGGCAAGGTTTATTTCAGGAGGTTCTTCAGTTTCCCTTTTCGGTAACCGCGGATGAAGGCCTCCACGCACGCCGGATCGAATTGAACGCCGGCCAGCGTGGCCATCTCCTTCAAGGCGACATCGTCGGGAAGGCCCTTCCGGTAGGGGCGGTCGGACGTCATGGCTTCGAACGTGCTGGACACGGCGATGATCCGCGCGGCGACGGGGATATTCTCCCCCGAAAGCCGGTCCGGATATCCTTTGCCGTCCCACCGTTCCTGATAGTGCCGGATGCCGGGAATGGCGGAACGCAATTGGCGGATCGGGGACAATATCTCCGCGCCGACCACGGGCACCCGCATCAGGACCTTGTATTCCTCGTCGGTCAGGTTCTCCTGCTTGTTCAGGATGCTGTCCGGCACGGCGATCTTACCCACATCGTGCAGCAGCGCCGCCAGTTCCACATCCCGCTGGTCTTTCTCACCCAGCTTCAATTCTTCCGCGATCACCATGCAGAGTCTCCGGATGCGTTCGGTGCGGCCTCTCACAGTGGCGTCCTTGGCCTCGATGGCGTCGGCCAGGGCCCGGAGGGTGGCCATGAACAGTTCGTTGACGTCCCGATAGAGCTGGGCTTTCTGGATGGCCATGGCGCCGTAGGACGAGAGTGTGGCGAAGATCTGAGCGTCCATGTCGTTGAACTCGCCGCCGCCCTTCTTGTTGATGGCTTCGGCCACTCCGATGAGCCGTCCTTCCGTCTTGATGGGAACGGCCAGGATGGATTTGGTCACGAACCCGGACGATTTGTCCGCCTTCTTGGAGAACCGCGGGTCCTTGGATACGTCGGGGATGAGGAGCGTCTCGCCCCGGTCGGCCACCCATCCGGCGATCCCCTCGCCCTTCTTGAGGTAGACCTTCTTCATCTCCTCCTTCTTCACGCCGGTCGCGGCGGCGAAATAGAGTTGGCCCAGTTCGTCGTCCATCAGGAGGATGCTGGAGGCCTCCGCGTCCACCAGTTGGACGCCCATGGTCATCAGGTTGTCGAGGGTGATGTCGAGGGAGAGACTGCTGTTCACGATCTCGAGGGATTTGAGGAGCAGGTTCAGTTGTTGGACCTGGCTACTGCTCTGGCTGCGCAAGCGGTGGGCTTCCAAGACCAGGGCGATCGGGTTCGACAGGGTGGTGACGAGCGACAGATCCTGCGGAGAGAAGACGGACCCGGCCGGTTGCTTATTGAACAGTTCCAAAACCCCGACCACGCAATCGTCCATCTGAAGAGGGACGGCCAGGAGGTCCTTGACCTCGTATTTCATGGAGGCCGCGAGGTCTTTCTTGAACACCGTGTCGCCGTTGATGTTCGGCAACAGGACGGGTTCCCCGGAGATATAGATCTGGCCGGCGATCCCGTCCATGATCCCGAGGTGGACGCCCTTGAGCCGCTCCTCCATCTCGACGAGCTGCTGCGGCGACAGGCTGGTCGAATGGGACATGAAGATCCGGAACTCGTTGTTGGCCGGGACCGGCACAAGGATCAACCCGGCGTCCGCCTGAGACAGCTCCACGACCTTCTTCAGGACGTTGCTGAGGACTTTCTCGTAATCGTCGATGGAACGGATGAAATTGCTGACCTGGAGGATGGCGGAGACCTGATATTCCATCGCCCTCAGACTTGAAAACAGCAGTTCGCCGCTCTGTGATTTCGTGTCAGCCATGATGTGTGAATTTTATCAAATCCATTTTATATTTTCCCATAATTTCAAGGGAGGCCCTTCTCCCGTTTCCCCCACCGGCATCTACGGACCAACGGACATCCTCCGCACCGAGGAGCGCTCCGGCAATGTTCCTTGCCGAGAGCCACGATCAACGCATGATATTCCCGATAGAGCGGCGCTGATTCCGGAAGACAGTTCCTGAACAGCTCTTGTATCCGGTGATACTCATCCGTTCCGAACAGGCCGTACCGCCGTCCGAACCGCCGGGTATACGCGTCCACGACGAAACTGGCGTGGGGACCGGCGTAGAGCACCATGGAATCAGCCGTCTCCGGCCCGATCCCGTTCAACGACAGGAGTTCTTCCCTCGCCTGAGTGAGTGGCTGAGAAAGCAACCGCCCGACATCGCCGTCCCATCGTTTCAAAAGGTGCCGACAGAATCCCTTCAGGCGCGCGGCTTTCTGACGGAAATATCCCGAGGAGCGGATCAACCCGGCCAACCGGCCGAACGGCATCTTGGTCAAGCGCCGACAATCCACCGCCCGCTCTCCGTGCAGGCGGACCAACGCCCGTTCGACGTTGGTCCAAGCGGTGTTCTGGGTCAGGATCGCGCCCAGACATATTTCAAATCTTTCCCTCGAAGACAGCCGACCGGCTGTGCACCGCGGCAGGTACCGGGGAGAAGGGGCGCCCGGCGGCGTCACGGGCCACCATCCCTGAGGGCCGAACCGCCTCAACAGCCGACGGTATATCCAGGAAACCTCCCGTGCAAGTCCGGTCTTTGCTTTCCGGCGGAGACGTCCGGGGGAATCGTTCCGACTGTCCGCCGACCGGCCGGGGACGGCGGCCGGGGTCGACCGCTCGTTCGATCTCATGCCTGGGAGATGATTTTCGAGGTTTTGACGTGCTTGTCCACGTAGACGAGATATTGTTCCGCGTTATCGCGCATCTGGCGGATCTCCTCGGGTCGGAGCGGACGGATGACCTTGGCGGGAACGCCGACGGCGAGATGTCCGGACGGGACTTTCATCCCCGGCGGGACCAGCGCGCCGGCCCCCACCATCGCTTCCTTCTCCACCACGACCCCGTCGAGGAGGATGGCCCCCATCCCGATGAGGCAATGATCCCCGATCCGGCAACCGTGCAGGACGACCGAGTGGCCGACCGTCACCCAATTCCCCAGGACCGCCGGCAGTGTGTCGCTGGTGTGGATCACGGTATGGTCCTGGATGTTGGTGCCTTCGCCGACGACGATCTCATCCACGTCTCCGCGAAGGACCGCGTAAGGCCAGAGGGAGGAGCGGGGACCGATCCGGACTTTGCCGACCACTTCCGCCGTGTCGTGGACGAAAGCGGTCGTGTCGATGTCGGGACGGACCCCTTCCAGTTCCCGGATCATTTGGGTTGCTGGAGGAAGTGGACCAGAACGGCCTTCTGGATATGGAGCCGGTTCTCCGCCTGATCGAAGACGACGGACTGAGGTCCGTCGATCACCTCGTCGGTGATCTCTTCTCCCCGATGGGCGGGGAGGCAATGCATCACCACGGCGTTCTTCGGCGCGTGGGACATCAGTTTCTTGTTGATCTGGTAAGGGGTGAAGATCTTCTTCCGCTGATCCCGTTCCTCGTCCTTCCCCATGGAAGCCCAGACGTCCGTGTAGACCACAGAAGCGTCCCGCACGGCGGTCTCCGGATCCTTCTCATAGACGATCCTGCCGCCGGACAGGGCGAGCAGGGCGTCCGCCTTCTGTTTGATCTGTTTTTCGGGGAGATATCCTTCGGGACTGCAAACCACCAGAACGAACCCCATCAGGGCGGCGGCCAACATCCACGAATGGGCCACGTTGTTCCCGTCGCCGATGTAGGTCACCTGGAAATTATTGAGGTCCTCCTGCCGACGGACTTTGAATATTTCCATCATGGTCAACAGATCGCCGAGGACCTGGCACGGATGTTCCAGTTCGGTCAGTCCGCTGATGATCGGGATGGTGGCATGGCGCGCCAGTTCCGCCACTTCCTCGTGTTTGTTCGCCCGGATCATGATGCCGGCCAGGTAGCGGGACAGAGTGCGGGCCGTGTCCGGCAGCGACTCCCCCCGTTTGATCTGCAGGTCCTGGGCGTTCAGCATCAACGGAAGTCCCCCCAGTTCGTACATGGCCACCGCGAACGAGACAGCCGTGCGGGTGGAAGGTTTCTGGAACACCATCCCGAGCGTCTTCCCCCGGAGATGGTCCGTCTGCTGACGGTTCTTCTTGAACGCCATGGCCATTTCGGCCAACTGATAAATCTCGCCTTTGTTCAGATCGGCGATGGATAAGAGATGTTTTGTCATAAGAGGTCACTCACAGTCTTTTTTAGCGATTCCAGCCGGGGTTCAATCACGGGCGGTTCCCCGACATATTTCAGGACGGCGCCCACGTCTTTCAGTCCGTTCCCTGTCAACAGACAGACGACGCGGTCTTGAACCGGCAACGTCCGTCCTTGCATGAACTTCAACAACCCGGCCACGCCGGTGGCTCCCGCCGGTTCGACGAACAGCCCGACGGTCTCCGCCAACAGCTTCTGCGCGGCCAAAATCTCCAGATCCGTCACTTCCACGGCCGACCCGCCCGTCTCTTCGACGGCCAGCACGGCGGCGGCCCCGTCGCGCGGAAGGTTCACCGAGATGGAATCCGCCAGGGTCGTGGCCTGCACCGGGATGAGCCGGACCGGCGTTCCCGCCCCCGTCCCGCGCCGGGATGCGACCGTCCGGGAGACGGAGTTGGACAGGGTGGATTGCACCGCCATGAGTTTCGGCATCCGCCGGATCCATCCCAGGGCCAGGAGGTCCCGGAACCCCTTCCAGACGCCGGACAGGATGTTCCCATCTCCGACGGGCACGAAGACCAAATCGGGGGAACGGCGCCCCAACTGTTCCCAGATCTCATAGGAGACCGTCTTCTTGCCTTCTCGGGTGAACGGATTGATCCCGGTGCTCCGGTTATACCAGCCGAACTCCCGGCAGGCTTTTCCGCAAAGGTCATAGGCGTCGTCATAGGTGCCGTCCACGGCCAAGACCCTCGCCCCGAAAATCTGCAATTGGGCGATCTTGGGTTTCGGCGCCGTCCGAGGGACGAACACCAGCGTCTTCTGACCGAGCGCCGCGCCGAGACAGGCCAGAGAAGAACCGGCGTTCCCGGTGGAAGCACAGGCCACCAGGGACGCCTTCTCCTCGATGGCCTTGGCCAGGACGACGGAACCCGCCCGGTCCTTGAAAGAGGCCGACGGATTGCGCGTATCGTCCTTCAAAAAGAGGTTCTTCAATCCGGCCCGATGAGCCAGTCGCGCCGACGGAAGGAGAGGCCCGCCTCCCACCGGAAGAGGGAAATCGATCTCCCGTTTCAACGGCAAAAGCTCCCGATACCGCCAGTGCGTCCAGGGACGCCCCTCCAATTTTTTCGGTGTGACCTTTTTGCGCAGCGCCGCATGGTCGTAGACGACGTCCAGGTTCGAACCGCACGCGGGGCACCCATAGAGGGATTTTCCTCCCCCCTGTTCCTTTCCGCACGACAGACAGCGATAACCGAGGAAGCCCATGCCGGTCACAGGATCAGGATCTGACGATCCTCGTCCCCGTCTTTCCCGCCAACGCCCTCTCCAACGCTTCCGGCGAGGTAATGAGCGCCTCCTGCCCTCCGCCGTCGATGAATTGCAGGCAGGCCTCCACCTTGGGTTTCATGGAACCGGCCGCGAAATGACCTTCCTTCAGGTATTTCATGGCTTCGTCGCGGGTCATCACGCTCAAAGTCTTCTGGTCGGGTTTCCCGAAATTCAGGCAGACCTGTTCGACTCCCGTGGAGATGATGAAGAGGTCGGCGCCGATCTCCTTGGCCAGGATGGCCGAGGCATAATCCTTGTCGATGACGGCGGCCACGCCTTTCAACCGGCCCTGGTCGTCCCGCACGACGGGGATTCCCCCGCCGCCGGCGGCCACCACGACGACCCCTCGTTCAACCAGGTCCTGGATGGCCTTGCTTTCGATGACGCGGACCGGTTTCGGGGACGGCACCACGCGGCGCCATCCTCGGCCCGAATCCTCCACCATGCTCCATTTCTCATGAGCCATGCGCTCGTCCGCCTGTTCCTTCTTGTAGAAAGGTCCGATGGGTTTGGTGGGTTTCTGAAAAGCCGGATCGCTGGATTCCACCAGCGTCTGGGTCACGACGGTCACGACGGATTTCCGCAATCCCCGGATCCACAGTTCGTTCTGCATGGCTTGCTGGATCTGATAACCGATGGCTCCCTGGGTGTCGGCCCCGATGGAGTCCAGCGGGACCTCGTGCAAGATGCCGCGGGAATATTCCGAACGCAGCAGGATGAATCCGACTTGCGGTCCGTTCCCGTGCGTGATGACGACGCGATGCCCCGCCTCGATCAGTTCGGCGATGAACTTGGACGTCTCGCAGACGCAGGAATACTGATCCTCGACTTTCTGATGTTTGGCATCCTTGATGAGGGAATTCCCCCCGATGGCGATCACAAGCGTTTTCATTTTCGACATAGTTCCAGTCCTCGTTCTTTCTTCATGGATTGACAGACAAAATCGGCCAGGAGTTGGTGTCCCGTCTCGTTCAGATACGGGGAGTCGACCTCCACCAGATGATAGAGCGGATGCGGGGTGGCCAAAGAGGCGGAAGCGTCCCAGAACGGGATCGATTGGGCCCGGCAGGCCATCTCCAACGCGTCCCGGCGGACGACGTCCTCGGGGGCGGGCTCGATCTCGTGATACCGGTCCAGGCGGGGCACATAGAGCACGATGAGCCTGAAGCCGTGAAGCTTGGCCAACGCGCCCCCCTGTTGGATGACCGCATTGGCTTTCCCCTGGATGGCCGGCGGGATTCGGGACTCCGATCCGCTCTCCTCGGCAGCATAGGCCTCGGCGACCCAAAAACCGGTCCGGACATGTTGTTGATACCGGGGGCTCCGGGCCTTCTTGCGGAACGACGCCTGCATGAAATACCGCGCCACCAGACTCTTCTCCCGGAGCGAGTTCTTCAGGCGCGCCATATGGGACAACATGAAGGGAGGCAACGTCTCGAAATCGTCGGACGAGACCATCCACAAGACCACATCCGGACGGAACGGGACCACCCGCGTCTCCATCCACCGGAGTTCCTGGTCCGCGTTATACGCGTTGACCGACGCGTTGATCACCTCGCAGCCGGGAACGAGCCGAGTCTTCATCCTCTCCGTAAAAACGGCGGAGCGGGAGACCCCCCGTCCGAACGCCTGGGCGTCCCCGACGACGATGAGGCGCCGGCACCCCGCCGGCTTTTCCGCGGGGTAGTCGTCGTCGCGGAACCCCGCGCTGTTCAGCCGGACGTCCGCGCTGTTCAACACCCCCTCGACGGAGGGGATGGGCTCGAACCGAAGGAGCGGATCCGCGCTGTCCCGGTAGATCAGGACGTCGTGTTCCACGCGGCGCAACTTCCATTCGGCGAACCCGAAGGCAAAAACCCCCAACAAGACCGTCGAGCTCACGATGAGCCCGACGATCTTGGGGTTGATCTTGAACTTTTTCTCTTCGACCTTGGTCAAGGACGGCCGCCCATCGTCAACGCCTGGATGGCCTTGACGGTATGGAGCCGGTTCTCCGCCTGGTCGAACACGATAGACTGTGGGCCGTCGATCACGGCATCTTCCACCTCGGCGCCGCGGTCGGCCGGGAGCGGATGCATGTAGACGGCGTTCTTCTTGGCCATCCTCATCCGTTTTTCCGTGCAGACCCAACTCTTGTATTTGTTCAGGATCTCCATCCCGACCCGTTTCTTGTCCTCTTCGGGAACGCCCTGATCCGCCAGATACTGGTGGCAACCCCACGATTTCGGGTAACACACCACGGCGTTCTTGAAGGAGTCATCCATGTTATGGGTGATCTCGAACTTGGTGCCCTGTTCCTTGGCGAACTTTTTGGCGGCTTCGACGGTGCGGGGCATCAGGTTGAATTCCTTCGGATAGGCCAACGTGACGTCGATGCCGAACCGGGGCAGGAGCCAGATCAGTCCCTGCGGCACGGACAGCGGCCGCGCATAGGCGGGAGCATAGGTCCAGGAGACGACGAACTTCATTCCGCGGAGGTTCGTCCCGAACTTTTCGCGGACCGTCATCAGGTCGGCGATGGACTGGCAGGGATGGTCCACATCGCACTGCAGGTTGATGACCGGCACGCTGGCGTATTTGGCCACCTCGCGGATGTATTGGTTCCCGATCCCATAAAAACAGTTCCGGATGGCCAGTCCGTGGCCATAGCGGGACAACACCATCCCGGTGTCCTTGGGAGTTTCCCCGTGCGAGATCTGCATCTTGTCCGGCGTCAGATCGTGCGCGTGACCGCCGAGCTGTGTCATTCCGGCTTCGGTCGAGTTCCGGGTGCGGGTCGATTGCTCGAAGAACATCATGAACAGCGTCTTATCCTGAAGGAGCCGATGGGGCTCACCCAGGGCGAAACGGCGTTTCAGGTCCCCCGCCACGTCCAACAGCGTCTCCAACTCCTCCACCGACCAATCCGGCGTCTCGATCCAGTCCTTACCACGAAGCATTGATTTCATGCTGTCACCTCTCCTTTTATTTTATGAAACTCTCCCCCTTGTACCGCCGCTGGAGGTCCTCCAGCCAGACGGGAAATTCCAGGGGGTCTTTCAAAATGTGTTCGCGCGAGTAATGGACGAAGACCTGGGCCATATTAACGATGAACCGGTCAACGGAACGGTCGACGGCCAGGAGGTGTTCGACGAGCTGGCTCTTGTTGTCCCAGCTCTTCTCGACGAGGATGGGGTAGACGACCTTCTTGAACATCAGCGATCCCCGGATCAGTTCATGGAGGCGGAACCCCTCCGCGGCGCGCTTGCGCGCCAGTTGGTCGGCGAAGTCCAGCAAGAGCTGGAAACGCCCCTCCAGGATGTTCTTCACGTGGGCCTCGTAATATTCCTCGCAATGCTTATAGATCTCTTCGACGGGCCGCCGCTCATAGCTGCCGCGCAGGTCCTTGATGGCGAACGTCATCCCGGTGACGATGTCCTTCCTCCGGGTCTCGAATATCTCCTGCAATATCTGTTGGCTCATGTTGTCATCCTGTCATCCGGGATCCTACCGCATCCGTTTCCAAAACCGTTCCGCCGCTTCGCGCGATCTCCGAAAAATCTCCTGTTCATCCGTTCCGGCCAGCCGGCCGGCTCTCAGACGGACACGTCCGCCGATCACCGCGGACCGCACCGGCCGATAGGGCACCCCGAACATCAGGTGTCCGCCGAAATTTCCCGGAGCGAGCGGGGTGGGTGGATCGTAATCCACGACGATGACGTCCCCGGCCGCCCCGGCCGTCAACTCCCCGACCCGCGTCCCGGTCACCCGCCGGACGATGCCGGGGTTCGTCTCGATCAGCATCCGGACCGCCTCGGCAAACCCCACCGCGGGGTCCCGATGGACGTGCCGTTGGAGAAGATACGCCGCCCGTGCCTGAAGGGGCATATGAGAAGACATCCCGTCCGTCCCCAACCCCACGCGCACGCCGTGACGGACCAGGGCGAGGATGTCCGCCGCCCCGACGGCATTGTTCATGTTGGATTCGGGGTTATGGACGACGTTCGTCCCCGTGCGTTTCAAAATCTCCCGTTCGCTCCGGTCCACGTGGACGCAGTGCACGAGGATCGTCTTTGGCGACAGTATCCCGGCCCGGTCGAACCGATGGACGATCCGGCGGCCATACCGGCGGACGCTGTGCGATTCATCCATCGCGTCTTCGGCGACATGGACATGGACTCCCGCATCGAACCGGCGGGACAGGTCCGCGCATCCTTCCAACGTATCGTCGTTCACCGTGAACGAGGCGTGCAAACCGACCATCCCGGAGACCAAATCATTCTTCGAACCGCGGAGTTTCCGAAGGAACCGCTCGTTCTCGCGGAGGCCTTCCCGCCCTTTGCCGTACCGGTCCGACACACCGAGGGTGAGAGAAGCCCTCATCCCGACGCGTTCCACCGCCTTCGCGATGTGGTCCAGAACGCCCTCCTGGGCTCCCTGGCTCTCATGGTGATCGATCACCGTGGTCGTGCCGCACCGCAACGCCTCGGCCAAGACCGACAGGGAACTCCAGTAGACATCCTCGGGGGTCAGCGTCTTATCCAGCTTCCACCAAAGCCCCTTCAGGATCTCCAGGAAGTTCCTGGGGCGGAACCCCGGGGACGCCATGCCGCGCGCGAACGTGGAATAGAGGTGATGATGCGCGCACACGAACCCGGGCATCACCAGTTTCCCGTCGGCGGACAGGGTCGGCGCGGACCGGGCCTTCTTCCTCAGGACCGAGGCCGGTCCGACCGAACGGATCACGCCGTCTTCGATGAGGACGGCCCCGTCCCGGATGACGCGGGGGGTTTTCCCCGCCGTCCAGACCGTGCCGTTCTCGATGAGCAGCGTGCCCGACGCCATTACGGATACAGGCCGCGGATCTTCGCCGCTTCGGCCACGCGGGCCACGCCCAACATCATCGCGGCCGAGCGCAAACTGACTTTGTGCTTCTGCGACATGGACCAGACTTCGTCGAAAGCGTTCACCATGATCGTCTTCAGCCGGGAACGGATCTCGTCCTCTTCCCAAAAATAGGATTGGATGTCCTGCACCCATTCGAAGTAACTGACGGTCACGCCGCCGGCGTTGGCCAGGATGTCGGGGGCGAGCACCACTTTTCTCTTCTCCAAAATGACGTCGGCCTCGGGCGTCGTCGGCCCGTTCGCCCCTTCGACGATGATGGAGGCCTTGATCGCGGCCGCATTCTGGGCCGTGATCTGGCTTTCCAGCGCCGCCGGCACCAGGATGTCGCAGTCGCCCGTCAAAAGTTCCTCGTTGTTGCACTCCCTGCTTCCCGGAAAACCGATGATGGATCTCGTCTTCGATACCTGTTCTATCAACCGGGGGATGTCCAACCCGTCCTCGTTCCGGATCCCGCCATGGACATCGGACACCGCGACGACCTTTCCTCCCATCTGGTGGATGCAACGGGCCGCGTGGGATCCGACGTTGCCGAACCCCTGGACGGCCACCCGGGCCCCCTGGAGCGGTTTACCGAGTTTCAGGCAGACCTGTTCCGTCACGTACGCCACGCCCTGCCCCGTGGCATCCACGCGTCCGCGGGACCCGCCCACTTCCAGCGGTTTCCCCGTCACGACGCCGGGAACGGAATACCCCATGTTCATGGAATGAGTGTCCATCATCCACCCCATGATGCTGGCGTTCGTGTTGACGTCCGGAGCGGGGATGTCTTTTTCGGGGCCGATGATGAGTTTCAATTCGGATGTGTAACGCCGGGTGATCCGTTCCAACTCGCCTTGGGACAGTTTGGACGGATCGCAGATGACGCCGCCTTTGGCCCCGCCGTAAGGCAACCGGACCACCGCGCATTTCCACGTCATCCACATCGCCAGGGCCGTCACCTCGTCGATATCGACGGACGGATGGAACCGGATCCCCCCCTTGGCGGGACCCCGGTCCATGTTGTGCTGGACGCGGTACCCCTCGAAAACCCTCAGCGTGCCGTCATCCATCTTCACGGGGATGGCCACTTCCAACGTCCTCTTGGGATATTTCAATTTTTCATGCAGGGAAGGGTCCAGTTTCAAGCGTTCCGCCGCCTGGCGCAACTGTTCCCGCGCCATCTCCAACGGATTGATCTTAGTGTGAGCCATGATCCCCCCCGGAAGGCATCCGCCTTCTTGACTGTGAAACGGCACTCTTCTGATTACTCCGTGCAAAGGAAACAGATCTGTGTGAGCGAATCATCTGATCAGGATCGTGAGATACGGTGGAAAGGAGAGTCTCACCAACAGGCAAGGCCGCGCACGCGACTTCGGTTCCGGAATCATTTCGTCTGCTTGACTGGCGCATTGACAGCATTACATTCCCTCGCAAGGTGTATTCCGAATTGAGATTCTTACTACTTGAATCGGGGGTAATTAGTATAGCATTCCCAAGCCGGTTTTGGCAGGTCATTTTGTTGATATTTCAACACTTAAAATCGCAATATTATTGACGGTTGGCCTCCAGGAAGTTACAATAAGAAATTACGTATCGGGCGTTGCCGTCCCGAAACAAAAAAGGGGCCGATAAAGTGCTTAATTTCATCATCAACCAACAACCAGTCCAGACCGACGAACCCCGCGGGATGGTCCTATTGGATTTCATCCGTGACGTCAAATGTCTGTCCGGCACCAAAGAGGCGTGCCGGGAAGGCGAATGCGGCGCGTGCACGGTGCTGATCGGCACCCCGCGACCCGACGGGAGCGTCTCTTACAAAGCCTGCGCCTCCTGTTTGTTGCCCATCGGCGATGTGGACGGCTGTCACGTGGTGACCGTGGAAGGGCTGAGCGCCGACGACACCCTGACCCTGGTGCAACAATCCATCGTCGACCACAGTGCCTCCCAATGCGGATTCTGCACACCCGGCATCGTGCTTTCGCTGACGGCCTTCTGCCTCACCAGCCCGGACTATTCCTATGAGGACGCCCTCAACGCGCTCGACGGCAACATCTGCCGATGCACGGGTTATGTGTCCATCCGGAACGCCGCGCGGGCCCTGTGCGACCGTCTGGCCAAGACCGAACGGGCCCCTGAAAAACGCGTGGCCGCCCTGATCTCCGCCGGGGTCATACCGGCCTATTTCAACGCGATCCCCCAATCTCTGAAACGACTGCCCGGCCCCTCCTCCCCTCCGTGCGGCGATGCCGTCCTGGTGGCGGGAGGAACCGACCTTTTCGTCCAAAAACCCGAAGCGCTGAGGGAGAGCGAACTGTGTTTCCTCTCTCAACGACGCGACCTGGACTACATCCGTGAAGAAAAAGACGGCCTTCATGTCGGCGGCGCGGTCACGATCGAGGATTTCAGACTGTCAGCGGAGGTGTCCCGTCATTTCCCGTCCCTAAAAAACGACCTTTTGCTCCACTCCTCCACCGTTCTGCGCAACAAAGCCACCATCACCGGGAACATCGTCAACGCCTCCCCCATCGGGGACATGAGCATCATCCTGCTCGCGCTCGAGGCCCGGCTGGCCATCACCGCGAAGGACGGATCACGGCGGGAGACCCCGTTATCGACGTTCTACAAGGGTTACAAACAATATGACCTGGCCTGCGGCGAGATCATCCACGAGATATTCATCCCGTTCCTGCCCCGGGGAGCCCGGTTCAACTTCGAGAAGGTCTCCAACCGGGTCTATCTGGACATCGCGGCCGTGAACACAGCCCTGCGACTGACGGTTTCCCCCGACGGCAAGATCACGGACCTGCGTCTCTCGGCGGGAGGCGTGGCGCCGTTCCCGCTCCTGATCGGCGGGCTGGACCGTTTTTGCGGAACAGCGGCGAATGCCGCCACAGGGGCCGAGATCGCCAAAACAGTGACGGCGTCCGTCAAACCCATCGACGACATCCGCGGAACGGCCGCCTACAAAAAACTCCTTTTGAACCAACTCGTGATCGCTCATTTCGCCGGCCCGTCGGCCCCAGGAACCTCCCGATGAAGCTCACCGATCCGCTCATGCACGTTCGCGGCGCCTCCCAGTTCATCGACGACATCGTCACGCCCTCGGGATGTCTTCACGCCGCGCTTTTCACCTCCCCCATCGCCCGAGGCAGTATCCGATCCCTGAACACCCAGGCCGCCTCTTCCGCCTCCGGTGTCGTGGCGGTCTTCACGCACCGGGACATCCCCGGACTCAACCAAGTGGGACACGTCATCAAGGACCAACCCCTTCTCGCCGTCGATTCCGTCGAATATATCGGTCAGCCCATTGCCCTGGTGGTGGCCACCACCCGCCGGGCGGCATTGAAAGCGGCCAAACTGGTGACCGCCGAGATCGAACCGCTGGAAGCCGTATTCTCCCCCAGAGAAGCGGCCCGACGCGGCATGATCCACGGCCAGAAGCGCGCCCTCACCGACGGAGACACCGCCGCCGCCTTCGCCCGGTGCAAACATATCGCTCAAGGAAAACTGGCCACAGGCCCCCAGGAACATTTCTATTTCGAGACGCAGCGCGCGCTGGCCCTTCCCAGCGAACACGACACAATCAAAGTCTGCGCCAGCACTCAATCCCCCGGCACCTTCCATCATCACATCGCCGAAGTGTTGGGAATCCCCCAAAACAAGGTGGAGTTTGAGATCCGCCGGCTCGGCGGCGCTTTCGGCGGAAAAGAATCCACCGCCGTGTGGGTGATCGCGCCGGCTCTGGCGGCGTTCCTGCTCAAACGACCGGTGAAACTGGTCTTGGAACGCAACGAAGACATCGTCACCACCGGCAAACGACATGCCTATGAATACGACTATAAGATCGGACTGGACGCCGACGGGAAGATCCTCGCCTACGAGATAGACCTCTATCAGCACGCGGGGGCTTGCGCCGACATCTCGCTGGCCGTTCTGGGCCGGTCGTTCCTGCACGTTTCCGGCTCTTATCGAATCCCGAACATCCGCGCGACGGCGGTCAGTTGCCGCACCAACATCCCCCCCAACAACGCCTTCCGGGGATTCGGCGTTCCCCAGGGCAACTTCGCCATCGAAGCCGCCATCAGCCACGTCGCGGAAAAGATGGGGGTCTCCCCCTCGGTCATCAAACGAAAGAACCTGCTTCAAAACGGCGATACCCTGCCTTACGGGATGAAACTGGAAAAAACGAACGCCATCCGTTGCTGGGAAGAACTCGACAGACAGATCGTCATCGAGAAAAGGCAGGCCGCCGTGGACGAATACAACCGGAAACATGCCGACACTAAGCGCGGGATGGCCGTGATCCCGGTCTGTTTCGGCATTTCTTTCGCCCAGACCGCTCTCAATCAGGCCAGCGCGCTGGTGAACATCTACGTGGACGGAAGCGTATCGGTGAACACCGGGGCGGTGGAGATGGGGCAGGGAGTCAACGCGAAGATCCAGACCGTGGCGGCCCGCACGCTGGGCATCAGCACCGACAAAATACGGGTCGACACAACCAACACGTCCCGGATTCCAAACGCTTCCCCCACCTCGGCCAGCACCGGAGCCGACCTGAACGGCATGGCGACCAAAAACGCCTGCGAAACGCTCTATGCCCGACTGTGCGAATTCGCCGCCAAACATCTGGGACTGCCGACCGCCGACATCTCCATCAAGGAGAACGCCGTCTACAACAAAGACAAACGGACCGACTTGGATTGGGACAAGCTGTCAGCCGCGGCCCAATGGGCGCGGATCGACCTCTCCGAACACGCCTTCTACGCCACTCCGGACCTTCATCTCGATTTAAAGACCGAACGCGGACGGCCCTTCGCCTATTACAGTTACGGGACCTCTTTGACTGAAGTGTCGTTGGATTGCCGACGAGGGACTTACAAGGTCGAATCGATCGACATCGTGCACGACGTCGGGCAGACTTTGAACGAGGTCATCGACCGGGGGCAGGTGGAAGGGGCTGTGATCCAAGGGATGGGCTGGTCGACGACAGAACAGATCCGTTACGCGCCAGACGGGAAGGTATTGACGCTGGTCAACTCTTACAAAATCCCGGACATCAAATTCTGCCCGGCGCACTTCAAGACCACATTACTGGAGAATTCGGACAATCCTTTTGCGGTCTGCAACTCGAAGGCGGTCGGAGAACCGCCGTTCATCCATGGATTGGGAGTTTATTTCGCTTTATGGCAGGCCCTGCGCAGCGTCCGAAAGGACAAGGACGTCCCCTCGTTACCTCTGACCCCCGAAAAAGTCTTCATGTATCTGCACGAGTAAGATTAATATTCATTCTTCTTTCCGTATAACTACTGTTCAATCAAGATAATTCCTATTCATTACACCGTGGCGATCTTGTTTTTCGTTAGATTGCTTCGGCGGGATTTTCGGGCCGCTGGCCCGCCGCCTGTCCTCATAGTTACACGAAGAGGGCGGACGCTAGGGAATAAGATGGCGGGTGGGCGGTCGCCCGACGTTGCGTTATTGTTTTAATCCGTCATTCCCGTGCGTGGTAAACGCACCAACCACTCAACACAGAGGGGCAGTCCCTATTTCTACTGGTGATTGGGACGGGAATCCAGAGAGCCGAATAGTTGGCGAATGAGAGAAGACAACCGGATATATGTGTAACGCGTGAACAGACATTTTCGGTCTAGATCCCCGATCCAAGCATTCGGGGATGACAGCTAAAATAAAGGAAGACGACCAGTGGGCGAAAAATCCCTGCCCCTACTTTTTGCTTTCTTGGATGGCGCGCCAGACCCGTTCCTGGGTGAACGGCGCCCGGTAGACCCGGGCCCCTGTCGCGTTGTAGATGGCGTTGGCGATGGCGGGCATTCCGCCGTTGATTGAAATCTCCGAGACGCTCTTGGCGCCGAAAGGCCCCGTCTCCTCATAACTGGGCACAAGGATCGTCTTGATCTCCGGCTTATCACGCATGGTCAAAATGTTATAACCGGTAAAAGAGGCGTTCATCATCTTCCCCATGCCGTCGAACCGATATTCTTCCGTCAAGGCGTAACTGATCCCGTTCAGCACCGCCCCCTCCGTCTGTCCTTCCGAAAGCTGTGGATTGATGGCCGTGCCGCAATCGACGGCCGCCACGTATTTGATGACCCTCACCTTGCCGGTCTCCATATCCACCTCCACCTCGACGAAATGCGCGGCGAATGGCGGCGGCGATTTATGGGTGACATGCGATTCAATGGCGGCAATCTGAAATTGTTCGGTCTCATAGAGAGTGCGGAGGGCGATGTCCTTGTAGGAGACTTTCGCGGAACCGTCCTTCGTCACCACATGGGCGTCGTCCACGTCCAGTTCTTCTGGCTTTTTGCGCAAAATTTCGGCCCCGACCCGGATGAGTTGGCTCTTCACCTTGGCGGCCGCCTTCCGGACGGCTTCCCCTGTGAGATACGTCGTGCTGGAAGCATAAGCGCCTTTATCAAAGGGAGTCATATCGGTATCGGAAGAATAGACGATGAATTTATCGGTGGTTGTCGCGAGTTCTTCGGCGGCAATCTGAGCCAGGACCGTATCGCTTCCCGTGCCGAGGTCGGTGGCCCCGACGTTCAGATTGAAGGAACCGTCATCGTTGATCTTGAGTGACGCGGCCCCCATGTCGATCTCAGGCACGCTGGAACCCTGCATATGAATGCTCATCCCGATCCCGCGACGATATCGTCCGGTCTTGGAGCCGGGCGGAGTGCGCTTGCTCCAGCCGATCTCCGCGGCCCCCTTATCGATGCATCCATCGAGAGCGCAACTGCCGATCGTCATGGGAGCACCGGGTTTCCCCTCTCCCAACGCCTCAAAAGCCGGATGGCTCTCACCGGACACGATGTGGTTCCGCTTCCGGAACGCCAGTGGGTCCATGCCGATCTTGTCGGCCATAACGTCGATCATGGATTCAACGGCGAAATAGGCCTGGGTGGCGCCGAATCCGCGATAGGCACCGCCCACCGGAAGGTTCGTGTAGATGGATTTGGCATCGAAATGGATGTTGTTCACGTGATAGAGCGGCAGGACTTTGCTTCCGGCGCAGCTCATGACCGTCAGTCCGTGGCCGCCGTAAGCCCCCGTGTTGTTGATCAGGTCGAGACCGATGGCCGTGATGTCGCCGTTCTTTTTCACTCCGTAACGGACCCGGATGCGCATGGGATGACGGGTGCGGCCGCTGCGAAAGACTTCGGCGCGGGTCAACGCCCACAGGACGGGACGGCCCGTCCGTAACGCGGCCAGAGCCACGACGTCTTCCAGCAACATCTCCTGTTTGCATCCGAACCCCCCGCCGATACGCGGTTTGATGACCCGGATCTTCTGGACGGGGACGTCCAACGCGCGCGCCACGATCCGCCGTGTATGGAAAGGGACCTGCGTGCTGGTCGTGATGACGATCCGGCCATAAGGATTGAGCTGGGCCCAGGAGATATATCCCTCGATGGGGCAATGCTGGGCGTAGGGGGTTTCGAAGACTTGGTCGAAGGTGAAATCCGCCTCTTTCATTCCCTTCGCGAAATCGCCGGCTTCCATGCCGATCTTCGCCACGATGTTCTTCTGCGGTTCGTAGGGGATCGGGATCGGTACGTAAGATTCCTTTTCGTCATGGATGATGGGCGCGCCGTCGCGGAGGGCCTCATCGTAATCAAAAACGGGTTTCAAAACTTCATAGTCGACTTTGATCGCGCCGACGGCGTCGAGGGCCTGTTCGGGAGTCTCCGCCACCACCGCCGCCACGCGGTCGCCGACGTAACGGACTTTCGTGTCGAACATGAGCGTGTCGTAAGGGGACGGTTCGGGATATCCCTGCCCCGCCGTGCAATGAGGGATCTTCGGGACGTTACCGTGATAAAGAACGCATCTCACGCCCGGCATCTTCTCCGCCGCGCGGACGTCGATGGACTTTATCCGGGCGTGGGCATGGGGGCTCCAAAGCATCTTGATGTGGAGCGCATCCGCCGGGGTGAGGTCCCCGGTGAACAGATGTTTGCCACGGGACAACGCCTCCGCATCGACTTTCCTGACGGAGTGATGGACGACCTTCATCTTATCGACGGACGTCATCGCTTCCCGCCCCGTTCATGTTTCGCCGACACTTTTTTCATGGCGGACCAGATCTTCTCATAGCCGGTGCACCGGCACAGGTTGCCGTCCATATGGAGCCGGATCGTCTCATCATCGGGCGTGGGGGTCTCGTCGAACATGGCCTTAGCCGAAAGGACCATACCGGGCGTGCAATAACCACATTGGACGGCCCCTTCCTCGATCAACGCCTGTTGGATCTCATGGGGAGTTCCGGCATCGCCCAATCCTTCGATGGTGACGACGTTGCGCCCGTGCGCCTGAAAAGCGAACACCAAGCAGGAGTCCACGGCTTTGCCGTCCATGATCACGGTGCAGGCGCCGCAGGTCCCCTCGAGACAGCCATATTTCGTGCCCTTGAAACCATTCCGCCGCAAAAGACCGAGAAGCCGCTCGTTGGGATCGATGTCGAATTCCCTTGACTCGCCGTTCAACGTGAACGAAATCGTTTTTTTATTCATCGGGATCCCCCCGTCGCCTCGGCGACCGCCTGAGCGATACCGTCGGATATCTTGACCTTCAGCAGATGTTTGCAATAATCGAGCGTCATCCCCTCGCGCGGGGTCAACGCATATCTGTCCAAATCTTTGAAATCGATCTTACGTATGCAGCCCACCTCGGCCTTTTCACCCGTCAGGGCCTCTTCCATCTTCAAGAACCTCATCGGGAACGGGAACACGGAACCCGCGGCGATCCGGACGTCGGAAATCAGGCCCTTGTCCACCTTCACGAAGACGGCCACCGTGGCCGTGCTGAACCCCTCGGACGTCCGGGTCTCTTTCGAGTAACCGAACCCCATCCCCTTGGTCAATCGCGGAACGTCGATGTATTCCAGGATCACGTCCTTGAAGGCGCCCCGATGGGCCAACATGTTATGGAACGCTTCGGATATTTTGACCTTGGATTCTTTGGATGTCCTCATCGTCAGGGTGCCCTCCAACGCGCGGAGAGCCACCGGGAAATCGCTCCAATAGAATACACGGGAGATGTTGCCCCCCAGAGTCGAGATGTTCCTGACATGCTGGTTCACAAACCGGCGAGCCACCCGGTCGAGGACCCATCCCTCCGCCTTGTATTCCATGAGGTCGCAGACCGTGGCGCAGGCGCCGATCCTGAAATGATCGCTCTTGCGCGTGATCCCCCGAAGAGGGAGCCGGGTGAGATCGATCGCTGTTTTGGGAGAGGTGGACTTCACGAAAGCCGTCGAGGTTCCGCCGGCCATCAACCAGGCCGAGTTCCCCTCTTTTTTCAACCGGGCATAGGCTTCCGATATTTTGGTGGGAAGGAAAAAATCGTTTATTTTCATCTCAGAGTCCTCGTGATTGGTTCATATCCGCCATGGCGGTTTCAAGTCGAAATCCGTTCAACCGCCGCCGATCAACAGCCACAAACGAACTTCATCGTTATCTTTCAATCGATAAGACAGATCTTGTTTTTGGTCCGCGACCATCACCATCACGTATTTCTTGTGCGGTTCGGATATGTCAAGCAACGTGAGAAGCTCGCTGGCGGTCGTGTCCGCCGGGATGGACATCGATGTTCCGCTCTTTATCTTCTTTATGTCGACCGGTCCCGTGAAATGGACCGTGACTCTGATCGTTTTCATGAAATCGCATCCATGGACAACGTCCTCTATTCTAAAAAGATTGCTTCAAAAACACAAGAGCGGGGGGCGATGGAAATCCGCCGGGATACGCGTCATGATCTTTTCTTGCGGGCATCCCCTTTTTAGCGGGAATGACTGATTTTCAGAAGCATCGCCCTCTTTTCTTAAGTGTCATCCTCGAACGTTTCTATCGGGAATCCAGTCCGGCTCTCCTCTCCCGTCCTTTCCCCCTCCAGGGGAAAGGACCTCTCGTGGAGTTTCCCTCAGATCACCCGCGATTTTCAGCGCGGAATACTCTGATAGTCTTCCGGAGTGTCTATATCGCGCACGACGGCGGGATCATCGACGTCCACATCCGACATCTCCGCCGAATGACGGGTCGTCACCCAATGCAATCCCAGATCGGACGGGGCCAGGAGCGTTTCGGAGAAATAGCGGTGGTCCAATATCAAGGGATGTCCCCTTTTTCCGGCGAAGCGGGGGACGACCATCGATCCTTGGGCCGACCGCCACCTGTGTATCAGAAGGGAATAGGTCTCCGGCCTCACCAACGGCATGTCCACCAGACACACCATCACGGCCTGGGATTCCCAATGGACGGGCAACTGACGGAGCGCGCATTTCAAGGAAGATATCTGGCCCTCCTGGGGGGTGGGGTTGACCACGACGCCCTCTCCACGCCGGTTCCACGCGCTCACGATGGCCCCCGCGTCGCGACCCAAAACCACGAGCCGGTCCTTGATCCCGGCGCGAGCCAAGTTCAGGCAGATGGTCTCCAAAAAAGTCCGGCCATCGAGATCCAACAAGGCCTTGGGGCGGCCCATCCGTTCAGAGAATCCGGCGGACAGGACGACGGCGGTGATCATCGGAAGGAGTGGGGCGGGACGGACCGCTCAAATACCGCTTTGAACGTAATTGATCTCCGTCTCGGAAAGAACGGCTTTTCTCAGGCAGTTCATGATCTGAAAATGAGTGAGGTCCAACACATATCCTTCGGCGGGTTTTTTCCCCGACAGGAGCGTCGGCGGAACGTCGGGCCGGGATTCATCGAGGGCGAAAGTCCCGTCGGGGGTCTGATAGGCGCACGCGCCGTCGGGACGGACGGACAACCGATGTTCCTGTCCGATGAAGCGCCCATGGACGATGCATTCCGACCCGGTCTTCTCGATAAAAAATCCGTCGTATTCCTTCAATTTCGTCCAACGGTCCTTCGTCCCGAAGAACCGCGGTTTCATCACGTAGGGCCCGCCTGTTTCAGGACAGAACACATCGCAATTGCCGCATTCGTTGCAGAAATCCGAGAAATTTCCGATCTGATGTCTCTTCTTGATCGTCAGCGCGGGAGCGGACTGTTTCTTCCATTGACCCGAGGTCCACGTCCAGTGGATGACCGGGATCTCTCCCGGTGGAACGGTGAAAGAGAAATTGGCGTTGTTGGGACACACGGGGATGCACTTGTCGCAGGTCATGCAATCGAACAATTGGAGGGCCGAACCGACTTTCTGCGGCTCGCGTGAATTCTCCGCCTTGGAATACCGGGGGCTGTTCTCCAACGAGGGAACGATGACGTTGACGTTCCGCCGGGCTGTCTCGCGGACCCAGCGTCCATAGAACTGTTCCGCCCAGGCCCGATCCCGGTCGTGACACCCGGCCCACCGGACGAGGAACCGGTCAAACCGCTCTTTCCGGGCGGCCTTGTCGGTCTTCAGCATATTCAAAACGTCTTCCGTCAACATCTTCCGGATCCCGGCCGGCTCTTTTTCGGCGACGGTATTAAACGACTGTTCGGCCTGCCCGTGGGCGAGGAGGACAAAATCGCCGATGGAAGCGGCCCCCTCCTCGTCCATCCTTTTGAGGAGTTCGCGGGAGTATCCTTCCTGGCGCGAATATCCCCCCACTTTCAGAAGGTCACTGCAGAACGTGACGGGGCAAAGCCCCATGGACACGGTATCGGCCACGTTGGACCGGTCGATGCCCGCCGAAAACGACATGGGGAGGTCCGCTCCGAACACGTCCTTGAACCGTTTCACCAGATTCATGGCCAACACATGGAGCGGCGCTCCCGACATATACATGACCTTCTGGTCTTTCGGGAAGAACTGCCGATGGTTCTCGACCAACAGGGTGTTCGAGAACTTCACTCCCAAAGAAAGGTTCAATTCCCTGGCGCGCTCCCGAAGACGACCCACCATATCCACGGCCTGTCCCCATTGAGTGTCCTTCTGAAAAGCCTCGTCCGGCACCTTCAACTCATGATATCCCATCGCGTCATGCAGGAGGCGGTTCAACTCGGCTTTTCCCAACAACGTCGGATTGAGTTTCACGACACAGTTCAGACCCATCTTTTCGAGGAGGAATTCGACGATGCGTTCGATCTCGTCGGGAGGACAGCCATGGAACGTGCTGATGGTGATGGCGGAGGATATCTTTTTCGGGAAAGGGAGGTCTTTGAGTTTTTTATATTCGGCCGGGATCTCCGTGCGAAGGCGGTCGACCAGAGCGCTGGCATCGTTCATGGAGTTGAAGAACTGTTGTACCGGCGCGCTCTGGATCCCTTTCAGGTCGTAACCGGCGCTCAAGTCCAGCAGGCATCGGTCGAATCCGGGCGCCAACGGGAGCAATCCTCCATGAGACAGGATCTCGATCAACATGGACGCCTTGACGTATTCCTCGGCCGACTGCGCCAATTTGAGTTCCTGCGACCATTCCACGTTATACCCGATGGTGTTCATGTCGATGCACGGCCGAGGGATCTCGAGCTCGTCCATGATCTGGACGGTCTTCAGTTCGATCACCCGCGACCCGCCCAACCACGCCAACACGATGTTCTGCGCCAATTGGGTATGGGGACCGGCCGCCGGACCCAACGGGGACGACACGGTCTGTCCGTGCAGTGAAACGCTCAGGTCTTTTTGCGGATCACCCAGGAAAAACTTCTTGGAAGGCAGGTCGAAGAGGGATTGTTTCTTGTCCAGCTCCGTATACATCCGCCGGAGCAGTTTATCGAAAGGGTAAGGATGGAGTCCTCGCATGAGCGTTCCCTAGAACAGCTTCAGTTGTTCCGGTCCCTTGGGAAGACCTTCCGGCAACCGGATCTTGAAGCGTCCGGGGACGCCGTCGTAGCCCGGCTCGACGTCCACATCGCCTCGACGGAGAGCCAGGATGTTCTCGGCGAGCAACGACGGGAGGTCTTTCCGGAGCCTCTCTTCCGGCCACAGGACCAGCATGTCCAGTTCCGAATTGCCGTTCGCGGTCAACGACATGTATTGGCGCTGGACGGTCTCGGCCTCGGGTTGGAATCCCATCATCCCGGCCAGTATCTCCACCAGCGGCATGACGCCGTAAATCGGTCGCCCCCCCTCCACCGGCCGAAGGGATTGAAACCGGTCAGAGACCGCCGGGGAGAACGGTTTTCCGCAGACGGAACACGATCCGCCGGACTTCCCGTCCGGGGAGCGCATCTTGCAGTCCTTATGTCCCGGCGAATAATTCCGATCCGCCGCCGAGAGCATCTCGACCGTGCCGATGAACTTCTGGCTGTCGTTCGAGACGAGGGCCGTGATGATGTCGCGGTAATCCAGAGGGCAGTCGAAAAGGTTGGCTTCCCGTCCCAGTTGGAACGGGGTCATCGCGTCGGAGTTGGAGATGAAGGTGCGGTCCTTCATCTGGGGCCATCGACGGGCCAAGGACGGATCGCACCCCAAACCCGTCTCCCACACGCGCACATTCTCCGACTGCGAACCATAACACTCCTCGATCCGGTCGAATCCCAGTCCCGGAGAGAAGGCGGAATAGTTGGGGGACCAGGGATGGGACGGGACCACCAGACAATCCGGCGAGACGTCTTTGACCAACCTCACCATCTCTTCGGCGTTCAAGGAGAGATGGGGGCGGGCGTCGGTGTCCAGGTCGCCGTATTTCGACAAGATGTCGCAGATTTTCGCCGCCAGCATGAAGTTCGGGGCGAAGATCAGGTGATGGATCCGGTAGGTCTTCCCGTTCTTCGAAAAAACGTTGTTCACTTCGGCCGTCAGGACGAAACGGACATCTTCATACTCATAGACGCCGCGGCCCGAGGCCGGCTTGAGAAATTTCTGCAGCTCCACCGACCATTGAGGATTCGTGAAATCACCGGACCCGAGCAGGGATATCCCCTTGATCTTGGCCCATTTCACGAGGGTGGGCAATTCCATGTCCGGATGGGTGTTCGGAGAGTATTTCGAGTGGATATGAAAATCGGCGAAATATTTCATGGGATCAGGATCGGAGGAAAACGAAAAGAATCATTGAGGGGAACACCGGAGTCCTCATGGGTCAGCAAGCCGCGTTGACGAGATCGCGGGAGATTTTGTTCGCCCGGCGGGTCAAGGATTCCTCATCCACGCGCGTCAATCTCCCCCCGTCGACGACGATTTCCCCGTTCACCAACACCCATCGGGCTCGATGGCCGGCTCCCGCAAAAAGGATCGCGGCCAGCGGGTCGTGCCAAGCGCCGGCGTAGTCCAACCGGTTCAGGTCGAAAAGAGCGATGTCGGCCGCCTTGCCGGGCTCGATGGAACCGATGTCGTCGCGTCCCAGGACCTCGGCGCCGCCGCGGGTGGCCGTCCACAACACGGAATCCGTCGTCGTGGATTTCACGCCGGAACGGATCCGGTGGACCAACAGGCACATCCTCGCCTCGGCGAGCATATCGGAACTGTCGTTGGAAGCGGATCCGTCCACGCCGAGGCCCACGGGCACTCCGGCGTCGCGCATCTTCGGATAAGGGGCGATGCCGGACCCGAGCCGCAGATTGGATGTCGGGCAATGGGCCGCGCCGGTCTTGGTTTCGGCCATCTTCTTGATCTCCTCGTCGTTCAGATGGACGGCGTGCGCATACCAGAAGGGGCGGCCGATCCAGTCGACGGAAGCCATGTAATCCAAAGGACGTTTCCCGAACCGTTCAAGACAAAATCTCTCCTCATCCATCGTCTCGGCCAGATGGGTATGGGCCTTCAATTTCAGTCGCCGGGCCATCCCCGCCGATTCTTTCAGCAGCTCCGCCGTCACAGAAAAGGGCGAACAGGGAGCCAGGTTGATCTGGCACATCGAGAACCGTTCCGCATCATGGTAACGGGAAACAAGCCGCTCGCAATCCTTCAGGATGACGTCCTCCTTCTGCACGACGTCGTCGGGCGGGAGGCCGCCCTTTGATTTCCCAAGGGACATCGAGCCGCGTCCGGGATGGAACCTCATCCCCACCTCCCGGGCCGCGCGGATCTCCCGGTCGATGAGATCGCCGGGTTGCCCTTTCGGAAAGAGGTAGAAATGGTCCGAACTGGTGGTGCATCCGGTCAGCAGGAGTTCCCCGAGCCCCACCTGGGCGCTGACATAGACGCCCTCCGGGGTAATATTTCGCCAGATCTGGTAGAGATGGATGAGCCAATCGAACAGTTCCGCGCTCTGAACGGCGGGAACGTTCCGGGTGAGCGTCTGATACAGATGGTGATGGGTGTTGACCATCCCGGGGATGACGACGCAATCGCGGGCGTCGAGCACTCGGTCCGCTGTCACCTTCAAGCGGGAACCGACCTGTTTGATCCGGGGACCTTCGATATAGATATCGGTGTTCGGCAACCGGCGTCGCTGATCGTCCATCGTCGCCACGAGCAGGGCGTTCTTGATCAGGAGAGTCTTGTTTCGTCGGGGATCGGTGGTGGATTTCTGTCTTTTTTTCGCAGGCATTCGAGTGTCCAGTGGATTTAAATATTACACCATTCCTCTTTCCGGTTCAATGGATTTCCAAACGTTTCACAGGCCCCAGGAAGGAGTGAAGGATCTCCCCGGGATGTCCGCCAGCGGCCGAGGGTTGGACCCGTCGGCTCCCATGACGAACAGCTCCGAGCGGCCCCGACGGGTGCTGGTGAAGACGATATACCGTCCGTCCGGTGACCACGCGGGGTTCTCGTTGTTCCCTTCCCCCCAGGTGAGCCGCTTCTGGTATCCGGAGGCGACGTCCACCAGATAGATGTCATAACGGCCGCCGAACTCGCTCATGGTGAACGCGATCACGTCTCCGATGGGAGACCAGGCGGGCGAATCGCATTGTCCGCCGAACGTCATCACCTTCAGGTTGGCGCCGTTGATATCCATGCTGTAGACCTGCGGATAGCCCGGCCTGTCCGACGTGAACGCCACGTGCGTCCCGTCCGGCGCGAACGACGGAGCGGTGTCCACCGCGAAAGAGCGGGTCAACGGACGGATGATCTTGCCGTTCAGGTCGACCAGATAAAGGTTCGGATCGCGCCCGAGAGAGAGTGTGGCCACCAACGATTGGCCGTCCGGCGCGAACGCGGCCGAGGAGTTCAGTCCGTCATAGCCGCACAACACCCGGCGTTGTCCCCCCTCCGACGACATGAGGTAGAGTTTGGGAGTCCCGTCCCGATAGGACATGAAGACGATGGAGTTTCCATCCGGCGACAGTTTGGGGAAGAGAGCCGTGGACCGGTCGCTGGTGAGTCGGCGAAGGTTGGCTCCGTCATAGTCGATGCAGTACACTTCTTTCTTCCCCGTGGAATCGTTCACGAAGGCGATCTTCGACCGGGAGATCCCTTTCGTCCCCAGGAAATACCCCACGATCTCGTCCGCCCATTCGTGGGCCACGCGGCGATAATCCGTCACGTCGGCCGAATATTTCTTCTGCAGGATCACGTTCATCGAGACCACGTCGTACAACACACCGGTGAACTCGAACTGGTTGGACCTGAACCATCCGGTGTTCACCTTCCCCGTGACCAGGACGTCGCAACCCAGTTCCCGCCAGGATTCGAACGGCACCTCGTTCTTGACCGGCGCGGCGCCCCCCTCGACGATGTTGAATATCCTCGGAAAAAGGAGGTCCTGTTGGGCCACATCGCGGATCTGCCGGGCCAGTTGGGCTTCCTCCACCTTGGCCCGCTGCGTGCCGAAATCGGCCAATCCCAGATCGAGTCGGTCTCCGTGCGCGCTCAATTCAAGATAGAGCGCGTCCCGGGCGAAGAGGGACGTCGCGCACAAGGCCACGGTCAAGACAGACAACAGGGACAGCCGGCAGGATCTATTCATGGAAGAGCCGAGACAAAAACGGGAAGCACAGCAGAGGCGAATCCGCTCACCGCGGCGCGGCGACAGGAGAGGGCGAAGCGTTTCGAAGAGCGTTCATCCGCTCTTTGGCTGTGAGAGCTTCTTTTCGATAGGGATACTTGCGGAGCACGGCATCATACACGGCGAGGGCCTCCGCGGGGCGGCCGGCCTTTTCAAGGACGACGCCTTTCTGCACATACGCCGAAGGGACGACGGTACTGGTCGAATATTTCACGAGGACCTGGTCATAGGCGTCCAGCGCTTTCGTGTAGTCGTTCATGGCCAGATGACATTCCCCCACGTAATATTGGACGTCCGCGGTGCGGTCGGTGTCGGGATATTGGGCGATGTAGTTCTGGAACCCCTGGAGCGCCTGGGAATACCGGCGTCGGTTGAAATCGCTGTAAGCCAATTTATAGAGAGTGTCGGGCGACGGAGGAACCGACGCCTTGTTACCGGACAACAGTTCGGAGAGAAGATCCAACCGGTTGGACATGTTGGCATCCAGATTATCCATGCGCGTGGAAAGCATGTTCATTCGGTTTCCGGTCTCATCCAACTGGGACGACAACACCTGCAGGTTCCGGTTCAGTTCGTTCATGGCCGTGGACAGATCGGCCTGGCCGGTCTGGAACTGTCCCTGATTGGACTGGACCTTCGCCAGCGTGTTCTGGAGATGGACGATATCCACCCGAAGGTCTTCGATCTCCTGGCGGGTGGCCAGACAACCCGTCAGCAAAAAAGGCCCGAGGAAGAGGAATAGTGCCGTGCGTGGAGTGTTCAGGGTTGTTGGAGGGACTTCAGTTTGGACGCCGGGATACGGACCGTGCCCGTGGACGACCGGACCGTGGTCTCCCCGCGGCGGTTCTTCCACCAGCATTCTTCAGAACTCTGATCGCAGACAGGGCGCTCCTCGCCATAGGAGATCGTGGCGAGTTTGGTCTTGGGAATCCCCAGCGCGACGTAATAATCGGACACGACGTTGGCGCGGCGTTGTCCCAGGGCGATGTTGTATTCCAACGTGTTGCGTTCATCGCAATGCCCCTCGACGCGGATCTGCGTCCCGGGGGCCGCCTCCAGGATCAACTTCAAAATCGCCGCGTTCTTCTGAAGGGTGAACCGGGTTTCGGGTTTGAGTTCGGATTTGGCACCGTCGAAATAGACGGCGGGGATCTGCGGTGCCGAAGACCAGTCCGTTCCGAACTGGATGGAATCCTTCCCGTATTCGAGCGCGTCCTGATTATCGACGACCGGAGGGACCTCGGACTGCAACACCTTCTTCCGTTTGGGCGGACATCCGGTGAAGATCAGCGCCGCGGAAATCAAAAAAAGGAGTGCGGGAACCTTTTGCCCCCAGGCCAAATTCATCGCTTTTCTTTCCATTGATCGCTCCATGAAACTCGTTTTGTTTTTCGTCTAAGACATTATACCCGAGGGCAACGACTTTTTCAAGGAAAACCGGGGCAATCTTGACCACCTCATCCATGTTTATTATCGAGGCTGGGATGGCAAGCAAAAGGAAGATTGCTTCGCCGGGAAGTGAAGGCATGAGTAAATGCCGGATTAAAACCATTCACTATTTTACCATCCCCCCTGCTCACCCTAACGAGATGATCAATCCCATCACCGCGCCATACAATGCGCTGACGTAAGGATTCGATGTGATAGGACACGCTCCCGTCGAACAGCCGACCAACCGATACCACGCCAATCCGAAGATCGCACCCACTGAGATACCGATCAAAGCTCTGATCATTTCAATCACCCCCCCTCTCCGCCTTCCCCCGTTCAAGGGGAAGCGTCGTCCATCTCGCATTCAGCACAGATTCACGCGACGGCTTTAAGAATGGCCTCCGTGAAACTCTGTTCCGGCTGAGCCCCGACGAAGTGGACCGTATCGTTCACCACGATCTTGGGGACCCCCTGAACGTCGTATTTGCGCGCCAACGCCGGAAACTCTTCCGCTTGCACCATATCGGCCGTGATCCCCGGGAAATTGATGGCCAACTTATGGGCGGTGCGGACCGCCGGCGGGCAATACGGGCAGGTGGACGTCACAAAGACCTGGATGTGCACGGGCTTCTGTATGCCGGACAGCTTCTGTTGCGTGTCCGGACTGATATCCGCTCTCCCCGAGGCCACGTCTTTGAGGTCGTCTAAAAACGCGGCGAACTCGTATCCCACGGGCAATCCGAAGTAACGCACGCGGGCGCCGGCGGGCCCTTCCAGAACGAACGCCGGGCTCTTATCCACCCCGTATTCGGCGGCCTTTTTATCGTCGATGAGGCGGTTATAGGTCTCCACGTTCAAGTTCTCCGAAAGTTTCTCCAATTCCCCCACCAACTGCTGGGCGATGTCGCAGGTCTGGCAGGAAACGTTCTCCTTGAAGAACAGGAGTTTCACAGGGCCCGGCAGTTCCTGCAATCGCCGCTGTATGGTTTGTCGGACGTTCTCATTGAGAAGATTCATGGCGTTCCCCTCCTTTTCTCTATTTGCAGCAGTGGCACCGCGTCGATATCTTGCAGATCGCATAGGCCGGACAATAACGGAACAGTCCGGTCAACAGCGGGACAAGTCCGATCCATCCCCAGGCCGTCCGGGGCCCCCAGAAAACCAGCGACAGGATACCGAGCCCGATGACGATCCTCGCCGCCCGATCCCATCCTCCGACATTGAATGAAAACATGGCCTTACCTCCTTTGAGTGTGCCTCTTTCCTGACACCCTTTAGATGTGTGAACGGCAAAAAGGATTCAGAATATCCCGCATGCGAAAGAGATTTTCCGCTTAAGACATGCGTCCCGACCAGTCAACCGAAAGGCACGACGGACGAAGAGAGATTGCCTCGCGCGGAATCGCCCTCAATAACGGGCGAACAAAAGGGATTCTCGGCGGGAACGGGAGTATCAGAATTCAGCGCGGAGGCCGAACGACGGAAAGGCGGGGAGCTGATAGACGGGTTTGCGGGAGGAATAATCGGCGTTATAGGTATAGCCGCTGATATTCTTGCGGTTGTAGAAATTGAGTATCTCCAGATAAGCGCTGAGCGTCCACCGGTCGAACGTATATTTCCTGTCGACGCGGAGGTCCAACCGGTGATAATCCGGCAGGCGGCTGGAATTGGTGCCCGCATAGGTGGGGCGGAGCCGGCCCGAGGCATCCACATAGGTGCCGGTCACGGGGGTATAAGGAGAACCGGAATGGAACCGCCAATAACCCCCGACAGACCAACGTTCCGATAGTTTATAGTTCCCCACGACGTTCAACACGACGGGCTGATCGTACCTGAAATTGATCTCCTGTCCCGTGCGATCATTCCGACGGGTAGAATGGGACTGCGACACCGACAACCAACCGTCCCATCGGTCCGTGCGCTGCTTTTTCAGGAGCACTTCCATCCCCAACGCCTTTCCGCTGGCGCCGTTCACGTAATTTTTGGCGTCATCGGAGATGACCAGGTCGCTCATGTCCTTATGATAACCGTCCACCTTCAGGCTCCACTCCTCCGGCAGCTTCTGTTCGATGCCGGCCACGGTGTGTTCCGACTTCAGATGGGTGAGGTCTCTGTTCCCGAACGTGTCGATCATCTGAAGCCCGTCGGGATATTGATGGTAACGGCCCCAGCCGCCCGTGAACAACGTTTTTTCCGTCAACTTGTATTCCAAGCCAGCCCAAGGTTCCGTGAACACTCCCCCCAGGTAATCCTCATACCCGACGCGCCCGCCCCCGATGACCGTGGTGCGGGACGTGACGCTCCACCGGTCTTTGGCGAACACGGAATAGTCGCTGGAGTAGAGGTCTTCGTTGTATTGGCGCCGCGCGGCGCTTGTGAAATCACGGTCCGGTTCGAACTCGGATCCGAAATCCAGTTTAGCGTCGATGTCGAGACTCATGGTGAAATAGACGTATTCCCCACCCACCGACAGTTCATGGTCCGGCACGGGGACGAACGTGAGTTTCTCCCTCAGGTAATAGGACCGGATCAGCGCCTCCGCGTTCCCCACCCCGCCGTTGACGTCGAACCCATACATCAGCTGACTCACCGCCAGTTTGTTGACCACGTCCTTGGAGACGTTCGAGGTCCAGACCACGCCCTGGCTGTGATAATTCTGTCCGGCGCTGAACTCGCCGGCCATGTCGGGGTCGTGTGCGGCGATGTCGGAATCTTCCCGGATCTTCAGGATCAACCGGTCCCCGGCGCCCCCGGTCTGAAAGCTGAGCGTGTTCTTGGGATCCGTCTTCCAGAGGTATTTCCCCTGATAGTCGAAGAACTGAGGGAACTGGACATAATCGATCCCACCGCCGAGTTTGCCGGTCTTCGGCAGAAGCAGATCGATATAACTCCGCCGACCCGACAGGTAGAAAGATTGGTCCTGATTCACGGGACCCTCCACGAGGAAATCGGTCTCCAGCGTGTTCATGTTCAACTTCATCCCGAAACGGTCCTTCCGGGGGTCCCGAAGGGTGACGTCGATGACGCCGCCGTTCATGCTGTGGAACTCGGGGCCGAACGCCGACGGATAGATGGTGAAGTCGCGGACGAGGTCGGAATTGAAGATGCTGTAGGAGTCGCCCATATGGAACAGGTATCCGACCGGGATGAAATCGACATAGAACTCATTATCCTCGGGAGCCGAGCCGCGAATGGCCGGACTGCTGCTGTTATCGCTGGCCACGACGATCCCGGGGAGGGACTGGATGGATTTAAGCGGATCCCCCGCGCTCCCGGCCACCTTCACCAGTTCTTCTCTGGGAATCACGCGCTTGGACACCTTGTCCCGTTCGGCCGTGATGACGAGCTGAGGCAACGTATATGTGATGGATTCGATGTAGAGGTTGGCTGTCGGCGCGGGATCGTTCGGAGAAAGGACGACCGGGAGAGGGGCCGGCTTCACGATATCCCGTCCGACGGCCCCCAAGCGGACCGTCCCCGACGAGAGGAGTATGATCTCATAGCGGCCCGTTTCATCGCTGACGGAGAACCGGTTGGAATCCTCGATGACGAAGACCGTGACGCCCGAGAGGGGTTTCCGCGTGCCCTTCTCCAACGTGCGTCCGCGGACCGTCCAATCGGCGTGAAGAAGCCCCGGAAGGGAGAAAACCAGGAGAGCTGTCAGGAATGATCTGGACTTCATGAGGCCGGGGAAATGATGATCAATTCTTCAATATCTTTCTGAGGAACTGGCCGGTGAACGATCCGGGTATCCTGGCGACGGCCTCCGGGGTGCCGGTCCCGACCACCTGTCCTCCGCGAACCCCGCCTTCCGGCCCCAAATCGATGATCCAATCGGCCGTTTTGACCACGTCCATGTTGTGTTCGATCACCAACACCGTGTTCCCCACGTCGACGAGTCGGTGGAGGACGCCCAAGAGCTTGTCGACATCGGCGAAATGGAGTCCCGTGGTCGGTTCATCGAGGATATAGATGGTGCGGCCGGTGGCGCGCCGGGAAAGTTCCGTCGCCAGTTTCACGCGCTGGGCCTCCCCGCCGGAAAGCGTGGTGGCGGACTGCCCCAACGCCGCATACGACATCCCCACGTCCACCAGGGTCTGGAGGGTCCGCGCGATGTGCGGCACGTTCTTGAAGAATTCGAGAGACTCTCCGATCGGCATCTGGAGCACGTCGGCGATGCTCTTCCCTTTGAACCTCACGGCGAGCGTATCCTCGTTGAACCGATGTCCCTGGCAGACGTCGCATTTGACGTAGACGTCCGGAAGGAACTGCATGCTGATCTTGAGAGTGCCGTCGCCTTGGCAATTCTCGCAACGGCCCCCCTTCACGTTGAATGAGAATCGTCCGGGTTTATATCCCCGCCGCTTGGCTTCGGGCAGTTGGGCGAACAGGTCGCGGATGGGGCCGAAAGCCCCCGTGTAGGTGGCCGGATTGGAACGCGGCGTGCGCCCGATGGGAGACTGGTCCACCACGATCACCTTGTCGATGTGTTCGAGACCGATCAAACCACGGTGTTTCCCCGGTTCTTCTTTGGCCTGATACAGTTTCCGCGCCAACGATTTGCACAACACCTCATGGACCAACGTGGATTTTCCGGACCCCGACACACCGGTGACGCAAACGAAGAGTCCCAGGGGGATCTTCACATCGATGTCCTTCAGATTGAACTGGGCGGCCCCTTTGACCTCGATGAACTTCCCGGGCGACGGATCGCGCCGGGGAGGGACAGCCACGGACTTATCCCCCCGAAGATAGGCCGCGGTCAAAGAATCTTTCGAGGACATGAGGGTCTTCAGATCGCCCGCGACGACGATCTCTCCCCCCTGATGTCCGGCCCCGGGCCCCAGATCGACGATCCAGTCCGCGGCGCGGATGGTCTCCTCGTCGTGTTCCACGATGATGAGGGTGTTGCCGAGGTCTCTCAGGCGGAGGAGCGTGGACAGGAGCCGGGTGTTGTCCCGGGGATGGAGCCCGATGGTGGGTTCATCCAGAACGTAGAGCACGCCGACCAAACCGGACCCGATCTGAGTGGCCAAGTGGATCCGCTGGGCTTCCCCTCCCGCCAACGTATAAGAAGACCGGTCGAGCGTCACATAGTCCAGCCCGACGTTGACCAGGAAACTGAGCCGGGCATTGATCTCCTTGAGGATCTGTCTGGCCACCGACGCATGCCGGTCCGGCAGGGACAGCGAACCGAAAAAACTCTGCGCGTCTTTCACGCTCAAAGACACCACCTCGGCGATCGATTTTCCGTGGAGGGTCACGGCCAGCGCCTCGGGTTTAAGCCGGGCCCCCCCGCACGACGGACATAATAGGCTCCTCATGAACCTGTTCCGGACCTCTTCCTTCACGAAATCCGACTCGGACTCCCGCGCCCGGCGCTCGATGTTCCCGATGACGCCTTCGAACTCCCGTTCCTTGGATCCCCACGGAGACTGATGGGCGACCCCGCCGTGAAGGACGATCTTCCTCTGTGCGGCGGTCAATTGTTTCCAAGGCTTGTCCATCGGGATCTTGTGTCGACGGCAGACCTCTTGCAATATCTCCATGTAATAACCCGACCAGGATTTTTTCCAGCGGTTGGTGCGCGTGGTGACCGGATCGGACCAGGGGATGAGGACGCCTCCCCGGATGGAGAGGGCGGGATCCCGGATGACGAGGTCCTCGGCCACTTCCATCTTCTCTCCCAACCCGTCGCAGGAAGGGCAGGCCCCGTAAGGGCTGTTGAAGGAGAACAGGCGTGGTTCGATGTCCGGCAGACTGACGCCGCAATGGGCGCAGGCGTGATGTTCGGAATAGAGGTGTCCGGCCGATTTGCCTCCGGGCTCAGCGGAATCCCCCGAGAGGATCAAGACCATCCCCCGGCTTTCCCGCAACGCCGTTTCGACGGAATCGGACACCCGCTCCCGCGATTCGCCGGAGATCTGGATGCGGTCCACCACCAGTTCGATGGAGTGTTTCTTGTAACGATCCAGAGGGATCTTGTCCTCCAGCTCATGGGTCTTCCCGTCGACGCGCACCCGGGCATATCCGGATTTCTTCAGCCGGTTGAAGAGCTCCTCATACGTGCCGGTCCGGCCCCGGATGAGAGGCGACAGGATCTGGATCTTGCCTCCCTGATATCTCTGAAGGATATCGGTCACGATCTGGGCGGCGGACTGGGGCTTGATCTCGCGGCGGCATTTCGGGCAGTGGGGAGTCCCCACGCGGGCGAACAGCAGGCGGAGGTAATCGTAGATCTCCGTGACGGTGCCGACGGTGGAACGGGGATTGTGAGACGGGGCCCGCTGTTCGATGGCGATGGCCGGAGACAGCCCCTCGATGAGGTCGACGTCGGGCTTTTCCATCATCTCGAGGAACTGGCGGGCATACGCCGAGAGACTCTCCACGTAACGGCGCTGGCCTTCGGCGTAGATCGTATCGAAAGCCAGCGAGCTCTTCCCGGAGCCCGACAGACCCGTGATCACGACAAGGCGGTCCCGAGGGATGTCCAGGGAGATGTTCTTGAGGTTATGTTCGCGGGCCCCGCGAATGCGGAGCGTGTCGGAAAGGGATCCCATGGATCAAACGGCCGCGTCAGGCGACATGAGGGGATTTGGACACGACGGCTTTCCGGTTCTCGCGCCGGATGAGCGTGTCGGATTTCCACTGGGTGTCGTCTGTCTTCGGAAAATCGACGTTGTAATGAAGCCCGCGGGATTCCTTGCGGAAGAGAGCGCACCGGATGACCAGGTCAGCGACGATGGAGATGTTCCGCAGTTCCAAAAGGTCCCGCGTGACGTGATGGCTCCAATAATGGTCCTTGATCTCCTGCTGGACGAGCTCGATGCGGGTGAGGGCCCGTTCCAAGCGTTGGGTCGTGCGGGCGATGCCGACGTAGTTCCACATCAACCGGCGGATCTCTTCCCACATGTGGGTGATGACGACTTTCTCCTCGGCCGGACGCGCCTTTCCCGGATTCCACGGAGGGACGTCGCCGGGACGGAGCGGGTGCTCCTTGGATTCCAGCGACTTCCACGTCTCGGAGACGGCGTGAGAGAAAACGAGTCCTTCGGGAAGTGAATTGGAGGCCAGCCGGTTGGCTCCGTGAAGGCCGGTGCAGGAAACCTCCCCCATGGCCGAGAGCCGGGGGATGGTGGTGTTCCCGTTCCGATCCGTCCGAACGCCGCCGCAGAAATAATGAGCCGCCGGCACGACGGGGATCGGCTGGGCCGTGATGTCGATGTTGAACTCGAGGCACCGTTCGTGGATCCGGGGGAACCGTTTCTTGATGAACTCGGCTCCGCGCGCCGTGATGTCCAGAAGGACGGATTCATCGCCGGTCCGTTTCATCTCGGAGTCGATGGCACGGGCCACGATGTCCCTGGGCGCCAGTTCCCCTTTCGGGTCGTATTTCTTCATGAACGATTCTCCCGCGCGGTTCTTGAGGACGGCCCCCTCTCCCCGCAGGGCTTCCGAGATCAGGAAATTCTTCGCCTGCGGATGATACAGGCAAGTGGGATGGAACTGGACGAACTCCATGTTGGCCAGACAAGCCCCGGCGCGATAGGCCAACGCCATCCCGTCGCCCGTGGCGACGTCCGGATTCGACGTGTACAGATAGACCTTGCCGGCGCCGCCGGTGCACAGCGCCGTGGCCCGCGCCAGGAAGGTGATGACCTGCCCGGAATTCACGTCCAGGACGTAGGCCCCGGCGCAGGCATCGTCCCTTTCCGGACCGTGAGGGTCCAGCCGGCGCCGCGTGATCAGATCGATGGCGAGATGATGTTCATAGATCCGGATCTTGGGATTTTCGCGGGCGCGGTCCACCAGCATCTGTTCGATGGCGTGCCCGGTATAATCCCCCACGTGGAGGATGCGTCGGCGGGAATGCCCCCCTTCCAACCCCAACTCGAAACGCTGGGCATCGGAAGGGAGCAGTTTCGTCTTGGACGAGAAGCGGACGCCCCAGCCGATCAGGTCCTGGAGCCGGGCGGGTCCCTGTGTGACGACCTGACGGACGACGTCCTCGTGGCAGAGACCGCCGCCGGCCTTCAACGTGTCGTGGATGTGTTCTTCGAAGGAATCTTCGGAGGAGATGACGATCGCCAAACCGCCCTGCGCGTTGGCCGTGGCGGAATCATGAGTCGCCCTTTTGGTGACCAGGGAGACGTTTCCCCAGCGGGACGCCTTCAGGGCGAGGGACAGCCCCGCGATGCCGCTACCAAGGACGAGGAAGTCGCTCGTAACGGTCGGGGGCATGGACGACCTCTGTGATTTTATCGTGGGAGCTTGAATTCCTGCCCGACGGTGGACAGCGTCTCGGAGAGACGGTCCAGATCCCCTTTCAGGGCCGGATTCTTATCGGACAATTTCTTGAGATCCTGCCGGACATCGTCGACTTTCTTCATGTCGGTCTGGAGCCGCCGGCGGATCCCGCCGACCATCTCCTCGAGGGTGTCCGCCACTTCTCGGAGTTCGTCGCCCTGCCGCAACGGCATCCACACGGTGAGGTCCCCGTCGGCCACCATGCGCAACACCTTCTCGATGGCGTAGAGGGGCCCCATCAGGTGGTGGTAGAGGAACATGTTGATGATGAAGTAGGCGAACAGGAGGATGAGAAGAACCCAGACCAGCGACCACCTCATGGCCGTCTTGATGACCATCAGTTCGCCCGTGGATATCTGGGCCAGGTATTCCGAGTGCATGAAAGACATGTCGAGCGCGACGTAGACGCACAGACCCGTCAGGATCACCCCGGTCAGGCTGAACAATATGTATTTGATCATCAAACGCGGCTTCACGAAATATGTGCGACGGAACATGTGTTCCCTCCTAGGAATAATGTCTCTGAAATCTGTTCAACGGCCGACGGTGACAAGCCGGTTGTCGATCAAACGGACCGGTCCGATCCGGACGGCCGCGAGGATCACGGCCTTTCTCTTGACGACGGATACGGGGGCCAAGGTCTCCGGGTCCGCTACCTCGACATAATCGATGCGGCAATCGGGAATGGACCGGAGGACTCTCTTCACGTTCCGGAGAGCGACGGATACCGATCCGCGTGATTTTATCAGACCCGCAGCCATCCGTAAAGCGCGCGCCATCCGGGCGGCCTGGAACCGCTGGGCCGGACTCAGATAGACGTTCCGGCTGGACAAAGCGACCCCGTCGTCCGCCCGACGGATGGGACAGGCGACGATCCGGACCGGGAGGTTCAAATCGGACGCCAGCCGCCGGACCACGCGCCACTGCTGGAAATCCTTTTCCCCGAAATAGGCCCTGGAAGGACGGACAAGGTTCAAAAGCTTAAGGACGACCGTGGCGACGCCGCGGAAATGTCCCGGACGAAACCGCCCGCAGAGGGGCTGAGACAGCGACGAGACGTCGACCCAGGTCTGAAAACCGGGCGGATACAGGGCGGCGGCCGACGGGGCGAACAGGACATCGGCGCCGGCCAGACGGGCCAGGCGGGTATCCGCCGCGAAGGGGCGCGGATATTTCGAGAAATCCTCCCGGGGCCCGAACTGGGAAGGATTGACGAACACCGACACGACGACGATCCGGTTCTCCCTCCTGGCCCGACGGATCAGGGAGAGGTGCCCCTCATGCAGGGCGCCCATGGTGGGAACGAACCCGACCGAGCGGCCCCCCCACCGGGACGACAGCGACTGCATGCCGGAGAGGGAGCGGACGATCCTCATGGACGGACGGAAGGTGTCGATTCGAACGCCTTGTTGAAGAATTCCAAAAGACGGTCCTCGTATTCGCGGCCCGCGATCGTGTGGGCTTCGCCATGGTCGGCCCCGGGGATGGTCCAGAGGGTCTTGGGCTCACCGGCGCGGGCGAACAGCGCCTCTCCCTCGGAAACGGGCATGCGGGTGTCCTGATCGCCCTGGATGAGGAACAGGGGGCGCGGCGCGATCTTCTCGATGGAATAGATCGGCGAGTAGGGCTCGGGGTCGAAACCCAGGCGGGCCCGGACGAACATCAGCGTCCAATGGGCCATCCATCTCGGCATGTGATAGAAGAGACGCCCGAACCGGATGATCACCTCATTGAAGGAGGTGAACCCGCTCTCCGCAACGATGGCCTCGATCTCGGAATGGACCTCGGTCACGGACAGCGCCACGGCGGCGCCCATCGACAAACCATAGATGCCGAGCCGCTTCGCCTGAGGCGATTTCTCCTTCTTGAGATAACGGACGGCGGCTTCCAAATCCTTGCGTTCATAATAGATGAGCGACGAACGGTCTCCCCCGCTCTCCCCATGGTTCCGGAAATCGAAATAGAACAGGTTGTAACCGCCCCGGCGGCCCAGGAAAACAGTCGAGGGAAGGATGTTGGAGCGGTTGGTGCCCCAACCATGACACAGGATGAGGCAGCGGTCCGTCGGCGAGGAGGCCGGGATGAACCACCCCACCAGTTCGATCCCCTCCTCCGTCTGAAAACGGACGTCCTCGGATTTCATGCCGAAATCGGAAGGGACCGCCTGAAGAGGGTCCCGGACCAGATCCAGCACGAGTCCCGACGAATACCATCCCCAGACGAACGCCAGGAGGGCGACGGAGATCGGGATGAGCCACCAAGGGTCAACGGGCATGGAGAGACCTTTTTTCAGAGAGGGCGTCATACATCGTAGGTGTGCTCTTTGGACGGGAAGCGCCCCCGCTGGACGTCCTCTTTATATCCCCGCACCGCGGCCGTGGCCAGGTCCCGCAGCGAGGCATACCGCTTCACGAATTTAGGCGGCGTCCGCTCCGAGAGGCCGAGCATATCGTCCAACACCAGGACTTGTCCGTCGCAGTGGGGCCCGGCGCCGATCCCGATGGTGGGAACGGAGACTTTCTCGGTGACGGCCTGAGCCACCGACGGAGGGACCGCTTCCAGAACGATCGCGAAAACGCCGGCCCCTTCCAAGATCTTCGCCTGGGTGACGATCCGGTCGGCCTCGGCCGGTGTTTTCCCCTGGACTTTATATCCCCCCAGCTTGTTGACGGCCTGGGGAGTGAGGCCCAGATGGCCCATGACGGGAATGTTGGTCTGGACCATGGCCTTGATGGAGGGGGCGACTTCCAAACCGCCTTCGACCTTCACGGCTTCGGCGCCGCCGTCCTTGATCAGCCGTCCGGCGTTCCGCACGGCTTCCTTCGGATCGGTCTCATAGCTCAAGAAAGGCATATCCGCCACCAGAAGAGCGTGAGTGTTCCCCCGTTTGACGGCGCGCGTGTAATGGAGCATGTCATCGACGGTGACCGGGATGGTGTTCTCATGGCCCATCTTCACGTTGCCGACCGAATCGCCGACCAGGATCACGTCCACCCCCTCCTGATCCAGGAGACGCGCCATCGACGCGTCATAACACGTCAGGACGCAGATCTTCTCCTTCTTCTGTTTCATCTTTTGAAGAGTGGACACGGTCATTTTCGTCATTTTCAATCTCCTTCACGGACGACGCGGAAACGATATCCCAGGGGAACGGCGAGACACATCGGACATAATCGGAAGATCAACGCCTCTCAGCCCCGCGCGCGAGGTCCAAGTGCTTGGGATAGAGTCTAATCTTTTGGGACGAGGGTGTCAATCGTCGGTAAATCAGGGAGAGCCGCCGTCGGAGGACCGGATGGACCAAGTCCGGAGCCAGGTCGCAGAGGGGCTTCAGGACGAAACGGCGGAGGGCGATGCCGGGGTGAGGGACTTCCAACGTCCGTGATCTCACGATGTGCCGGCCATGGAACAACAGGTCCATATCGATCTCGCGGGGACCCCACCGGAACCGCTTCTTCCGTCCGAGGACCCGTTCCCCGTCCTTGAGACACCGGAGGAACCGTCGGGGACCGAGAGTGGTCCGCATCTCGGCGACCGCGTTCAGGAACCATCTCTGGCGGGGACCGACCGGTTCCGTCTCATAGACGCGGGAAAGACCGACCAGCCGCGTGTGGGGAATGGATCGGAGATACCGGACCGCGCGCCGAAGGGCGTTCCAACGGTCCCCGACGTTTCCACCGAGACCGACGAACGCGCGGACGGGAGGCTTCGTCGCCAGACGCATCAATCCAGATCTATTTCCCGCTGGGGACGTTCCACCTTGCCGCCTTCCTGCTGAACCTGGCGGATCCCCTTCTCGAAGATCTCCTGAGCTTCCTTCTTTTTGGACTGAAGCTGTTCTTTCGACGTCTGGAACTTCCCCTCCAACTCCTTCTTCTGGTTCTGGACTTTCTTCAGGGCGTCGGCGAAACGGTCCTCCGCCGACGGAGGCTTTTCCTGCGCGCCCCATTTCCTCACGATCTCCCCGTTCTGGGAATCGATCTCCAGATGGCCGCGACAGTGGGGGCACTGGATGGTGAGGATGCGGCTCATGCCTTCGGAGCGGACTTATCCATCATCTGGATGAACGGTTTCAACAATTCGATCGGGAGCGGGAAGATGGTGGTGGAACTCTTCTCGTTGGCGATCTCGATGGCGGTCTGCATATAACGCAATTGCAGAGCGATCGGTTGTTCGGCGATGATCTTGGCGGCGTCGGCCAGTTTCTGGGCGGCCTGGTATTCCCCTTCCGCGTTGATGATCTTGGCCCGGCGGTCCCGTTCCGCTTCCGCCTGATGGGCGATGGCCCGCTGCATCTGTTCAGGGATCTGGACGTCTTTCACTTCGACGATGCTGACCTTGATGCCCCAGGGATCGGTCTGCAGGTCGATGATCTGCTGGAGGTGGGTGTTGATCTTCTCCCTCTGGCTCAACAGCTCGTCCAGGTCGGCCTGACCGACGACGCTCCGCAGGCTCGTCTGCGCGATCTGGGAGGTGGCCATGATATAGTCCTGGACCTCGACCACCGCCTTGGCCGGGTCCATGACGCGGAAATAACACACCGCGTTGACTTTCGCCGGCACGTTGTCCTTGGTGATCACTTCCTGGATGGGCACATCCAGCGTGATGGTCCTCAGGCTCATGCGGACCATCCGGTCGACGATCGGGATGATGAAGAAAAGTCCCGGACCGCGCGCGCCGACCAGCCGTCCGAGACGGAAGATGACTCCCCGTTCGTATTCCGGCACGATCTTGACCGAATTGATGATGATGATCGCCAGGATGATGATGATGGGCATAAAACCGATCATATTTTCCCCTCCTCGTTTTTAGTGTCTTCTGAAAAACGTTTCACATGGAGCCGCGTCCCCTGGATCGAGGTCACGACGACGGACTCTCCCGGCGCGACGGGCTCCGGGGATTCGGCCGTCCAATACTCGCCATGGATGAAGACCGTTCCCGTCGGGGAAAGGGC